>JGI12451J12833_1000692_pt1 | contig 10331 bp, 12 predicted proteins | sample A23E3SouthBayCA_2_FD_12833 | JGI IMG/M metagenome (IMG submission 12833) | reverse complement strand
GGCGCGAAACGAGCCGGTATGAACGCGCTCTCGCGGTTCCGGTCGTGGCTCGGCAGCGTGGAGTTCGCGGTCACCGCCACTGCGGTCGCGGCGGCGCTGGCGCTGGGGCTGCTGGCGTCTACTCGCGTCGCCGTGGAGGAGGACGTGTTCGCCGTCGTGCTGTTGGCGGGCGTCAGCGTGCCGAACGTCTACACGGACTCGTGGGAAGCCGTCGTCGACACTCGGCTCGCGGGCGTGGCGTGGGCGCTGGTCGCCTGCGTGCTGGCGGTCGCGTGCTACCTGCTCGTCTCGATGGGCGTGCGCTCCGTGGCGGGCGAGCCCGTCGGCACGGTCGTGGGGCTGGTGGGGACGTGGCTGGGGGGACTACTGGCGTCGCGGGCGCTGACGAACTGAGCGTCAGGGACGACGGGCCGCGGCGTACCCGCCGATAGTACCGCCGACGGTGAACGCGACGGCGACCGCGAGCGCCACGCTTGCGACGACGAGGCGCGGGGCGGCCGTGCGGAGGTCAGCGAGCGCGCTCGCTGTCACGAGCACGTAGTGGAGGTGGTGGAAGACGCCGACGGTGTCGCCGTGGAAGACGAGCCACCAGAAGCGGACGCCGGCGCCGAGGCCGGCGAGGCCTCCGGCCGCGGTGGCGGTGCGGAGCGGCGCGCGCCCGGCAGCGGTGGCGGCGACGAACCCGCCGACGGCGCCGACCGAGACCACGCGGAAGGCGATGACCGGGGCACTCGGATGGTGGTGTGGCATGCCGCGGACGACCGCGAGCAGCGTGGCCTGCGCGAGGACACCGGCGGCGACGGCGAGCGCGATGCGGCGCACGCCGCGGCCTACGGCGCGCACGGACTGAAAGCTTCCGCCGACCGCGTCGGGACGCGACAAATGCTAGAGAGGTGACGAAACCACCGACCGGATTTAAATCCATTACTGAGAAGGCGAGGGGTTCAGGTGTGTCGAAATCCCACGGTTGAGTGTTCGTAGTCGACCGGGCCGCAGCCGTGAATTGGTCCTGACATGTTCGGTCCGGCCGCCGCGCTAATTATCTGTAATAATAACAGCCGTTTGATATATCCGTGGGCGGGTTCTCGGTGAAGACGTGGGGGTCATCGCCGAATTCACGTTCCGTCACCCGGGACTGCCGCTGATGGCGTCGCTCGAAGAGAGCGACGTCCGCCTCGACGTCGAACAGGCCGTCGCCGCCGACCCCGACGAACCCGTGCTGTTCGTGTGGGCGTCGAACGGCGACCTCGACGCCTTCGAGGCGGCCGCCGAGCGCGACGAGACGGTCGCGGAGTTCACGGTCGTCGAGGACGCCGACGACCACCGCCTCTACCGCGTCGCGGTCAGCGAACAGACATCGGTCCCGCTGTACCCGATAGACGACCGCCTGCAGGCCTCTCGCCTCGACGTCACCTCCTCGACGGACGGCGTGGACGCGCGCCTGCGCTTCCCGAACCGGGAGAGCCTCTCGGAGTTCCAGCCGCGGGTGGAGGAACGCGGCGTCGACGTGACGCTGCGGGGCGTCTACAGCGACACCGAGACCGCGCTCGGCGACGAGTACGGGCTCTCCGCGAAACAGCGCGAGGCCCTCGTGACTGCCGCCGAGTTGGGCTACTACGACGTGCCACGGCAGGCGTCGCTGTCCGACGTGGCCGACGACCTCGGCGTCTCCGCGCAGGCGGCCAGCGAGCGCCTCCGGCGCGGCGTCAAGACGTTCGTCCGGGAAGCCCTCGACTGAGCGGTTACGCACACTCTTGCCGCCGGACCGCGACGCCTTTGTACCGCAGGCGTCCACCGAGTAGTATGCGCGTCGAGAACTCGTTCATCCCCGCGCCCGGCGTCGGCGAGACCATGGAGCGACGCCTCTGGGAGCACGGCGTCACGCACTGGGACGACTTCGACGCCGACGCGCCGGGCGTCGGCGAGGTGACCGCCGAGAACGTCCACGCGTTCATCGACGACGCCCGCGCGGCGCTGGACGCCGGCGACACCCGCTTCTTCGCGGAAGCGTTCCCGAACAACGCGCTCTGGCGGCTCTACGAGAACGTCGCGGGCGACGTGGCGTACTTCGACATCGAGACCACCGGCCTCGACAAGCGCTCTAGCGACGTGACGACGGTGAGCGTCCACCGCGGCGGCAGCACGGAGACGCTCGTGCAGGGCGACGACCTCACTGGCCAGAACCTCGCCGAGTTGTTGGACGCGCCGCTGGTGGTGTCGTTCAACGGGAAGCGCTTCGACCAGCCGTTCGTCGAGCACAACTTCGACGTGAGCGTGGACGCCCCGCACCTCGACCTGATGTACCTCTGCCGGCGCCTCGACCTCACGGGCGGGCTCAAGCAGATCGAGCGGGACCTCGGCATCGACCGCGACGGGATGAACGTCGACGGCCGGGAGGCCGTCCGGCTCTGGCACCGCTACGAGGACGGCGACGAGGCCGCCCTCGACAAGCTCGTCGAATACAACCGCTACGACACGCAGAACCTCCAGACGCTGCTGGACACGGTCGCGGGCCGGCTCCACGAGGACGTGTTCGAGTCCCACGCCTGAACCAGATTTTCTCGCTGTTCTCGCCGCGTAGCCGCGGCCACCACCACGTTTTATTACCTAGTTATACCACCTAGTTGTGTATGCCGACACAGCTCGAACGCGCCCGCGAGGGCACCGTCACCGCGGCGATGGAGCGAATCGCCGAGCGCGAGAACCGCGACCCCGAGTTCGTCCGCCAGCAGGTCGCGGACGGGCAGGCGGTCGTCCCGAACAACCACGCTCACGACGCCCTCGACCCGATGGTCATCGGCCGGGAGTTCGCCACGAAGGTCAACGCCAACATCGGGAACAGCGAGACCACCAGCAGCCGCGAGGAGGAGTTGCAGAAGCTCCACACCGCGGTCCACTACGGCGCCGACACCGTGATGGACCTCTCGACGGGCGCGAACCTCGACGAAATCCGCGAGATGCAGGTCGAGCACTCGCCGGTGCCCGTGGGCACCGTCCCCATCTACGAGGCGGTCACGCGCGTCGACGACGTGCCCGACATCACGGCCGACCTCCTGCTGGACGTCATCGAGAAGCAGGCCGAGCAGGGCGTCGACTACATGACGATACACGCGGGCGTGCTCGCCGAGCACCTCCCGCTGACGGACGGCCGCACCACCGGCATCGTCTCCCGCGGCGGGTCGGTTCTCTCGCAGTGGATGACCGAGAACGGCGCGCAGAACCCGCTCTACGCGCGCTTCGAGGAGATCTGTGAGATACTCCGCGAGCACGACGTGACGGTCTCGCTGGGCGACGGTCTCCGCCCGGGGTCGCTGGCGGACGCCGGCGACGACGCCCAGTTCGCGGAGTTGGAGACGCTGGGCGAGCTGACGCGGGCGGCGTGGGACCGCGGCGTCCAAGTGATGGTCGAGGGGCCGGGCCACGTCCCGATGGACGAGATTCGGGAGAACGTCGAGCGCCAGCAGGAGGTCTGCGACGGCGCGCCGTTCTACGTGCTCGGGCCGCTCGTGACCGACGTGGCGCCCGGCTACGACCACATCACCAGCGCCATCGGCGCCACCGAGGCGGCCCGCGCGGGCGCCGCGATGCTGTGTTACGTCACGCCGAAAGAACACCTCGGCCTCCCCGACGCCGAGGACGTGCGCGACGGGATGGCCGCGTACCGCATCGCCGCTCACGCCGGCGACGTGGCCGCGGGCCTGCCGGGCGCCCGCGACTGGGACGACGCGCTCTCGGAGGCGCGCTACGAGTTCGACTGGGCGCGGCAGTTCGACCTCGCGCTCGACCCCGAGCGCGCCCGCGACTACCACGACCAGACCCTCCCCGGGGACAACTACGAGGACGCGCGCTTCTGCTCGATGTGCGGCGCGGAGTTCTGCTCGATGCGCATCGACCAGGACGCCCGGGACGCGGACGGCGAGATGGACAGCATCGACACCGAAACCGACCTCTCGGCGTCGCCCGCGGCCGACGTGAACCGCCCGCCGGTGGGCGTCCACGACACCAGCGACGTGCCCGAGGGTGACCTCGACGAGCACGCGGACCTCGCGGCCGACGACTAGCCGCGGGCGTCCACGACCGTCTCGAACAGGGGCGCGACGACCGCCGCGAGGTCGTCGCCGGGGTCGACCGCGAGGTGGACGTGACACCGGCCGCCCGCGTCCGCGACGCGGTGCGTGACGGCGTGGAGGAACCGGAGGAGCGGCCGGCGGCCCGCCTCGTCGACCGGCCGCGGGAGGCCGTCCACGCAGACGACGAGGCCGCTGGCCGCGGCGTCGAGGCCCGCCACCGTCTCCGACACCACGACGCCGGCCTCGGAGAGCGCGAGGTCGTCGTAGACGCCCGTTTCGTACAGTTCTCGGGCGTCCGTGCAGCAGCGCCCGGCCGCCGCGTCGACGGTCGCCCGGACGCGGTACGCGGGGTCGCCGCGCTCGCGGGCGAGCCGGCGGCACGCGTCGTCGTGGTTCGCGGCGCCGAGCACGAGCGTCGTCCCCTCGCGGGCGTCCCCGGCCGGCGCGTCGGCGGGACGACCTGTGTCACCGCTCATCAAGAATCCTACCTATTCGCTGACTGTTAATCGTTGCGGCTGCCGTCCCGCACGAGCACGGCGGTATCAGCAGCGTACGACCTGACGGCCTCGCGGTCGGCGGTCAGGCCCGTGCCGACGTAGTAGGACGCGCACGCATTCGCCAGCCGCAGCGACGCTTCCCACTCCCACCCGCAGGCCCGCGCGAACCCCAGCGCCCCCGAGAAGCGGTCGCCGCCGCCCGTGAACCGGGACAGCGACGCGGTCTCGAAGTTCGGCGCGTCCACGACGCCGCCCCGCGTGGCGGCGACCGCACGCCGCTCCCCGTGGAGCACGACCGCCTCGACGCCCGCGCGCTCCCGGACGCCCTCGCCGCGTTCGGCGTCGCTCCCCTCGACGCCGACCGCGGACGCCAGCGCCCCGAGTTCTTCCCCGTTGACACTTACTGTGACGCTGTACCGGTCTTCGAGGGCGCCGACGGCGTCCACTAACGCGGTTCGCTCGGCGGGCGTCCGCACGGCGACGCCGCCCGGGTCGAGGACGAACACGCCGCCGTCGCCCGGGCGCTCGGCGGCGCAGCGGAGCGCGTCGGTGGCGTTCGGCATCGACGCCCAGTTCGTCCACACGACCGCGTCCGCGTCCAGCGCGGCCTCCCCGCCCGCGGCCGCGAGGTCGCCGTAGTCCCACGTCCGGAGGTCCGTGGATTCCGTGGTCAGCATCATCGCGGCGTCGTCGAACTCGTAGACGTTCACGGACGCCGGCGCGCCCATCGAGTGCGTCTCGGCGTCGAGCACGCCGAACACGTCGTGGTCGAGGTGGCCGTAGAGGGCGGCGTCCGCGCCGAGCGCGCGGGCCTGTATCGCGGCGTTGACGGCCTGCCCGCCGGGCTCGACGCCGCGGTGCTCGGTGGTGAACGAGCGCCGGCCGCTGGACAGTTGCTCGACGAACGCCGCCCGGTTCTCCGGGGCGCGCTCGCGGCCGAGCACGCCGAACCGGCGGTCCACGCTCCCGTCCGGCAGCAGCGTCATCGTCGGCGACGGGGCGTCCGCGAGCCGCGCGGCCAAGTCCATGGCCCGGGGTTCGTGCGGCGACACTAAACCGTCGGGGGCTACTCCCCGCGGACGCGGCGTGTGGCCGCGAGGAAGCCGTCCGCGTACGACTCACCGAGCACTTCGTCAGCGGCGCCGCGGGCGGCGTCGTCGGCGTTCGCCACGGCGTACGACTCGCCGGCCGCCTCGAACAGCTCCACGTCGTTCGCGGAGTCCCCGACCGCCGCGAAGTCGGCGGGCTCGTAGCCGAGTTCCGCCGCGACGACGTCCAGCGCGGCGCCCTTGCTCGGCCCGGTGGCCTTCACGTGGTACGCGAACCCCGTGTCCACGACGCTCAGGCCGTGTTCGTCGGCGAGTTCGGTGAGCACGTCCAGCGGGCGCTCGCGGCTGACCGCGAGTTCGGTCTCCCGCCAGCGGTTCACGAGGTCCGCGTCCCCCCAGCCGAGGTCGAAGCCCGCGTCCGCGAACGCCTCGCGGACGTTCGCGGTGGCGTCCGCGTCCCCAAAGTAGAACAGCTCGTCGTCGACGTACGCGACGCCGCCGTTCTCCGCGATGACGCGCTCCGCGACGCCGACGAACTGGCAGAGTGCGACCGGGTACGGCAGCGCCTTCCCGGTTGCAATCACGACCGGCGCGTCCCACTCCCGGAGCACGTCCAGCACGCGGCTGTCGATGGAGCGGTCGGGGCGACTCAGCGTGCCGTCGATGTCGACGGCGAGCGGCCTGACCATACCGGAGAGAGGCGGCGCCGGCCTAAATGCCGTACTCTTCGCGCTCGCGGCGAAGCTTCCGTGCGGGGCGGCCAATCCGGCGGGTATCAAAGGGGTTATTTCGTCGTTGGCTGTACGTTGACGTGGCGACGCGCGCCGTGGTAGCTCAGTGGCCAGAGCAGTCGATTTGTAATCGACCGGTCGGGGGTTCGACTCCCCCCCACGGCTTCCTTCTCACGCGGACGCGCCGAGGTCGGTGGCGTCCGCGCCGAACACCGACGCCAAGAGTGCCGGCACCTCGTCGGCAGTGACGCCGGAGTACCACTCGTTGCGGGGCTGGACGGCGAGCGCCGCGCCGTCGGCGCTACAGAGGCCGATGCAGGAGCTCTCGGTGACGTAGACGCGCGTCCAGAACGCGTCCCGGTCGCGGAGCCACTCGCGGACGGCGGCCGCGACCTCCTCCCCGCCGACGCCGCCACAGCAGGCGCAGTCGGCGTCGCGGTCGTTCGTGCAGACGACCACGAGGTCGGTGAACCCCTCCGCGAGCACTTCGTCGGTGCGCTCGTTCATCGGGCACCCAGCGGCCGGGCGTCGCGGGCGCGCTCGGTGTCGGCGGGCGCCGCGTCGTCGGCGCGGCGCGCGAACCAGACGTGCGCGCTGGCGGTGACGACCCAAAGTCCGACTTGACCGACGGCGGTGACCGCGCGGAAGGCGTTCGTGAACGCGGCGGGCACCGGGCTAGTGACGGTGTTGGCGGGCGCGACCAGCGCGACGGCGGGCACGAGCGCCAGCGGCGCGAGCGCGACCACTGCGGCGGCGAGCGTCGGGAGCGCGCGGCTCGCGCGGCGGTACGCGTAGCCGGCTCCTACGGACGCGAGCGCGCCGACGACCATCATCGCGCCGTACCAGAGGAGGCGGGCGTCGGTGGAAAGCGACTGCGTGACGCCCGGCGGCTGGGGCGGGAACAGCACCCACGGCGCGCCGGAGACGGTGAGGAAGCCGGCGGCGGCGAGCACGTAGCTCTGCGTGTCGGTGTCGCCGGGGACGGCGGGTTCGAGGACGTAGTACGCGACCCCGAACGCGAGCGCGCCGAGCAGGACGCCGAACGCGACGCCCGCGGCGACGCTGACGAGTCGCGTCGCGGCCGGGGAGACGGCGGCCGCGTGGGCGTGGCCGTGCTCGAAGGTCTCCGCGAACGAGACGAGGCCGTTCCCGACGAACGCCACGAACAGGCCGTACGCGATCCCGCCGACGGCGCCAGCTTTCGTCCCGCGCTTCAGGTAGTCGTACAGCATCGCTAGTGGCAGGCGACGCCCGCCACGTGGCGGAAGTCGTGCATCGCGTCGTGGACCATCGGGTCCTGCGCGAACAGGAGCGCGAAGCCCGCGAGCGCGACGAGCGCCAGCCCGGCGGCGATTTGCGCGGGGGAGAGCGTCTCGGTTGCGATGTCGACGCGGTCGTGGACCGTCTCGGTGGCAGCCATCAGTCTAAGTTTAGTTAGAACAACCCAGCTTGTATTTCTTTCGTTGGCCCGCGGGGCAAGCGCAGGCAGAGAGGCGAGGAAGAATTAGTCGTCGGCGGCCGCCTCGGGGCGATAGCCGCGGCTGATGGCCTTCCACTTCCCGGTGGCGAACCGGTAGTAGTTGATGACCGCGGGCGTCACCGTCTCCGCGAAGAACGCGAGGTAGACGCCGACGACGCCAAGCGACGTGGTGCCGCCGAGGTAGACGAGCGGGATGGCGAGCCCGAACATCCCGAGCGCGCGGCTGTAAAACGGCCACCGCGTGTCCCCCGTGGCGTCGAGCGCGCCCGCGACCGCCGACGTGACGCCCTGCGGGATGATGGCCAGCGACGCCGCGTACACCATCCCGACGGCGATGGGGACGCTGGCCGACGACGGGTCGTCGACGAACAGCACGACGATGTCCCGGGCGAACACCGCCACGACCGCCGCGAACAGCGCGTACGTGGCGACCGAGAACACGACGATTTCGCGGCCGTACGCCTTCCGCGGTGGACTCGTCGCCCCGCCCCAACTCTTGTCCGACGAGGCTGGACGCCGCGAGCCCGAACCCCCAACCGGGCGCGTTCATGATGCCCCAGATGCGCCGGGTGACGACGTACGCCGCGACGGTCTCGGAGCCGAGCATCCCGACGAACGCCAGCAGCGGGAAGCGCGCGCCCGTCCACACGGAGTTGCGCCCGACCACGGGCAGGCCGATGCTGACCACGTCGCGGCACGTCTCGCGGTCCCAGTACGAGCCGAGCGGGGAGACGGTGACGGGGAACGCGCCGACCAGCGGGAGGCGGCCGCGCGTGATGCCGACGACGAACGCCGCGACGACCACCACGTTGCTGACGACGGTGCCCAGCGCCGCGCCCGCGACCCCCCAGCCGAGCACGAAGATGAAGACGGCGTTCAGGCCGACGTTGACGACCGCGCCGCCCGCGCGCAACACCATCGCCGTCCACGAGTCGTCGGCGCCGATGAGCGCGCGGCTCCCGACAAGGTTGAGGCCGGCGAACGGCACGCCGAACGCGAGCACGCGGAGGTAGTCGGCGCCGTACGTGACCGCGGCGGGGTCGTCGGTCAGCAGGTCGATGAGTTCGACGGGGGCGAGGTAGAACAGCGCCGCGACGGGGAGGGTGACCGCGAACACGAGCAGCGTGCTCGACCGAATCGCCTGCCCGAGTTCGTCGTACGCCTCGGCGCTGAACCGCTGGGAGACCAGCGCGATGGTGCCCGCCGCGAGCCCGCCGCCGAGGCTGAACGCCGCCCCCCAGAACGGGCCCGCGAACCCGACGCCGGCGATGGCCGAACCCCCGAGGGCGACGCCCACCATCGCCACGTCGGCGGCGCTCTTGGACATGCGCGCGACGCCGGTGACGATGCGCGGCCACGCCAGCTCCGAGGACCGGCGGGCGCGCTCCTCGGAGACGAGACCGAGGCGCGCCAGCGCCAGCCCGATTTCGCGGAGCAGGCGGCTGAACGGGTTCGGGACCACGAGTGGCTCGTGGTCCGAGCGGGACAGACAAAAACGCACCCATTTCGGAACGAAACACCGGCACGGGGCCGGTCCCGTCCGGCCGCCACGCGGCGGTTGACCGCGCTACGCGCGCCAGCCGCGGTCGGTGTCGTTGAGGCGCTCGCAGCCGTCGCCGGTGACGACCACGAGGTCCTCGATGCGGACGCCGAACTCGCCGTCGAGGTAGACGCCCGGCTCGATGGAGAACACCATTCCCGCTTCGAGCGGGCGGTCGTTGCCCTCGACGATGTACGGCTCCTCGTGGACGTCGAGGCCGACGCCGTGGCCGGTGCGGTGGACGAACTCGTCACCGTAGCCCGCGTCCGCGATGACCTCGCGCGCGGCGGCGTCCACGGCTTCCGCGGGGACGTCCGGTTCGACGGCGTCGACGGCGGCCTGCTGGGCCTCGCGGACCGTCTCGTGGACGCGCTCGAACCCTTCGGGCGGGTCGCCCGCGAAGACGACCGTGCGCGTCTGGTCGCTCGGGTAGCCGTCCACGCGCGTCCCGAAGTCGAAGACCACGGGGTCGCCGGCCGCGACCTCGCGCTCCGAGCGGTGGTGGTGTGGCTTCGCGCCATTCGGCCCGCTCCCGACGATGGTCTCGAAGGAGGTGCCGTCGCCGCCGTGGGCGGCCAGCCGGTCCGCAACGTAGTCGGCGAGTTCGCGCTCGGTCATCCCCACGGCGTCCGCGCCGAGGTCGCGCACGTCGTCCATCGCGGCGTCGGCGGCGTGGGCGGCGCGCCGGAGCGCGTCCAGTTCGGCGTCGTCCTTCCGTACGCGCAGGGGACCGAGCACGTCGTCCGCCAGCCCCCACGTCGCTTCCGGGAGGGTAGCGCGGAGGTCCTGCGTGAACCGCGCCCACATCGTCGGGTCCACGAGCAGTTCGCCGTCGGTCATCCCGAGGTCGGCGGCCGCTTCGGCGACGAGGTCGGTGGGGTCCTCGGCGTCCCCCCACAGCCGCACGTCCTCGACCCACGTCGCCTCGCGGAGCTGTTCGCCGTACAGCTCGGGCGNNNCGANC
>JGI12451J12833_1000686_pt1 | contig 10447 bp, 10 predicted proteins | sample A23E3SouthBayCA_2_FD_12833 | JGI IMG/M metagenome (IMG submission 12833) | reverse complement strand
CGAGACCGAGATTGTTCAGGCTGGTGGCAACGCCTTGGCGGTCGCCCAGTTCCTCGTGCATTTCGAGACTCTGCTCAAAGTAGTCGCGGGCGTCGTCGTAGGCGCTCTGATTCCGGGCGACGAGACCGAGATTTCCGAGGCTATTCGCAACGCCTTGGCGGTCGCCCAGTTCCTCAGATACTGTCCGACTTTCTCGGTAGTGCACCTGCGCCTGTACGTATTGTCCACGCTCCAGACAGACGTGCCCTTTGTACTGCTCGATGCTGGCGACAGCCTCTTGATCGCATACTGACGGCACAGACAACTCGTTATCCGTCCCGAACTGATACAGCGGTTCAAGGATAGGCCATCCGTTGCCGAGTTCGACTATCTGAAGTGCGAGTTGTTTACCGAACGCTGCTGGATTCTCTCCTACCGCCTTGAGAAGCAGCGATTCGTCAAATCCTTCGCGGAGGTTTTCACGACAACTCTCGTTCTCTGCGACAGTATATAGCGCCGATACACAGGCGTTGAATCGGGTTGGTCCCCCTGTGTCCCATCCATCGTCACCATCACCCTCCACTCTCTTTGCCTCCTCACGAAGGTACAACGTCGCCCAGAGTTCGTGTGTTGTCGCCGGCACCTCGGCGTCGGGATCGTCGGTCTGATAAACGAACCAACCTTCGAGCGCCTCGCGGATCTCGTCGATATCATCGTGTACCGCCTCGTCGTGGCCGTGCTTTTCGCCGAGCGAGTGGATTAATTCGGGATGGTTGCCGATGCCGGCTGCTACGAGCAGCGCCGTGGTCAGGGCGACATCCTGTCGCAGGCTCTTATCGAACTCCAAGAAATCCTCACGATGGGCGTTGTCATCTGCTTCACCGATGATCGTTCGATACTTATTTGTCACATCTCGAAGGAGCCCGTCCGGCCTCTCACCGCCGACAGGCAGGTAGTACGAGACAAACAGCACTTGGCCGATATCGCCGCCCCGGTTAAGCCGTTCATGGACTTGCTCTGGAGATGCCTGTACTTCCCGTCCAGTTTTCGCTTCGAAGCGCTCGAAAACACCCTCGATTTCGGCTGGGACCAGCTGTTCGTCCAGAGGGTATCGGGTGAGATCCTCAAACACTTCCTCGACTTTCCCTTGCATATCGGTCTCCAGTGCTGCTGACACACCACTTTCCTCGAACCGATCGAGATCGCCACGCCGAGTGTCAAGGAGAAAACTTACTGAGTCGTAACGGAGGTCGGCCATCGCCTCGTACACACCTTCCGTCTCGGTTCGAGCCGCGTCCTCAACGACGACGAGAGTATGCCCGTCGCTCTCACGAACCGCTTTAATGAGCGATCCCGGAATTCCTCGTTCCTTCGTGAATGGCTGTCCACTCCCACTTCGACGGTAGAACACAGTTCCAGTGTCAGGATCGTCGAACCACTCACAGGCGACGGACTTACACACGGTACTTTTCCCAGACCCGGCGCGCCCTACAACCAGCCGATCCTCACCCGCACGGAGAGCAGACAACAGCTCTTCGGTCGCAGTTCGGCTGTCGTCGTGGATACCTTCACGCTCCGCTACAAAGCTCGTCCTCTCTGCGTTCTCCGCGTCTCTGGTTCCACGGACGTGCACCAAGTCGAATCCCGCACGCCAAGCAGCCTCAGGTTCGTCGATTTCGCGGTCGAATTCGACGGGTGCGACGCGCACGAATCCACTATCACGGAGGTCACGCTGCAGCAGTCTCCGGAAGCCCGATCGGAGCTGTTTTCGAGTCTGCTCCAGTTCGTCTTCGAAATCGGAGAACTGCCCTTCCAGACCAAGCACCGTTTCGAGTGTCTCTTGCACTTGTTTGGCTTCGACGATGTCGCGAAAATCAAGAAACAGCGCTTGTGCCTCGTAGATATCGTCCGTGTCGAAGGCTTCGCAGAGTTCCTCGCTAAAATTCTCGAAGTCACCCCGGAGCATCCGCCGAACGGTGTCGTCTAATTCAGTCCGTCCATCACCCTGATAATGCTCTTCCATCAGGTCCCGGAGCCTGTCCGGGTTGCCTCTCGCTGCATTGATCGCCGCGTCGCCAAATCCATCTGGGAGGAAGTGACACGCTCCTTTGGCGAGCTTCGTGAGATACGCGTGTTCGTCCTCGTCGGTTTCCTCAATAAACTGTGTAAGGCGCCGGTCGGCCTTCCGGCTATATTCTATGAACTCAGTCTTCGCCAGCGTACCGAGTGCTCCACCAACGACGAGCATCGTCGGCTCTGCAGTTAGGGCACCAGATGCAACTCCGATCACCCCGCTATCAACGAGTTTCTGAATACCATCGCAAATGGCTTCTGCTGCAGTATCAGGACCGACCGTCGGAAGCCAGTCAGGACTGGCTGTCATTAACTCCTAAATAATATCACAGAATTATAATACTTCTGTACAGATCCCTCATCATACGACTTGCAATTCATTGTTTGCAGTTCGCCCTGGTAGCCCGAGGGATTGTTCGCAATGTGTTACCGCTCGTCAGAGTCAAAATCAAGCGTCAACGACTGATCGTCGATCCGCTCGGCAAGGTCCTTGTGACCTTCCGGAACCTCATTCGCGAACGAAGTCTCGTGAGCCTTCAGTTCCGCTCGGATTCGCTCGGACTCCGCTGGCGACACGTACGGAATCTCGATCTCGTCGAGAAACTCAGGGAGGACGCTGACGAGTGAAATGTTGCTCTCGTGGCTGTCCACGGTCTCCCAGCTATCGACGTCATCCGCCCGATACTCCAGCTGGTATTCGGAGAGCGGGTTCGCTGTCGCCGTCGAGATACGCCAGTATTCGCCGGAGATCATGTGGAACACGATCGGGAGGTGCGCCTCGCGGTCGTCGACGACGATCCCGCCGCGATCGAGGGGCTCGATTTCGAGGACTGCACCCGGAAGTGGGCCGGTGAGGTTCGACTCGATCATGCCGGAGGGCTCTCCGCCACGCCGGAAGCCGAACGCCTGCATATCCACGGCCACGTTCACAGTCTGTTCAAGCGAACCGTACTGCTCTCCGTGGAGCCACGTGACGGTGTGTTCCTCGCAGCGGTCGACGGTGGCCGTCCCGTCGCCCGAGGGTTGGGTTCGGATAGGTTCGCCGTGGGCGTGTTTCAGAACGATCGAAGGTGTTTCCCGAGTCGGAACGACGATGCTGGCGCAGTCGGGGCGGATGATTGTGATGCAGATCATAGTACACTGTCCGCGAAGGGTGGACTGGTAAAACCGGTAATCCAGAAACGAAGCGTAGGTGAAAGTAGTCAACAAATTTTTTATGTTTGAATGGCACGACGACGCCGGCATACGGAGTAGCAAATTATACCACACTGACTAGAAATATGTTACTCATGGAAGACGAGTTTCGTCGCAAAGGTTTCAGGAAGCTCACCGGACCGATCGAACATTGGGTGACGACGTTTCACACCGGATACTGGGGCTTCCGCCCGGACAAAAAAGGGGCGTGGGAAGAAATCGAAGAGGGAGAGATATTCCTCTTCCATGCTTCTGGATCGGAGTTCCTAGACGCACCTAACAAGCGTGTGAGGGATGCCGGAAAAGGCGTCATTGGTATTGGGCGCGTCGGCGCGACCAGCGTGAAAGACGAACCGGCGTGGTGGGAGGAGGTTCATGACGACGGCAATTATCCCTATCTCGTCCACTTTTCCGAGATACACTGGTTCGGCGACACTGACTCGATCCGTGATGCCCCCGTTCGACAGAAGTCGGTGGACGAGATGGTCGACGACATCCACGCACTAAACGAGAACGAGATTACGTTCGGAGAGATGAGCGAGCGTACCGGCTACCGTATTCCGGCGCAGGGTTCTCCGGGGAATATCAAACATCCCGAGAAGCTCTTCCCGCTGCTTCTGGAGCGACTCCACGGCGTCGAACCTGACGAGCTAAATACACCTGAGTCGGAAAGAGAGACGGAGAGAAGTAGCGGCCGCGGCGCTTCGAGTGTCCGCTCCCGAGACCGCGACCGCGACCTTGACTCGGGTGGCCACTCTTCGGGAACAGTCTCGTACGAGTCCTCCATCGACGAGACGATGTCTGGTTGGATGGATCACGAACACGCGCTGGATACGTTCGAGGACGAGCTGATCGATGCCGGCTTCAACTCGGGAGAGACCGACTACAGCGACCTTCTGGCGTGGCGAAACACGAATCTCGTTCTCGCGGAAGCCAAGTCGATCCACGACTCGAACGAACGGTCACAGATTCGGAAGGCACTCGGGCAGCTCTACGAGTACGGCTATTTCGACGTTGAGCAGGATGCCGAACGCATCAAAAAGGATCTCACTCGCTGTCTAGTACTCACCGAGGAACCATCTGATGGGTATCGAGAGTTCCTCGAATATCTTCAGAACGAGGGCATCTTCACCTTCTGGATTGACGAGTACGAAGTCCGAGGACTGTCCGACTCAATAGAGCGGCTCGAAGCGATCACGAGCTGACGCTACTGCCACTGGTTGAGGTATTCGTTGATCTCCTCGACCGTCTCCGGATCGAATCGGTCATCGTTCTTCTTCAGTTTCTCCTCAACGGCTTGGAGAGGATCGATGTTGAGTTGATTCGCCAGACCGAGCAGGTAGATCATCACATCCGCAATCTCGTCGCGGACCTCTTTCAGTAGTTCCTCGTCCTCGCGAACTTCTTCGCTCGACGGGTTGCCGAACCAGAGGAAGTTCTCCATTAGCTCGTTCGCCTCAACCGAGATCGCCATCGAGAGATTCTGGGGTGTATGGAACCGGTCCCAACCTCGCTTGGAAACGAATTCTCGATAGCGGTCGCCCAACTGCTCCAAGTCTCTCGTCATATACGGACTCATTTCTTTGCACGTAATGAGCCTATGGTTGCGATCCGTCTGCTCCCAGAATTCACCGCCGAATCTGCGGATACTTCGTCAAACTTAGCTCACTCGTACTCAGTGCCTCAGCCTGATCAGAGGTCAACTCCCGCTTCATATCCTCCCGATTCGCATGTGACTCCACGAGGTGTCGGAGTGCAGCGTCACTGATCTTGCTGTCCTGCCCCTCGTCAGGGACTTCCTTCGCTTCAGCCAGCAGTTTCCCGTGTTCTCGGTGCGACCGGAGTCGGATGTGATCTCGACTCAGATAACTACGTGTGATCACGGTGATCCAGAAACCCCGGTTGAGAGGGTAAACCGTATTTCGCGAGTAACTGGGGGCGATTTCTTTACAAAATGTGATGTATCTGCATGTTACTCTCCCCGGTACCATCCCAGTTAAATAGGAACGTGGGAACGGTCTGGCGGAGTCGTTGCAATCCCGACGGCGGTCGGCGTAGTCACAAATCGGGAATCCCGGTGAGGTAAGAACATCTGCGCGTGAACCCGACCGGAGATTTGGGTCTGTTGAAACGCCCGATCCGGACCATACTGGCGTGTGGAATACAGGACCCGTATCGGTCACACACAGAGTTTTATTACGCGGCGTTGTTCGTCCAGCTTACAGTGTGAATTCCGGTTTTATCCTCACTGGGATTGTGTTCGTTCTCATTGGACTCGACATTACCAGAAGGCCTGCGCATCACTCGAAGCGTTTTGCGAGATACAGTCTCCTGACCCGAAACGCGACTGGCAAGCGGACCCAGTCGCAGCGTCGAACACTCGTTCTTGGGATCTGTCTCATTTGTGTTGGCGTAGCGGTGCTGTTCGGCGGGATAACGATCTGAACCAGTTGCGCGCCCCAAATCACTGCCCAGTGGCTTATCGACAGACTGGCAGAAGGAGCACTACAACTTGGAGACGACAGCTTCTGTATCGGTCATGGATACTTTGACGAATAGTCGATCGGTATCAGGGGGAATGCTGAATACACGGCGCAAGTGAATCGGACTTCGTCCGGCGATTAGCGACGACACAGATCTGTAGATTCAGGGAAAGCATTTACCAAAGACCGATCTACCGCGAGGTAATGCCTATAATTCAGAGAAAGGACGTTGTCCCGCTCTTTGGAGCGCTGATACTCGGATTCGTATTCTTCCACATCATCAACTATCTGAGCTTGTTTGGCGTGGTGACCGTAGATTCTGATTTGATTGTCGTCTCGGTGGGTGTCCTCATCGGGTACGTGGTTGCTCGTCTGAGCGACGCCCGATAGATACCGTTCGGAATCGTCACGATGCTGTTCGAGAGGCAAAACAGGTAGCCAGTCTACCTCCAGTGACCCAAGAGCGTGCATACATCGAGAGAGACAGGACGTGGTTGAGATTCCGCTCGGCCAACGTCCCAAGTACGGGCTTCGACTAGCGGGTCAGAGTGCGACGGCACTGTATCGCTTCCCAGACATCGTCGGTCAGGTTGCGCGACAGTAGTATCTCGTACGGATGGTCGAGAGAGGGGCGGGATTTGGTCGAGGCGCCGAGACGAGTGATGCGTTAGGTCTTCGTAAATTCGGTAGCGAGCAGCTAAGAGACCGACTGTGCTCCCCTCCTCATGTCGGAACCGATGCTGAACTCCCAGAAAGTTCGCTCACATCGACGTTCGCACCGACCGCTCGCCCGAACATGTAGAAGATCGCCACGTTGGTGTAGAATTGGATGAAGGGCACGAGGAGACCACCCAGACCCAACGTCACGGCGACGAGTACGACCGTCAGGAGATTCACGGCGATAGCGATAACGAACGGAATGAGCCACGCGACGAAGTAATCTAGGCTAAGAAGTGTCCGACTCAGATTGTCGACATCGAACGCTGAACCGACCGTCCGCCCTAAGGCCAGATTCGTTAGCGTAGCGGGCAGGAGGTAGTACAAGATCAGGAATGCGAGAAAGCTTGCAAAGAGGCCGACGACTCCGACACCAGCAAGGAACCCAGCAGAATCCGGATTTGCGAGGCCGGCCATCGTCGAGCCGAGACTCACACCGAGGACGATGAGCGGAACGATGCCAACGACGATGCTGACAAGTAAGGCCTTGACTCCGATCACGAAGAGATTGCTCCAGTTCTCGAAGGCTGGCGGCTCCTCTTCGTTCCGCGCCGCGGAGCCGAGTACCTCCGTGAGGTAACCGAGTAGCGGGATGGCTGGGATGACGAGGAACGAAAGGAATCCCAGTACACCGCCGATTACGAACCGACCCACTGCGCTATCCCCACGAAGGGGATACGACAAGCCTTCTTCGAGCATCTCGAAACAGAATCAGCTCCGCATCACAAAAGTTTGTTCGCCACGTTCGGAGTCTGTCTCTGAAATTCGCTAAATACGGTTCTTGTACAGACGACTCTCTGCGTGGAGAATCGCCGTACTGCATTTGCGCTGTGTCTGTTGGACGACGACGCTCGATCTACCAGAATGCTATCAGCGGTGCCTTCCAAGAGACGGAAGCCCACCGCTCACCACAAAAATTTCATTTGCCGCGTGATGAATTTCCGCTGTCGATGCCCTCCAATTTCGAGAAGCTGTTACTGGTTGGTATCCCTTGCCTGATGGTAGCGTTATCGGGCTGTGGCGGCCTCCCACCAGCAAGCCAGCCGACTGCCACCGCGGACGAACCGTCGACGATGACAGACGAACCGTCGACGATGACGGACGAACCACCGAGTTCCACGGAGTCAGCGACGACTGAGACGGTATCACGTGGTGGACTATTGATTGTCGACCCCGTCGAGAACGCGACCCTAGCGAACGAGAGTGAGATGGTTCAGTACAACCAGACGAGATTCTCCAAAGCGCCAACGCTGAATAATGCAGTCAGCGAAGCGACTTCGACGAGGACGACACAGCAGCGAGACCTCTCAGGCCAAGAGGTGCAGCGGATCGAGTCGGTGGCAGAGGCGTACAATGCGTCGACCGGGGAATTCCTCGTCTCGAAGAACGAAACAGCAGTTCGCGTCTCACTCGGATACGAACTGTGACTAGGGTCGGTGTCTCAGCAGTCGTGCTGAACACAGAGGATGAGTTCAGCACAGCAGCCCCGGTCGCTTCGAATTACTGCGATCAACCATACTCCCCCGCTACAGATGTGACCGGCGCGCTGGAGCCAGAGCCAACAGGTAGGTCACAACTCGACGGATTCGGGGACAATCGTCACTGGAACGGCTGCCGCCTCGGCGACGATGAAATCCGTATGGCCCTGACTAGCCGTTCGCAAACGATTCTTCGAGTGGTGGCCGATGACGATGTGATCGATATCGACATCCTCTGCGAGTTCGAGGAGTTGCTTACCGATTGCCGTCCCCGAGCGGAGTCCACCCCGATCCAAGTGTTCGAGATTGATGTCTACGGGCATGTTCGCCTCCGAGAGAAACGCTCGGACATCGTCACGGAACGCCCGCTCGCGCTGGGATGCGCTTTTCTCTCCTGTGACATGGGTGACTTGCAGGTCTTGGTCTAACCCGGCAGCCAACCGCATTGCGACAGTGAGAACGATTTTGAAGTCGTCATCGTCGCTGACCGCGACAAGAATACTCATACCAACAGTACGTGTCAACTGTAGTAGTACCTGACGCCCTGCACCCCTGATCGAGTGGTCGCGCATCTGACCGCCAGTGAACATTGCTCGGCGGAACGGGGTGAGACTCTGTAAGCGAACGCGCGTCTGCGTACAGTTTACTCGGCGAACGATGAGTCAACGGAATCCAGTTCCGAGAGCATATCGCGAGTCTGAGTGTCGATATCAGACCGCTGGCCTGTGCTGAACGGCTTCAGTTCTTCGTTCCGTAGGTCGAGCAGTCGCTCTCGAATGTGATCCGTCTCAGAAGTCAGCGGCGAACTCTCGGTTTCGTCATCTATACTGAGTATCTCACACGGTCCAGCTTCGAGATGATCGAGACGCTTGCACCGGTCCGACACACATCTCTACATCGCCATCGACGACATCGAACGCGCCACCTCAGCACTACGAACCCGACGGCGTCCCCCTGTTCAGCGAGACGGAACAGACCGTCCGTGTGTTGGGGGTGATCGAACGCCGTCCCCCGGTGGCTCCCCTCCAAGTTCCGCGGACGCTCCCGGGTCACCCGGGGCGAGCGAACGAACACTGATATGCGACTAGCATGAATCGACACGAACGCAGATGGTCTACCGGTTCCAATGCCGGCGGTGTTCATTCACCGTCTGGTCGACGAGGCGAGATGCCATCGCCGACGCCGCCGGCAGTCACATCCTCAGCCACTACCGCGAGCGAGTGACCAAACAGGATTTCCGGATCCGCTGGAGTTGCCCGCACTGTGAACGGAGCGGTCAACACCACGACGGCGACGCCGGTGTCGAACGCTTCGAGCGACATCTGTTCGAACACGTCGAGTCGTCCGTCGAGTCGGGTGTCCACGTCGCGGACGACATCGACCGAACCGGTGGCGTCCTCGTCCGGGCCCCGCGTGGGAGCACCGGCCTCGACAACGCACGGGTCCACTTTCTCTCTCCCGGAGGGGTCGTCCTGTTCGTGACGACGGCCCCCGCCGAGCGAATCCGGTTGCTCGACGATGCGCTCCAAGAGTGGCCGACGCGGACGATCATCCTCACGACGAAACCCGATCCGCTCGGCGACATCTCGGATCTCGACCTCTCGGCGGCATCGTTGGAGGTCGTCCGTCTCGACAGTCGACTCGGCCTCTCCGAGGTCGGCGAGACGATATCACGGGTCGTCGGCGAGTACGAAGACGTCGGGGGAAAGATCGTCGCCGAATTCGACATCCTTCCAGAACTCGTCGAGAAGTTCGACCTGCAAACGGTGTTCAAGTTCCTCCACGTGCTCGATACGCGATTGACCCGCGCCGACGCCCTCTCACACTATCACGTCGACCCGCGAACGCAATCACAGTCGACGATCAACGTCCTCGGGCAGGCGTTCGATCTCTCGATCGTGGCCGACGACCGGCGGTTCGTCGCCGGAGAGTGACCCGAGCGCGGCCGCGTTGCCGAGCCGCGACGCGTACGAGGACTCACGGCTCCGGGTCGGCGTCGTCGCCGTCGTGACTGGCCGTGTAATCCGACGGGTCGCGGACGTACGTGTAATCGACGGCGTTGGTCACGACCTCTCCCGAGAGGCTTCCGCCGACGGCATCGAGCACTGCCGCCGCACGCTCGGCGACGTCAGACGGAACGCCTTCGTCGTGGACGAGGATCTGAAGTCGTCGTTCGAGCTTCTCACTTTCGAGTTCGACCAAGCTATCCGCCGCGAGCTGGGCCGTCCGATCGTCCGGGTCGCCGAGCGCGTCGATCAGGCAGTCGTACGCCGTCTCGCGTCGGTCCTCGTCCGGATCGTCGGCGTCGGCCACCCGACCCAAGAGCCACGCGGCGTTGCGTCGCACCTCCGTCCGCCGGCTCTCGTCGAGCATATCGATCACGTGAGAGACGACGGTCAGCGTGTCGGCATCCGAGAGCCGGTCGGCGACGGCCGCACGGACCTCCTGCCGCCGGTCCGCTGGAGCGTCGATGAACAGTTGGACGAGCGATAGAATCGCCGCCCGCTGTACCGGCGCGGTATC
>JGI12451J12833_1000683_pt1 | contig 10487 bp, 7 predicted proteins | sample A23E3SouthBayCA_2_FD_12833 | JGI IMG/M metagenome (IMG submission 12833) | reverse complement strand
GCCGTCGATCTCCGCGAGGATCCGGTCGCGCAGTCCGGGGACCATATTGTTGCCGTCGATCAGGACGTACGCAGTGGTGTGACCGTCGACCCGAAAGAGCGCGACGCGGATCCCGAGCGACCCGATACCGTCCTCGACACCCCACGGCGTCACGTCGTGGGCCGTCCCGAGCTCGAATCGGGCCTGGGACGCGTCGGCCAGGCGATCAGCGAGTCTCTCAACGCCCTCGATCAGATCGAACGACCGCTCGCTCCCGGGGACGACGTGACCGAGATCAGGGCCAGTCAGCCCGTCGTTGCAGTTGTGTGCGTCTGCGAGCATAACGTCCTCGTGGCTGGTGCGAGCGCCGGCGATCGCGGACAGGCCGACACCGAACTCGATGTCGTCGGCGAATTCCGGCGCGAACGTGACCGTCGAGAAAAGGTCATCGCCGATGGCCTGGCCCGTCACCGTCGCGTCCCCGGCCTCGACGCGGTGGCCGGCCGTGGTCGTGCGCGCGTACTCGATCCGGTCGTGGGCGCGGTCGGCGGCGTCGATGAGCGTCTCGACTTCCCGTTCGGTGACGAGATTGAAATCGTGTCCGGCGGTGGCGTGGGGCGGAAACGCGAGCCCCTCGGCGTGCTCGTCGATCCGGACCGGGAGGTTGCCACCGCCGATATCGCCCATCGGCCCGGGATGGATCATCGGCAGGACGAACCGGGCCTTCTCCCGGTCGCGTCCGGAGTCGTCCGCCCGGCGAACGGAGAGCACCGAGACGGGGACGACGGCCGTCTCGCCGATCTCCTCGAAGAAATCCTCCAGTTCGCGGGAACCGTCCGCGAGATGGCCCAGAAACCCGCTGATGAACGCCAGGACGCTGACGTCCAGACTGCGCCGCCAGGGCCGGTCGATCACGACGAGAAACAGCCAGACTGCCCCGGCGTAGAGGAGACAGATGAGCGCCAACACGAGCAAGTCCTGGGGCCGGAAGACGACCGGGAGATTCGCGTGGGACGCCCGCGAGAGCAACCGGTCGGACAACGACCCGCCGATCTCGAAATACCGGAGCGTTCCCGTGTACACAAACAACAGAAGCGCGGCCGTGGCGGTCTGGATACTCGCCGGAATCACAGCGATCAGCATCCGATGCCGGGAGACAGCGACCACGATCAGCAACCAAACGGCGAAGGCGATAGCCAGCCCCAACAGCAGGGCGTCGAAGACGAACGGCTGTCCCAGCGGCGTCCCCAGCGCGACGACGGCCGCGACGGTCAGAACGCCGATGACCAGCAACTCGTTTGCCAGCGCCAGCAGCGAGGAGTGACTGTAGGTGAGTTGGCCACCGAGCAGTCGATCGATCGGCGGGACCAGTACGCTCGCGGCGACAGTGGGGATGCCGAGGAAGAACACGCCCTGCCAGGCGTCATCGAGGACGAATGCTGAGTCGAACGCAGCGACGCCACTGACGGCCGCGATCAACAGCGCAAACGCCACCGTCGTGTACCACCTGGGCGCCCGGAAGACGAACCGTGAGAGCGCAGCTAGATTACCCTGCGTCGTCGTCATCTATTGGAATACCCGACTGTCGGCGGGTTAAAAGATGTGTTCGGCTCATACTGATGCGACCGTCTCTCTATTGATGGCTACGGAGCAGTGGGCAGTTGTTCCCCGTAGACGGTCAATGATTCCCGAAAGGTGCTATTGGCGTCGCTCACAGATCAACCGGAAGTTCTCGAAGACTTCCTCGCCCTGCTCGGTGTGGGCGACCTCGGGATGCCACTGGACGCCGTAGATATCGGCGTCGGTGTCCGCCATCGCCTCGACGCCACAGACGTCGCTGTGGGCCGTCCGGACAAATCCCTCGGGGACCGATTTGACCTCGTCGGCGTGACTCGCCCAGACCCGGGTCTCGGGCGCGAGCGAGCCGACCAGGGGATCGGACGGATCGTCTATTTCGACGGTCACGTCGGCGTACCCGCCGTACTCCCCGGAGCCGACCGTTCCGTCGCGTTCGTCGGCGATGAGTTGCATACCCAGACAGATCCCGAGCACGGGGATATCGAGATCGAGGTACTCGGCGGAGTTGCCGACGCGTTCGATATCCGGCCCGCCCGAGAGGACGAGCCCGTCGGCATCGATTTCCTCGGGAGGGGTCGTGTTGTCGATCAACTCGACCTCGACGCCGATGTCACGAAGCGCGCGTTGCTCCAGATGCGTGAACTGGCCGTGGTTGTCCACGACGTCGATACGGGTCATTGGGCAGTGATACACGACTGGCAGGTAAATACCCGCGGAAAGCGATCGACGGAAAAGACAAGTACGAGAGCCACCGAGAGAGTACCGATGAACGAAGGGACACGGGTGCTCGACCGCGAGGACGGCGATCCGGACGAGGCCGTCGTCGTCCACCAGCCCGAGGAGAAGACGATCGCGGACTGGGAGTACGAGGTCGACGGCGAGACCTACACGACCGCCGAGTCCAACCCGGAGTACGACCCGGACGAACAGCTCGTCGTAATCGCGTTTCTCGACCAGCTCACGGAGGAGTGGCCAGACTGGGAGGACGTGCCACCCGGAAAACTATTCGACGACGTGCGCGAGCGCGGGATCGACTACTACGGATTCCCCGAAAGTCGGCTCACGGTCGTTGATGGGGAAGCCGGCACTGCATCGGTCCCCGAGGAGTTCGAGACGATCGCGGACCGTCTCGAAGAGAACGGCTTCGAGGTGACCGAGGACGCCGAGACGGCGACGCTCACCGTCGAAAAGTACGGGACCGAATACGTCGTCAGCGCCGACGGGAGCGTCGAGGGCGAAGAGGGGCTGCGAAACCGCGTCGTCAGTATCGTCAATCGCTATTTATAGTCGAAGCGTTCGCTCGCGGACTCGAAAGACAGCTCCTCGGTCTCTCTGTGCTTTCGCGTTTCGGCGACGGCGAGCGCGTCCGGGTCGGGCTGGGCCGAATCGTCGATCCGTGCCCAGGAGTTGTGGACTTTCGCGTGACACCACCGGCAGAGCGAGACGGTGATTTCGTGGCCCGGACCGTCCTCGCGATCGGCATACGAGAGGTGATGCTCCTCGAGTAGCGGTCGCGCATCGTCGTGGGCGAGACGCCGCTCTTCGAGACCACAGCGGAGACAGATTCGACCGTCCGTCAGCGATCGGAAATGGGGACAGTCCGGCCACGACCAGTCGCGGTTCTGTATTTCGGATGAATCCCGGTCAGGCTCCGCGTCAGAAGCGACGACGGGACAGCGAAAGTCGCTCCGACGCCGGTCGGCGACGAACGCCGGATCACGGGAGTCGCGTTCGAGCGCCCACCGACACCGGCCGTCGTCGGTGACGTGATCACACCGATCGACGTGCGCGTACGGGTCGTCGACGCCGACCGGCGATCCACCTGGTGCTCGCTCCATAGACAGGGATACGGAGGAAACCGGAATTACCTGTCGGTCAGCATTGCTGCGATGGCATGGTCGGGAGTACGGCCGCAGACTCGAAACGTTTTATGTAGGATAACATACAAAAACTATGCCACAGCTCACAGATGATGTCAGTTCCACCACAGTTATATGACGGGAATATGATTAGCAAAATGTTATGAAACGGCGCGATATGCTGAAAGCGACTGGCGCAGCGGCGACCGCCTCGGCGGTGGGGCTGGCAGGGTGTAACAGCGTTCCGTTCCTGGGTGGGGACGACGGCTCGACGGGATCGTTCTCGGCGGTCAGTTCCTGGCTGCCGGCGCCCGGAGAGATCAGTGACGGCCTCAACCACTACAGTTTCTCGGCACGGACGCCGTCGGGAATCTACAATGCGATCGACGACACACTGTGGAAAGGGTCTCAAAGGGTTTCGACCGATTTCGGGTCGCTTCCACCAGAAGACGTCGAGTACAGAATATCGATGGACACCAGAGTCTCCAGTGAGGACAGCTTCGGTTCCTCGAATATCGGGGTGACTGTCTATACAGGTTCGTTTGATACTGATTGGGTTGGGGAGAAAATCGAGTACGGCACGGAATACGGAACGACCAGCGAAATAGCGGACGGTCGGACACTATTTAGACGAGAGGGTGCGGGTGAATCGAATCTAGACGGGTTTGTCGTCGACGAAAACGAGACTGTAGTTATCAGAATCAGCGGGAACGATCAAACCGACACGCTGCCGACTGCAGAAGGTGTAGCGGAGTTGCTATTCGACGCGAACGCGGGGGAAATCCCGACGTATACAGAAAATAGCGATATGAGTGAACTCGCTGGCGGCCTGTCGATGGGCCATACGCTAAGCGCCAGTACGCAAAGCGAGACAGAGCTGAGCGGAAATCAAGGCCCGGAAAATGGCCGCCTCGGCGGAACGGTGGCCCGAGGGACGACGTATACGGTAAACGGGACTGACGTGGATATCGCGAGGGCGATCGTATTCGACGAGGAGAGGGACGTGAGCGAGAACGATATCAAGACGTACATTGCCGAGAGTGGTGAGTTCACCGGAGCCGAAGAACGACCCTCCTACTCAATCAACGGTCGCCGTGTATCGATTGAGTGGACGACAGGAGGAGTATCGAGTGTACTGTACTAATCCGACACGCGACTGGTGAACCGCCTCGGGGTCAAGTCGTTCGAGAATCTTCGACGCTCGTGATCACGGAAATCGGAGATTTCCGGACGACCCCGAGGCACTCGCCTTGCTTATCTGTGGACGATACGAGTCAGCGCTGAATCTGATTTTTTAAGATAGTCATCAAGAGGCCGAGACCGATCGGTAGGCTTCTATATATCGAAATGGAGTATATTGTCGCACACATCGGCCTTTTAGCACTCAAGCAAGTAGAACAGGCATATGGTACAGAACGTCGCGCCAGTGATGGCGGAGCTTGAACCCGAGGACTTCTATCTCCTTTCGGGAATCGAGCAGGGAATGCGGTTCTCGGAGTGGGTTCAACGCGAGAAGATTCCGGAGTACTCACGGCTGACGGCCGAAGACGTCGACTACCGACTCGATCGCTGTATGGACCGGGAGCTGATCGAGCGAAAGACAATCCAATACGAGGGCTACACCCTCACCTTCGAGGGGTATGATGCGCTGGCGTTACATACCTTCGCCGAGCGAGAGACCATCAGCGGTGTCGGCGCACCGCTGGGAGTCGGCAAGGAGAGCGACGTCTACGAGGCCCAATCCTACCGGCCACTGGCACTGAAATTCCACCGGGAAGGGTATACGAACTTCCGTGAGGTGATGCGCGAACGGGAGTACACCGCCGACCGCGAACACGTCTCCTGGCAGTACACCGCGCGCAAGGCGGCTGAACGTGAGTACGACGCACTGGAAACGCTGTATCCGGACGTAGCGGTCCCACAGCCGATTGATCACAACCGGCATGCGATCGTCATGGAACGGATGGACGGTGTGGAGCTCTCACAGGCGCGAATCGAGAGCGAACAAGTACGACCGTTGCTGGAGATGATCCTCCAGGAGATCCAGACAGCGTATCAGGAAGGGTACGTCCACGCCGATATCAGCGAGTACAATATCTTCGTCGCCAGCGGTGGGATCACCATCTTCGACTGGCCCCAGGCCGTACCGACCGACCACGAGAACAGCGACGAGTTGCTCAAACGCGATATCGGGAACATCGTTGGATACGTCCAGCGAAAGTACCCTAGCCAGGTGGCTGAATCGGTAGATGTCGACGGCTTGGGCCGTGCAATCCGGGATGGGGAATTCGAGTCAATGGCGTCGTTTGAAAAAGAGTAAATTACATTTCGCTATATAGAATCCGGGTGTAGGAGACGTTCTCGATACGGGGATACCCGCGCCTCAGTTCAGGACGCCAGCTACAGGGTGCTGCTGGAAAAGCGCACGCGACCAGCATGGGGGCAAATAAAGTGTCTCTATCGTGGACACTCTGGTATGGCTGACGAAGACATCGACGACGTGGACAGGGCGATTCTGTATGCACTACAGGAAGACGCGCGGAACATGTCGTCCGGAGACATCGCTGAACGGACGGGCACTTCGGACAGCACGGTCCGCAAGCGCATCCAGCGCCTCGAATCCGACGGCGTGATCAAAGGCTACAGTGCCAGCGTCGATTACCAGCGGTCGGGGTTCCCACTCCGAATGCTGCTGTACTGTACGGCTTCGATACCCGAACGTGGGGACCTGATCCCCGAGATACTGGCGATCGACGGCGTCGTGTCGGTCCAGGAGTTGGTGACCGGTGAACAGAACCTCCTCGTGACGGTCGTCGGCAAGTCGGATAGCGATATCACGCCCGTCGCACAGAAACTACTAGATATGGGGCTGACAGTCGCCGACGAAGTACTCGTCCGGAGCCACGAGACGACCCCGTTCGGTACGTTCGACCCCGAAAACAGTAATTGAACCGCCCGGTGGTGCGAGAGACGCAGCCGCTTGAGATCCCGAAATCTTCGATTTCCGAGCGACCCCGAGACACTTGTCCCCGACTGTCGATCCTGGGCACCGACTACTTGCTGACGGTCGTGGCGCCGACGCGTTATCGCGTCTCAACCCCAAAACCATAATGTTCTATAATTCCCAATTTTTAGAACGTTCTGGTAATATAGAAGAATTTAATAAACAGTATGTTCGCATACGAGTTAGAGACGACCAGAATCGGACCCCGGGGACGCCCCGGTTGCCGAGCGGTCACAGATGGACCAAACGATGTCAGGACATAGCTCAACGACAACGGTCGGATCGCTCCCGGACACAGCGGCGAAGTCGCCGTTCGTACCCGTCGCACTCACGTGGCTCGTGTGGTCGCTGTTCGCCGCGAGCATCGCAACGGTTGCAATCCGGGTCCGGACCGGAGGCACGTGGGAGATTCCCGGGATAGTCGCCATCGACGGACTGACCGTACTGATGTGGGTGGTCGTCACCTTCTTCAGCGGCATCGTCCACAGCTACTCGCGCCGCTATATGGCTGGAAGCACCCACGAGACGAAATTTGTCGCTACTGTGTTCGGTTTCACAGCGGCCGTAATAGGGCTGGTCGCTGCCGACCACCTCGCACTGTTCGCGCTCCTGTGGCTAGCGATGGGGCTGTTGATGGCAAACCTCATCGGTACCGTCAGCGGCTGGGGACAGGCACAGGTGGCCGCGGCGGTCGCCCGCAGGTACTTTCTCGCCAGTAGCGCGCTACTGGCAATCGGGCTTTCGGCGCTGTGGTGGACAACCGGCGCGACGACAGTTTCCGGTGTCGCCGCAGCTGCCAATGGGCTCGGTGGCCCACTGTGGCTGGTCGCTGCCGCCGCACTCGTGCTCGCTGCGATGATCCAGTCCGCCCTGGTGCCGTTCCACGGCTGGTTGCTCTCCTCGATGACCGCCCCGACGCCGGCGTCGGCACTGATGCACGCCGGGTTCGTCAACGCGGGCGGGATCCTGCTTACCCGCTTCGCCCCGGTTATCACCGTCGACCCCACGCTCATGCTCGCGGTGGTCGTAGTAGGCGCGACCAGCGCGTTACTCGGAAAGGTCCTGAAGACGGTCCAGACGGACATCAAGGGCAGGCTCGGCTGTTCGACAGTCGGCCAGATGGGATTCATGATCATGCAGGCCGGCTTGGGCTTCTTCGGGGCGGCCATCACTCATCTCGTGTTGCACGGCTTCTACAAGGCCTACCAGTTCCTGCGTTCGGGCGAGCAGGTCGAACACACCAGTCCAGGCGATGGGGCAACACACACGACGGGGCGGGTGGCGAACGTCGCCGGCGTCACCGTGACGCTGCTGACCGGGCTGGCCGGGGGCGCGCTGTTCGCGGCGCTGACTGGGAAGGGGACCAGAGTCGACACCGGACTGCTGCTGACGTTTTTCGTGGTGTTTACCACGCTCCACGCGGCACACAACGCGGTCCAGCACACGTCGCTGTCGACGCTGACCCGGTACGGGGCCGTGCCGCTGGTCTTCTTCCCGGCTATCGGCGTCTACGCTGTGGTGTACGAGGGAGTGTCCGAATTCCTGTCCGGGCTCGCCGTGGTGACGGCACCGACCGAGCTGACCCTGCTCCACGGCATCGTCGCCGCCGTCTTCGTCGGGATCTACGTCGCGATCGAGACCGGCGTCCACGAGCACAGTACGCGCCTCTACGTGACACTGCTGAACGCCGGCCAGCCGTCGCCCGACACCGTCCTGACTACCACGGAGGACTACAATGAGTACTAAATCCGCCATCCGCGACAGCATCGACAGGGCAGCGACCACCGTCGGCTCGGTCTGGCCACTGCACTCGTTCGTGACGGCCAATCCGCTCTCGGGGTTCGAAGACCAGCCGTTCGGCGAGGCGGTCGAACAGGCGGCTGCCCTGTTGGGCGGCCGCGGCTACCCGAGCGCCGAGACGTTCCGGACGGCGCTTCAGCGCGGTCAGATCGATCCGGAGATACTCGAAACGGAACTCGCCGAGGCCGGCTACGAGGACGATCCTGCGGAGCTGCTCGGTCGCATGGCCGACGCGACCGACGCCCCAGCGAGTGAGACGGACACTGCCACGGAGCACGTCGATCAGGTGTTGGCGAAGTGGCTATCCGCCTTCCTCGAGGAGGGGAGCGCCCACTGGCCGATGCCCAACCGCGAGTCGGGATTTTACACAGCCTTCAGAGCGGTGGTCGAATACGATAGCGACGTTCCTGATGCGGGAGTCCTCGAAGATCTGCCGGAGACACCGATCGAGGCCATCGAGACGGTACTAGAGCCGTACCCGGAAAGCCAGTGGGTCCCGATCTTCGAGGAGCAACTGGCTGCCCTCCCGGGCTGGACGGGGTACATCAAGCAGCGCGCCGAGAGCGGCAACGAGTGGCAGTCGGCGTACCCGATCTCGCTGGAGGGATACCTCGCGGCTCGGCTGGCGCTCCTGGATGCCGTCGATGCCGACATCGAACCCGCAGCCGGCAGCCTCGATACGAATGGAGTCGACGAGCTCGCGCAGGCCTTCCTTCGCGCGTGGGAGGCGACCTACCGCGCTGACCTCGTCGGGACCGTCGCCGCGGAGAGTCGATCGATGGCCGACAGCGATCCGTCGGGCCGGCCGGACGCCCAGCTGGTGTTCTGTATCGACACCCGCTCGGAGATTATCCGTCGCCACATCGAGGCGGCGGGCGGCTACGAGACCCGCGGGTACGCCGGCTTCTTCGGTATCCCCATGGAGTACCAGGGATACGACGCCGACGTGTCAGTCGATTCCTGCCCACCGATCCTGGACGCAGAGCACCACGTTACCGACTTCCCGACCGACAGCGACACGCGGACACGCCACGACCGCTGGACCGGCATCCGCGAGGCTGCGACCGACGTTATCGAGTCGCTGGAGACCAACGCCGCCACCGCCTACGGTTTCGTCGAGACGACCGGGAGTGGGTACGGGCTCGCGCTCGCAGCCCGCACGCTCGTCCCCGAGCGCGTGTACGACCTCTTGGGCGCCACAGAGGAGTCGGTACCTAACAAGCAGGAGTTCTGTGAGCCGCTCGTCCATCACCAGCACGAGTACGCGGGCGATCTACCGGTGGGGATCACCACCGAGGAGAAAGTCGAGTACGCCGCCACCGCCTTCGATCTGATGGGCTGGGAGGAGTTCGGCCGCCTCGTCGTCTTCGTCGGCCACGCCAGCGAGACGACGAACAACCCCTACGATGCGAGCCTGGACTGCGGGGCCTGCGCCGGCAACCCCGGCGGCCCGAACGCCCGCGTCCTCGCGGCGATCTGCAACGATCCCGAAGTCAAAGCCGAGCTACGCGAGCAGGGCTTCGAGGTCCCGGACGACACCGTCTTCCTCGCCGGCCAGCACAACACCACGACTGACGGGATCGAGCTGTACGACAGCGACGTGCCGGAGACCCACGCAGACGATCTCGAGCAGTTGCGCGGCGACCTCGCAACCGCTCGCGAGAACGCGGCCGCCGAGCGTGCCGAGTCGATGGGCAGCGACGGATCGGCGAGTAGCAGGGAGGCCGAGCGCCGGGCAGCCGACTGGGCCGAGGTCCGCCCGGAGTGGGGACTAGCCGGCAACGCGGGGTTCGTCGTCGGCCCCCGCGAGTTGACGAGCGACCTCGACCTCGACGGCCGCGCATTCCTGCACTCCTACGACTGGTCGACCGATCCCGACGGCGGAGCTCTCGAGGCCATCATGACGGGGCCGGTGGTCCTCGCCCAGTGGATCAACGCCCAGTACTACTTCTCGACGGTCGACAACGCCGTCTACGGCAGCGGGTCGAAGGTGACGCACAACCCAGTCGGGAACATCGGCGTCTATCAGGGCAATGGCGGCGATCTGATGAGCGGCCTGCCGTTGCAATCGCTCATGGCCGCTGACGACGAACCGCACCACCAGCCGCTCCGTCTCTCGACGGTCGTCCACGCCCCGGTCGAACGTGTCACCGAGATTCTCGCGGACCACGGTGAGTTGGCCACGCTGCTCGACAACGACTGGCTCTCGCTGACGGTCGTCGATCCGACGCAGGACCACCACGCGTTCCAGTACCAGAGCGACCTGG
>JGI12451J12833_1000669_pt1 | contig 10582 bp, 11 predicted proteins | sample A23E3SouthBayCA_2_FD_12833 | JGI IMG/M metagenome (IMG submission 12833) | reverse complement strand
CCAATCAATCCCCGTGGCGCGAATTTCCAGCAGTGTCTCACCGCCGCCGAGCAAGCCGGCTACGACGACGTTGTCAGCGAACTGCAACAGATGCAAGACAGTCACCAGTACTGGGTCGAGTACGCCCTCGAACAGTTGAATACAGTCCAGCAGGTCGCAACGCGCTTCGACGGGCGACGACGGCGAACAGGCGGAAGCGGCAACGAGGGTGTCATAGAAAGCGTCACACGTGAGGACGTAGGGTGTTGGAACTGTGCCTACGAGCACCAGCGCCCTGCACGAAGAGGTTTCTATCGGCGATTTCTTCAATCTCGTGGCGACCAGTTGTTCCGGATTTCGGGGCAATTTGTTGCGATCAAACCGGGCCGCGTTGTGAGAGGGGTACGAGGGCTGCATGAGAGTGGATGTCAGGACCCGCTGAAATCGTTGATTGCGACTCCCTTACACCTCCTCACCCCGCTGCTCATACTCCGCACGCTCCAGTGCCCACTTATACACACTCCCGGACACCGGGCCACCACGGCAAAACCCGATCGGTTGTTACGACAGATGCCGCTAGCTGCCAATCCCAGACTGTGATTGCGTAGCTCTGCTTGACGAGCGCCTGCTCGCACTTCATCGGTAATCGTCAGGTGACCTGCCTCGATCTTCCGGTCATCCTAGCCAACCATCACAGGCATATCAGATACGTGCAACTAACTTCGCCAGCGTCCAGTCTGATGGTGTCCCATGCATATCTAGTAGCGACGGAGAGTTGGATGTGACAATGCCTGAAGCTGGTACCGCCTTCAAGCACCTCATGGTAGTTTCAGGGAGGTGTAAAAAAGAATAACCCCACACAGTCAGCATCCCTGCATCGAAACCGAACTAAGAATCTTTTATTTCAATCGCCTGTATTATAAGAAATAAAAACCACATCACTCGCGGCAAATTGATTCAACTATCTGTATTTTTGTTATTTAATAGACCGTTTTTGTGGCTCATTGTAGTGAATTGATATGGATTGGGGTCCCTTGACCCCGAAGATTGATGTGAGGGTGAGGCTCCGCTTCGGGGCCTGTATCCGTCATCAATATATTTTTTAGTTATACATCTACCCCACTGTGAGCCAAGAAACTCAAACTCAACCCTTTCACCAACCGCATTTGAGTTAATCGGACCAAGATTGATTATGTCACTATTATGATGAGATGGCAATGTTATGATAGCATTAGCATTACTGCTCATTCTGTCGACTTTTCCGCTATAGATCCGTGATTCAGACAATGATTGGACCTCTGTTACAGGAGTGGCTGTCTGATCTTTTTTATATCGTATATTATTATCAGTGAATATTGGCCCGGGTGCCCATCTATACATTTGTAACCCTCTTTTCGAAAGCCAACCATATTCAGACATCGCATCAAGCGTTCGGCTAATTATTTTATCATCCACTGAGAGAGATGTATTATCAGCTATATCCTCTACCTTGGAACTCTTCCCCTCTGCTGCTCTTCGCAGTGCAACATCCCACACTTCATCCCGATTGATAGATTCCACGATGAAACAGAACTCTCTGTTAGTGGATAAAAAATTTCCGTCAGTTCGGGGACGTATCGCCAGCGCTGCCTCACAGGTACAACTGCCAGAGCACTTGTAACAAGCGCCGTCGATATGTCTAGCGACGAGCAGACTAATCACGTCGTCAGTGCGTTCAACTGTCGCCTCTAACTCATCGATTCGCTCAATCACTATGTGACAATCGCTCAGAGGGACACACGCTGACAGTCGTGCCAGAGTCGAACCTTCGCACAGAGCGCCAGAAGCGATTTTCTATGGGACTGATAGAATGTCAGTTCCATGGTGTCGTCCTCTCCCTCCAATTCAATACTGACTGCTTCACTGCTGGCTGGGGAGACGGCATAAGACAATTCGCACAGTTCTGACTCGATTTGTTGAGACCACTCTTCTGTCGTTACGGAAGCAACCCACTCAAGGACGTAGCAAATGTCCATTGCAAACTCTGTGAGCGATGTCACAATACTCGTGCCGGCGGAGGATCTGAGTTTGCTTTCCCCTGTTCCACTGTAATTTCGAACGATCAATTCTCCAGTCTCAGATGTTGTCACACCGATGCTGAGTTCGAACGTATCCCCGTTATCTCTGGTAAATCGGTGTGAGAAGTATGTGGTACGTGCTTCCGATTCGACTACGTCGCGGCGGTCTTCAAGGGCTCCCTGATGCGACTTGATCTTACGTTGTATTTTCCCCTCAAGCCACGCTCGGTGGACTGTTCGAACACCAGAACAATCCACCGAAAGGTTAAGTCTCAGCGCTTTCTCCCGGTTCCACTCCGGTAACGGGTCGGCCTCTTCGTTCTCTTCTGACGTAGCAGGGAAATCGGTCAGGGTCACTTGCCCATCAACGTGATTTGGCAGTGCTTCTATCAGGTCACTTTCTGTCACCCCAAGATAGTCTTCAATTGGCGTTCCAGACGACTCTGGGTCACCGTGGGGCACACCAAACGGCCACGCAGGCAATGGTTCGGGTAACTCGACGTCTTCGTAGTCCGGGCGTGTGCCGACGTAGTTCTCCTCAAACAGCCAGATAACACTGCACCCTCCATCAAGATAGCTGGCGGTCGTCCCAACGAAATCCTTTTGCTCGTTTTGATACTGAACTTCAATCGCGATGCCACTACCAAGTGGCTGCTTCGGCTGCTCGAACTCCACAAAGACATCCGCACGTCGAGGTACTTCGTCGGTTACAAATTCCACGTGAACCGTCGCATCTGGGTACTCTTTTTGAACTTTGTCGACTGCGATTGATTTCATCCGAAGATGAAGTGGCGACTCTCCGGAGCAGTCTGAGTCTGGTGGATGATAGAAATGCCGGGCGATACTGGGTCCGTCCCGAACACGGAGGACGTCTTCACAGACAGGACACTGTACCTCCTCACCATCACCAACACCTACTGGAATACGAGGCCGGTTGTCAACAGGGTCAACCGCAATGAAGGGCATCGCTCACTCCAATGATATCCGATAGTAAATGTGTTTTCTCGTCCAGTAGATTGCCAGTTATTTCGTTACAGTAGAACTGGGCCCAGTTCTGTTATCTGGTGAGCTAACCGACTTCATCGGTGACACCTGCTACGAAGTACAATCTATTATGTTGAGAGTACCTGATGTCCTATCTTGACCAGTTCAGCGTAGCGTTCTGCAACGCGATGTATGAACGCATCGTCACGGAGGTCCTTGATGCCCTCAATTTCCCAAGTGTCAACGATAATCCGCATTGAGGTTCTAGAACTCACCGTGAATCCACGACACTCGAACTTGCTACTGTGCTTTCGGAGACTCTCAACGGCCCCACTATCATTTCCGGATGAATCAATTGCGACCTTGATCTCTTGATCATCGTATGGGTTCACACGCAATGCATACCGGATCGAGTCCGGGTGAGTCTCGGCCCTTGTTTCAAGATATGGGTAATTCGTTGAGAGGTTACCAAGGACTGGATCAATGCTCTGAACAGAGAGTAAGCCTTGGATGTCTGGGAACGCCCTCGTGAACACATTTGTGGTGAATACTCGGTCACCCGGTTTTGATGGCGCAGATAGCTGTGAACGTGATTCGTCGTAATCAATGACAGTGACCGCTCCGAAGCCGCTCCTGCCAGACGGGAACTGGAACCGTTGCACCTCCACACACTGTATGTCAAGACCTCGGTCCCGAAGCCACCGGGCAGAGTCGCGCGTTTGACCCGTAATCGATTCTGCGACGATAACAAGTCGCTGCGTTTGGTTCAGTTCCCAGGGTTTGGCATCAGTCTCAAAAAAGGCATTAAACGCAGTCAAGAGGGAACTGTGCTCGCCCACAACGTCCTGCACTGACCACTCTTTGCCCCGATACTCGGAGTAGAGGTTATCGAGATCGTTGTAGTTGTACCGGTCAAGGGATTGTGCGTAGAGCTGAGGTTGGCTTATGATACTCGCCTCAGAGGCCGATCCAGAACCAGAGCCTCCACGCTTGAGTTCGATGACAACTACATTTCCGTACCGGTCCAGTCCCAGCAGATCGGGAATCCCTGTAGACAGGCTTGGTTGCCGGGCGAATAAGAGAATGGGCTCATCAAGAATCGCCTCTGGGGTTTCGTTCAGCCACCTCTCTAACTCCGCTTCCCCTTCTCCGTCCTCTTCACCAGCAGGAATAATTGGGTCCGATTTAGCCTCAGTAGTATTTTGAGGAGAATCAACATCGTCGAACTGGTAAATTCGCATCCCTGCATTAAACTATCCCCAATGGGATAAAATGGGGACAAGCGTTCCACATATCCACAGAGTCTACTTATTAGAGCGATAGCGGTAGCTATGCCACTGATGACTCGCTGGCAAGCGTTAGACGAACTCCAGCAGGCCGGTGTGTCGGTGTTCATCTCGATATCGAACATACCGCCGATGGGCGAAGATGCCTTTCACAGGCTGCTCAGCTACTTCAGAGCGCCCGGTGAGGGCGTCGTCTTCCACGAACCAATCAATCCCAGTGGCGCGAATTTCCAGCAGTGTCTCACCGCCGCCGAGCAAGCCTGCTACGACGATGTCGTTGAGGAACTCCAGGAATTGGAAGACAGTCATCAGTGCTGGGTTGAGCACGCCCTCGAACAACTGAACACGGTCCAGCAAGTCGCAGCGGGCTTCGACGGGCTCGAAGTCCATTCCTGGCCTGATAATGAGCGGGTCCGCTTGGCGATCGGTCAACTTTGGCCGAGGCTCAAGTCAACGGAACAAGCTGCGTCACCGTTTTCGGGCAAGATTTAGACGGCTCACTGGAGTAGATTAGCCCGGAGTTAGTAGAGAATCTCATAGCAGATACCTGAAACTATGACAATCAGTTCAGGACCTCCAGAAATTTATACAGCAATTCAGACAAAGAAATTAAACTGCAGAACCGCCAATGTTAAATCCAATTGTTCAGATTGTGTTATCGTATGTCCGAGTTGGAAATTGGGACCGAACCTCGTATCTTTTCGCATCGGAACAACGCCGACCTTCCGAAGTCGACTTTGGATGACCTCACGGAGCGTGGGATTGGTGTCGGTGACTGGGGAATGGGCTTGTCATGGGACTACACGCAAGTAAAAGAAAATAATAAGGCTGCTGCAAAAACCTTCACAGAAAATCTTCTGACAATTAACGAACACGGGGGGTATGGAGTGATTCATACTAAAGAATATGAAAAGACGGTTATCGGGCGCATTAGTCCGCCATGTGTCAGATTCATGACCCTCGAAGGCACTAGCGGAACCGAAAGGATGTTCAAGGCCTTCGAATTTGAAGAATTCGCGTCAGTAAATCTACGGAAAGATTACCCAGAGTTGCATGATAGGCTTGCTAATATCGCTCACCTTGGGACCACCTCAGAAGTTGGAGATGGCTTTGAGGAATTAGTGACAGACGCGTTCGTTGATCTAGAGCCTAGTGGCGTTATCCGCTAACCTCATCTAGCTTATAATAATACAGAATTAACTTAGAACTAATAATGAGTCTCTATAATTCATCATTCTGAACTATACTAAATTCAAGATTTCCTTGAAGAAGACAGTATATCCTTCTACATGAACGGATTGCCTCAAGTTCGCACCCCTTCTTGTTTGACAGGAATATTCATCACGCAAAGAACCAGTGTAGTACAGTGTAAACTGTAACCGGACTTATCGATGGTTTATATTCCGTCTTTGACGTCAAGTTCAGATTCAACTCAAGAAATCAATCCACCGCTCCTAGAATGAACTGCTATGTGTCATCGGTATCGGTTTCTAATGTTTTGCGTAACCCCCGAATGGGGATTTGATCTGGCATAGCGTTTGTCCGATTAGAGAGAAACAGTCTGTTACAGACTGGTTCCGGTATTCTCTTTGAGGTGATAGCCCGCTTTCTCTATGAACTCATCAACGGTTATTTCGATTGAGTGTGTCTCAATACTGGACAAGAGCGCCTCCTTGAATATCTGGGCTCCTGCGGGGAACCCATTATCTGGAGCCATTTTTTCGAGTTCGACAGCAACCCGGACATAATAGTCTACTAAGAAGTTCTGTGGCTCATAGTACTCCAATTCGCTTTCAGCAATTGCCACGACTCGATCAGTGGAGAACGACATCCAGTGATCAAGTAAATCTCCCTTGTGCTGATGTGCGTGAAATATCTTCGCTGTCGCTGCTGCCCAGAATTTGAATACAATTTCGTCGTGCTTCTGTTCTTGGGAATCTATATCTACTTCAGAGAGAATACCATATTTTGCCTGTCCGGTAGACGAGTTAGTCACTTCTCCGAGTAGCACTTGTTCTAATCCCTCAATCTCGTCTGTATCAATATTCGGGTCCTCAATTGTCGCAGAGCGAACCGCTTGCCCAAAGACATTTTTCCAGAATTCGATCGGAGACGGACCAGTTCCCTCCTGTTTACCAATCTCGATCAGTCTCATCGTTGCATCGGTGATGTCATCTCGATCAGTCTCACCGAGCGCAGATGGATTACGAGACCACGATAAGAACAACTGCCCGAGATTGTTGGCAGCGACCTTACTTCCAGTGGGGGCGAACTGTGGGTTGAAATTGCCTTTGTTGGCGTAAAGTTCGTAGCCCTTCATCAGCTCAGGAACCTGGTCTGTGAATACTGCTGGCGGAACCGGCAGCCAATGCCGTGCACAGATATCGATTGAACCTGCAATAGCGCCCCATTCCTGCTTAGTGGCTGCTGACCGCTTGGCGGCTTGAATCCACTGACTGATGAACTCAACTGCAGGCTCCGTGATGTCTTTTTCATCCCCACGCTCACGAGCAGCAGTGGCGATCATGACAAGTTCCCGAACCACTTGCTCAACACTGTGGCGAAGCTCGCTGTATTCTTCTGGGAGTGAGCTGAGTTCTGTCCGGCGGTGGTCGTCATTGAGCACACGCCGGATCAATGCGCGTGAAAGGAGTGATGACCGAAGTGCAACTTCGCCTTCGTGTTCGTCTCGTATAACAAGCTCTTCAATCTCAGAAAGCACTCGTATATCGTTTCGCGGCAAATCAGCTATGTCTGCATAGGTTTCAAAGTCAATGTTGCCAGTGACAGCTAGTACTTCCAACGGGCCAACAAAGTTCGCCGGTTCATTTTCACGCGGAACGTGTGTTTCAATCAGGTTCTCATCGATTGTCGTGGTAACGTCAACGATGTCTGTGGACCAGTCAGCATCAAACGACAACCGTGCCGCAGCGAGTGTTAGCACAGGCAACTGGCCACCGCGTTCAACAATCGTTGAAACAAGATCCGAACCTGCCTCTTGCTCTAGAACCGGGAGGGTACGTTGAGCCAGTTGTTCTGCAACACTTCGTGTGGCAGCCTGACAAAAGTCGATCATGAGGACACGGTCAGAATCAAGCAGCGAGGGCCATTCATTCCGAATAGATGAAATAAGTCCATCAGCAAGTTCTGCTCGGTATTCGAGTACCAGAGTCCGGTCTTTATTCTCGAGACTCGATCGTATCCCCCCGAATATAGTCTTCCTTGTGGCACCCTCACCCCGCCCGGTGAGATAGCTTACGTACGTGATTTCGTTTTCTCCTCCGGCACTCACGTTGCCCAGTGCGGGAATAGATACTCTATATCCCTGTTCAGAGAGTGTAGATAGTGCCTGGTATGCAGCAGTTGTCTTCCCGGTTCCCTGAGCCCCGACAAGAATTACGATGTCGTGATCTGGGACAGCATCTATTATTTGTTGAACGTATGATGCCCTCTCAGGAAGCAAGGTAGTATTCCCGGGCGAATTTATTGAGGGAGCCTCGCCGAATAAGAAGTCCTGTTTCCTCTGCAGGTGAGCTTTGAGGTCTGCTAAATCATCCATTGTTTATTCAAATATGTTACAGTGGTTAAATTTTTACGACTGATGAGCTACCAAACTTACCAGTTCGATAATCAGCGCTCAGCCGTTCTCTGAAGTTTGCTTGAATATTGAACGTCGATGCAAACGGCAAGTGCGCTCCCAAGACCTTTTCCACAGTACGCTTGATACAGCACCTGATGTTCTGGATGTGCACCCGGTGTGGGACGGTTCATACTAGGAATCCCGATGAGTGCCGTGAGTGCACTGCAACCACCTTTGAACCTGTCGCCGAGTCCGATCTCCAGTCCAGTTCATCAACAGGCCCAGATGCACTGGACGACACAGACACCCACACCTACGGAACAACACCTGATCCCGAGTTTGAGTCTAGTCCCGACGTGGCCGTCGATGGCTCGGTCGAGGCCAGCCAGCACGATACACTGCCGGGCCACAACGAGGGGAGTAGATCTGGAATTACGGCGACGGGTCGGCGTATCTATCATATACTTCGGGCGACACTCCTTGCACCGGTCGCCCTATTCCGTCAGTACCTGCTCCCGATTCTCGCTTTCGCGGTCGTCGTAGTCGTCGTGCTCTGGCTACTGAGCTGACCTTATCAATGTCCAGAGGTTAGAGCAGTACTGCTGATGCACTGACGAGCATCATGCTGTCCCTCGTGGACTACGGCTTGTAGATGGACGAAGACGAATTTCACGAGTTACTCAGTTACTCCAGAGCGCTCGGTAGGGTTGTTGTCTTCCACGAACGCAATCAAACCCGAGGGGTTGTGATTCCGTTTAGAGGAGTGGCTAAGGTCACTCGATTAAAATACATCATATACTATTCAGGCTGGCTCTCACCGGCCATAGATCATACTGTTCGGTCAAATCAGGTCGTTTTTACTCCCTCTAATATCGTCTGAAAACGGTGACTCTTCCTGTTCATCATCCTCATCTTGGTTGTCATCCTTTTTCGAAGAATGTACCTTCGATAGCGGATCTCTAGTTTCATCAATTGACTTTGATTTTCTATTCTTCAACATCCGGTCTTTTTTCAGCTCTTGTTTACTTTCTTTCTCGGTATTCTTAGAGATAATCTGGATATCTTTTGCCCTGTACCCATCTGGTGTTTCCTCTACATCAAACTCGAACCGCCAGCCTTCTTCGATACCCATACCTCTCACGTCAGATATGTGAAAGAATATATCATGGGCTGCACCCTTGTTATCATCAAGATCCAGCGTCGTCGCAAAGCCGTATCCGTCATCGCTATGATAACTGGTTACCGTGCCTGTGACGCGATCTGCGATAACGTTACCCATAAAAAATAACTTGACATCTAATACGTAAGGAATTTTTGGTGAGACGGTTAGTATAGGAACCTTATCGGAGGTGCTTAGAACTGATTGGCTTTGTGGCTTTGACTCATTCGCGCACCTCGCGTGCGTCATCTGTAGATAATTGAGTCCCACGCTCACCGGTTCTTTTTTCCCCGTCGATGAAGCCAAATGAGCAAGAAGGTCACGCCGGCGATAGGCCCGGAGAATTCTCCACCGTTCAAATTAGCAACGAGTGCCAGCCAACTCATTCCGAGCAAGGCGACGAATAAGAGTGGGAAAACAACTTTTTCGCCGAAGCTCAAACCAGACCAGAACGATCCAGTGCTGGAACTTTGTGCCGAAGATTGACTCTGTTGTCTCGGTGATGACGAGGAGGAACTCGATTGTTGGCCACAGTCGGTACAAATAATTGGGTCACCACCAAGTTCTTGAAACCGAGACGGTTGCAACCGAAGCCCTCGACCACAGGATTGGCACTCAGTGTGAATTAAACAGTCTTGACAAAACGGATCCTCACCAAATATCTGGAAGTAGCGAGTGTCTACCTCGAAACCCTTCCCACACTTAGTACAATTGACACTGGCCTTGCCCATAATATTATCTTAGCAATTTCATATAAATAGATACTGATGAGCTCAATTTTATAAAACGTTACACCGGAACCAATCTCAATGCTTTCGCCTGGTGCTACCGATAGCAGTTCCTGGCACTACTGACTCTCAACCCAAGCACGATATGCGCCTGATACCCTGCGATTTAATAGTTCGATCACGTCATCCCCTCCCCAATCGTCATAATAATCCCCGTTCCCGTGGCCATAGGACAGTCGTCCATCTGAGTAAACAAGCCCCCCGCCCGTGGTCGCCATTTTCCCGTCCTGATTCAGATAGTAAACTGTGAATCCAGTCTCGCTCGCTGTTACTTCCGCGATGACTTTGTTCGTTCGCTCTTGCGAAGTAGATTGTTGATAGCGAGAACTGTGGCTGAAAGTCGAAGAGGGCAAGGGCACCGCGCCAGCGGTGCCCGATATGTTCCCAATAAGCCGGTTCGTGTCGGAAGCGGCTGCAGCGGACCTGTTGCAGCAGGTTCGCTGGCGTGGTGGCGTCGAGTGCCCCCGCTGCCGTTCTGACCTGACGGTCAGAAACGGCAGCTATCGGGAATATCAGCGGTATCTGTGTAAGAATTGCGGCCGGACGTTCAACGACAAGACCGGCACCATCTTTGCTCATTCGAAGCTTTCGCTGAAAGAGTGGTACTTCACGATCTACGTGTTCTTACGGTTCAATACGAGTATTCGGCAGATCGAGGCGGAGCTCGATCTTTCGTACAGAACGGTGAGACGGCGCGTCGAGCGCTTCGCCAGCGCGCTCGACGCGCCTTCGATCACACTGTCTGGACC
>JGI12451J12833_1000667_pt1 | contig 10631 bp, 23 predicted proteins | sample A23E3SouthBayCA_2_FD_12833 | JGI IMG/M metagenome (IMG submission 12833) | reverse complement strand
ACCTCGAACGCCAGCGCCAGCAGTACGACCCCGACGACCACCCCCAAGAGGGGGCCGATAGCGACGGTACTGAACCCACGAAAACAGACCTTTCGACCTCCTCAAGGTCTAGATCCGGTGGTATCCCGATCCCGGTAAGTACGACGACCCTCGCGATGGGCGTCGCGACCGTGCTGATGCTGGTCCTGCTGTACGCCTACGTGAGCGACGACGGCGGCGACCCCGTCGAGGACGTCGAAGACGACGGCGACGACCCTGATCCGAGCGAGGGACATGGTCTGATCGCCGCCGACGCGGAGGTGCAGTAAGATGCCTGACGACGACCCCGACGATGTCGAGAAGGACGTCGCCGAAGACGTCGAGGAAGACGTCGACGAGGAACAGCCGGAGATCGACGACGAGGAGATGGCCGATTTCAGCGCGGTCGCCGAGGAGATCGAGGCCGAGGCAGGGGCCGACGCCGATGACCAGGACGAGCACGACGACCAGGACGCCGACGCCGACCAGGACGCCGACGCCGACCAGGACGGCAGCGCCGACGTCGACGATCGGGGCGATCGCGTCTCTGCCGGCGACGTCTACTGTAACGCGCTCGGGATGAGCGCGGCGGTCGCCCGCGCGTCCTACGGCTCTGCCGACCCCGACGACCGCAGCGACCTCGTCGAGGAGTACGGCGATATGGCCCGCGATCTCCAGATTGACGAGTACGTCGACGAGTGGCTCGCCGAGCAGGGCGGGATCGACGAACTCTCGCCGGGCCAGGCGATCCTGCTGTCGACGGTGATGTTCGGCGGCATGGTCGCGATGGATGACCCCGACATGGTCGACGGACTCGCCTCGGAGGTCGGTGCCTGATGCTTGACGGTGCCCGCCAGAAGATGGCTGAGAAGATGATGAGCCAGGTCCAGCCGTCCGAGACGCCGGTTGCCCAGGCGATCGTCGCGACGCTGACCGAGTACGAGTCCCGGCAGGTCTCGGCGCTCGTCGAGCTGACCGACGCGGCAGACGTCGACGTCGAGCTCGAGTATGATCGCGAGCGACGCGCCCAAACGCTGCTGTCGCTCGCCGACGCGGTCGCCGATCGGAACGTCCGGGGCTGGTGGTTCGATGCGATCGCCCCGCAGGTGATGGACGAACCGCAGCGTGCCGAGCAGTACGTCGGTCTCGACGCCGACGAGTACCGTGAGCAACTCCGCGAGTGGTACCAACTCCATCACGAGAACGGCAGCGTCGAGGCACCGCTCGACGAGGCGACGCCCGGCGAGATCGGGAAGGTCGCTGATCGCCACGTCCGGGCGGTCTTCGACCTCTCACTGCGGGAGTTTCTCGCGATCGTCGTCAACTGGGACCGGGGCGAACAGATACAGCCGGTGCTCGGTGGACCGATCGAGCGAAATAACGCCGCAATCCGGCAGGTCGCCGACGAGGTCGAAGGATGACGCACGCACTCATCGCCGCGAAAAGCGGCTGGGGAAAGTCCTGGTTCAGCCAGTGGTGGACGGAGGACAACCTCGATAATTACCCCTACGTGGTCATCCTCGATCGTCGCGACGAGTTCCGGGGGCTGGTAAAGGCCGGCCTCGCCGAGTGGGCTGTGGTCGGACGCCAGGAGGCGGGCCTATCGGTCGCTGGCTGGCAGTCGTTCATCCGCGAGAACCCGCGCGTCGTACTCGCGCGCCACCGGCTTGACGGCGACGAGTGGCGCGAGGTCGCGGCGGCGATCGTCCGGGCGGCGATGGATCTCGACGAGGACGTCCTGGTCGTCATCGACGAGGCCCACAAGGTCGCCCCGCAGAAAGGGAGCTATCCCGACGCCATCGAAGACCTGGCGACGGAAGGCCGGGGCCAGGTCGCGAGCCTGTGGGTCACGCAGCGCCTCGCGAAGCTCGACGAGACGCCGATCGGCGAGATGATGATCTACATGCTCGGCGGGTTCCAGAGCGACGCTGACCTGGGCAAAGTCGGGAAGAACGTCGGCTATCCGTCCGACGTCCACAAGGTCAACGGCGGCACCGTGCGCGGGCTGCCCGACGACCTCCACGCCGACGACGGCCCGATCCCCGTCCGCAAGTTCACCGAGGACGGGAGCACAGTCGGCAGCGAGTGGATATACAGCGACGACGACGGGAACAGACGGCGGATCAACACGAAAACCCTCTCGATGGAATCGACACACTACGGACCGGACTCACTCACCCTCTCGATCCCAGGATAATGGCAACTGAGAACGAGCACATCCAACTGGCGGGCGGTCTCGCACGGGTGCATCGAGAGCTTCGGGACGAGCTCAGCGACGAACTCGGGTACGAGCCGACGCAGCCGCGCGTCTACGATCACCTCCTAGAACACTACGACGGGCCGCTCGATCTCCCAGCTACGAACAGATCTGAGTAGATTGGTTACATCTGTTCGCGACGACTCATTTCTCAAAACCACCCTTCACAATTGACAGACAGCGATGCTCAGACCGTAATGTCCGCAGTAAACGACATGACCGACAGCATGGACGTGATCGCCGATCCCGATATGTGGGAGACGGCGGCCGCGACCGCTGGCGGGTATCTCGGTAGTTCAATCGCACAGTCAACAATCGACGGCATGACCAGCTTCGACGTCCCCAACGAATTTTACGGCCTTGGCGTCGCGTACGGCGGGTATCAGTTTGCCCCGGCCTACAACCGCGAGCTTGCGATCGGCGGAATGATCTACACCGCTGACGCACTGGCCCAGCGCTTCGGAGTCAAGCAGTCCGTGACGAACATCGGAGGGAACTGAACATGACGAAACAGCTCTCAAACGCCACGAGCTACGCCGAAGAACGCACCAACGTCCCGGACGTACTCAGCCCGATTCTGGTTTTCCAGCCGACTGACGGCCTGATGCTGGAGATTCAGGGCATGGTCTCGGCGGGGACCGAGCGCGGTTTCCCCGTCTATATGGACCTGCGGGACAGCAACGGCGACCCGCTCCCCGAGGATACCACCGTCAAGTTCCAGTACAAAGCGCCGGGGATGGATGACGCGAAGACCGTCACCCACCCGCTCGACCACATCCGGCCGTGGAACGCGCTCACGCTCAACGAACAGCAGGATGAGGAGTATATCGACCGCCTCAAGGTCGAACTGAAAGGGACCGACAACGCGCTCGCTGAGGGCGAGGTCCCGGCCGTCAAGGTCCGAGACATCGATGAACTGCGGCTTTCGATCAACTCCTCGGTACAGGTCGATTGGGGCAACAGCCGCGTCTACATCGACCGCAACGCCGTCACGGAGGCGTAATTCATGGCTTCGGCAGAGCAGATCAAACAGGCCCTTGCGACGGTCCCGCGAGCAAAGCAGAAGCTCAGCGGCTCGCAGATGGATCAGTCGGCGAACTCGGTCGGCGAGGCGTCGACGGTCGCCGAGTATCAAGTCGACCGCCCGGTCGGGCTGCGGAACGGCAAGCCCTACGAGGTCGACATCCCGGCCTACGAGGAGAAGACGAGCAACACGAGCGGCGGCGACTCGGAGACGTTCTCCCTGAGCCACGATCTGGTCGACGCCGAGAGCGTCCCGAATGACGTGGTCGTGTACGTCGAGGGGACCGGCTACGTCGAGCCGGACGCGGTCGACTACGCCGCGGACACCGTCGACGTGACCGACCCCAACACCGAGAACCCCGTCCATATCTGGTACATGGCGGGCGATCAGGCGCGGCTCACCGTTCGGAAGGTCTCGCCGAAGGGCGTCCCCGAGGACGTGGACGAGGACGATATGGGACTCAAAAACCTCCGAAACCAGCACAAGGACCCGCTACGGTTCGATTTCGGACGGCCCTACGAGGGAATCATCCCGACCGACTGGAAGGTGCAAATTCGGATTGACGCACCGTATCAGGTCGTGTGGTCGGCGGCGGGCGGCGACGCTACGCCGACGAACGCCCGGATCTCGCTGCCCATCTTCAGGGCGCGTGACCAGATCCCGGGCCTTGGATCGTTCATCGGACAGATCGCAGGCGGTCGATAGATCACCATGCAGGGCGGAAGCTACGCCCCGACACCGGGGTACGGGCTGACTTCCGCCACGACCGAACAACCCACCGAGCAGCCTTCTCTTGGCGGTCAGACCGGCCAGCGCCAGCCGTTGCAGGCGTCCGGCGACCGTTCGGGAATGTCTCACCTCGACTCGTTTTTCGCGTCGAGTGGCTGGACTCGGGAGGATGTGATGGTCGTGGCGGCAGGGGTACAGATCGCGATGTGGATCGCGCTGCTGTATCTGGAGGTGAAGAATGGATAAGACAGAGATCACCGTCGAGGACATGACCGACGCCGAGGAGGAACAGACCAAGCGACGGATGTACGACGCTGACGGGAGGGGATCGGAGTGATCGAGCAGCAGGACCCGAGCACCGTCGTAGCGGATGACTCGGTCCCGTTCAACGACCCCTATTCAGCGGTCCTCGAACCGGGGCAGAAGGTCACGGCGACGTTCGAGCCGACGCTGTCGGGCTCGACGTTCTACCTCCCGGTCGTGGCCGCAAGCAAGCACTACGACAGCGCGTATACCATCAAAGCCGACGGGACCACCATCTACGGCCCGGACCACTCGATCCCACCGACGGACATCGATGATCTGAGCACATGCTGGTGGCCGCCCCGAGAGTTCGAGACCGAGTTGGAGGTGACGGCGAAACGCCTGTCGAGCGCGTCGAATAGCGAGGTTTACCACATCCAGCCGATCGGATGGGAGGAGCCATAAGATGCCTCTCAACCAACGCGGACAAGTCGGAGAGATCGAGCAGATCAACCGGATCAGCCCCCTTGCGAGTGGCCCGCTCGAACAGATCGACCACTCGACCAGCGGGACAGCTGTCGAGCAGGTCGACAGCTACGCCGTTCCGGACGGCCATCGCGTCGTGATCCAAGCGCTCGACGGCAACGACGGGACGGTCTACGTCGGCGACAGCGACACCCAGCAGTGGGCGCTCGCCCCTCGCGAGTCGATCGCCGTCTACCCGGCCGATACCGGTGATATCCACACCCAGACACCGACCGCAGGCGACGGGATCGTGCTCATGTGGAGGGATCAGTAAATGCCCGGAGTGAAGAACTCGGACCCTGAGATCCGAGACAACGTCGAGGACCGGCTCGCCGAGGCGATCACCAACCTCGACGGCGTCGATAACCAGTCCGTCGCCGGGCTGCTCGACCAGTACCTCGACGCGGCGATCTCGTCCCGATCGAGCCACGATGATCCCGACCCCAACGGGTACATCGACGCGCCGATTTCGGAGGCCGGTGGTTCCGATCTCACGACAGGTAGTGGCGACCTAATCCGGACAAGCTACTCGGGTAGTGTTGCTGGCGATTCAGGGACCACTAAAACGCTCGTGAGTGGTGCTGGGTATCTTCTTGGCTACAACTTCACGGACAACTCCAGCACTTCAAACACGAATGAGTCGATACTAACGGACGGCAATACCTACCTATCGGCTAGCGATCTGTCGGCATACGGGAGTAGAACGGGCCTCTTTGTCGGATTCGATAGTTCTCTCAAATTCCGAATATACAACACGTACTACGATTCGGTCAATTACGACGTGAGCATTGACGCGTGGGTGATGCTGAAATGACGGCAGTTGAATACTCGAAAAACGGCGATCACGTGCAGAAGACGGTCGGTGAGAGTACAATGCCGTCGTATCGTCCGGCCCGGTTCGTCCGGCTGTCTCTCGATGATGGCGAGATCGCCAACGACGGCACCGACACGGAGACGGTCACGGCCGAAATCGTGGACGGCCTCGACGTACTCCGGGGCAACGACCCGAGCGTCCTGTCCGAGAGCGGCACGCTGACGCTGTCGATCGACGGGGCCGAGGTGTCGGTCTCGATCGAGTCCGGGATCGGCACGACGGAGGTAACGACCACTAAATCAGCCGGCGCTACGATCGAGATCGAGACGATCGACTACGACGGCGGCCCGACCGAGCCGGACAGCGCAACCATCGAGGTGATCGCAGCATGAGCAACGGCAACGGCAGCGGTCAGCCCCCGTGGGCTGGCCCAACGGATCGAGTCGAGCAGGGCGACGGACAGGTCTCAGTCGGCAAGGGACCGGCAGACGCGGCCCGAGAGCGGGCCACATCCGCCGGGAGCCAGATGGACCGGATCGAGGCGAAGCTCGACTATCTGATCGCCGAACTGGAGAGTGATCAGTGATGTCGGGAGACGGCCGAGTCTCAACGGCGTTCCTCGAACATCAACGGGACAACATCAACCGGCACGCGGCCAGCGGCAACTACGACCCCCCTGGCGAGACAGACGACGGGCAGACCGACAGCGGCCCCCAGATAGACCGCTCGATGTCGGCACTGGCGTACTCGTCCGAACTCAGAGGTCGGGCAGATGACCCGACAAGTGACATCGCTCCGGGGATGCCCAAGAAGGTCCAAGACTGGATTCAATCGCAGGGATACAGTCGCGGCACGACGCTCCACATCAAGGGGTACAAGGACGCTACGACGGAGACCGTCATCTACGGACCTAACAAAGAGGAGTCGCTGACTCTCTCTACGACTGAACAGGCGTTTCAGGTCCCGAAGCCGATCCGCTCTCTCTGGAAGCAGGCGCGGGACAGCGATCCCCGCGACCTGATAACCTACGCAAACGACTACAAGGGGACTAACGAGTTCGGCGACGGCCGCCACACCGACCCGCAGGGCGACCTCGAAGTGCCGGGCAAGGGCGAAATCCCAGAGTCGGTATATGAGAGCGAAATCGCCACAGACAGCCGGACACGCCGATACGATCTCTCCGGCGTGTCCGGTTGGGGGCCGATGACCGAGCAGAACCAGCCCAGCAGCAGCGACAGCAGTAACTCAGGTGATTCGATGATCTACCCAGACAAAGTAAACACGCCGCTCGAACGGGAGGCTTGGCGGAAAGCAGGCGGGGACGAAGCGGAAGCGCAGCGAATCCTCGCCGAACTGAAGGCACAGCAGTCCTCGACGGACTCGACAGAGACCGACAGCAGCGACGGCAACGGTCTCACGACCACCGACAACAGCGACTCGGACGGCTCGACTGACTCGACGGACAGCAGCGACTCGACAGGGTCGAGGAGCACCGATCAGATCAAGCAGTACGCGCCGTATGCGATCGGCGCGGCAGCCGTTCTCTATGGAGTGAGCAAACGATGAGCACGAGCAACCTACCCCAGTACATCCAGAACAAGGACCCGAACCAGTACGATGTTGAGGACCCGGCAGCCGACGAATTCACGCAGGAGGCGATCGCCGCCGAGAACGAGAAGCGGCAGCGCGAGAAGATGCTGAAGTACGCGGCGATCGGTGGCGTCGCGCTGCTTGCATGGGTGGTGATGAACTGATGGGGGGATTCCTCGACAGCCCGATCGACAGCACGATCGATGCTGGCTCGGACGTGGTCGACGGGACGATCGACGCGACGCAGTCGGGGGCAAATGCCAGTGCCGAGGTCGTGGTCGACTCGGCGGGCTGGGCCGTGACCGGGACCGGCTCGGTGCTCGATGACATGGGCGACTGGACCGGCTCGGCGATCGGTGATCAGGCCGGCGAGTTGACCAGCGCCAGCAAGGACGCGGGCGAGGCCGGCGGCGATGCCCTGCTCGGGATCCTTGAGACTGCCGGCGAGGGTGCAGACATCTCCGGTGACGCGCTCGGTGACTTCACCGAGGGGGCGGTGAACATGCAGACCCTCGCGCTGATCGGCGTGGCGCTGCTCGCAGTCTATCTGGTCACGAACAGCGACGCAGCCGAGGCAGGGGCCAGCAGCGCGGGATCGGCCGCCGGGAGCGCCATCTAACCATGTCCGTGCTCCTCGACTGGATCGTGCCGGCGGCCTCGACGGTGACGGCGAGCGCAGCGCTCGCGACGGCGACCTACGCGCGGCGAGTCGTGCGCAACGTCGAGGAGAACCGCGAGCGTTCCGTGACGAACCAGGAGCTCCTGATCGGCGATCCGGACATGCTCGACCGGCCCGTGCTCGACCGCCTTCGAGACCTGGAGGACGAGATCGAGACATGATCGACCGGATCAAGCAAGCGATCGGCCAGATGACCGCGCCCTCGGAGTCCGAAAGTGAGCGGGACGGACTGCTCTCGTACGCCGTCGAATGGCACGCGCTGATTCTCGGCCTGGCGGTGGGCCTCGCAGCCGGGCTGACCCAGCGCTGGGAACTCGTCGGGATCGCCGTCGCGATCGTCCTAGGTGTCCGGGGCGCGCCGGGCCGACTGTCCCAGCTCCGCAGGGAACCGTGGTACGCGCTCGGCGGGGTCGTGATCGGGGTTGCACTCTCGGTCCCGGCAGCAGCCTTCGCGTGAGAAAAAAGACGTCGTCGCTCAGTTCTTCCAGCCGGCGATGTGGTAGGACGTATCCCCGTAGATGTTGCTCTGTGTCCGCAGGTAGCCGCGTTTCCGGAGTGGCTTGATCGCCATGGGCTTGATCTCGGCTTTCGAGATCCCGAGCACGGTCGCCAGGACGGACGTCGCCGTGTTCTCGCGAACCACGCCGTCACCGTTCGCCACGGCACAGAGGCGTTTGTAGGCGGTCGCGAGTCGGTCGTCGTCGCCTGGCGGCTGTCGGGGCGTCTCGTAGTCCTGGCCCCCGCTGACAGCCGCGCGCATGTGCTGGCGGATCGCTTCACTTCGGTTCGTGTCGCGGTCGTCACACCACTCGTCGAATTCCTCGACGAGGTCGGCATCGACGCGGACCTTCACCTGCTTTTTGCGCTGGCGTTCGTCGTGGATCTGCTTACTCATCGCAATCACCGCCCGATGGGTACACAGATCGGCCGTTGTGTACACACGACTGATCGCCTGATGGCGTCGGGGTACCCCCCGGATTTGCAACGTGGGTACCACACCCCCCAGGGGGTCCAGCGACGGCCTTCGCGCGCTCTCGCGCCCTTCCGCGCGTGCGAGGCGACGGGAACGGATCGGGAGCGCCCTCGACGAGCGCATGCTGCTGGGCCCGCAGATCGATCCGCATCAACGTGACTAGCGACTCGGGGAGCGGCTCGCCGATCGCCTGCGACCGGGCGTAGGGACCGCGGCTCATCGCTTGTCCTCCCCGTTGCAGTACTGACAGTCGATCTGAGAGCAGTAGACCCGCGCCCCAACTGCCTCACACCAGTGAGACTCGGCGCGATCTCGTCGATCGGTCGGTTTCGTGTAGGTGAGTGGTGCGTCGCTCATATCCAGAACACCTCGCTCGACCCGCAGTGCTGGCACTTCTCGGGAAGTCCGCTCCGCTCTTTCTGAGTCCCCTCCCCGGCCTGCTCCCAACACTCACGGCACCACGGCAGCTCCGGCAGGCGATCAGTACCGTCCGCAGACTGCCCGCTCATCGCTCGTCCTCCAGTTTCTCGCGGGCTCGCCGCAGCAGATTCCCGACCGTGCCGGGCGAGCGTCCGGTCGCCCTCGCGAACGCTCGAACGCCAGTGCCGGCGCGCTCACAGGCCAGATAGGCGTCGAGTTCGGCGGCGGTCAGCGCGTCGTAGTCGGTGCGACCGTCCAGTTCGAGCCAGGTAGGGGGTTGCTCGTACTCGCGCCCGGTATCCAGATGCGAGACGACGATCTCGCCGATCGACCAGCGCCACCAGAGGCTCGCGACGTGGGCACACCAGCCGTCGTGATACTGGTAGCCGGCACAGTCACACTCGGCGACGACGGTCTCGCCCTCGATCGCGAACGTCACTCTGTGTAGGTCGTCACCGTCGCTGAGAACGACGAGACGCTCGGCGTCGTTGATGGGGCCTCCTGCATCGGCTTCCTCCTGAGCCCGTTTCCAGGCGGTCGAGAGCGTCCAGTCCTCGGGCAGCGATAGCGTCGGCGGGCCACCGATCTGGTCGGCGACGTCGTCGATCGGCTGCCAGCTGGGGCTGCGAAGGCTCAAGGTCGACACACCCCCTCGTCCAGCGCAGGGCAGCGCTTGTAGTCGCGGTCGATCCGACAACCGCAGAACCGACAGATCTGCCCGCGGTGCTGATCGGGTTCGATCGGATCAGCGCGATCGGCATGGCTCACGCTGACCACCTCTGAAGAACGAAAGAGCGGGAAAACGGCCCGCTCAGCCTTTTATTGAAGTGCGCTGGCCGAGATTTGAACTCGGGTTAGGACCGTGGCAGGGTCCTGTGATACCACTACACCACCAGCGCTCACATCGTTCGCCCGTCGGTCGGGCGCACGTCAGTTCGCATTCTAAGCAACCGCCGAGAAGAATAAAAGGCTTCCGAATCGCCGTCCCGCCACCGGATTTGTCCGTTTGACTGCCGTTCCGTCCCGGAAATTCGATTTTTGCGAACTGACTTCGCGCGTGTCTATGTGATGCGCTGTGCACTCGGAGGGATGGCACGGTGCCGGTCGCGGTACGTGCTGGCACACCGTGACTCCGCTCGTGAGGGTCGCTCGCAGGCGTGCGACGGCGTCTCACCACCACTGGAATCCGCTACCCTTTTAGGTGCGGACCGAAGACTAATCGCTACAGTCTAGTGGCGTGGCGTGGAAGCGTCACGGCATGACGACCAGCGTGCTCGTGCCGTCGTCCCTCACCCGGGAAGCCGAGGACAAACGCGAGGCGACTCGCAAACTCGGTTACGTGGCCCGCGCGGCCACGGT
>JGI12451J12833_1000663_pt1 | contig 10701 bp, 9 predicted proteins | sample A23E3SouthBayCA_2_FD_12833 | JGI IMG/M metagenome (IMG submission 12833) | reverse complement strand
GATATCCCGCTTGTGGTCATCCGTAAGCGCTCCTACGGTCTCGACGACGAGGTCCCGCTGCACAAGACCACCGGCTACTCCGAATCGGAGATGTTCATCAACGACATCGAGGCGGGCGACGACCTGCTCATCGTCGACGACTTGCTCTCGACCGGTGGCACGATGGCGTCCATCTGCGAGGCGCTTGACGACATCGGGGCGGACATCTCTGATATCGTCGTCGTCTTCCGGAAACAGGGCGAGTCGGCGCTTGACGACACTGATTACGATGTGACCAGCCTGCTCGACATCTCGGTCGACCAGGACGGCGTGACTATCCACGACTGAGAGTGACTGCGGCCCCTGTTTACCCCTGCTCGACAGCGGCAGCCATGTGCTTTCGGGCTTCTTCGGGGGTCATCCCACGAACGCCACACGCACAGGAGAGCAGGTCGGGGTCGGTCAGGTCGTCGACCTCCTCGGCGCTGGCCCGGTCAAGTACGTCCTCGTCGGCGTCGTAGTCGAACGTCACCCGATATGTGACCTGTGCCACGCCCTCTATCTGGTGGGACTCGTCGGGGTCGGGGTTTGCGATGGCCTCGGCGTGCTCTTCTTGCATCGCGGACTTCCACTGTTCGAGGTTCGCCTCGGGGTCCGAATCGTCGGGCATACGCTGGCTGTCGGCGGCAGGCCTGAAAAAGCGAGCGCTGGCGCTCCGGTCAGGCGGGAGCCGAGAAAGAGGGCGGCTCTCGGAACGCTTTTTCGGCCGGCAAACGCTGGCTTCCCTGTGGGCGATTCTCGATCCGATTCCGACCGAGCCCGGTTCCTGTTGGCCGCGGCGACTACCGTCGCCACCGTTGCGACGGCCGGCAGCCTCTATCTCTCGCTGGGCCTCGGGCTGACGCCCTGTCGGCTCTGCTGGTATCAGCGAATTCTGATGTATCCATTAGTGGTCGTTCTTGGCGTCGCTGCTGTCGAGCGCCGTCTCGGCGTCGTCCGGACAGCACTGCCGCTTGCGGTGCCGGGAGCGGCCATCGCGGCCTACCACTCCTGGCTGCAGGTGAGCCAGACGACCTGTGGCATCGGCGCGATCAGCTGTGCGCAGATTCAGTACCGCGTGGTCGGCCTGACCGTGCCGAATCTCTCGCTGGTGGCGTTCGTGCTGGTGACCGGGCTGGTCGTCGCGGCCGCCCGAGCGTCTGGCAGTCAGTTCTGATTCGCGGGTGCGACAGAGCGAGTGAGCGGCCGATACCGGACAGCCTTCGCCGGGACCGCACCCCTTTTTCCGGTCGCCCGTCGTGCCCCCGATATGGAGTACACCAGACTTGGTTCGACCGGAACAACGGTTTCACAGCTCTGTTTCGGTACCTGGCGCTTCGGCCGGGAGACCGGCGGCGTCGTCGAGACCGACCGCGAGGAGGCCCACGAACTGCTCGATGCGGCGTGGGAGCGCGGCATCAACTTCATCGACACCGCCAACGTCTACGGCAATCCTAACGGGACCAGCGAAGCGTACATCGGCGAGTGGCTCGACGATTACGACCGCGAGGATTTCGTTATCGCCTCGAAGGTGTACTTCCCCTTCGACGGTCGCGGCGAGCCCGGTCCCAACGACGCCGGCCTGGGCCGCAAGCACATCCGCGCCCAGATCGAGGGGACACTGGACCGTCTCGATACGGACTATCTCGACCTCTACTACATCCACCGTTGGGACGAGCACAGCGATATCGAGGAGACGCTGTCGACGCTTGACGACCTCGTCCGTTCGGGGACGGTCCACCACCTCGGCGCGTCGACGATGGCCGCCTGGCAGCTGACCAAAGCCCTGTGGAAGAGCGATGTCGAGGACTACGAGCGCTTCGAGGTGACCCAGCCGCTGTTCCACGCCGGCTACCGCGACGACGTGAAAGACTATCTCGATGTGTGTGCCGACCAAGACATCGCGGTCTGTCCGTACTCGCCGCTGGCCGGCGGCTTCCTCACGGGCAAGTACGAGCGCACGGACGACGACGACCCGACGGCCTTCGAGGGGCCGGAAGGCTCCCGAGGCTCGCTGTCCGACCGCTTCGAGGATTTCTACCTCTCCGAGCGCGGCTGGCACGTCCTTGACGAACTCCGCGCTGTCGCGGACGAACTTGACGCCACGCCCGCACAGGTCGCGCTCCGCTGGCTCATCGAACAGCCGGACTTCACCTGCGTCCCCATCGTCGGCGCTCGCACTGTCGACCAGCTCGACGAGAACGTCGGCGCGACGGACATCTCGCTGTCCGACGACCAGTTCAACCGGATTGTGAGCGCCCGCTACGCCGAGGACGGCGAGCGCTGGGGCCACCGAGCGTAATCGGGAGACGAACTGACAGAACCGCGCTGTCGTCGGGGCACGCCCTTGTCGCCCCGGAAGCGTTCGGTCTAATCGTGGCCGGGCCGGGTTCCCGGCCGACCGCTGATAGGTCTATGACGCTGATTTGCTGGCCCCGTCACCGGAAGCAGCCACTGTCTCAGGCGCAATCTCCCCGAACAGCCAGACTGCGCCGCCAGCGGCGAGAAACAGGCCGCCAAGCGCCGCAACTGCTGTGGTCGCCGTGGTTGCATCCGCCACCATCCCAGCAGCAAGTGCCAGCGGCGTCCGAAGAATCATATGCAGCATCGATACCGCGGAGAGCAACGTCGCCCGTCCGACCGACTCGACATGGTCGTTAATGTACCCGTTGACGATAGGCTGGACCAGCGGCTTCGCGGTTCGCATCGTCGTGAACGTCGGGAGTACGACCAGCGCGAGCCACAGCGGTCCCACGAGTGCGACAGCCGTCAGGGCTGGCACGACAACCACGGCTCTGCGGACGCCGAGACGGTCCTCAACTGCGCCGGCGTAGTAGCCGCCAGCGGATGCCACTGCTGTCAGGGCAGCGTACAGCACACCCAGTCCGAGCGCAAGTGCCGCGCCGGCCTCTCCTACTCGTGCCGCCGCGGTCGGAACACCAGCAGGAACCTGAACGCCGATAGCGGCGGCGTACGGCCCCAGCGTCTCGACCACCATCGGCTGGATGTAGGTGTGGGAAACGCCCAAAACGGCATAGAACAACCCAATGTACAGGACCAGTGCTCGGAGCGGCGGTCGAGCCAGATACGTTCGGATGACCGAGACGGTTTCCAGTGGGTCGAGACGGTCGGCGGAGCGACTGTCACTGCCCCGGTCGGCGTACTGCCGATTCTTCGGCAGTGAGAGCAGGGCAAAGAAGCCGAGACTGTTGAAACCGACCGCAGCAACGAACGGATAGGTTGGGTGCAGCCCATACAGCAGGCCACCGGCAACCATCGAAACCGCTGCAGTCCACTTCTGCACTGCGTCGCCCCGGCCACGGATACGGCTGAACTGCTCGCTATCGAGTCGTTCAGTCAGCGTATCGTATAGCCACGCATCCATGCTCCCTGAGCGTAACGTCAGCGCCAGCGCCCACAGCGCATAGAGGAAGCCGTACCAGCGGAATCCCGAAGCGAGAACGAAGCCCGCGAGGGAGACAACGGTGAACAGCACGCTGAGAAGGAGGCTTGCGCGCCGCCCGAGCCTGTCACCGACGTAGCCTGTTGGAATCTCGCCGACGACAGATAGCGATGCGTAGATTGCTGAGAGGGCACCGACCTGCGTGAAGGTCAGCGTTCGCAAGAGAAACAGGGTGAAGATGGGAGTGATAAATCCGACAGCGATCGTGGCACGGTACAGATAGTACCGGCGCACTAACCCGCGGCGGATGCCGGTCGGAACATACGGACGCTGTCACTTTTGGGGGACTAAGGTCCTTCCAGAAACACACTTCAGTTTAATTTCTGACGGGAAGAGTTCAATACCAGCACACATCGACAGTACCGACAGTATACCGTGGAGTGCGTCAGGCAGTTTCGGATGGGTCGACAACATCATCAGCGGCCGGGTACACGCCGATCTGGTCACAGTGACCCGCCAGCGGGCACGCATCGGGGTCGTCCAGACAGGCCGGCTTTCTGGCCGAGCAGTACTCCCGGCCAAACTGAATTATCGCCGTATGGCCGAAGCCGCATTTCGCCGCGGGCACGTCGCGCTCCAGATACGCACGGACGGTCTCGTGGTCGGCGTCGGCCGGGGCCAGTCCCATCCGGCGGGCGATGCGGTGGACGTGCGTATCGACGGGGAACACGCCGCCGCGACCGCCTGCGAACAGCAGGACGCAATCAGCGGTCTTTGGCCCGACACCGTTCATGTCAAGCAGCGTCGACCGCACCTTCTCGGGGTCGCTGTCCCGAACAAACGCATCAAAGCCAGCTTCGCCGCCGTACTCCTCGCAGATGCGCTGTGCCAGTGCGATGATGCGCTCGGATTTCTGGTTGTACAGCCCGGCCGAGGAGATGGTTTCAGCGAGTTCGGGCTGGTCGGCGTCGGCCAGCGCGCGGGCGAGGTCAGTGCTGTCAATGTCTCCCTCGCTGTTCGCGTCCTCCCCGCCGCCATACCGAGCCATCAGGTCGTCGTGGGCCGACTGGCTCGCTTTGTCGGATGTGTTCTGGCTGAGAATCGTCCGGACGAGACACTCGAAGGCGTCCCGGCCGCCGTAGGTTTTCGTCCAGTACATCTCGCCGAGACGGTCCACGACGGTTTCTGCCCGCGTCCCCGCTGTTTCCGGGTCGAACGTTGCCGACTGGCCACCGCCAGCGGTTCCGCCGCTGATGTTCTCCGCTGGTTCCTCGTCAGTCATAGCCAGTCGCAGGGCTGGCGGACTCAAAACGCCTGCCCCGAAAAACAGCTACCAGTGCGGACTCAGCGCCTACCGGCGACTAATCAAAAGTGGTGATTCCAGAGTGGTCCACAGTAAAGGACCTGAAATGGGGCGTCCTTGGGGCAGACGCCCACGGGACAGACACGAAAAGCTCGTGGCGTGCGGCGACGGGCTATGCCCACGGTGGTCGTCGCCGCGAAAGATGGTCGAAGCTGACAGGTCAATGTACGGTCACGTCCAGGCTCTCACCTCCTGTAGGGCGGCGTTTGCGCGGACGACAGGGACGGCAGCACCCGACTCGCTACGGCGACAGATGTCCCGTCTCGATGTGGCCTGTTCGTCCGGCATACAATTGTTTAGGCTACCCTAAAACACAAAAAGCCATCGGTTTCTAGGCGGGCCAAAAAAGAGAGCGTGATTACTCCTCGACGATAACGGTGCCAGCCATCCCCGCAGCCTCGTGCGGAACGCAGAAGTATCCGTGCTCGCCGGCCGTCTCGAACGTGTGAACGTAACTCTGGCCGGACTGAACGGCCCCCTCACCGTTCTCCCAGCCCTCGCGTGCGGCCGACTCGCTTTCGAACCCGCCGGAAGCCCAGTAGGTCGCGTCGTCCGGGAGTTCCTCCTCGTACGCGACGACGTTGTGAGCCTCGCCACCGGCGTGTTTCCAGGCGACTGTGTCGCCGACGCTGACGGTGAGTTCCTCGGGCGCGAACGCCACAGCCTGCATGTCGACGACGTGGTCGGCGTCCTCGGGAACGCCTTCGACGACGTTCGGGCCGCCGGACAGTGACGACTCGGTCGCCTCGGACTCCTCGCCGCCGTGGCCGCCGGAACCCCCCCCCCCCCCCCCCCCCCCCCCCCCCCGCTGTCGACAGCGCCAACGACGGCGAAAGAAGCGGTCCGGGCGGCGTTTGCGAACGCGCTCGCGCCGTCGGTTGACCCGCTCTCCAAGTCGGCGACATAGTCGTTCAGTGCGGCCTCATAGGCTTCGTACGCCTCCGCGTCCGCGTTTTCGAGTTTGTCGTGCACCGCGGCGTTCTCGAAGGTAGCGAACACGTCGCTGACGACACTCGCGGCCCCGGCACCGGTCTCGCCACCGCCACTCGACCCGACGATGGCCGTCACGGATTCGATGGCTGCGCCGTAGAACGTCTTCGCGGCCGCGTATACGTCACCGCCGTCGTTCGCGGCGGAGATGACGCTCCCGAGTGCTTCGTCCTCGAAGCGGTGATACAGGTCCTCGTTCGCCTCTTCGAGTGCCTCATGGTAGCCGGCGGCCCCGGACTCGAAGAACGCCAGCGCCCCCTGAGCAGTCGACGCTGCGCGGTCGGCGTTCCCGAGAGCGTTCGTCGCCGCGGCGTCGAAGGCGAGGCCGGCCATGTAGGTCGCGGGAAAAAAAAAAAAATGGGTCCCGACCGCGTCGTCATCGCCGTTCTCGTAGGCTGACTGGAGCCCCACGAGGTGTTCCTCCTCGAAGCGGTGATAGAGGTCCTCGCTGGTCTCCTCTAGCGTCTCGTGGAAGTCGAGTTGGTTCTCCTCGAACCGGGCGAACAGGTCCGAAACGAGCGTCGCTGCCTGCCCCGCCTGACCCTGGCGGTACAGCTCGCGCGCGTCGGCGAAGCGGGCTTTGAAGAAGCCCGACTGGAGAACCGGCGCGTTCCCGCCGGCCAGCGCCTCGATGCCGGCGACCAGATTGGTGTCGACCGTCTCGACGGCCGACGCGACCCCCTCAGTGTTCCCGTTCTCGATTGCTGAGGAGAGGTCCGACAAACCGGACTCGAACGCTTCGTAGGCCTCGCTGTCCGCCTCTTCGAGGGCATCGTGAGCGGCCGCGCCTTCGAAGTGGGCAAAAACGTCCTCGACCATCGTCGCCGCGGTGGCTGTCTCGCCGGCACGGGCCAGCCACCCAGCGTCGTGGACGCGGGCCCGGTACGTGTTCAGCGTCGTCGCGTGGGCGTAGTCTGCCCCGACGCCGCTGCCCGAGACGACTGCGGCCGCGTCCCAGCCACGGGCCTGCATCGTCGCAAGGTGGCCCGCACCGGCGACCGACGCCGGCTGGACCAGCGCATACGCGCCCGAAACGGTCGCATCCAGTGCGGCGCGGGCCTGTTCGGTGACGCCGCTCGCGTCTTCACTGCCTGCGGCGGAACCGATGCCGGCCAGTGCGTTCTCAAAGGCCTCGTAGGATTCTGCGTCCGCAGCCTCTATTTTGCTGTACACCAGCGCGTCCTCGAACGCGGTCATCGTCTCTTCCGCGATCGTGGCGGCCCCCTCGAAAGCGCCCAGCGTCCCGGCCATGGCGGCATTGCTCGCCCGACTGCCCAGCAAGAGCAGGTCCAGCACTCTGGTGGCCTGCTGTCCGGCAGCGGCCTGCTGCGCTGTCTGGAGGTGGCCCGACGCTTTGTCCGCGGCCGACGCGGCTTCCGATACGTTGCCCTCGGACAGCGACGACTGGACCGTCCCGAGGGCATCCTCAAAGCCCTCGTACGCTGACTCTGACGTGGACTCAAGCTGTTCGTGGGCCCCGTACTCACCGGATGCGCCTTCGAACCGGGCAAAAATGTTCTGTGCGACGGTCGCTCCGGCACCGGGCGCACCGGCCCGACCCAGCGCGACGGCATCGTACAGCCGCGCCCGGTAGACGTTCCACTCGGTCGCGACAGCGGTCATCGGCCCGACCGAAACACCGCTTTCGCCGCCCTCGTCTGTTCCCGCGGTCGCTTCCTGTTCTGTCGTGTCGGTGTCCGCCGACGCCGTGTTCGATTCTGTCGACCCCTGACTGGGACACCCAGCAAGCAGTCCCGTCGCAGCGATCCCCACCGTCTTCAGCAAGTCACGTCTCTGTGGCATACGCTCGATTAGGGTTGCCTAAAAGACTTAACACCACCGATGTTTTGGCGAGCCTAAACCGCTGTGTGGCTACACGTCAACACAGTGATATGGTAACTGTGTCGCCGGTGCTGACCCCGAACGCTTCGTCGCCACGGCCGCGGTTAACGGCGAGTTCGACGTTCCCGTGACTGCCGACGGTGACGAGTCGCTGACTCTTGTCGACGGCAGCGTAGGCTCGATGGACTGGGGCCTCAACACCGTCGACCGAGACCACCCCGCCGAACCGATCCGCGAGGACCTCGCCGGGTATGTTCGTCACGGCGTTCCCGAAGTCATCAACGACGAGCACCTCACCGGTCGCTCCGTCACCATCGACTGTGGCCGCTGGGAACCGGAGATCAGCGTAGTCCTCAGTTGGGTCGATTTCAGAAAGGGTTTCGACGGTGTCGACGCCGGTGTCGTGGACGGCCGCCGCGGCGGGCGCAAACACGTCCCGCCCGTGGAACGTCGTACTCGCCGGGTCGTCGTAGGCCCAGGTGAACACCTCGAACGCGTCCGGGGCATCGTTCTCGGTTTCAGCCAGTTCGCGGGCGACTGGCAGGAGGACGCCGTTGTCAGGCCCCACGAGCGCGTGGTCGCCCGCACGGACGACGATGGCGTCTCTGTCGGTTCCGACGCCCGGGTCGACGACGACACAGTGGACTGCCGGCGGAAAGTACGGGAGCGTTTGCGTGAGCCAGAACGCCGCTGCCCGCACGTCCTGCCGTGGGAAATCGTGAGCGATATCCTCGATACGCGCGTCGGTCGCCTGACAGATGACGCCTTTCATCGCCGCCGGATAGGGCGAGCCGAAGTCAGAACTGAGGGTTATCATCAGTCGTCAAGGTCGTCGAGTGATTCGGGGAGCGATTCGCCCGTGGCGGCGTACCGTTCGAGCGAGTCGCTGTCTGAGACGTGCTGGAGTCGCTTGATGCCGTGGATCTCCTCGATGACTTCCACAACAGATGCCGGGACCCGGTCACGCCAGGACTCGTCGTCGATCATCCGCTGGCGGATCTCGCTGCCCTCCAGTCGGTCGCGGTCGAACATCGGCGACTGGCGGACCTCGATACCGGCCTCCTCGAACAAGCGGACGACAAGCGGATTGTTCGAGTACGCCACGTCGAAGTCCGGGCACATACTCTCGACGTGGCTCACCCAGACGGCGTTGCGGTTGATGTCCTCAAGGGGGACGACATAAGTCGTCAGGTCGTACTCCGCGACGGCCTTTGTGATCATCATGATACGTTCACCGGCCGTAAAGGGGTCGTGTGTGGTGTGTGAATCGTCAGCGCTCCCGATACCCAGCACAAGCTCGTCGACCTCCTCCGAGATCCGCTCGACCATCGAGTGATGGCCATTGTGGTAGGGCTGGAAGCGACCGATGTAGAACCCACGCATATTCCCCAGTGGGTGTGGTGGTTTGATAAACCCGACGACGCGGTACTGCCGGAATACAACCCCACCCAATTCGGGCGCTGTACTGCGGTTTTCGGGGTGTTGCAACAACCGACACGGGGAGAAAGTATATCAGTCGACAGGCCTTCCGTGAGTATGTTAGCAACGTTTGTATGAGCGACAACACCGACACCGACGCGACTCCCGACCCTGACCGGGAGGCATCCGACGCTGGGGAGGAAGAGGCGTCGACCAACGGGGCCAAACAGGACCCCAACGAACCCGCCTCTGAGCCCTCGGCAGACGAGCCATCCGACCCGTCCGAGGACCGATGGGCCGGCGAGGGAGAAACGTCCGAAACGACACTCGGAAGCGATGTCCAAGTTGACGGCGAGTCTGAACTGGACGGAGATGAGGAGAATCTCCTTGGCGGTCTCGAAATCGAATCGACCGCCGACATCGAAGTGCCAGACCGACTCGTCGACCAGGTCATCGGGCAGGACCACGCCCGTGACGTGATCAAGAAGGCGGCCAAACAGCGCCGTCACGTGATGATGATTGGCTCCCCCGGAACGGGGAAGTCGATGCTGGCGAAGGCGATGTCTCAGCTGCTCCCACGAGAGGAACTGCAGGACGTTCTTGTCTATCACAATCCCGACGACGGCAATGAACCGAAAGTACGCACTGTCCCCGGCGGCAAAGGGGAACAGATTGTCGAGGCCCACAAGGAGGAGGCCCGCAAGCGAAACCAGATGCGGACCTTCCTCATGTGGATCATCATCGCCATCGTCATCGGCTACGCCCTGATCCTCGTCCAGCAGGTCCTGCTGGGGATTCTCGCGGCCGGTGTCATCTATCTCGCATTCCGCTACGGTTCGCGCGGCAGCGACGCGATGATTCCGAACCTGCTCGTCAACAACGCCAACCAGAAGACCGCGCCGTTCGAGGACGCCACGGGTGCCCACGCCGGTGCGCTGCTGGGCGACGTTCGTCACGACCCGTTCCAGTCCGGTGGGATGGAGACGCCGAGCCACGACCGCGTCGAGCCCGGCGCGATCCACCAGGCCAACAAGGGCGTGCTGTTCGTCGACGAGATCAACACGCTCGATATCCGCAGCCAGCAGAAGCTGATGACGGCCATTCAGGAGGGCGAGTTCTCCATTACGGGCCAGTCCGAGCGGTCTTCGGGTGCGATGGTCCAGACCGAGCCCGTCCCCTGTGACTTCATCATGATCGCCGCGGGGAACCTCGACGCGATGGAGAATATGCACCCCGCGCTGCGCTCCCGTATCAAGGGGTACGGGTACGAGGTGTACATGGACGACACCATCGAGGACGACCCCGAGATGCGACGGAAGTACGCTCGGTTCATCGCCCAGGAGGTCGAAAACGACGGGCGGCTCCCGCACTTCACCGAGGAGGCCGTTCAGGAGCTCATCCTGGAGGCCCGGCGTCGCGCCGGCCGAAAAGGCCACCTCAGCCTGAAGTTCCGTGACCTTGGCGGACTGGTCCGCGTCGCTGGCGACATCGCCCGCGCCGAGGACCGCGACCGCACCGAGCGCGCAGATGTCCTGCAGGCCAAACGGCGCTCCCGGTCCATCGAGCAACAGCTCGCGGACAACTACATCGAGCGCCGCAAGGACTACGAGCTCACCGTCAACCAGGGCGACGTGGTCGGCCGCGTCAACGGGCTCGCCGTCATGGG
>JGI12451J12833_1000660_pt1 | contig 10745 bp, 8 predicted proteins | sample A23E3SouthBayCA_2_FD_12833 | JGI IMG/M metagenome (IMG submission 12833) | reverse complement strand
GAGCCCCGGCTCCTGGAGATCGACGGGGCGGCCGCCGACGAGGTGTTCGAGGCGCTGTCCGCGGGGACGGCCCGGGCGATCCTCGCGGCGGTGTACGAGGAGCCACGCCCCGCCTCGGAGCTGGCCGAGGCGGTCGATACGTCCCTGCAGAACACCCGCTACCACCTGGGGAACCTCCAGGACGCCGGCCTCGTCGAGGTGGCGGATACCTGGTACAGCGAACGCGGGTCGGAGATGAAGGTGTACGCGCCCACGGACAGCAGCGTCGTCGTCGTGGCGGGCGACGAGGACACGACGGGGTCGGTGTTCGACGTGTTGCGGACGTTATTGGGGGCGGTGGCGGTGCTGGCGGTGGTCAGCGTCGCGGTCAACACCATCGTCGAGGCGGTGGGCGGCGGTCCGAGTCGTGTGGGGGCGCCGGGCGAGCCGACGACGACCACGACGACGATCGAGCGGACGGTGTCGATGACCCAGACGACGACCACGACCACGACGACGACCACGACGCCAGCGCCGGGCGTCCTCGAGTCGGTGGGGTCGGTGCCGCCGGGCGTGGTGTTCTTCCTCGGTGGGGTGACCGTGCTCGCCGGGTTGTCGGCGGTGTGGTACTGGCGGGCGGGTTAGTCGATCGCGTCCTCGAGTCGCTGGACCTCCGCTTCGATGATGTCCCGCTCGAAGTACAGGAGTTCGCTGGTGACGACGACGGCGGCGATGCCGAGGACGGCGACGAGGGTCTGGGGTTCGGCGCGGTAGAGGTGGCCCACCAGCAACACCAAAAACAGGGTGGCGCCGATGGCGCCGACGGCGGGGACGACCGCGGCGACGTCGTCGTGGCCGCGGTGGGTGGCCGCGAGGGCGCTGATGCCGCCGAACACGACGATGAACGACAGGGAGGCGAAGCTGGTGATGGCGCCGAGGCTGCCGTAGACGGTGAACCCGGCGGTGACGACGCCCAGCAACAGGAGGGTGCGGTGGGGGAGGCCGCTGGCGGCGGCGTCCCCGACCTGGTCGGGGAGGAAGTCCTCGCCGAGGAGGCCCTTCGCGAAGTACCCCGTCGAGAACAGGGTGGCGTTGATCGCACTCCCCGTCGAGAGGAGGGCGGCGAGGCTGATGATGACGTAGCCATACGGGAGGAACGGGTCGGCGGCGACGGCCAACGCCCGTTCCGGGTGGGTCTGGATGACGTCGGCGGGGGCGAGACTCAGCGTGGTGATGGCGACGACGACGTACAGGGCGACGGCGGCGGGGATGGCGATGTAGACCGCCGTCCGGATGGTGTCGACGGGGTCGGTGATGCGCTCCTGGTCGTAGTACAGGAGTTGCCAGCCCTGGAAGGCGACGAAGGAGACGGCGGCGGCCATGATCGGCGCCGCCGACACCCGGGTGAGGGTGGCGGTGCCGACGACGAGCCGGTCGGTGGCGGTGGCATACCACAGGCCGCCGACGCCCATGACGACGAGGATCGCGACCTTGCCGCCGACGAGGACGTTCTCGGCGGTCCCGGTCGCCCGCGCCCCGAGGAGGTTCAACCCGACGAACCCCGCGATGGCCAGCACCGAGATCACGGGGCGCAGGGGGATGGTGCCGACGGTGTCGGGGACGACGGCGAGGCCGACGGCGAAGCTGCCGAAGGCATACGCGTACATCGCCATCGAGCCGACGTACCCCACCAGCAGGGTCCACCCGGTCATGCCGGCGAGGGTGGCGTTGCCGGTGACGGCCTGGACGAAGGTGACCGACCCGCCCTGCCCGTCGGTGAGCTGGTTCAACGCGTTGAACGAGTACGCCGCACACAGGGCGACGATGCCGGCGAGGACGAAGGCCGCCCAGGTGGCGGCGTCGGTGATCTGGGCGACCACGCCCAGCACCGCGAAGATGCCGCCGCCGATCATGCCGCCCAACGCGATCGAGACGCCCTCGGCCACCCCGAGGTCCCCGTCCGCCATGCGAACGGATTGGCCCGCCACGCGGTTACGGGTTACGGCCCGCCACCAACACCTTTGTCCGGGGCACCCCTACCATGGCATATGGGACTGACGCTGTACGCCCTGGATGGGTGTCCGTACTGTGACCGGGTGAGTGCGGCCCTCGACGAGCATGGCATCGACTACGAGACGGTGTGGGTGCCGGCCCTGCACAGCGAGCGGGACGCGGTCAAGCGGGTGAGCGGGCAGCGCCAGGTGCCGGTGCTCGTCGACGAAACGCGTGGGGTGACGATGGCCGAGAGCGACGCGATCCTCGAGTACATCGAGGCGACCCTGGCCCCGGCATGACCCTGTACACCGGCCGTGGCGACGACGGCGACACCGACCTCCTGGACCGCACCCGGGTGTCGAAGGCCAGTCCCCGCATCGAGGCCAGCGGCACCGTCGACGAGCTCAACGCCCTCATCGGCCGCGCCCGGTCCACCGGGTATGCGGACATCGACGACCAACTGCGTTCGGTGCAGAACCACCTCCACATCGTCGGCGCCCAGCTCGCCACGCCCGACCCCGGCGAGGACACCCCGACCATCGAGGCCGACCACGTCGACACCCTCGAGGACTGGATGGACGCCCACGACGAAGAACTCGAGCCCCTGGAGGCGTTCGTCCTCCCCGGCGGTGGCGACGCGGGGGCGCGGTTGCACCACGCCCGCACCGTGTGTCGGCGCGCCGAGCGCCGCATCGTCGCCCTCGATGAGGCGGTCGAGGAGCCGGTGGGGGTGTACGTCAACCGACTGTCCGATCTGCTGTTCGCGGTGGCGCGGTTGGCCAACCAGCGGGACGGCGTCCCCGAGGAGTCCCCGACATACTAGTCCCGGGTCGTGGGAGCTGCCACAAGCCATATACTGTCAGCGCGCCTTCGTTCGGGTATGAACCGGAACTTCGAGGATGCACGGTACTACCTGGGTCGAGCCGCCGAGACCGCCAAGCAAGGCGTTCGCGAGGAAATCGAGGGGTTACAGGACCGGGTCAATGACCTCACCGGTCGCGGTGGCGAGGAGGAACCGGAGGCGGGCCGCGTCGAGCAGTTGCAAAACGATCTGGCCGAGATGGAACAGCGGTTGGAGGGCGAGGCTCGCGAGCGGGTGATGGAGGCCCGGCAGCGGTTGGAGGCCTACCGGAACCGGTCCGACTAGACGGGAACATTCAAGGCCGGTGGTCGGGTAGCGGTGGTTGAGGGTCGGTGGTCTAGTCTGGTTACGACGTCGCCTTCACATGGCGAAGGCCCCAGGTTCAAATCCTGGCCGACCCACTCCTTCTTCTGAGAGTTGCCGCTTATCGCTACCCCCTGAAGGGCATCCGAGCCCATGTGGTCCGGTCAGCATCTTACAAGCAAGTCCAATTTAAAAAGTACACAAAGTTGTATTTCCTGAAGAATGGGCAGATGTGGGCGTCTTCGTTGTGTTAAGGCCCATTCCCGTTTCACTTCCACCCCGGATTTCCGTTCTTTATTATTGAGTAACAACTTGTTTCACGTGATGGCACGAAACACAGCCGCCATTGATTATGGCATTGGCTCCGTCACCGGCAATACATTCGCCATGTACCTCTTCGGGAGTGGCATACTGTCGTTGAGCCAGTTCATCCTGGGTCTCATTCAGACCCACTCAATTTCTGGCGCAGTTGACATCGCCCTGAACTGGTATATCGTGAAATTGACTCCGTTTCCATTTGATGAGTTTCTGACGGCAAGGGGGATCGCTGATTTCGGTTTCAATATTGCCGTCGCGGTCCTAGTGGGAACTCTCGTTGCGACGTATCGGTATTGGCACTCGACATAGACTCTAGCTCCGCCCCGATTTCCTGGTCAGGATCGATATGATAGTAGAAATTGACGTTTTCGGCTGGGTCCTCCTGGAGCTCCTTGAGCGGGTAGATGTGAGTCTGGTCCTGCGAACCCAGCAATCTCTGGGTACTTTTCCATGATGGGCACCATTAGATAATTGACAGTCCATGAGTTCGCCACCCTCTCCGATCTATCTCCCAATACTCAGAGATAACCGGAATCTGCGGCAAGTGATCAAAGAGTTCTCCGGCCTGAGTCGGTTCGGCGAGCTCCGGGAGGGGAAACTCCTCTACCCACTCCTTGAGATTCTGGGCACCGGAGACTTACAGAATCTGGACGTGTATCAACAGGCGGGCGATCAGGTGTTCATCGAACTGCCAGAGTACCTTGCTGAAACTGAAAACCACAGCCTTAAGGAGGCTATTGACGCCCTCCTCAAGCGATACGACGGGCAATCAGAGTTCTACCAAGAACATTCAGACGAGATTGACGTCCCAGTCGTGTCTGGCAAACCAGGCGACGATCTCTTCGATGCCTATGAGCGAACGAAAGAGCAATTTGATGAAGTTGCGGTCCGCCTTCTCCTGTCCGAGGAGCCTGATAACGGGGAGCTCGCAGGAGCGAACGATATCGGTCTTGAGATACCATCCTCTGATCTCGTCATCTTTGACCTTCTTGACCCGGCCGATCCGGAGGGTGGGGCGTACAACTACCTTGGTGCACTCGCGGATGTCTTCTCAGACCATCGAACGATAGTAGCGAACGCTTTGAACGTCTACGATGGGGAGGCATACAACTGGGGGCCGGAGATTGCCGGTGAATATGGATTCGACGGGATTGGCGATTTCGTCGTCGGAGGCCGGCACCCACCAATTATCCCTGAACACCACGAGAACCGGAAGAAGTACCGTCAGTATGGCGTCGGGGATTTCGAAATCACGGAATTCGTGGGTGATACGTACGAGGAAGCTGTACAGGAACTTGAGTCGTGGGAACGGTGGCGGCAGGACCACTGTTATTTCTGTCAGCAACTCGGCTCACGCGAACGTGACTGCACCGCACACATGGCGGCACAGGCCCGCGACGGCCATTATATCCATTCTGTCTTGGAGAACGATCTCGAATGGTTGATCGAACACCGGAGTTGAAACAGGGTCTTCGTTTAGAACACCTCTAGATAGTCCTCGATAACCTGTTGTTCGGCCTCCGTGAGCTCGAACATATCATACACTAATTGATCGATCTCGGCTTCGAGGGCTTCAATGTTTGTGTCCTCGACGGTTTCCCGGTCGGAGAGTAGCGACTCGATGAGTGTTTGAACCCCCTCCCGAGACTTTGGGATCGGAATCGTCTGCTTCTCGCCTTTCTTCATGTTCCGTCCGTCGACTGCAGCGTGGACGTATTTGGCACGAAGTTCTTGTTCCTCCCTGTCTCCCTTGTCCATCAATGGGTCGGTTATTTCGTCGGAGCGGCCCGCGGTCACAACGAACCGATCACCGGTGGTCTGCTGAATGTCTGCCTCCACAGGGTACCGTCGAGTCTGCCATTCGTAGTCGATGTATCCGAAATCGCCATCGACGTTATCGAGGTATGCTTCCGGGAACCGGCCGATTCTACTCCTTGTATCTAGGATTGCGGCAATTTCTTCTGTCTGGTCTAAGAGTTTATCGAACCCGTCGGTTGTGGATGAGGTAATACAGGGGAGTTTCTCCACATATTGGGTGCGATAGGAGTAGAATCCGCCAGCCTTGATTGCTGCAATGTGTTTCAGGTAGAAATCAAGGACATTTGAATTGAGTTCTGCTGAGAAAATTTCCGTTTTGTCTCGATACCGCTCAAGGAACGTTACACCATAGGCAGTTGTGAAGTACCATGTCCCTTCCCTATCAAGCATAAAGGTTGCCTCATTTGCAATTTCTGCTTGGATAATTTTCGGTGTCTCAAATTTTTCCAAGTTCTTGGGATAGATGTATCCATACCAATCCTCACGTCCTTCCATCCGGCCTCCTTCCCGTCCTTCAAGCGCCTCCTTGTGAGCTTTGAAGAATTCCCATGTCTTGGGAAGATGTTCTCGAAGGTATTGTGCCGGATAGAGTCCTGCATCTAATTGTCCACTATCGTCTTCCTCGACGTAGTACGGATGAACGACGTGCAGACCCGACCAATCTCCCCGCCAGCGGTTCACTTCATCTCCCTGTAAAAATGGTCGAAGGAGGTCTGTCTCGACCTTGTACTGCTTCGATTCTCCCGTCGGAACAACGGTCACAACGTCGCCAGTGTCGTCGGATTCGATTCGATCGGCATCTATCACGTCAACGATGTAGATTGTATTTGCACTGGTCCGTATCCCCTGAAACACGGCGTCTGTAACCGACTCGATGCGGTCGTCAGCTTGGTCTTCGAGTTTCCGGAAAACGTCCAGCTCTTCCGGTGGCATCATCGCCCAGTAGCCGTCACCGAGTTCGAGCTGGGGGAAGTCGAAAACGTCGATAAACTCGTCAGAATACCCGGGTTCGTTCCGGTGGTCCCGAACGGCAGCGACGATGTCCTCGTCCAGCGCCCTCCCGGAATCCTCGTCGACGTTCGCCTTCACCCGAACACACCGGATCTGATTGTCTTCCCGGACCTCTTCGATCGACTCGTCTTCAGCGATGAGGATTGCGGGGTAGTTCGTCGCGTCTTTGAACACGCCCGAATCACGGAAATCATACACCTCCTCGAGGGACGCCTCCCTCTGGAGCACTCGTCGAAGCCCTTCCCCGTAGTCCGTCACCATGAACTGGTTCGGCGTGATGAACCCGAGTTTCCCGGTCTCGGGTTCTAGCCAGTCGAGGCCCCGCTCGTAGAACGGACAGTAGATGTCGTAGTTCCCGGTCGTCGACTCATACAACTCGTCCAGAATCGCTTTCTGAGAGTCGGGGAGGTTCTGGATGCGGACGTACGGCGGGTTCGCGACCACGTAGTCGTAGGCCATGTAGTTCTTCACGACGAGCGCGAGGACGCTGTCCTCGAACATCTTGAACAGGCGGCCATCGCCATGGTCTTCCCGGAGGTGTTGGACCGTCGCCAGGATGTCGTCGACGTACGGCGCGAAGAAGTCCTCGAGACCATCGTACTCACGAGTGGTGTACCGGTGGATCCCCTCCTCGAGGCCACCGTGGTAGGCCCACAGTCCCTCGCTCATGTGGTATTTCACCACGTCGAGGACGCCCTGGAGGGCGGCGTAGTACTCCCCGAAGTTCCGCACCCCGGCGTTGACCTTCGCCGTGTCGTATTTCGGCATGCGGACCCGCTGGACGAGGAACCCGTCCTCGGACTCGGCGTCGGCCACGTCGTCCTCGACCTCGAGGGGCAACGGCACCGGGATCTTCACGTCCTGACTGTCCTCCGTGATCGCGTCCAGTGTCATCTGGGTCTGGTCGTCGTCCCCGAGGTCGATGCCCGTGAGCTCGCGTTCGTTCCGCAGGGAGTCGGTGCGGAAGATCGGGAGGCGGCGGATGGTAAACCCCTCATGCTCTCGTTTGGCCGCCCGGTACTCGGGGAGGATGGCGACCATGAACCGGATCTGGGCCATCAACACGGCGAAAGGATGGAGGTCCAGTCCCACGATGTGGGGTGTGGTACAGAGTTCCGTGAGATGCTCGCCCCAGTCAGGGTCGTCGTCGTAGCGGCGGACGTCCTCGAGATAGCGGTCGACGGCCTCCACGAGGAACGTGCCGGACCCACACGCAGGGTCGATGAGTCGTTCCTGGGAGACGCCGACGTCGTAGTCGACGCCATCCATGATGTACTCGATGACCGGTTGGGGCGTGTAGAACTCGCCCAAGGCCTTCCTGGTCTCCGGGTCGAAGTACCGTTGGTAGAGGTCGCCGAGCGGGTCGCCCTCGACCGCGGCGAAGTCGAATTTGAGGACGGCGAAGGCGACGTGGGCGATGGCACGACTGAACCGTTCACGGGTCGCGGGACTGACCCGAGTGACGTCGCTCCCCGTCTTCGCGACATCCTTGAACCGATTGTACGGGTTCGCGTGCTGGCTGGCGGTCTGTTCGCCGTAGCCATCCGTCCACCAGATGAAGATGTCGTCCTCGAAGAGGCTCTCGACGAGCTGGGTGCGCATGTCCTCGATCATCCCGTTGGCCGCGACGGGGTAGGCGTCCAACTCGATCGTGCCATCGAAGCCACCGAGCTCGTCGAAGTACCGTCGGAGGCCCCTGTTGGTCGGGAAGAAGTCGTGGTCGTCGGTGGCCTTCGCCAGCAGGAGGCGGGCCAGAAGGGCGTGGCCGGACTCCAGACAGAACATGAAATCCCGTAAGGACTGGCCGCCGTCGATGAACGGTTCCCAGGAATCGGGGGTGTCGTCGGGTTCGCTGGCGTAGCTGGCCTCCCAGAAGTCGTAGGCGCCGGTGACGAACTTCGCGTCCTGTTCGTCCCGCAGTTCGACGAGCAGATCCATCATCGCCGTCACGAGGTCCGCGAAGGGGCTGTCCACCTCCAGGCGGAAGGTCTCGAAGAAATGTTCCTGGCCGAGGTCGCCGCCGAGGGCGACCTCGTCGAGGCCATCGAGGAAGGCGGTCACGCTCTGGGGGTCGGTGATGTCCCACTCGGGTTTCCGTAGGGCTGCTTCGAGGTCCGCGGCGTCATGGTCGGTCGCCTCCGAGAGGGTGACGCCGAGCAATCGTTCGTTCCCGTCGCGTCGGTACAGACGGAGTTCTTCCCCGTTCGTGATGACGCCGTAGTCGGCTTTGAGCGCGTCCACGTAGTGGAACAACTGGGCCTCGTGGGGGCCGAGATCACGGCCCGTGGTCTTGAACTCGTAGACGGCGGTGACCGATTCGTTTGAATCTAGGGTCACATAATCCGGACGCCGGTCGTCAGGCAGGGTCCACTCGCTCCGGAGGTCATGGCCCGCGCCTTCGTACCCGAGGGCCTCGTAGAACCGCTCGTTGAGGAAGGCGTTCTCCACGTCCTTCTCGCTCATGTCCGCATCGAGGCGGGAGGCGATCCCGTGGAGGGCCTCGAGAACCGCCGACCGATCAGCCATACCCCATGCGAGACCGGCACCCAATAAAAGGTTGTATCCCTGAGAGACAGCGGCAATACCACCTCACGACAGGGGTCACTCACTGGTCAGTGTCCCAGGCGGCGGAACGGACAGGAACATCCCGGTTGTCCTCCCCCAATCTGCCAGCCTTCCTGCCGTGGCGACAACGCGACGTCCCGCAACCGACGTCATCTCAACGTGCCGTCCTGGACCTCCGCTGTCGACATTCCGTATTGGGGATTGAAAAGAGCACGCCCACGGGGTTACGTATGGCATCCTACCTCGGCGTCGATTGGGCGAGCGGCTGTTGGCTCGTCGTCAAGGCCGGCGACGATCCGCTCGTCACCACCGAACCGTCGATCCTCAACGTCTGGCACGAGCATGGCGACGACGTTCGATCGATCCTCGTCGACATCCCCATCGGGTTACCAGAGGAGGGTCCCCGTGAATGCGACGAGGAAGCAAGGCAGTTCCTCAAGGGCCGGGGGTCCACTGTCTTCTCCGTCCCCGGTCGTGAGGTCGTCGAGACCGACGACTACGGCGAGGCCCGGGAGAACAATGACGGGTCACTCGGCAGTCAGAGTTGGTGGCTCTTCCCCCGCATCAAGGAGGTCGACGTCTTCCTCCAGGAATACGACGACGCCCGAAAGAAGACGTACGAGAGTCATCCCGAGGTGTGTTTCGCCAAATTGGCCGGGGAGGGACTACCCGCGAAGGACACGGAGGAAGGCGTGGAGGAACGGGTTGAACTCCTCAATGACGACCCGGAACTCCCCGAAGAAATCTCGGGGATCCCCGAGAGATACGACGAAAAGAGCGAGTGGCACGAGCGGATTTCGAAAGGGCGACTCGACGACGTGGTCGACGCCGCCGTTCTCGCTTACACGGCAAAGCAGCTTGAGCTTGGTCCGCGGGACGGGGATCACCTCTACCATGCTTTCCGTTGCGATGCTAACCAACGAGACGAGGAGCTTGGTATCACGCCAGAGATTGTTCATCCAGGCCCAATTGGCTGAAGAAGTATCTCAGTGATTTCGGTGAACAGGGATAATTTGAACTCCAAATCGGATTAGGTAACCCCCATTAATTGGTGAGACCCCATCACACCCCACCAATTCACCAATCCCCATTTAATTGGACAGTATAAGTACCTCCCCGATATCGACGTACTCGATGGGAGGCGACGAACTGGAACCGCTCGCCCCGCAGGACGCCCTCGACTGGAACCGCTCGCCCCGCAGGACGCCCTCGACTGGTACCTCGAGCACCGCCAGGACGAACTCCGACAGGCGACCCAGCGGACGCACCGCTCGGCGCTCTCGATCTTCTGCAACTGGACAGACGAGGTCGGACTCACGAACCTGAACGAACTCTCTGGCGGGGACCTCGTCGCATTCAAGACCTGGCGCAAGGCCGAAACCGACATCAACACGGTCAGTCTCAACGGAACCCTCGCTGTCCTGCAGCGGTTCCTCCGCTTCTGCGAGACCATCGAAGCCGTCGAGGCGGACCTCGCTGAGAAGGTCCCGCTCCCGAACGTCCCGCCCGCCGAGGAGGTCCGAACCGACGTCCCCGACACCGAGGCGGTCGAGGCGATCAGGAACTACTACCGACGATTCGAGTACGCCTCTCGGCGGCACGCGGCGTTCGAACTCGTCGCCGAAGTGGGGATCAGACTCGGAGCAGTTCGGGCGATCGACGTCGCGGACTTCGTCGCCGACGAGGCGGTTATCTACCTCCGTCACCGCCCCGAGTCATCAGAAGAGTACGGCACCCCGCTGAAAAATGGCGCAGATGGAGAGCGGATCATCAATATCTCCCCAGGTCTAGTGGATTGTTTGGAGGCCTACGTCTGCCACAACCGCCACGACGTGACCGACGAGTTCGGACGCGAGCCGCTGTTCACTACCTCGGCGGGGCGGGGATCGACGAA
>JGI12451J12833_1000656_pt1 | contig 10792 bp, 12 predicted proteins | sample A23E3SouthBayCA_2_FD_12833 | JGI IMG/M metagenome (IMG submission 12833) | reverse complement strand
GCGTGTTCGGCGTCGGTCGTCTCGGCGCTGGCTCCCCCGCCTGCGCCACCAGTCGCCAGATCCGCACCGTCATCAAGCACGACAATCGTGGAGTTCCAGCTGGCCGACGCTTCCTTGTCGTCTTGCCAGCCGTCCTGAATTTCGACATCGGCCGCGAGCACCTCGTCCCCCGGTGCAATGTCCTTGTCCGCCTTGTCGCCCCACAGCGCCACGCGGATGTCGCCCGTTGCGTCCTGAATGCGGACGTTCCGGACTTGCCCCTCGCTGCCGTCGTCGCGGTCGAACGTCCGCTTGGGGTCGGCCGAGCGCACGACGCCAGCAATATCGGCCGTCTCTTCGAGTTCGACCTCTGCGATTGGGTCGGCGTCGGGCTCAAAGGCCACGTCGTCTTCCACTTCGTCGACGGCCCCCTGGTCGCCAACGTGGAGTTCAAGCGAGCCGTCCCGCTCCCGAACGTAGCCGTCAATTATTTCGACGGCCGCGCCCGCATCGAGTTCGTCGGCGCGGTCGGCTCGGTCGTCCCACAGCGTCACCCGGATGCGCCCCGTCTCGTCGCCAAGTGTGAGGTTCGAGACGCGGCCCTCGCTACCGTCGTCGCGGTCGAACGTCCGAATCGAATCGGTATCAAGCACGAGCCCGCGCAGCGTCACGTCGGACTGTCCCATCGTCAGCGCGTCGATGGACGAGCCAGCGCCCGGCTCCACGTCGATTGTGGCGTCCTCGTCCGGCTCTGCCTTGTCGACGGACACCTCAAGCCCGTTGTAGCCGTCCTTCGGTCGGCCCTTGACCCGGAGCACGTCGCCGACCTCCAGTTGCCCCTCGTCGATGTCGACGGCCTGTCCGTCCCAGAAAGCGAGCCTGAGGCTGCCGCTCTCGTCGGCGGCCTCGACGTTGATGACCCGGCCGTCTTCGTCCTCGTCGTCGCGTTCGAAGGTTTTCAGGTCGCCGATGGCCATCACCTTGGCGAGGAATTTGACCTCGTCCATCCCAGGTTCGATATCGGCGATGGCGTTGACCTCGTTCTCGTTGAGTTCGTGGGCCAACAGCATCGCGGCCGTCTCCTCGTCGGCGAGCCCTCCCATCTGCTCGACCTTCTCCTCGACGGCCTCGCGGAACTCCTCCTCGGGGACGTCCGTCTCTAGGTCCTCGTAAATGTCCTCTATCGCACCCATCTATCTATGGGACGCTGGGCTGGGGCGCGCTTAAGCGTTGTCGTTGGGCGAGCGAGCGGCCGTTGTCGGTCGATTTCGGTCGTGTCTCGTCCATGACTCCAAAGTGGTCACGGGATGGCATATAAACTCTCGTCCGCTGGCTCGACAGCAGACACTCACATTCCACCACGGTGAGAGCGGCGCAGGTAGCCGTTAGGGTGTCGCTGTTGTCACAGGGTTCAGGCCGTCGCCACTGTCGTGGGAGACAGACACCGTACCAGGGAGCCCGTTCTCGAACGTCACCGTAGCCCGGTAGTTGATTTCCATCGTCCCAACGCTGAGGCTCAGTTCATCGGCACTCGTATCATACGAGATGTCTGTCAGGTCGGCCGTTTTGCACCCGTTAGACCCCCAGATAGTCCCGTCAACGACGACCTGATCCCCGTCGAAAGCCACCGTCGCCGAACTTGTCTGTGCGCCGGACTGTCGCCTGATAATACTGAATGTCGTCTCGTTCACACTTGGGATTCACACGCACCCTCCGTGGATGTTTCCCCGCTACCGGACGCACCGCCGAAGCAGCCAGCAAGCGCTATCGAACAACCGAGACCACCGTATTGCAGGAGTTGGTGGCGCTTCATATTCGCCCTAAGATATGGTCGTTGAATGGGACTCCCGGTTGTTCAAGCCAGCGTTGTAGCGAAGTGTGCCTACCAGTCGCGTGACGGTACGCGAATCGTCACCCTTTTTAGGTGCACCACCCTCTCTCGATATGAGTCCGGATAGGGTAGTGGACTATCCTCTTGGCTTGCGGAGCCAGGGACCGGAGTTCAAATCTCCGTCCGGACGTTTCTGCCGACACAAACCGCCGAGCGACAGCCAGGGCGACTGCGTTGGCGAAGCTCTGTCCGGAGACTTGAACACGATAGTCGCAGCGTAACTGGAGGGAAGGACCGTCTGTCACCTGTTCAAATCTCCGTCCGGACATTCACTTTGTTTACCACCGGACGTGCTCCACGCTCGCGGTGCTCGCGTGGAACTCCGTCCGGACGTTTCTCTACAGCACAACACCGCGAGCGTAGCGAGCGGTCAGTGCTGTGGATCACTCCGACCGATACAAGAGAAGAATCCACAGCAACAACTCTGTTCGAAACGCCGATGTGGTTTTCCGACCGCGAATCCAACTCGCTGTGTGCGCGACCATCTCCGTGCCGGCATCGCAGTGTACAACGAAGGTCGCTACCACGCCGCACATGACGCGTGGGAAGAGTACTGGCTGGACCTCGATCCGGGCGACGATGAACGATTCCTGCACGGCCTCATCCAGTTCACTGCGGTCGTCTACCACGCCAGCGAGGAGAACTGGTCGGGCGCGCAGGGACTGGCCGAGAGCGCGGCGGAGTACCTCGACGGCCTGCCCGACCCGTATCACGGCGTGGCGCTAGACGAGGTCCGGTCGTTCCTCGCGGCAACAGCGGCTGACCCCCACCACGCAGCGACGGACCCGCCGACGCTGACACATGACGGCGAAGCCATCGGCTACGGCGCGCTGGATTTCGACGCCACGGTCATCACCGCCGAGGTGCTGGCAGAGACTGGCCGGTACGACAGGGCGGTCATCGCCGACGCTGTTGCCCGCGCCCGGAGTGAACTTGGAGGCAACGGCAACTCGCAGTTCGTCGGGATGCTGTTCTCGTTCGTGCGCGAGCGCGACCAGCGGCCCGTCGTTTACCAGCGGCTTCGGGACCACGTCGAACTAGAGCAGCAGAAAGACGACGACGTCCGTGGGCTGTTCGACGGCTCGGGATAGCGGGCGACCGTAAGTAGGAGACGGCTACGGTTCCGGTTCGGCGACGCGTTCTTCGCCGTCAAAGTGCGCGGAGTTGTCCTGTGGGTCGTACCCAAGCACGTCCTTGGCGCGCTCGATGGAGTAGTACTTGCGGTCGTTGTCGGAGATGCCGTAGACGATTTCATACTCGTAGTCGGCCTGCAGCGCGCAGTCGTGGATGTGGGCGCAGTCCCGGTAGGAGAGCCACATCGCCTGGCCGCGCTCGTAGTCTATCGGCGGGTGGCCTCGCGTGAGGTTGCCGATACGGATGTTGCAGACGGAGAGGCCGTGCTCGTCGTGGTAGTAGCGGCCCAGCACCTCGCCGGTGGCTTTCGAGACGCCGTAGAGGTTGCCGGGGCGGGGGAGCTCGGTCCCGTCAAGGCGGTACTGGTCGTCCGGGCGATACATCTCGGGTGTGCGCTCGTCCGTTTCGAAGGAGCCGACGGCGTGGTTCGAGGACGCGAAGACGAACTTCTCGACGCCCTCGTCGACAGCGGCCTCGTACATCTTCTGGGTGCCGTCGATGTTGTTTTCGAGGACGGAGTCCCAGGGGGCTTCCGGCCGGGGGTCGCCGGCCAGATGGATGACAATCGCCGGCCAGGTGGATGACGGCGCCGACGCCGTCCATCGCCGCGGCCACGTCGCCCTCGCTGGACACGTCCCCGACGAGGTACTCGTGGTCGGGCTCCTCGGCGGGTGGGCTGTGGAACATGAGTTTCCACTCGTAGGCGTCCTCGAGTCCTTCGAGGATGGCCGCCCCGACAGCGCCGCCAGCGCCGGTGAGCAGAACCGGGTCGTCCATTCGTATGAGACGATACGTCGCACGCAATAGGTAGCTTGCGGTTCGCTTTTGTGTCGCCCAGCCGGACCGATTGTATGGAACCCACAGCTCCGCAGGAGGCGTGTTTCGAAGCGGGCGTCAAGTTCGGCTCGCTGTATCACCAGTTCGCAGGGACACCAATCAGCCCGGACAGTGCTGACTCGCTCGCAGCGGCGATGGAGGAGGCCATCGAGAACCAGCCGTTCTGTGAGACGGTCACCGTCAGCGTCCGCATGGAGGCGCTGGAAAGCGCTATCGCCGAGGGCGGGGCGGACTACACGGAACTGACCGGGCGGTTCATCGACGTCGAGATGCGCATCGAATACGAGGGGGTCACGGTCGAGACGAGCATGGCGATGGAGGACGGGTACCCGCTGATGCAGGTCGACGCAGTGCAGGAATGAAATAGCCAGAGAGCGGCCTGAATCCCTGGCACAGCCCCGAAAATTTTACCAGAGCGGGCTGTGAGACTTCCGACATGGCCCTCCACGCAGTCGACGATATCGACGACGCAATTGACGCGACGAAGTCGTTTCTGTTCCCGTTCGAGAAATGGACGTGGCTGCGGATGGCGTTCGTCGTGTTCTTCATCGGTGGCGGCGGTGTCGGACTGAACAACGTCCAGTCGTTCAGCAACTTCGGTGATTTCGGCGGGAACGGCGGCCCGGGCGGCCCCAGCGGTCCGGGAAGCGACTTTCAGCTGACCGCGCCACTCGAAACTGTGCTGTCCCTGCCGGGGGACTTCGCTCTGCAAGTCTCCGAACCCGGTGTCCCGTCCGGTGTGCCGGACGAACTACTCGCCGGGGCCGGGCTCCTCGTGTTCGCCGTTATCGGCCTGTTCATTCTGCTAGCACTCGCGTATGGTGTCCTGAGTAACTTCATGGAGTTCGTGTTGACCCAGGCGCTCATCGACCGCGAGATACACGTCCGCCAATATTTCAGCGAGCACGTCGGGAACGGCATACGGCTGTTCCTGTTTCGACTTGTCCTCGGGATTATCTGGCTCGGCATCGCACTCGTAATCGGCGCAGCCGGGTTCTTCCTCGTGCTCGGTGGCGAGGCCGCAAACGTCGGGGCATCGAGCGTCCTCGCGCTATCGGGACTGTTCATCGCTGTGTTCGCGGTGCTCGCGATAAGCTACGGCATCGTCTTTGGCTTCACCACGGTGTTTGTCGTCCCGCTGATGACGGCAGACAACGGCGGCGTTCTCTCGGGTTGGTCGCGACTCTGGGGTTCAATCAAACGCCACCCCAAGCAGTACCTCGCTTACCTGTTTTTCTCTATCGTCCTTCAGATTGGTGTCGGTATCGTCAGCGCGATTCTCGGCATCATCGCACTCATCGTCGTTGGGATTCCGGTCGGACTCGGCGCGTTCGCACTCTATCTTGTCGTTCAGGGGACTGTCGGAATCGCTGTAGCCGGCGTTATTGGCCTGCTAGGCGGACTGGTTTTCATCGTCCTCAGTGCACTCATTCAGGTCCCGCTGACGACGTTCCTGCGATACTACGCGATGCTCGTGCTGGGTGACATCGACGCCGACATGGACCCGATTCCAGAGGTGCGCTCGGACATCCGGGCCGAGTAACTAGAATGGCTTTTCGGTTTCAGGGCTGACCAGTCGGTCACGTCTTGCGGTTTCACTTTCACTTTCAGGCGGGCTTTTAATCCCTTACCACACAAATCGTCCCATATGAGTCAGTCAAGTCTGGACGACGACGAACTGTTCGGCGAGGCCGCAAACGAGATGCGAACCGACGTCGAGGAGTCGCTCGCAGAGGCCCGAAACGCACTCCCGGCGGCCGATTCGGTCTGGGACGTGGAAGCCGACAACACGCTCGGTGTGCTGAACTCGCTCAAGACAGCACTCGATGTGGGCGACGCCGAGGACCACCTCCGCGACGCAAAGAAGTGGTACACGATGGGCGAACGCGCGGACGCCTTCGAGGACGCTGATGACCTCGCTGAAGAAATCGAGACCATCGCGGACCTCATCGACGATGTCGACGATGCCCGCGAGCAGGTCGGCGACCTCACAGCGACGATTCCACAGCTTCGCAGCACGCTCGAAGAATTCGAGGGTGAAGACGGGGCGGACGCGGAGGCGGACGGCGACGCCGACGCGGAAGCGGAAGCCTGAGTTCGGGACAGCCACGTTCCGGCGAATGCTCGCCGCGTGCTCCGCCGGTAGCTAGCGCGTCGCTCGCGTCGTCCAGCGTTTTTTCGGACCGATATACCACCGTGCTCGGCTCTATAGCCAAGCCTGACTGCTGTTCAGGTGGTCGTTGCGACACCCTTTAATCGCTCAAGTATGCCGGCGGTCCGGCTCAGACGATAGAGTCCGGGCGCGTTGAGAAGTAGTTGAACACTGCGCCGAGGCCAATGCCGTAGACGATGTGAGCAACGAGTGTCAGCACTGCGTACAGCACCAACATGAGTCCGGACTGACCGGTATAGAAGGCGAGTACGAATCCAGTCCACATGGCCGCGCCGAAAAACACGCCGCTGACGGGGTCAGACTGGCCCGGGAGGTACGCCTTCAACGAGGCGAACAGCAGCGGCCACGGGAACATCCCGCCGCCGAGGAAGATGAAGAAGCCGAACAGGACCTCCGGTACGTAGCCAGTCAGACCCACGAGTTCGGTGAGGATGGCGAAGTCCTCGAGGTTGAACGCGCCCAGTGACTGGGCGATGAGGAAGACGACCGTCATCATCGCTGTCCCGACCAGTCCACCGGCGGCGCCGACGACGCCGTCAGCGAGAATCCCGGCGAGACTATCGAACTCCTCGGCCTCGGTGAGACCGTCGTCGTTGACGGGCGGGTCCTCGACGCCGGATGACGTATCTTCCATGGTGTGTTGTAACATGGCAGTGGACAAAAAGGTTCCCGCACACGTTAGGCCACCAAAGGATATGTGTCAGATTTCTGTCCGCAATACCTATTACAGGGTGGGAAGAATCATGAAGAAATGGCGACATCCTTGATAACATACGCCACGGTTGCGTTCCCCTTGCACGGTGGCGACGTCAGGGCACCCAGTGCGGTGTTCGAGCAAATATTCGAGGTGTTCCTGCTGCTGGGGACAGCTGTCGGGGTGGTCGTCGTGGCCTACACCATGTACCACGCGCTCAAGTACCGCGACGACGGGAGCGGAACGGACCCGTACGCCGACAAGGTCGAGCGGCCCGAGATGGGGGAGTTGCCAACCGGCGGCACGGGGGGGCGGAAGGTGTTCTATTCGTTCAGTATCAGCGCCATCATCGTCGTCTCGCTCATCGCCTGGACGTACTCGCAACTGCTGTACATCGAACAGGGTCCCGACCCGGCCCAGGAGGAGGCCCTTGAAATCGACGTGGAAGGGTACCGCTTCGGCTGGGACTTCATCTACCCGAACGGACACACGGCCAACACGCTCCGGGTGCCACAGGACCGCGTGGTCAGATTACAGGTGACTTCGACGGACGTGTTCCACAACTTCGGGATCCCGGAGTTGCGAGTCAAGACCGACGCCGTCCCGGGCCAGTACACGTCGGCCTGGTTCACGGCCAACGAGACGGGAACCTACGCCGCCAAGTGCTACGAACTGTGTGGCAGCGGCCACTCGCTGATGACGACAGACGTGGTTGTGATGCCACAGGACGAGTACAAGGCGTGGTACAACGGGACTGAAGGTTCGGCCGGGAGCGGAGACCAACCGGCCGCGAACGGGACCGCAACCGAATCGGCCAGCCTCGGGACACCGACCGCAGGCGATGTAGCCACGACCACCGGAGGTGCCCCAGCATGAGCCACGACCACGGCCTCCCGCCGAAGTCGTCGGTCAGCCGATGGTTCCTCACAACCAACCACAAGGACATCGGCGTGCTGTATCTCATCACCGCGCTGTTCTTTCTGGTCTTTGGGGGCGTTCTCGCCCTGCTATTCCGCCTCGAACTGATTTCCTCAGGCGCTGACTTGCTGGGGTCGATGGGGTACAATCAGGCAGTGTCGACCCACGGCCTCCTGATGGTGTTCTGGTTCATTTCGCCGTTTGCCTTCGGCTTTGCGAACTACCTCGTCCCGCTACAGATCGGCGCGGACGACCTCGCCTTCCCGCGGCTGAACGCGCTGTCGTACTGGCTGTACCTGTTCTCTGGCATCCTGATGGGCGTCTCCTTCTTCCAGGGGACCACCTTCGCGGGCGGGTGGACGATGTACGCCCCGCTGAACACGCCGGCGTACATCCCCGGCGAGGGACTGGGGGCGACCTCGGTCGTGCTGGCACTCATCATGTTCACCGCCGCGGTGACGCTGGGGTCGGTGAACTTCCTGACGACGATGTACCGGATGCGCGCCGAGGGGCTCCGGATGCGGGACATCCCCATCTTCTCGCTATCGATCAACCTCACCGTCTGGATGATGCTCTTTGCCTTCGCGGCGTTGCTTGCGGCGCTGATGATACTCGCTTCGGACCACATCCTCGGGACGACCTACTTCCAGTACTCCATCGACGGGACAACGATGGCGACCGACGCGGACAACCCGGGTGCGTCGCTGCTGTGGGCGCACCTGTTCTGGTTCTTCGGCCATCCGGAGGTGTACATCGTCTTCTTCCCCGCGCTGGGCGTGATGGCCGAGTGCTTCCAGACCTTTACCGGGCGGCGGCTGGTCGGCCGCAAGTGGTTCATCATCTCGATGGTGCTGGTGGCGCTCCAGAGCTTCGTCGTCTGGATGCATCACATGTTCCTGACCGGCATCAACCTCCCAATCAAGACCATCTTCATGGCGACGACCATCGGCATCTCCCTGCCATTCGACCTGATGGTGTTCTCGCTCATCTACACGATGGCGAAGGGGCGGGTCCGGTTCACAACGCCGTTCCTGTTCTCGCTGGGCGCGCTCATCCTGTTCATCATCGGCGGCATCACCGGCGTCTTCCTCGGCGCAATCGTGCTGGACTACCAGTTCCGCGGGACTACTGGGTCGTCGCCCACTTCCACTACGTGATGGTGGCGGGCGCGACGGCGCTGTTCGGCGGCCTCTACTACTGGTATCCCAAGATAACGGGGAAGATGTACAACGAGACGCTGGGGAAGATACAGTTCGGCGTCTACTTCCTCGGGTTCAATCTGCTGTACTTCCCGATGTTCATCGCCTGGGAGACGCCGCGGCGCGTGTTCGTCTACCCCGATGGCCTGCAGATCTGGCACACGATGGCCACTGTCGGCGGGTTCATTCTCGGCGCGAGTTTCCTGCTCATGTTCTACAACCTTTTCGTGAGCCTCTGGCGCGGGGAGGATGTCGGGCCGAACCCCTGGGAGTACGCCACCTCCGCTGAGTGGGCCGCCGCCTCACCGCCGCCGCTCGAAAACTTCCCCGGGGTGCCGAGCTACGCCACCGGGAAACTGGAGTTCCTCGACGAGGAAGCAGTCACCAACCACACCGAGAGTACGCCCGGAGCCGCAGCGCATGGCCACGCGGCGACCGACGGCGGGACCGCGACGGACGGCGGCGCGGTGACGGCGAGGGCCGCGGTGACGGCCACCGAGGTGGAGACGGCCCACGAGGTCGGCGGCGAAGAGCACGCCAGCCACGCCAGCTTCTGGCCGTTCCTCGTCAGCTTCGGCGGGTTCATCGCGTTCCTCGGACTGTCCGGCGTGCGAACAGGGAGCGTATTCTACCTGTCGATGGCGGCCATCGGCGGGGTGGCGACGTTCGGGTCGCTTGTCGGGATGACCCGCGAGCCGTTCCACGCGCCGGAGATGGCCATCGCCGAACGGTGGCCCTTCGAGCGCGTCGAGAAGATGAAACTCGGGATGTGGACGTTCCTCGCCAGCGACATCGTCCTGTTCGGGGCCTTCATCGGCTCCTACGCCTTCGTCCGGGTCGCGTACGGCTGGACGGCCTGGCACCACGACCTCATCCCGGCCGAACACGTGACGATGCCCGGCCTCATCAACACGTACCTGTTGCTCACGTCGAGTTTCCTCGTCGTGCTCGCGATGGTCGCCGCAGAGCGCGAGAGCAAGCGCGGGACCGTCGCCGCGCTGGTCGGGACGTTCGCGCTCGGGGTCGGCTTCCTCATCAACAAGGGTATCGAGTGGAACCACCTGTTCCACATCAGCACGGAGACGTTCCCGAGCGGCTGGGGCCTCTCGACGAACATCGCGTCGTCGACGTTCTACCTGACGACGGGGCTCCACGGCGCTCACGTCACCATCGGGCTCATCATCTGTGCGTACATGACTGTCAGGGCCTGGAACGGGGCCTACCAGGGCGACGACAGGGCCATCGAGTACTTCGGTCTGTACTGGCACTTCGTCGACATCGTCTGGCTGTTCCTGTTCCCGCTGTTTTACATCCTCTAGAACAATGGACTGGAAAGGCTACACCGTGATATACGTCGTGTTGTTCGTGTTCGCGACCGCACAGGCCGTCGTCGAGTTCGCCGGCCTCGTCGACAGCGCCTACTGGGCCGCCTTCGCGCTCATCATGGTGCTGTCGGTGATCAAGGCCGTCGGCGTCGCCGCGTACTACCAGCACCTCCGCTGGGAACCCCGCGCCGTCACGTACCTCGTCCTCGGCGGGACTGTCGCTGCACTCGCACTGACCGGCGCGGCGGCGTACTCGATACTGTGACCGGCCAAGCAACCTGAAAGTCAGGCCAGCAACTGGAAGCTAATCGCGATGAGGAAGAGCACGCCGGCGACGGTCGCGGACTCCGCGACGGCCAGCGAGCGGGGGTGCCCCCGTCGGGTCGCCGACAGGTAGACGCCAAACAGGAGGTAGCCACAGAGGCCCGCCCCGCCGACGACAGCGACCGCCAGCCCGGCTATCGACTGGGTCTCGACGGGGCCGGAGATGGACGCGACGACGCCGATCAGGAGGCCGACGATCAGCACCCCGAACGCGGCGACCCAGACCATCGGCTGGTCGGCGTACGTCTCGAACCGACTCTCGCGGTCGCCCGCCGGAGACCGGCCGCCCGTCGACGCCCCCGGACTATACTGGTACCA
>JGI12451J12833_1000644_pt1 | contig 10940 bp, 10 predicted proteins | sample A23E3SouthBayCA_2_FD_12833 | JGI IMG/M metagenome (IMG submission 12833) | reverse complement strand
GGGTCGATGTTGACACTTTTCTGGAATTCAGTCTGGGCCTGCCAGCAGCCGGAGTTCAGCGCAACGACATTGTGGTACTCGCCCCAGCCGAGCTTGTGGACGTGGCCGGTGTGGAACACGTCGGGCACCTCCTCCATCACCAGATAATCGCGGTCCTCGGGGGCGAGTCGGGTGTGGCCGCCGTACTGCGGCGCGACGTGGCGCTTCTTCAGGAGCTGGTACATCGCCCTGTGTGGTTCCTCGTAGCTGGCTTCCTCGTCCGGGAGTTCGGCGATGACCTCATCGAGCGAGACGCCGTGGTACATCAGCACTGTGACGCCCTCGACAGTGACCAGCGAGGGGTTAGAGTGGACCTGNGCGTCGTGGGCACTCATGATGTCCCGGAGTTCCTCGTCGAAGCCGGGCTGGGGCTCGGCCAGCCGAACGGCGTCGTGGTTGCCCGGAATCATCCGGATTTCCATGTCCGCCGGGACTTCCTTGAGGTACTCCGAGAACGCGCGGTACTGGTCGTAGATGTCGATGATGTCCAGTTCCTTGTCCTGCTCGGGATAGATGCCGACGCCTTCGACCATGTCGCCGGCGATGAGCAGGTATTCGACGTGCTCGGCCTCCGGCGTGTGGAGCCAGTCCGTGAAGCGGTGCCAGGCGTCCTCCATGAACTCCTGACTGCCGACGTGGACATCGGAGATGAGCGCCGCCTGAACGTGGCGGTCGGCGGTCGAGGGGCTGTGCGTTCGGGGCACATCCGGGAAATACAGCGAGTCCACGAACAGGATGCCAGCATCGTCGGCCAGCGTCCCCTCAACGGCGATAACCTCGTCCATGAGCAACTGCTGGACGAGGTCGGCGATAGGGCGGTCTTTCATGACCAGGCAGGGGAATGTCCCGTTCGTGTCTTCCAGTTCGACCAGCCAGTGACCGCTGGCTGTCGAGCGGATGTCAGAGACCATGCCGATCAGCGCNGCGTCGCTGCCACCGCCCATGTTCTCGATGGCGTCGGTCGGCCGGTGGTTCACTCTGCCGCGCAGTTTGCCCGCCAGTTTCTCGTAGCGGTCNCGGAACACCGCGACGAAGTCCGAGTACTCCCCGGTCCCAGTGGACTGGCCGGTCATATCGTTTGCGACGTCGATAGCTCGGAGGGATGTGTCCACATCCCGTGACCCCCCCGTTTCAGGTGGAGCGGACGCACCCGGTTCGGTCGACGAGGCTGCGTCAGTTCCAGTTGAAACGGAGGGGTGTGATTGAGTCGGAGCGCCGGTTGTTTCGTTTCCGCGGTCTGGTTCGGTATTTGACCTTCCCTCACCGTTTTCTATCGCTTCAACCACAGATTCGACGTGGTCGGTTGTCAGCTTCAGCGCTTCATCAGGGAGGGTTTCGAGTGCGCGTTCCAGCGTCGTCGACGGGTCCCGCGTGTCGGCGATCCGAGTCACTGCCTCACGTTCCGCGTTGTAGCCGCGGCTCGCGAGTTCGCTGACGATGCGTGCCGGCGTCTCCAGAGGCACGTTCCACACTCCGTGTCTGTGGGCAAAAGGATAGCGGACCGACAGCCGTCACAAGATTGATACCCCGCTGTCGGCAATCCGAGGTAGGATGGGCCGGGACGAATCGACCAACAGCACGCCTTCAAGCGGGACAGACGAGTCTGTGGACGCCAGCCCTTCGTTTCGTTTTGGCCTGTACGTCCGTGACATCGGGACGAGTGTCGGGGCAGTCCTGCTTGTCGGCGGGTTCCTGTTTGCCGTCAGTGGGGTGTGGCCGCCGCTCGTCGCCATCGAAAGCGGAAGCATGGAGCCACACATCGACACCGGCGATATGGTCTTTGTCATGGACGCAGAACGCTTCTCGGGGCAGGAGGACCGTCACGGCGTTGTAACGGCAGCGGCCGGAGCCGAAACCGGGTATCAGACCTTTCAACAGCCCGGTGACGTCATCGTCTTCGAACCCAACGGTAACGAGCAGCGAACGCCGATCATCCACCGGTCGATGCTGTGGGTTGATGCCGGTGAGAACTGGTACGACCGCGCGAACCGAGAGTACGTCGGGAACGCGGACAGTTGCGACGAGCTTCGGAACTGTCCGGCGCCGCATGCTGGCTTTATTACGAAAGGTGACAACAAAGTGACCAACACTAAATACGATCAGGTCACCGGAGCGAGTACCGTTGTCCGGCCGGAGTGGGTCATTGGAACCGGGATCTTCCGGATCCCACGTCTCGGGTACGTTCGGGTCCAACCGTCCCAGCTATGGCACACATCAGTGTCGATGCCGGTCGGAGATGTTTCAGCGCCGGCGGCGAGCTGACCAAATCGGACGGTAGTGTTCGGTCCAACAACAGAAAGTTGATTGGCCGCCTCCGAGTATTCGTGGTACGAATGGCCGGGTCAGACCGTCGGTCGTCGGACGGAGACGAAACCGAGAGGCCGGGAGGGATGATGTACGTGACCGATATCGTCAGTAGCGCCGGCTCAGTCCTGCTTGTCGGGGTGCTACTGTTCGCCGTTAGTGGTGTGTGGCCCCCACTCGTCGCTATCGAAAGCCCAAGCATGGACCCCCATATCAAGGAAGGAGACCTCGTGTTCGTGATGGAAGAGGACCGGTTCTCCGGCCCGGGTGACCACGAGGGTGTCGTCACCGCAGCGAACGACGACAGCTATCGAGCGTTCCAGCGTCCGGGCGACGTTATCGTATACGAACCCGACGGCAACAGTCGACAGACGCCGATCATCCACCGGGCGATGCTGTGGGTTGAAGCGGACGAGAACTGGTACGACCGGGCGAACCAAGACTACATCGGGAGTGCGGACAGCTGTGACGAGCTCACCTCCTGTCCGGCCGACCACGCCGGCTTCATCACCAAGGGTGACAACAACGGCCGGTACGACCAGGTCGGTTCCAGCCCCATCAGCGAACCAGTCAAGCCCGGGTGGGTCGTCGGGACCGCAGAGATGCGAGTTCCATTGCTGGGGCAGGTCCGACTCCAGTGGAACCAGGCCGGCGCGACTGATGTGGGAGCGAACGAAACAGGACTAGCGGTGACAAACGAAGCAGAGACGGCAGCCGTGAACGCGACGGCATCCGGGTAGCTCGTCTCACTCAAAGGGGACTGTTTCACCTGGAACAGCGAGTACTATGGAGATCGTAAAACACGCAGATTAGTTGTCGAACCGGGCCTGAACGAACGGCTGGACATCGTCGATATCGCCGAGTCGCGAATCAGACAGAAGCACCGCCTCCGTCTCTTCGGTTGGAACTGACAGCGAGATTTCTTTCGTCCGGCCGTAGCGGCCCTTCGAGACGACGACAGCGTTGACGATGCCGAGCATATCCAGTTCGGAGATGAGGTCAGTGACGCGGCGCTGTGTCAGAATATCGGCGTCGATCTCTTCACAGAGGTTCTTGTAAATATTGAACACCTCGCCGGTGTTGATGTTGTGGACACCGTTCTTTTCGAGGAGGATGATAGCGAAGAGGACAATCTTCGACTGCGTTGGGAGCGTCCGGACGACCTCCACAACACGGTCGAGTTCGATCTTCTCCTGAGCCTGACGAACGTGGTCTTCGAGGACGTTGTCCGTCTGGTCCCGTTCAGCAAGTTCGCCGGCCGTCCGAAGGAGATCAAGCGCGCGGCGCGCGTCGCCGTGTTCCTGTGCGGCGAAGGCCGCACACAGCGGGATAACATCCTCGGTGAGCGCGTCGCCTTTGAACGCGACGTCCGAGCGTGCCTGAAGAATGTCCCGAAGCTGGTTCGCGTCGTAGGGCGGGAAGACGATTTCCTCTTCGCCGAGACTTGACTTGACCCGGGGGTCGAGGAAATCGGTGAACTTCAGGTCGTTCGAGATGCCCATAATCGAGACGCGAGAGTTCTCCAGTTCGGAGTTCATCCGGGAGAGGTTATACAGGGTGTCGTCGCCGCTTTTCTCGACGAGTTTGTCAATTTCGTCGAGCATGATGACGACCACGCGCTCGTGATAGTCGACGGCGTCGAAAAAGGAGCTGTAGACACGGTCCGTCGGCCACCCCGTCATCGGAACTTCCTCGAACTCCGACTTGTCAGCTTCCAACGATTCGATTTCGGCTTCGACATTGTCGAGGGAGCCAAACGCCGTCTCTTCGAGTGCAGCCGTGTTCTCGCGTGCCTGTGATTGAAGCTCCTCGAGTTCGGCGATGCGGTCGTCGATGAGCTGGGCGTTCTTGTCGATGAACTTGTTCGCGAGCTGCGCCAGCACGCGGTACTGGGTGTCGGTCACCTCGCAGTTGATATACTCGACTTCACAGGGGACCTCGTATTTTTGTGAGGTCGTTTCGAGTTCCTCGCTGACGAACTTCGCGGACGCGGTTTTCCCCGTCCCCGTCTTGCCATAGATGAGGATGTTCGACGGTGTATCACCGCGCAAGGCAGTGACGAGAATCGTCGCCATGTTGTTGATCTGCTCCTCGCGGTGGGGAAGTTTGTGCGGCGTGTACGAGGGGCGAAGGACCTCCTTGTTCTCGAAAATGGGTTCCCCTTCGAGAAGGTCATCGAACAGGCCACGGGACGCCTCGTCGGAGGGGTCGTCAGACCCAGCATCAAGATTATCGAGAATAACATCATCGAGATCTGACGGCCCGGTCGATGTCCCAGGGTCCGTTTCGGCGTCGAGTTGTCCGTCGGACCCGTCAGCATCGTTCGACGTCTCTGTTGTCGACGGATCGGATGCCGGGGCCGGATTGTTGCTTTCGTCAGTCATAGTCGATCAAGAGGGTCCCCTTCGTTTCATGTGGAGCGAGTTGGAGACACCGGAACAGAGGGAGCGAGGAGTGCGTCAGTACCGTTGTTAGTGAGCATCAGCGCTCTCCGGTGCGTCCAGTTGAACCACATGAACCGTACCGTGAATCGATATTAAATATTTCGGTACACCACCCATGAAAGATATATGTTGTTATATTGATTGTTTCTGTCGGGTGGGTACTGTTGTCCTAAAGAGGACTATAGCTTCAGTCTCACCGAGGTCGGGTGGACATGATGCAGCGGGAGAGTGATTGGATAGGAACGGGAGCGGTGGCGCAGTTCCAAGAGCGAGTACGCTGTATGAATATGCGCAGGGTGCATCATAAACCGGCACTTGCAGCGGAAACCGACTGCAACAGGCCAACCCCCCCCACCCCTTCGTTTCCGGTGGAACAGGAAACAGGCCCGGGGGGAGGGGGTGGGGAGGCCGATGGTGTCTTCTAGAAAGGGGAAAGACTTAATACGATATCATATGAACCAAAGCCGTACTAGATAAAACAAATAGCTAGTAGGGGTTAGTGTACAGTTTTCTAGTGTCTAGGCCGCTCTAGCTAGTGAAGTCACGAATCGCGCTGCTCTGAACAACTGGTGCACTCCCGATTCGACCGACGATTCTCCCACCCCTCCCCAGGGGTGCATGGCGTTCCACTTGAAACGAAGGGGTGGGGGGCTAGGATGGGGCACCCAAATCTAAATTGTCTGGTTTCGGATGACCGGACTCCACCCGAACAGCTCCCCGCCAACCGTTCCACACCCGTAGCAACGCCAGCACGCTGGTCTATGCCATGATATGCCCCCTCATGTCAAAAAGAAAACTCATGTCTGACGTAGGCTTAAGTGAATTCGCCTATCTTTTACGGGCAGAGCCGCCATACCGGACGACTCCGGGCGGCGGGAGGATAGGATGGGATTGTTAACAAACCTCAAAGATAGCATTTCACGTGCGGCATCGACACTGTTCTCCGAAGAGGATCCGAAGCGTATCGGAATCTACGGCCCGCCGAACGCCGGCAAGACGACGTTGGCGAACCGCATTGCACGAGACTGGACCGGCGACGCCGTCGGCCCGGAGAGTCACGTTCCCCACGAGACTCGTCGTGCGCGCCGAAAGGAGAACGTTGAAATCGAACGNGACGGNAAGAAAGTGACAATCGATATCGTCGACACGCCGGGCGTGACGACGAAAGTCGATTACACCGAGTTCCTCGAACACGACATGGAGAAAGACGACGCCGTCCGTCGCTCCCGCGAAGCGACTGAGGGTGTCGCCGAAGCGATGCACTGGCTCCGCGAGGATGTCGACGGCGTCATTTACGTGCTTGACTCCGCGACCGATCCGTTCACGCAGGTCAACACCATGCTCATCGGGATCATCGAGAGTCAGGACCTTCCGGTGTTGATCCTCGCAAACAAGATCGACCTGGAGGAGTCTTCGGTTCAGCGCATCCGAAACGCCTACCCCCAGCACGAGACGATTCCGCTGTCAGCGCTTGAGGGCGACAACATGGACGAAGTCTACGACAAAATCGCGGAGTACTTCGGGTGATATAATGGCAGAAGTCAAAGACCCAGACGACGGCGTCCAGATCGACCTCATCAGCGGCGAACGTATGGCCGGGCTGGCCTCGATGGAGAAGATCCGAATGATTCTCGACGGGGTTCGTGACGGCAACATCGTCATCCTCGAAGAGGGACTCTCACCCGACGAGGAGTCCCGCCTGATCGAAGTGACGATGACGGAGATCAGCCCCGACGAGTTCAACGGCATCGAAATCGAGACCTACCCTAAGTCCGAGGCCGCCGACGCCAGCATCCTCGACCGGCTGATGGGCAAACAGTCGACCCAGAAGCTGACAGTCATCGGGCCGGCGAACCAGATAGAGACGCTCCACAAGGACGAAACGCTCATCAGCGCCCTCGTCTCCCGGAAATAATGCCCCACCAGTGTACGGACTGTGGCCGTGGCTTCGACGACGGGTCGAAGGAGATGCTCTCGGGCTGTCCCAACTGCGGCGGGAACAAGTTCCAGTATCAGCCCGAGGGGGCCGACATCTCCGAGACGCCGGATGCGGAGCCACCGGAACCACCGGGACCTGACAGCACTGTCGCCCGTACCGTCGGCAAGACCGCCGCCTCGGTGCGCGACTTCGTCAGTGGCTCCACTACGGACGGGGACCGTCCCGCCGAGCAGTCCCATCTCGACGCCGACCGGTCGGCTGATGCACAGCCGAGTGACCCATCCCACACGTCCGGCTCGCCGTCGACCGAACCCAACCGTGCGTCTGCGGCTGAGGATTCAGCCCAGGCCAGTGCCCGCGGTGATATTGTCGAGCCAGACGAACTCCCATCCGACGCGCCGTCTGCGTCTGAATCTGAACACCAGTTCCGCCCTGTCGGTGCAGACCCCGACCCACCGGCGGAACCAGACCGGGAGAACCAGACCGGGCGGACCGTCCCGATCTGGAGGAACTGCGCGCGGAACTCAACGACCAGTTCGAGTCGATCAAGGTACTGGAACCCGGCCAGTACGAACTGAACCTGATGGAACTGTACGACCGCGAGGAGTACATCATCGCACTGCAGGAAGACGGGCACTACTCCATTCAGGTCCCGGAAACCATCCGCTCCGAGTGATTGTCACGGTCTTCTCGGCGCTTTTTGTGATTCGCCAATCCCGGATTACCCCGTAGAACCGCTGCATACAGCATTATGTATCAATGCGGGCACAACCATTATATAATATGCCGTGGATGCTTCGGATAACGCCATGAACCACCGAGAACTCTCGACATCGGACTCACACCTCGAAGAGTGGGCATCACTCCTCGGTGCTGATATCGATGACGACGGACGCGATAGCGACTTGCTTGACGAGCAGGACGAGCCCGTGTAACGGCCACTGTTTGTCAGAGAGCGCTCCTCGCAGTGACAGCCGCGTCTTCACACCGCTGGCGAGGCAAAATAATATTCGGGACGGGTGCCGTCCCGGACCCTGCCGACCGCGAGTAATATCTGGTTACGAGATTTTGTCGTACTGGTCCGAGAGCTTCTCGGCAGCGTCGGCCATCAGGTCCTGCTCGTAGTCGTCAAGATCCCACTCGACGATCTCTTCGACGCCGTTGCTCCCGAGACGGACCGGGACACCGAAGGCAGTGTCCTCGTGCCCGAACTCACCCTCTAGCTTGACCGAAGCCGGCAGTACTTCACCGGTGTCGTGGAGGATGGCTTCGACCATATGTGCGACACCGCGGGCTGGCCCCCACTCGGTCGCGCCCTTGCGCTCGATGACGTCCATCGCCGATTCCTGCAGGTCGCCGAGCAGCTGCTCTTTCTCGTCCCCGCTGAATTCGGGGTCGGTGCCGTCAACGCGGACCTTCGAGAACACGGGAACCTGTGCGTCGCCGTGTTCCCCGAGGATCGTTCCTTCGACGTTCTGAACCGGGGCGTCGAACTCCTCGCTCAGGACGTAACGGAACCGCGCGGAGTCCAGTCGGCCGCCGAAGCCGATGACCTGCTCGCGCGAGCGGTCGCCGGCCTCGTAGAGGTGGCGGTTGAGCAGGTCGACGGGGTTCGAGGTGGTCAGCGAGATGTAGTCGTCGTTGTGTTCGTCCAGTGAGGACTGGATGTCCTCCATGATGGGCGCGTTGTCGCCCGCGAGGTCGATACGTGTCTGGCCGGGCTGGCGAGGAATCCCGGCCGTGATGACTACCACGTCTGAGCCGGCAGTATCCTCGTAGCCGCCCTGGCGGACGCGCGTGTTCGAATCGTAGGCGATGCCGTGGTTCGTGTCAGCGGCCTGCCCGACCGTGTCGTCTTCCTTGTCCGGGATGTCCACGAAGACGACCTCGTCAGCGATGTCACGGAGCGCGATGTTGTACCCTGCGGCTGCGCCGACCGTTCCGGCTGCGCCGACTACGCTTACCTTTGTCATACCATTCGAAAAGGCTCGGGCGCGAACGTTAAACGTGTCGAAACCCCAATTCCGACGGATATCGTTCAGGCGATATCGACATCTCGCACCCGTAAACTGTTTTCAGCCCCGTGGCGTTGTGACTCGTATGAGCGACTTCGACAAGGAAGCCGAACGCGAGAAACTCCGCGAGAAGTTCGAGCAAGAGGAGGACAACCGGGCGGCGACCGAGCAAATGAGCGAACTCCTGTTGAAGGGCGCGACGATGACGAACGCCCACTGCAGCGAGTGTGGCGACCCCATCTTCCGCCACGACGGTCAGGAGTTCTGCCCCACCTGCCAGAAGCCGGTCGCTCGCGATACACAGGCCAGCGGGGCGGACCCGTCGGATGCTGACGAACAGGAGGGCCAGACCGACGACGGTGACCAGATCGAGGTTGCCGACCCCAGCGACGAGGCCCGCGTCCAGTTCGGCGATGGTGACGAGGCGGCTGCGAGTGCGCCGGACACGACGGACGACTCGACCGCTCCACCTGAAGCGGGGGGTGCTCAGTCGACCCGGCAGTCCGACCACTCGGAGCCAGCGTCACAGACTGCTCGAACAGCTGTTTCGTCGGAGCCTAGCGGCCAGACTTCGAACGACCAGCCGCGTGGGACACCGTCACAGAACCCCCCCGTTTCCGCTCGACAGCCAACGCCATCCGAAGGCGGGACCGGTGACGTTGCGGCAAATCTGGATGCGGCGTCTGCGTTACTGGCTGAAACAGTTCACCGCTTCGCCGAGCGCGCCGCGGCGACCGAGAACCCACGCGAGGCCCGCGAGCATCTGCAGGCGGCCCGAGAAGCGGCGGAAGCGCTGGATGCAGCGCGGTTCTAGGGTTCGTAGTCGCTGGCGATGACTTCCCGAATCCGGTCGGCTGTTACATCGCCGATGCCGGATACCTCCAGCAGGTCGTCTTTGTCGGCGGTCATCACCGCTTCGACGCTCCCGAAGGACTCCAGTAGCGTGCGCGCGGTCACCGGTCCGACTTCGGCGATTGCGGCCACGACGTACTCCTGTTGCTCCGGCAGGGTCTTCGACTGCTTTTCTCCGTGGACGCTAACCTCGCGGTCGGCCATTTCCTGCTCCCGCCCGGCGATGACTTCCAGCAGGTCGGCGGTCTCGTCCTCGTCGCTGGTCCGCAACACGCTCGCGCCGAAATCGACCGCCAGCGACGCGAGCGCGCCCTGAATCGCCTTGTGGTGGACGTTGCGCGCACCGAAAAGATCCTCGCCTTCGATGATGACGACGGGCCGCCCGTAATTGCGTGTGGCGTCTCCGACCTGCTCGAACATCGATCGGTCGCCGCCCGTCAGTGTATCCATGAAGTCAGCGACGGTCTTGCGCTCGACGACCACGCGGTCCGAGAGGACGTAGTCGCCGACGGCCAGCGTTTCGAGTCGGGTCTCGATACCGTCCCGTGTCGAGAGGTCCCGGGCGATGTTCGAGTCGAGTTCCCGCTGGTCGGCGACGATTTCGACGGGGTCGTCCTCACTGTCGCGGCCGGCGCTGGCGACCGTTCCTTCGTCGTCTGTCGTCGCGGCAGTCCCCTCGCCCGCAGTCCCGGCGTTCCCTTCGTCGCGCGTCGTCGCTTCGCTGTCGACTTCGGCCGCTCCCGCATCGCCATCGGCCGCCTCTGACGGGTCGTCTGCGAAGGCGTCCAGACCAGCCTGCCCGTCACTGCCACTGTCCGCATCGGCTGATTTGTTAGCTCCGCTACCCCTCTCGTTTCCGGTGGAATCACCGCTCCGTGTGGCGGTTTCATCCCCGCCGGTTCCACTCGAAGCGGTCCCCTCGCCGTCCTCGTAGTCGTCGAGACCGGTCTGGTCGAGGCGGGCCTCCAGTTCACCGGCGACGCTTTTCAGTTCGTTCAGTTCGCGTTTCATCCGCTTCTGGTCGTTGCGAGCCTTCCAGAAGTACGCCTCATCGCGGGTGTCTTCGGCCAGCAGGACGACGACGCGACCCTCGGCCTGTCGTCCGGTCCGGCCTTTCCGCTGGATGGCCCGAATCGCGGTCGGCACCGGTTCGTAGAACAGTACGAGGTCGACCTCTGGCACGTCTAGGCCCTCCTCGGCGACGGATGTCGAGACGAGCACCTCGAACTCGCCGTTGCGGAACCGGTCCAGCGTCTCCTGTTGCTGGGTCTGTGTCATCCCCTCGCTGCCGTCGGTGTCGCTCTGTCCGACGAACTTCTGTGTCGTGAAGTGGTCCGAGAGGAAGTC
>JGI12451J12833_1000636_pt1 | contig 11034 bp, 10 predicted proteins | sample A23E3SouthBayCA_2_FD_12833 | JGI IMG/M metagenome (IMG submission 12833) | reverse complement strand
CGGGAGACGAACGAAGTGAGTCTCCCGGCGTTTCGAGAAATGAGCGCAGCGAACTTCTCGAAGTTGGAAGACAGCGAGGAGTAACGCGACTCGCTGTCTTCCTCGGCTCGGAAGACGAGCAGCGCGAGTCTTCCGGTGTTTCGAAAAACCGAGCGTAGCGAGGTTTTCGAAGGTGGAAGAGGACGCCGGGTGACTGACTGATTCGCTGCGGGCGACTTCTGTTCGCGGTCCGGGACTGACGCGTTCGTGGAGCCGAGGACAGAAGGTTTATGCGCGGCGTGGCCGGCCAATCGCGTATGTCGGACGCCGCCGTCGTCGCTCGTTGGCTGGTGCTGTACGCCGCGTTCATGGCGGCCGCGCTGCCGGTAGCGCGACTGCTGTTCCCGTCCGCTCCCGACGACGGCGCGGGGTTCGCGATTCCGATTGCCACCGTCGTCGTGACGATGGTCGCGTTCTACGTCGGGCAGTTCCAATTTGGGCCGTGGACGGCGCTGGTGGCCGTCGCGGCGCTGGTCGCGCTCGGCGCCGTCGCCCACCGGCTCGCGCAGCGCCGCGGCCTCGCGGACTACGACTGGAATAAGGTCGCCGGGGCGTTCGCGGTGTTCGCCGTGGGCTTCGGGTTCGTGCTCGCGCTCCGGTCGATGAACCCCGTGATGAGCGGGTGGGGCGGCGAGAAGTTCCTCCACACAGGGCTGCTGAACGCGATGCTCCGCGCAGAGGCGCTGCCCCCGGAGGACATGTGGTACGCGGGGAAGCCGGTGCGCTACTACTACGGGCTCCCAGTGTTCAACGCGGTCGCGGCGTTCCTCACGGACACGAGCGTGGAGTACGTCCACAACGTCGCGCTCGCGGGCTACTTCGGCACGCTCGTCGTGGGCGCGTACTCGCTGTGCGGGTGGATTACCCGCGACCGCGGCTACTCGCGGCGGCTCGGCGGCGCGCTCGGCGTGTTCTTCGTGGCGTTCGCGGGGAACGCCGTCACCGCGGTGCGGTTCGCGCTCGGCCAGCTCCCCCGCGACCTCGCGGTGAAGTGGGGGCGGGCGGCGTTCAACCTGAATCGCTCGGACTACCCACGGATTCTGTTCGAACAGTCGTCGCTGTCCTCGTGGGGGTGGTGGGACACCCGCTACGTCGTCGAGGGCACGCTCCAAGAGTTCCCGCTGTACTCGTTCGTGAAGGCGGACATGCACGGCCACACCGTGACGACGGGGTTCCTCGTGCTGTCGGCGGCACTGGCGTACGCGTACGTGCAGGCCCCGGCGACCGCGCGGAAGCGCCGCGCCGGCCTGCTGTTCGGCGGGCTGGGCGCGGTCGCGGGCTACTTCGGCGTGACGAACACGTGGTCGCTGCCGAGCGCAGTCGGGATGGCGTGGCTCGCGGTCGTCTACGCCGGCCCCCATCCGGCGACGCTCGTGCCGGGTAACGCGGGCGAGCGCCTGCGGGCCGTCGCACCCGACCCCGACGAATCGCGGCGCTCGCTGGTGCTCGCGGAGGCGTGGCGGACGGTGCTCGCGGCGGTCGTCGCGGCGGGCGTCGGCGCCGTGGGGTACGCGCTCGCGTCGCCGTTCCTGCTCGCCAGCGTCCCGCCGAACGACGGCATCGGGCTGTTCCCGCCGCGCACGACCGCCGCGGGCGTGTTGCTCATCTACGGCGCCCTGCTCGCGCTGTTCGGGACGTACCTGTTCACGCGGTTCACCGCCGTCGAGGACGCCGACGCGAGGGACGTGCTGGAGGCAGTGGTAGTCACCACGCTCGTGGTCACCGCGGGCGCGCTCGTCGGCGACCTCGGCGCCATCGTCGTCCTGCTGCCGGTCGTCGGGGGCGCGTGGCTGGCGATGCGCTTCCGGGAGTCGGCGGGCTTCGAGGCGATGCTCGTGGTCGGGGGCGTCGGGCTCGTGCTGGCGATGGAACTCGTCCACGCGAAGGTCCACCCGTTCGAGCTGGCGCGCTGGAACACCACGCTGAAGGTGGCGATTCAGGGGTGGGTGTTCTGCGGGCTCGCCGCCGGCCCCATCGCCGCGATGCTGGCCAGCGACGTTCGGGCCGCCGCGCCGTCGCTGGACGGCCTCCGGCAGTCCGAGACACTGACCGCGACGACGGCGGTCACCGTCGTGCTCGCGGTCGTCGTCGTGTCGTCGTCGCTGTTCGCGCCGCTCGTCGTCGCAACCGAGGTCGTGAACCCGTACCAGCACGGCGAGGACCCGTCGCTCGACGGCTACGCCGACCACCGCGAAGCCCATCCCGAACAGGTCGCCGCGATGGAGTGGTTCGAGGACGAGGTGAGCGACACGCAGTCGGCGCTGTGGATGGAGCGCGAGACCGGGACGCCGACGTTCGTCGAGAAACCGGGGCTGAGCCGCGGCTGGCAGAACCCCGTCTCCACGCTCACGGGCCTGCCGGCGGTCGCGGGCTGGTTCCACGAGACCGGCTACCGGGGCGACGACCCCTACTACCAGCGCGTCGAGGACGTGGGCATCATCTACGAGACGACCGACGCGCGGTCGCGCGCGGTCCTCCTCGGCAAGTACGACGCGCAGTACGTCTGGGTCGGCCCGCTCGAGCGCGAGGAGTACGACCTCGCGTCGCTCGGCGACGACCCCGGCATCGAGGAAGTCTACCGGAACGACGCGGTCACCGTCTACGAGGTTCACCACGACGAGCTGACCGACCGCTCCGAGTAGGGGACGGGACGCCCGCGGGCGCGGATTCGGCGGCGTCGCCGCGCCCAACGCCGACAAGCGCGCGTTTGAAGTGTCTCAACGGGATACGTACGCACAACTGATGAGCGAGGACTTCTACGAAGCGCTCGGCGTCTCCCGCGACGCCACCGAGGACGAGATCAAGCGGGCGTACCGGGAGAAGGTCTCCGAGTACCACCCGGACGTCAACGACGACCCCGACGCCGAAGAGAAGTTCAACAAGATACAGACCGCCAAGGACGTGCTCACCGACGAGGAGAAGCGCCAGCGGTACGACCAGCTCGGCCACGAGCGCTTCGTGGAGGCCGAGAAGCGCGGCGGTGGCGGTGGTGGCGCGGGCGGTGCCGGCGGCATGGGCGGCGGTCCGTTCGGCGGCGGCGGCGGTGGCGGCGGGATGGGCGACATCTTCGACCAGTTCTTCGGCGGTGGCGGCCGCGGCCAGCAGGGCGGCCCAGAGCCCGGCCGCGACCTCCGCACCCGCCTCTCCATCTCACTAGAAGAGGCCTACGAGGGCGTCCAGAAGCAAGTGACCGTGCGCCGTCCCGAGGAGTGCCCGGACTGCGGCGGCGCGGGCTACCCCGACGACGCCGACGTGCGCACGTGCCCGCAGTGCGACGGCCGCGGCCAAGTCACGCAGGTCCGGCAGACGCCGCTGGGCCGCGTCCAACAGACCCAAGAGTGCTCGCGCTGTGGCGGCGACGGCGAACTCGCCTCCGAGACGTGTTCGACCTGCAGCGGACAGGGACAGGTCCGCGAACGCACCACGCTCACCGTCGACGTGCCCGCGGGCATCCGCTCCGGGCAGACGCTCCGCATGGACGGCGAGGGCGCGCCCGGCGACCGCGGCGCCCGCAACGGCGACCTCCTCGTCGAAGTCGAGGTCGAAGACCACCCCGACTTCGAGCGCGAGGGGAACGACCTCCACCACCGCCACGCCGTCTCCTTCCCGCAAGCCGTCTTCGGCGACGACATCGAAGTCCCCACCCTCGACGGCGGCGCCACCTTCGAACTGGACGCCGGCACGCAGAGCGGCGAGACCTTTCGCCTCGAAGGCAAAGGCATGCCGCGGCTGCGCGGCCGCGGCAGCGGCGACCTCTACGCCACCGTCCAAGTCGTCACCCCCGACTCCCTCAACGACGAACAGCGCGAAGCCCTCGAAGCCTTCGCGGAAGCCGGCGGCGAAGAAATCGACGTCGAACAGGGCTTCTTCGAGAAACTGAAGAACTCGTTCTGAGGGCGCTTTTGCGCTGCGGGCGCGCGGAGCGCGCCCTCGGCAAAACCGACACCAAAAGCACTCCTCGTCGTTCGAAAGACGGCGTTGCCGTCTTTCGTGATGACGAAAGGCGCGAAGCGCCTTTCGAACCACTCCCGTTGGTCGCTCGTCGGCCTCGCGGCAAAGCCGCGAGTGAACCGCTCGCCTCGGCTCCTTCGGACCGCGAGGCTCGCGGATGCTGGCTCGCCGGCTTCTCAGTTCGCAGACGGAAAACTGTCTGCGTAGGTTCAAGTAGGAGAGCGGAACCAACCGGGCGCGTGACCTGAACGTCGCCCGGTGTGCTCGGACGTGGAACGGCGGCAGCGCGCACCGGACGGGTCGCCGCCTGCAAGCCCTTCGTGGACGGTTCGAGCTTAGGACTCGTCGTCGTACTCGTAGAAGCCCGTGCCCGTCTTCTTGCCGAGGTCGCCGGCGTCGACCTTGCGCTTGAGGAGGTAGGCGGGCTTGTAGCGGTCGCCGAGTTCCTCGTGGAGCGTCTCGCTGGCGTCCAGACAGATGTCCAGTCCGATGTGGTCGGCGAGTTCGAGCGGCCCCATCGGGACGTTCGTGCCGAGTTTCATCCCCTTGTCGATGTCCTCCTTCGTGGCGACGCCCTCGTCGAACGCGCGGATGCCCTCGTTTATCCACGGCATCAGGATGCGGTTGGTGACGAACCCGGGCTTGTCGTCGGACTCCCACGTCTCCTTGCCGAGGGCTTCCGCGAAGTCGTGGGCGAGGTCGACGACTTCTTCGCTGGACTTCTCGCCGACGACGACCTCCACGCCCGTCATCACGGGCACGGGGTTCATGAAGTGGAGGCCGACGACGCGCTCCTCGCGGTCAGTCGCGGCGGCGATGGTCGTAATCGAGAGCGTGGACGTGTTCGTCGCCAGCGGCACGTCCTCGGGGATTGTCTCGTCGAGGTCCGCGAAGATGTTCTGCTTGACGTCCATGTTCTCGACGGCCGCCTCCACGACGAGGTCCGCCGACGAGAGGTCCGCGAGGTCGGTCGTCCCCGTGATGCGGTCGAGGGCGGCCTCGCGCTCGTCGGCGTCCACGTCGCCGCGTTCGACGAGGCGGTCGAGGGAGTCCTCGATGCGGTCGAAGCCGCGTTCGACGAGGTCGGACTCGATGTCCCGCATCACGACGTCGTAGCCGGCGGTCGCGGCGACCTGAGCGATGCCGGCGCCCATCGTGCCCGCGCCGACGACGCCGACCGTCTCGATGTCTCGGAGGTCTCGCATGGTCGCGTCTCGGACTGGCGCTCACCTAAGCGTGCCGGAACGTGGAAACACTCAAGCACCTTCGGGGGCATCTTCTCAGCAACTGTGGCTGACGAGGACGCGCGGGAGTCGTTGCTGTCGCTGCGCTGCGTCGGGCCAGCGACTGCGGACGTTCTCGTCGACGCCGGCGTGGACGCCGGCGACCTCGAATCGAAGGCCGTCTCGCACGCGGAACTCGTGGAGGCCGGCGTGAATCCGGGCGTCGCGGCGCGCATCCGCCGCGAGCACTCTCTCCAGTGGTCGTTCGAGGGCGGCCAAGACCTCGACCGGCGCGCCGAGCAGGTGCGCGGGCTCCACGACGACGAGCGCGAGTGGGTCGCTGCGAGCTACGGCGACGACGAGGCGTCCGCGGACGGCAGCGGGGGCGCGGCCGCCGAAGAGTCGGCGTGGCGCGACCAGCCGGCCGCGACGGACGACGCCGACGGCGACGAAGCCGAGAGCGAGGAGGAGGCCGCGTGGCGCGAGCGCTCGTGGCCAAACGGCGACGACGACGAGCAGGCTCCCGAACGGGGCGAGCGCGAGTGGCGCGAGCAGTCGACGCCGACGTCCGTGACCGCCGTGGAGGGCGTGGACGAGCGGGACGCCCGGTTGCTCGCTCGCGCGGGCGTGACCTCCGTGCGGAGCCTCGCCACCGCGCACGTCGAGCACGTCGCTGACTCGCTGGGCGTTCCCGAGGAGCGGGTGGCGGCGTGGAAGCGCGCGGCCGCCGAGCGTGACCAGTAGTTACTCGGAGCGAAGTTAATATTCAGAAATCGGGCGCCTCGGCGCGGCTCGCGGACAGTTAGACACTTATACGTCCTCGCCGCACGTCCACGTGATGCGTCCCTTCGAGGACTCTCCGATTTCGCGCGACGGGAAGGTACTGATTCTGGCGTACGACCACGGGCTCGAACACGGGCCGGTGGACTTCGAGGAAGTGCCCGAGACGATGGACCCCGAGACGGTCTGGGACATCGCCACCCACGACGCGGTGTCGGCGATGGCGACCCAGAAGGGCATCGCGGAGGCGTACTACCCCTCCTACGAGGACGACGTGAACCTGCTGGCGAAGCTCAACGGCACGTCGAACCTCTGGATGGGCGAGCCGGACTCGGCGGTGAACTGGTCCGTGGAGTACGCCGCGGAGCTCGGCGCCGAAGCCATCGGGTTCACGCTGTACGGCGGCTCCAACCACGAGATCGAGATGGCCGAGGAGTTCCGTCGCGCCCAAGAGGCCGCGCGGGACTACGACCTCCCCGTGGTGATGTGGTCGTACCCGCGCGGGCAGGGGCTGAAGGACGACACGTCGCCGGAGACCATCGCGTACGCGGCGCGACAGGCGCTAGAACTCGGTGCGGACGTGGCGAAGGTGAAGTACCCCGGGAGCACGGACGGGATGTCGTTCGCCGTGGACATGGCGGGCCCGACGGACGTGGTGATGTCCGGCGGGTCGAAGACCAGCGACCGCGAGTTCCTCGAGAACGTGAAGGGCGCCGTTGACGCTGGCGCGAAGGGGCTGGCGGTCGGGCGGAACGTCTGGCAGCGCGAGGAGCCCGAGCCGTTCCTCGACGCGCTGGAAGCGGTCATCTACGAGGAGGAGAGCGTCGACGCGGCGCTCGACCGAATCTGATGGTCGTCGAGGCGGTCTTCGACGTGGTCGCGGACGCGGCGCCCGAGATTCGGGACGGCCTGCCGGAGCGCCGCGCGAAGGCGGCCACGGAGAACGTCTCCGGGGACGTCCAGTTGGAGGCGGACGTGTGGGCCGACGACCTCCTGTTCGAGCGGCTCGCGGCCGTCGACGGCGTGAACTGGTACGCCAGCGAGGAGCGCGACGACGTCGAAGTCGTCGGGGACGCCGACGACGGGTACGCGGTCGCCGTGGACCCGCTGGACGGCTCCTCGAACGTCAAGTCGAACAACCCCTGCGGGACGGTTATCGGCGTCTACGACCAGCGGCTGCCCGCGCCCGGCCGGAGCCTCGTGGCGGCGGGGTTCGTCCTGTACGGCCCGACGACGACGATGGTCGTCGCCGACGATGGCGGCGTGACCGAGTACCTCGTGGAGGCGGACGGGCGCACGGACCTCGGACCCGTCGAACTCCCCGACGACCCCGTCGTGTACGGGTTCGGCGGGCGGGTGCCGGACTGGACGACGGAGTTCGAGGCGTACGTGCGCGAGGTCGAGGACGACCTGAAGCTCCGGTACGGCGGCGCGATGATTGCGGACGTGAACCAAGTGCTGACGTACGGCGGCGTCTTCGGCTACCCCGGGCTGGAGTCCCGACCCGAGGGGAAGCTGCGCGCGCACTTCGAGTCGATGCCCATCGCGTTCGTCGTCGAGCAGGCGGGCGGCGCGTCCAGCGACGGCTCGCAGTCCCTGCTGGATGTGGAGCCGGCGACGCTGCACGAGCGCGTGCCGACGTTCGTCGGGAACGAATCGACCATCGACGACCTCGAAGCCGCGCTACCGGACTGACTTTCACCGTCCGGGCCGTCGGGGCGAGTATGTGTGGCCGGTACGCGCTGTTCAGCGACCCGGAGGAGCTCGCCGCCGAGTTCGGCGTCGAGGACGCCAGCTACGAGGCGACGTACAACGCCGCGCCCTCGCAGGACCTGCCAGTGCTGTTGGACGACGACCCGACCGCGTTCTCGACGGCGCGCTGGGGGCTGGTGCCGTCGTGGTCCGACGGGCCGCGGGAGGGCCCGGACCCCATCAACGCTCGCGCGGAGTCGCTGACCGACAACCGGCTGTTCGCGGAGGCGTACCGGGAGCGGCGGTGTCTCGTGCCGGCCGACGGGTTCTACGAGTGGACCGAGACCGGCGACGGCAAGCAGCCGTACTTCGTCTCGCGCGCCGACGGGAAGCCGCTGCTGTTGGCGGGGCTGTGGGAGACGTGGACGCCCGAGCAGAAACAAACCGGGCTCGGCGAGTTCGCGGGCGGCGGGCCGAACCGCGACCCCGAGCCGGTGCAGTCGTTCACCGTCGTCACGACCGAGCCGAACGACTTCCTCGCGGACTACCACCACCGGATGGCCGTCGTCCTCGACGCCGACGCGGGCCGGCGGTGGCTGTCCGCCGAGGACCCCGGCGACCTCCTCGAACCGAGCAGTATCGACCTGCAGGCGTGGCCGGTGTCGGAGGCCGTGAACAATCCGGCGAACGACCGCCCGGAGCTCGTCGAGTCGGTCGCGTAACTGGCGGTGGACGTTTTACCGCGGAGCAATCACTGGGCGGTTTCGTATCTGGGCTCCGATAGCCGTCGGCGAAAGGCCGACGGCGTGGAGCATGTCAGAGGCACAGCCGGTGTGCGTACACCAGCACTCGACAGTGGATACCCGGAGGTCATCACCTTACCGCTTGCACACACCGTCATCAGTCGGGAAGCCGGTCTTAACTCTGTCGCCCATTTATATGTCTGCGGGCGGTACGGGGAGCGTGCCCGATGCGACGATGACCGAGGTCGACGACGCCGTCGCGGTGCTCGCCCAGCGCGCGGAGCTGCTGCGCTCGCTCCGGGACGGCCCGCAGTCGAAGCCCGACCTCGTGGCCGCGCAGTCGGCGTCCCGGTCCACGGTCGACCGCGCGGTGCGCACGCTGGAAACCCACGGGTTCGTCGAGCGCGACGACGGCGTCTCCCTGACGCTCCGCGGCCGGCTCGCGCTCGACGCCTACGACGAGTTCGCGGCGACGCTCGGCTCGCTGGACGCCGCCGGCGAGCTGCTTGACGTGCTCCCGGCAGACGCCCGGCTGGACGGCGCGCTGTTGCGCGGCGCGACCGTCGTGCAGTCCGACCCGGTCGCGCCCCAGCGCCCCTACGTCGCCTACCAGTCGGTGCTCGAAGACGCGACCGCGGTGCGCGGGTTCGCGCCCGCGGTCCTCGACGAGAACGTCGCGCGGTTCCGCGACCGCATCATGGACGCGGAGACGACCGTCGACCTCACGGTCGCGCCGGCGGCGCTGGCGGAACTGGTGGCGTCGCACAGCGCCGCCATCGAGGAGTCTCTCGCCACCGGACGACTGACGCTCCGAGAGGCGTCCACGGTGCTCGACTACTCGCTGATGCTCGTCGACCAGCCCGACCGCACGGTCGTCTGCGCGCTCGTGTTCGACGACCACGGCATCGCGGGCGTCGTCGAGAACGACACCCCGCGGGCCGTCGAGTGGGCCAGCGACGTTTACGAGAGCATCCGCGACGACGCCACCGTGCTCCGCGACTGAAACGGGCCGCGCGTGGCCGCGAGCGGACTGCCGGCGGGCGAACGCCTTTGGGCCGCGCGGCCGACGCCTCCCGCATGGAGTACACGACACTCGGCGACACCGGCATGGAGGTGTCCCGCATCTGCCTCGGCTGCATGAGCTTCGGCTCCTCGGAGTGGCGGCCGTGGGTGTTAGACGAGGAGGAAGCCCACCCCGTCATCGAGCGCGCCATCGAGCTGGGCGTGAACTTCTTCGACACCGCGAACATGTACTCGGCGGGCGAGAGCGAGCGCGTGCTCGGGAACGTGCTCGCNGAGTACGACCGNGACGAGCACGTCGTCGCCACGAAGGGNTACTTCCAGATGGACGACGACAACCCGAACTCGGGNGGGCTCTCCCGGAAGGCCATCGAGCAGGAGCTCCAGAACTCCTTGGACCGGCTGGGGATGGAGACGGTCGACCTCTACCAGACCCACCGCTGGGACTACGACACGCCCATCGACGAGACGCTGGCGGCGCTCACGGACGCCGTGCGCCGCGGGCAGACGCGCCACGTCGGCGCGTCCTCGCAGTGGGCCCACCAGTTCGCGGACGCGCTCCGCACGAGCGAGCGCGAGGGCTACGAGCGGTTCGTCACGATGCAGAACCACTACAACCTCGTCTACCGGGAGGAGGAGCGCGAGATGCTGCCGCTCTGCGAGAAGGAGGGCATCGGCGTGATGCCGTGGTCGCCGCTGGCCCGCGGCTACCTCACGCGCCCCCACGAGGACGTGGAGGCGACCACGCGCGGCGCCAGCGAGGAGCGCCTCTACGAGCACCCCTACCGCGAGGGCGGCGGCCTCGAGGTCAACGAGCGCGTGCAGGAGCTGGCCGCCGAGAAAGACGTGGAGATGGCCCAGATCGCGCTCGCGTGGCTGTTCCACAAGGACCACGTGGACGCGCCCATCGTCGGCACGACGAGCGTCGAACACCTCGAACAGGCCGTCGAGGCGCTGGACATCGACCTCTCGGACTCGGACATCGAGTATCTCGAAGAACCCTACGAGCCGGTCCGCGTCTCGGGCCACGAGTGAGATGGAGCCGGGCTCGTACACGCTGCTCGTCGAACTCGCCGAGCCGGCGACCGTCGAGTTCGGCGCGCAGGGCGCGTACGACCTCGACGCGGGCTGGTACGCCCGACACTGGCACGTCGACTACCTGCTCGGGCATCCAGAGAGCCGGGTCGCCGCGGTCTACGTCACGGAGCACGAGGACGTGGAGTGCGAGACCGCGCGAGCGCTCAACGACGCCGCCAGCCCCGTCGAGGGGCTGGGTGCGTCGGACTGCGACTGCGGGACGCATCTGGCGTACGGCGCGACGCGAGAAACAGTCGAGGCCGTCGCCGCCGAGCGCCACGACCACCCGCTCTGACAGTCGCCGCCGATACGGGGCCCCTATCCGGTATGCCGAGCGCCTGCCTCGGCACTCCCGGTGCTCCCTCGTCGACTCCCGGCTAGCCCGTACTGTTTTGCCCGGAACGCCGTTATTTCAGTCCATGACGTCCCCGAAACGACGCGCGGCGCTGGCCGTCTGCGTCTCCCTCCTCCTCGTCACCGCCGGCTGCAGCGGCGGGGCGACCCCCGCC
>JGI12451J12833_1000634_pt1 | contig 11043 bp, 13 predicted proteins | sample A23E3SouthBayCA_2_FD_12833 | JGI IMG/M metagenome (IMG submission 12833) | reverse complement strand
GTTGCTCGGCGACGCCGCTCGGATGGCGCAAGTGTTCGACAACGCCGTCAAGGAGTACGTGACGGTGCTCGAACTCCACGACCAAGCGCCGGCCGATATTGTGGATATCGTCGCCGAGTTCGAGACAGACATCTATCAGAAACCTCCTCGAAAGAGCGCAGTGAAGCGCCAGTTGCGTTCCCGCCGGATTCACTCACTGGATATCCTCGAACAGGGGGACCGGAGACTACTGTTGCGGGTCCGGTGTGCGTCGGGGACCTATATCCGGAAGCTGTGTCACGATATCGGGCTGGCGGCGGGGACCGGCGCACACATGGGCGACCTCCGCCGGACGGCGACCGGCACCTTCGACGACGCGTCGCTGGCGACGATGCATGACCTCGTCGACGCGCTGGCCTTTGCCGAGGGCGGCGACGAGAGGCAACTGCGCGAGATAATCCAGCCGGCAGAGCGCGCGCTGGTCCACCTGCCACGGGTCACAATTGCGCCCAGCGCCGCCCGCGAAGTCGCCGAAGGCGCGCCGGTGTATGCGCCGGGCGTCATCGAGACCGGCCCGGCAGAAGTGGGCGACGCGACGCCTGAGATAGATTCACAGGTCGTCTCTGTCACGCCCGACGGGGCTGCGGTCTGCCTGGGGACGCTCGTCAGCGACCCAGACGCCGACAGCGGCCTCGTTGTCGAACTCGACCGCGTGCTGGTGTGAGAACGGCGGCCCCAGCCGCCCCGCGGGAAAAACTAAGACCGTCTCCCACATATTGCTAGCATGGACCGATGGGTCGATCCCAACGAGGCCGACCCGGCGCAGTGGCGTGGAACGGGGCCGTACGACGACCTGCGCCGGGGCGCTGAGACGGTCTCGGTGCTCGAACGCGCCTTCCGGACGCCGTTGCCGTATCAACACGAGGTCGACATCCACCACGACGACGGCGTCGCCGAACAGTTCCGGTCCAGCGAGTACGAGCATGCACGTATCATCTACAACAGTGGCGTAGACGCCAACCAGCGGATCAAACTCCTCACCCGCGGAGTGCTGTGGGGCGGCGGTGAGACACACCAGCGGTTCCAGGCGCAGTACCGCCGACCGCCGCCACCGACTGAGACCGTTCCGTTCGGGGAATATACCGTCTGGAGTCGGTACCAGTACGGGACCATCGAGCGAACTGACGACGGATTGACCTTCACGAAGAACGAGGCGGAGCCGGACGAGTCGCTCCGGGAACTCGACTGGACAGCCCTTTTCGACCCGGTGCAAGAACGGCTCGCTGAACTGGAGTTAGTTCGGAACCCGTCGTTCAGCAAGTACCGTCTCGAAGAGTTCGACGAGTGGGCGACCTACCGGACGCGGTTCCAGTACGACCCAAGCGCGTTTGCTGTTGGTCCCTGATTAGGGGATATATAATAAACGGAGATGGGGGCGCCACATACCGTCATGAAGCACATACTAACAGTGGTCCCGCTCCAGCCCGGCGGCGGGTTCCTCGAACTGGCGCTGTTGTTTCTCGTCCTCGCTGTTGTCGCCGGATTGGCCGGGCTGCGTGGCGTTGCGGGGCTTAGTATGCGAATCGCGAAGATCCTCGTCGTCGTCTTCCTCGTTCTGATGGTCGTTAGCTTCCTCCTGTGACACCAGCTTCGGTTCGGAGTGTCAGCGTCACGCCGTTTCTGAATCCTTTTATCCACGTGACGACTTCTATCGGGTATGACCGAGCAGGACGCAGCCGACGACACGGCCGCGACGGAGGAGTCGACCGCGAGCGAGGCGCAAGCGGACGGTGACGCGGATCTCGAGGACGTGCCCGAGGACGTCAACGCGGACGAGGTTGACCTAGGCGAGTTCGACACCGACGAGGACCTGGTCGACCGGGTCGCCGAATCGGACCCCGAAGACATCGCTCGGGAACTCTCCGCGCTACGGACGCGCGTAGACAGTCTCGAATCGCAGGTCGAACAACAGGACGGTGACATCGAGGAGCTAGAGGAGAAGCTCAAGCGCAAGCAAGCGGAGTTCCAGAACTACAAGAAGCGGATGGACAAGCGCCGCGAACAGGAACAGAAGCGTGCCACCGAGGACCTCGTGACGCGCCTGCTCGACGTTCGAGACAATCTTGAGCGTGCGCTCGGACAGGACGAGGACACCGATATCAGAGGTGGAGTCGAATCCACGCTTCGCCAGCTAGACGATGTCCTCGATGCCGAGAACGTCGAAGTCATCGACCCCGACCCCGGCGGAGATGTCGACCCGACACAGCATCAGGTGCTCGCCCGCGTCGACAGCGACCAGCCGGACGGGGCAATCGCCGATGTCCACCGGCCGGGCTACGAGATGGCCGACAAAGTGCTGCGCGAGGCACAGGTCACCGTCAGCGAGAGCGAGGAGTAGCGGGCAACTCTGACGGTATAGCGGTCGTATTGCGGTACATTAAATAATCACCGGTCAGGGAAGTCCACCGAGTATAAAACCGCCCGGAGGAGGCCCCTTTGTCCGTTTTTCCAATCAGTACATCTAGCAACTTTTAACCGGCCCAATCCGCTATGAGCGGGTAAGATGGCGAGCAACAAGATTCTGGGTATCGACCTTGGGACCACGAACAGCGCGTTCGCGGTCATGGAAGGTGGCGACCCTGAAATCATTGTCAACGGTGAAGGCGAGCGGACGACACCCTCTGTCGTTGCGTTCGACGACGGTGAGCGGCTTGTCGGGAAACCGGCGAAGAACCAGGCGGTAAAGAACCCCGACGAGACCATCCAGTCGATCAAGCGCCATATGGGCGAAGACGACTACTCGGTCGAACTGGACGGGGAGGAGTACACACCCGAGCAGGTCTCGGCGATGATCCTCCAGAAGATCAAACACGACGCTGAGGAGTACCTCGGCGACGAGATCGAGAAGGCCGTTATTACGGTCCCGGCGTACTTCAACGACCGACAGCGCCAGGCAACCAAGGATGCCGGCGAGATCGCCGGCTTCGAGGTTGAACGAATCGTCAACGAGCCGACGGCGGCCGCGATGGCCTACGGGCTCGATGATGAATCCGACCAGACCGTCCTCGTGTACGACCTCGGGGGCGGCACCTTCGATGTCTCCATCCTCGACCTCGGTGGGGGCGTCTACGAAGTTGTCGCGACCAACGGGGACAACGACCTCGGTGGCGACGACTGGGACCACGCCATCATCGACTACCTCGCAGACGAGTTCGAGGCCGAACACGGCATCGACCTCCGCGACGACCGGCAGGCGCTCCAGCGCCTGACCGAGGCTGCCGAGGAGGCCAAGATCGAGCTCTCCTCGCGCAAGGAGACCCGAATCAACCTCCCGTTCATCGCGACCACCGACGACGGTCCGCTGGACCTTGAGCAAAAGATCACGCGCGCGAAGTTCGAGTCCCTCACAGAGGATCTCATCGAGCGCACCGTCGGCCCGACGGAGCAGGCGCTTGCCGACGCGGACTACACCAAAAGCGACATCGACGAAGTCATTCTCGTCGGTGGCTCGACGCGGATGCCGCAGGTGCAGGACCAGGTCGAAGAGATGACCGGGCAGGAGCCCAAAAAGAACGTCAACCCCGACGAAGCCGTCGCGCTGGGCGCAGCCATTCAGGCTGGCGTCCTTTCGGGCGATGTAGACGACATCGTCCTGCTCGATGTGACGCCGCTGTCGCTGGGTGTCGAGGTCAAGGGCGGCCTGTTCGAGCGACTCATCGACAAGAACACCACCATCCCGACCGAGGAATCGAAGATCTTCACAACCGCTCAGGACAACCAGACACAGGTCCAGATCCGTGTCTTCCAGGGCGAGCGTGAAATCGCCGAGGAGAACGAACTGCTCGGCGCGTTCGCGCTTTCGGGCATCCCACCGGCCCCCGCAGGCACGCCTCAGATCGAGGTGTCGTTCAACATCGACGAGAACGGCATCGTCAACGTCGAAGCCGAGGACAAGGGCTCGGGCAACAAGGAGGACATCACCATCGAAGGCGGTGCCGGCCTCTCCGACGACCAGATCGAGGAGATGCAACAGGAGGCCGAACAGCACGCCGAAGAGGACGAGCAGCGTCGCGAGCGCATCGAAGCGCGCAACGAGGCCGAGGCGTCCGTCCGCCGCGCCGAGACACTCCTCGACGAAAACGAGGAGGAGATCGACGAGGACCTCCAGTCCGATATCGAGGCGAAAATCGAGGACGTCGAGGAAGTCCTCGAAGACGAGGACGCCACGAAAGAGGACTACGAGGCGGTCACCGAGACCCTGAGCGAAGAACTGCAGGAGATCGGCAAGCAGATGTATCAGGATCAGGCCCAGCAGGCCGCAGGCGGTGCCGCGGGCGCTGGTCCGGGTGGCGCGGCCGGCCCCGGCGGCGCTGCCGGACCGGGCGGCGCAGCAGGCGGCGCGGCCGAGCAGGGCGAGGAGTACGTCGACGCCGACTTCGAGGACGTTGACGAAGACGACGAAGAGTAAGTCGGTTTCATTCCCCCGGTAGACGTCGGCTGAAGGCGCAGACGACGGCGACGACGGGTAATCGGCGTCGTCCGCTCAGCGGTGTAACCCAATCGCCGAGCTCGCAGAATAGACAGACTATCTTTCTCGGAAGGGATCGACATTTGTCACGCATGCGGTAAATCGGTAACAGCGGCCGTTCCGAGCCTCTATTGTGTGATCCGGACACAGAAGCCCCGGATTCGTTTCGTTCACCCTGATATTCAAAACAATAAGACATAATGAAAATGTCACACATATATTCGATAGCCGAGCGTACGGCCGCGCAGTGAGCAATCAAAAACAGATTCAGCCACAGTGTTTGAGCGCGCAACTCGACGCGGTGGGACACGAGGACCGCCGTCAGGTACTATTCGCGTTATGTGATGCGGAGCGGTGGCGGCCAACTGTCTCCAAGTTTGACGGCGGTCGGACGCCAGTGGGAGAGCCGGCAATCCCGGCGGAACTCTATCATCGGCAGCTCCCGAAACTGGCAGAGATGGGGCTCATCGAGTGGGACCGGGAAACGCACTGGGTAACACGGGGCCCGGAGTACGACCGGGTCCGGCCGCTCCTTGCGTTTCTCTCCGATCATTACGACGAGTGAGAGAAGCGGGCGGTGACGGCCCGCGCACATGGCTTGTTAGCCTTGCTCTAGTGGGGTCATCTCCACGACGCCCTGCGAGAGGAGACGGCGTGCGATGACGATGAGCCCGTTTCTGAGCCCGGTCGCGAAGATGGCCTGTTCGTCGCCAGTCTGTGGGTTGATTGAGCTGACGAGCATAGTCGACCGGTCGACGAGCAGAAGTCGTCCAACCGCAGCGTCCTCCTCAGGTATCATTTCACTGTGGAGCCAGTCCAGTTCGGACAGGAACGCAGTGGCGCGTGGGATTTCCTGTTCCACGCGGTCCCGTATCGAGGCGGACCCAGTCCCTTTTTTTTTTTTTTTTCGGTGAGGACCGCTTCGGAGCCGATGACGAGGACCACTTCGTCGGTCGCGTCCGCGCTGATCGCCGCAGCGCGGTTCTCAATAGCGTCGGACCCGGAGAGCGACCAGACCTCCTGTAGCTCAGCCTCGTCATTGTCGGCTTCGATGCGTCCCATCTCACTCAGTGCGGACTGGAGGCGCTCGACACGCTCTTCGTACTGATCGCGGAGCGTTTCGGTGGCCTCGGAGAGCGGGACGGCCCGGAACTGCTGGGGACTCGAATGCTGGACTTCGACAAGCCCCTTCGCTTCGAGAATCCGAACGGCATCGTAAACACGCGTCCTCGGGACTTCAGTTACCTCGCTCAATCCTTTCGCCGTGCCGCTGGACATCCGAGAGAGCCCCACAAAACACTTCGCCTCGTACTCTTTCAAGCCCAACTCCTGTAGTAAACTTACCGCTTCTTCGTGTGTTGCATCAGATGTCATGTGTCCCAACCTTCATCTCGGTGGAAGCCGAGGATGTGTAGGAAGATGACGCCCACAGGTAAAAGACGTTGTTACTGCTACATTGCCGGCTCTCATCGGAGTTAGTGCTGCTTGATGGGGCCACAGAGCGTATTGTGGCAGTCCGGGCTCCGGTTGTCGCACGTGCTGGTCCACGTGTCGGTCGCGTCGGCGTCCTGCTCTTGTTTACTCAGTTAATCACACAACTGTTATACCTCGGTCCGGAGTAGAGGTACTTGGCACGCGGCATCCTATGTGTCCCAACCACATCTGCTGCGTGCCTCTTTCAGAAAAACTGCCCAGACAGGCATCAGGGAGTGCGTTTAGAGTGATACTCAGCCAGACGCAGTCGTGTCAGACACGCTACAGCAGCTATTTCACTGGCAGTATTTCGTCTGTAGTGTCATTTCTTGGCGGAAACGGCCGACACAGAAATACAAGTTTAGCGGACAGCTACTGTATCAGCTTGCAATCATAAAGGACTGTTCACATCCAGCAGTGAAAGCTTTTTATCGGCGTTTGCTCGATGATTAGGTAGACACTTCACATATCAAAATTACAACCTATTGATTGACAGTAGAATTAAGTTGTTTGGTCAACATATTGCTAGTAATGAGTGGGTCCGACAGGCGGCCCGACGGGACATCCGACAATCCGGACACGCTCCACGCGGAGTTCGACTGGAACACAGTCTCACCGTCAGTAGCGGTCGTACAAACGGTTGCAATCGCAGCTGAGCAAGAGGCGATAGAGCTATCACCCCTCATCGAAACGCTCGATCCGGACGCGCTTGACCAGCTATTTGTCCATTCGTCAGGGCCGGACAGCGCCGTATCACTCTCGTTTCAGCTGGGTGATTACGGAGTGACTGTGACCGGAACCGGAGACGTGTATGTCCACACTGGACCCGTCGGTCCGTGACGACACACGGAACAGGAGCACCGCCGCAAACGGCCGGGGACGCTTCCCGGAAATGCCATAACGGGCCACCTGAGGAGGGGGAACAGTCAGCCAGTTTTGTTACCGAGCGTTACTGTATCGAGCGTCGTTGTCCGCTCGTCCGGTGCACCGAGTGGCCGGCCAGTCCAGCGGACCGCAACGGTGTCGCCGCTGTCGAGGTAGAAGCCGACCGAGGCGTCGCCGTCGAGATAATTTCCGTCACCATTCGAGTCCACGCGCGGGTCGTCAACAACGACGCTGTCGCCGGGCACGACGGGCAGCCGTTCTGCCTCGGCCCACGTTAGTGTGGTAGAGCGGTTCCGGTCAGCGTCAGTGACGATGAGCGCCAGCGCGTGCGTACTGGTGTCCGTGAGCCGGTCCCCGCCGGCGTGGGTAAGCGTGACCGTTCCCGCCTCGGCGTCGAACTGGCCGTCGACGGTGACCGACGGCGACGCCGTCCGCAGGTCCGCACCGGGGCCGACGACGAGTGCAACAAGCCCGACGACGGCCAGCGCCGCGAGCCCCCAGACTGCGACTCGCTCGACCGTGACGAGACCCCGATGCCCACGAGACGACTCAGGACTCATTGCTCGAATCCTCCCCCGGCACAAAAATAAGCGCCCCGGTACGGGTCGAACACGACTAGTCGGCAACCCGTTCTTTTGAAGTAGCTCAATCGTCTAAGCCTTGTACAACGAATGAGTCAGGATTTCTACGAGATACTGGGTGTCTCTCGAGACGCCTCCGAAGACGAGATTCAGGAGGCCTATCGGGAGAAAGCCCGGGAATACCACCCGGACGTGAGCGACGACCCCGACGCCGAAGAGAAGTTCAAGCAGGCCAAGAAGGCCAAAGAGGTCCTCACCGACGAGGAGAAGCGCCAGATGTACGACCAGATGGGCCACGAGCGCTTCGAACAGGCCGAGAAGCGCGGCGGCGCTGGTGGTGGCGGCGGCCGCGGTGGGATGGGTGGAGACCCGTTCGGTGGCGGCGCTGGCGGCTTCGATATGCAGGATATCTTCGACCAGTTCTTCGGGGGCGGCGGCCGCGGCGGACGCGGTGGCAGCCGACGGCGGCAGGGGCAGGACCTCCAGACGCGACTGGAAATCGACCTCGAAGAGGCCTACAACGGCGCGACAAAGCAGCTGAACGTCACCCGGCCGGAAGCCTGCGACGACTGTGATGGGGCCGGGCATCCGCCGGGAGCCGACTCGGAGACCTGTCCGGAGTGTAACGGCCAGGGCCAGACGACGCAGGTCCAGCAGACACCGATGGGGCGGGTGCAGCAGCGGACGACCTGCCGCCGGTGTGACGGCGAGGGGACGCTGTACGACGAAACGTGTTCGACCTGCCGGGGCAACGGCGTTGTCCAGAACGATGCGAGCCTCGAAGTCGAGATTCCGTCCGGCATCGCCGACGGGCAGACACTCCGGATGGAGCGCGAGGGCGCGCCCGGGGAAAACGGCGGCCCGAACGGCGACCTGCTCATCGAGGTACAGGTCCGCGACCACCCGGACTTCGAGCGCGACGGCGACAGCTTGCAACACCAGCAGGCCATCTCGTTCCCGCAAGCAGTGTTCGGTGACACCATCACCGTCCCGACGCTGGACGGCGAGGTGGAAGTCGACGTGCCAAGCGGCACCCAGAGCGGCGAAGTGTTCCGACTGGAGGGCAAGGGGATGCCGCGGCTCCGCCGCCGCGGCCACGGCGACCTCTACGTGCAGGTACAGGTCGTCACACCCGACAGCCTCAACGCCGAACAGAAGGAGGCCCTCGAACAGTTCGCGGAGGCCGGCGGCGAAGAGGTCGATGTCGATGAAGGCTTCTTCGAGAAACTGAAGAACTCGCTGTAGTCAGTCCCCGCTTGCCGGCGTCCCGCTTGTGCCTGATTGTCCCTCGTATTTCGCCAGCGCCGACGAGAGCGCGGCATCGGCGTCGACATCGAGTTGTTCACATAGCGCGAGTAGTGCAAATAGAGCGTCGCCAAGTTCGTCTTCCCGTATCGATAGTGCCGTCAAATCAGAGTTCATCTTCCCGTATCGATAGTGCCGTCAAATCGGTGCCGTAGCCGGTCGTTTCGTTGACCTGTGCCGCGATGTCGCCGAGTTCAGCCACCACGTCAAGCAACCGGTACGCGGGCGGCGTGTCGATGTCGCTGTGCCTGAGCACGTCGGCAACCTGTTGCTGTCGTTTCATTTCTAGAGCGTGGGGATAGCCACCCACATCGGCTTTGTGGCCGCGCTGTTTTTCATCGGTGGGGCCGAACGACGACATATGCAGGTACTCGGTGACCTTGTCGCGCAGGCCCGCGACCGCGACGGCGTCCTCTTTCGTTCGCCGGAGCGGGCGGCGCCGTACAGTTACTCCGATTTCGCCACGAACGCCTGGAAAGGCGGGAATCTGCTGCGACATTACGGGGTCCGGCACGGGACGCGGGTCGCCGTCGTCGTCGGTCCGAAAGAGCCGACCGACGAGGACCGACCGGGCTACCTTCGGGACGCCCCGGACGCACTGCTTGCCTTTCTCGCAGCGGCGCTCGACGGCGCGGTCGTTGATATGGACCCGCCGAATGCAGTCGACGCGACGGCGCTCGTCGCGCCAGCGGCGTGGCTCGACCGCTACACGCAGGGGCCGGGGACCAAGGGGCTGGCCTACGGTGGCCCGGTCGATGACCCCACCATCGCCCAGTTCGAGCGAGAACTGTGGAGCGAGAACCCACTTCAGCCGCCGGGCGAGGTCGCGCCTAGCGACGCCGTCCTGGCAGCCGACAAGACGTACACGCACGGCGAGCTCATGGCCGAAAGCGGCCGTGTTGTTGCCGACTACGATATCGACGCGGAGACGACCGTCGCGCTTCGGGCACCGATGACGACTGCGGGCGCGGTTGTCGTCGGACTGCTTGCACCGATGCGGACCGGTGCGACGGTTGTGTTCGGCGGCAACGAGACTGCGGATATCGCTGTTGCCGATGGAGACGCGCCCGAGGAAACCGTTGTTCGGCCGGACGACGCGACGCCGTCGTAGCGACCGGGCAGACGTTCGTCAGCAGTGTACTTCACGGGTACGCAGTACTCATCGTGTTGGTGCGGGTGAAGAACCGAACCGCTGGCCAGTCAGTTGATCGACGCTGTTGCTTTCTTAAAGAATTTATTTGTCCGGCTACAATCGGATGTATGGATTTTGACTTTGTGCCCGCAGTGGCCCCGCTCGTCGTAATCGTCGCTATCGCAACGGTCGGGCTCACGTCTGTGATGACTCTCTCGACGGTCTTGATGATGGTTCTGCCCTCGATGATTGTGTTCTCGGTCGTCGCGTTCTTCCTCGGAATGAAGCACGGCGAGTTCCGCGCCAGTCCGTAGCGGTCTTTTTCGGTTCACACAGCCCGCAGGGCAAGTCACCGCAACCCCGAGTTGCGCCGATTCAAAGTGACTGATGTGACCGGTACGCGCCGTCGATGTGACAACCAGAAGGCAGATACGCACAGAAGGAAGTCGCTTGTAGTGTGAATATCCGTCCGCTTCTTACGGTCATTCTCATCATTGTTGCCGGCATCGTCGTTTCAGCGTTCTTGTTTCCCGCTCTCTCACACCTCAGTGGTCCGCCCGACGTAACGACATCTGACACGCCAACGATTGATCCATCCGTTCCAGCCCCGTATCAGGGAACGAAAGCGGAACCCACGACCGTCATCCGAGTTGATGGAGCTGGAGATAGGTTGCCAATTCAGATCTGGAATGATAGCCCGGCGAGCCGAACTGTCTCTGTCGAATTACTGCATAATGAGAGTTCCTCCTCAGTCGTAACCCAGACAGAAACACTTCCACCGAACGGGACACTTTGGTTAGAAATTCGGTCTCCGGGCTACCTTCTCAAGATAACCGACGAATCAACACAGACGACTGGTACGTACCCAGTAACGACTGATCATTTCGACTGTAATTCCCGGTTTGCAGAAGTCCGTATTGACGACACCGGAAACATCGATTCTCAGACAGTTTCTACAACTATGGGCTGCTGATGCTGGTCACTGTACTACCCAGTACATCCTCTGTCTCCATCACGCGCGGTTCGGACAAGTTCCGGCCATACACCACTATTTCAGAAACACCTTGCCGGCTTCCATCCCATCAAGAACAGGAGCCAGGGTCGTCTACACGGTGGCTTTGCGGTCACTCGGTTGGGCGGACGAAGTCCGCAAGCGTCAC
>JGI12451J12833_1000629_pt1 | contig 11098 bp, 8 predicted proteins | sample A23E3SouthBayCA_2_FD_12833 | JGI IMG/M metagenome (IMG submission 12833) | reverse complement strand
TCGTTGGTCAGGACGCCGAGCACACCGAGGATGCCGAGCGCACCGAGGTGTCTGACTTCGACGCGCATGTGTAAACGTTGGAACTCGTCCGACAAAAATCGTGCGCCGCTCAGCCGTCCAGCGTCGTCGTCTGGACGCTCCAGAGGTCGGCGTACCGGCCGCCGCGTTCGAGCAGGGCGTCGTGGGTGCCGCGCTCGACGATTTCGCCGTCCTCGACGACCAGAATCCGGTCGGCGTCCCGGACCGTGGAGAGCCGGTGGGCGATGACGACGGCGGTGCGGTCCGCCGAGAGGTCCGCGAGGCTATCCTGAATGCGGCGCTCGGTCTCGGTGTCGACGTCGCTGGTGGCCTCGTCGAGAATCAGAATCTCGGGGTCCTTGAGGACGGCGCGCGCGATGGCGATGCGCTGACGCTGGCCTCCGGAGAGCTTCACGCCGCGCTCCCCGACCTCGGTATCGTAGCCGTCCGGGAGTTGGGAGACGAACTCGTGGGCGTCGGCGGCCTTCGCGGCCGTCACGATTTCCTCGCGGGACGCGTCGAACTGGCCGTACGCGACGTTCTCCGCGATGGTGCCGTCGAAGAGGAACGTGTCCTGACTCACGTAGCCGACGTGCTCGCGGAGGCTCGCCAGCGTGAGGTCCCGGACATCGTGGCCGTCGACGCGCACCGCGCCGTCGTCTACGTCGTAGAGCCGCAGCAGGAGCTTGCAGAGCGTGGATTTGCCCGCACCGGTGGGACCGACGAGCGCGACCGTGTCACCGGGGTCGGCATCGAATGAGACGCCATCGATGACCGCTTCTGCGTCTCCCGGGTCACTGTGCTCCCCGGTCGACGAGTCCGGGGTACGATGTACCCCGCTCTCGCCGTACCCGAACGTCACGTCGTCGTACTCGACGCGCCCCTCGACGCCGTCGAGTTCGACGGCGTCGTCGGCCTCGGTGACCTCGCTCGGCACGTCCATCAGGCCGAACACGCGGGCCGACGAGGCCTTCGCGTTCTCGTACTGGTCGACGATGTTCGACACCTCCGCCAGCGGCGTGACGAACCGCTGGGTGAGGAAGACGAACGTCACGAACGCGCCCGGGGACAGCGACCCGGAGAAGAACAGCGGCGGGCCGTACAGCAGCCAGTAGCCGCCGACCGCGAACGTCACGGCGAACGAGAGGCCAGCGAGCAGTTCCATCCCGGGCCGGTAGACGTAGCTCAGCCGGAGCACGTCCATCGTGTCCCGGAAGAACCGGTGGGAGGCGTCGGTGACGCGCTCGGTCTCGTGGGCCTCGGCGGCGTTGGTCTTCACGAGTTCGACGCCCGCGAGGCTGTTCTCCAGTTTCGTGTTGAGGTTGCCGACGGCGGCGCGCTGGCGCTCGTAGCGGGGCTGCGCGCGCCGCATGAACCACGACGTGAGCGCGACCATCAGCGGAATCGCGGAGAGCGTGACGACCGCGAGCTGCCAGTTCTCCGCGACGAGGATGGCGGTGATGCCGGCGACCATCACGACGAGGCGCGCGGAGTTCTGGAGCGCGTCGTCGAGGAACACTTCGAGGTTGGAGGCGTCGTTGTTCAGCACGGACATCACCTCGCCGGTCTGCTTGTCGTCGAAGAACGTCATGTCGAGGGCCTGCATCTTCTCGAAGGAGTCCGTGCGCACGTCGTGCATCACGCGGTGCGCGAAGAGGTTGGCGGTGACGCCGTAGGCGTACGTGAACACAGCGGTGACCAAAAACGACCCCGCGATGAGGGCCGCCGACAGCTCGAAGACGGCGGTGTCGCCGGCCGGGAACCACGCGGCGGGGACCAGCGGCAGGTCGAACGGCGCGTCCCCGGTGAACACGCTGTCGATGGCGGCGCCCAGAACCACCGGCGGCAGGAGGCTGGCGACGCGCGCGACGACGTTCGCCACCATGCCGGCCGCGAAGTACGGCCACTCGCTGGCGCCGTACGCGCGGAACAGTCGGGCGAGCGGCCGGTCGACGCGGTCGCGGTACTCGTCGAAGACGCTGTCCTCCGTCGCTCCCATTGCGGTTCGAAACACCGCGGCGCGGTTAGTCGGTTACGGTCGCCGCAGTCGGCAAGCGCAAGGTTTCAGTCGGCCGCGCGGCGACACGCGAACATGCGAACGCTCCCCGTGGTCCTCGCGGTCGTCCTTGTGAACGACGCCGTTCTGTTGGTGGCGCTGGACGTGTCGGTGCCGGCGTGGCTGGGCGTGCTCGGCGCGGCGCTGGCGCTGACGGCGCTGGTCGCGGTCGCGGTCGGCGCCGGCGTCGAGCGCGACCCGTCACCGGCCGAGGACGCAGGCCGCGAAATCGAGGCGTTGCGCGAGCGAGTGGCGGCGCTGGAGGACGGCGAGCGAAGGGAAAACGATTAACCTTAGGCGAGCCTAAACTACTGGCGTGAACAGAACCGTCGGCGTCGGTCGGACTGGCTCTCGGGGTGAGCCGTAGTGTCGCTGGAGGAGACCACCGCCGAGCGCACGGGCCCGCCGGGCGAGGCCGACGACACCCCGTCCGCGCTGTTCGGCGACGACCTCGAAGTGACGTACGCGACCGCCGACGAGCCGGTCGTCACCTGCGACCGCGTCGACATCCCGGAGGGCGAAATCACCGCGTTCGTCGGCCCGAACGGCAGCGGGAAGTCCACGCTGCTGAAGGCGCTGTCGAACCACCTCGACCGCGACGCGGGCGCGGTCGTCCTCGACGGCAAGGAGATTCAGGAGTACGGCCAGAAGGAACTCGCGCGCGAGCTCGGCCTGCTCTCCCAAGAGAACACCTCGCCGGGCTCGATTACCGTCGAGGACCTCATCTACCACGGCCGCTATCCCCACCGCGGGTTCTTCGACTCCGTCACCGACGAGGACGAGGCGGCCGTCGAGCGCGCCATCGACCTCGCGGGCGTCGAACACCTCCGCGAGCGCGAGGTCGGCGGGCTCAGCGGCGGGCAAAAACAGTTGGCGTGGATTGCGATGGTGCTCGCCCAAGAGCCGGACGTGCTGTTGCTCGACGAGCCGACGACGTACCTCGACCTCCACCACCAGCTTCGCGTGATGGAGACCATCGAGCGGCTCAACGAGGAGGACGGCGTGACGGTCGGCGTCGTCCTCCACGACATCGCGCAGGCGGCGCGGCGCGCGGACTACCTCGTCGCGCTCGAAGACGGCGAGGTGTACGACTGGGGGCCGCCGGTGGACGTGCTGACCGAGGAGCTGCTCTCGGACGTGTTCAGCGTGGACGCGGCCATCTCGTACACGCCGGACCCCCAAATCATCCCGAAGGGGTCGCTGGACTGAGCGCGCCGGCTCGCGGGCGCTCGGCGGGAGCGGAACGAAATCCTTTTGCCTCGTTTAGGCGACCCTAAACAATATGCACGCGACGACTCGCCGCCGGAGCCGCCCCGGCGACCGACCCGCTCGACGCCCGACGCGGAGGCACAGATGGCTGTAGGCGACACCGGACGCCTCCGCGACGGGATAGACCGCTCGCTGGTCGGCGTCGTCCTCGCCAGCGTCGTCATCGTCGCGGTCGGCGCCGTCATCCAAGTCCGGTACGGCGCGTACTCGATGACCCTCGACAAGGCGCTGGGCGCGCTGTTCGACACCGAGGTCCTCTACGACCCGCGGTGGCTGCTGAAGTTCGTCGTCGGCGAGTCGCTGATGCGGTCGGTTACGGGGTTCCACGGCGAACTCCCGGAGCTGGCGACCAGCACCGTCGTCGTGTGGACCATCCGGCTGCCGCGCGTGGCCGCCGCCGTCGTCGTCGGCGCGAGCCTCGCGGTGTCGGGCGCCATCTTCCAAGCGGTCACCCGCAACGAACTCGCCAGCCCGTACATCCTCGGCGTCTCCTCGGGCGCGGGGCTGGCCATCCTCCTCACGCTCGTCGTGTTCTCCGGGCTGAACGCCTACCTCCCCATCGTCGCCGCGCTCGGCGGCGCCGGCGCGTTCGTGCTCGTGTACGTCATCGCGTGGCAGAACGGCACCAGCCCCGTCCGGCTGGTGCTGGCGGGCGTCATCGTCTCGACGGTGTTCCAGTCCCTCCAGCAGGGGATGTTCTACTTCGCGGACGACCTCGGCGTCGTCCAGAGCGCCATCGCGTGGACCACCGGCTCCCTCACCGGCGTCGAGTGGCGCCACATCCGGCCCGCGCTCCCGTGGGCGCTGGGGTCGGTCGCGCTCTCGCTGGTGAGCGCGCGCCAACTGAACGTGCTCGCGCTCGGCGAGCAGACCGCGCGCTCGCTGGGCATGGCCGTCGAGCGCACGCGCTTCCTGCTGGCGGGCGTCGCCGTGCTCTCCGCCGCCGCCAGCATCGCCATCGCGGGCATCGTCGGCTTCGTCGGCCTGCTCATCCCGCACGTCGTCCGCAACATCGTCGGCAGCGACTACAAGCGACTGATGGTCGGCTGCCTGGGGGGGGAAGACGTCATCGCGCGGCTCGCGCTCCCCTTCGGACAGGTGCCGGTCGGCATCGTCACGGGCGTGCTCGGCGGCCCGTACTTCCTCTACCTGATGCGCCGCCAGCAGGACGTCGGCGAGCTGTAGCGGTCGCTCTCCCCGAGGGAACAATCGGGCGGCGGGCACGCTGGTTCGTGGCAGTGGTCGCTTCTACACGGACGGTTGTCGTGGAATCGGTCAGGAGCGAAGCGTCTCGTACCCGGACCAGAACGCGACTGCCGGGAGGAACGCGCACAGCGCGCCGACCGCGAGAAGCGACAGGAAGCCGTTGAGCGCCCACCAGTCAGTCAGCCCGTACATCCCGAGGAAGCCCGCGACCCCGACGGCGAATGCGAGGGACGCCCGGGCGCGCTGCTCGTGCGTGAGGCTCGCGTAAAGCCCGTAGAGAACACCGGTCCCCGTGCACACGTACCCGAGCAGCGTGCCGGCGCCGGGTGCCGACATCGGCTGTCGAATCGTGAGCTCGTAGTAACTCCCCCGATAGACGACGTAGTACAGCCCGCCGCCGGGCGAGGCCGGTGTGTCGCCCGTGGCCACCAGCGCCGTCGCCTCCACGCCGCGAACCGTGGTCTGGTTGTTCGCGGACTCGTACGCCCGCCGGAAAACGTCCCGCGCGGTCGCCGGCAGGTCTGCGAACTGGTAGACGACGGTGCCGTGGCCGTCCGAGGACTGGGCGGCGTCGGTCGCCACCGACTGCGTCGTCGCCGCGACGCGGTAGGTGAACTCCGCCAGACTCGCGTAGTGGAACAGTTGCATCCCGGCGACGAGCAGCGCGAGCGCGACGGCGACGCCCGAGGCGGGCCACCACCGGGAGCGAGCCACAGACATGTTTCTGGAACGTCAGGTCGCAGCGTGAAGTGCTTTGTCTGCGCCCGGCGAATCCACCGGCTGCTCGTCCCGCGTAGCCGGCCAGAACTGGAGGTCGTCACGGCGATTGCCGCGTCGTCGCGCTCGCAGGAGGAGGGCGCGCTCAGAAGTCGCCGTTGACGATGTCGGCGACGCGCTGGCGGTCGAACAGCTCCTCCTCGACGCCGTAGAGCTGTCGGGCGCCGCGCTCGGTGAGCACGAGGTTCGTGATCGGGCCTTGGTAGAGCGGGCCGCCGCGGTAGACGTCGCCGTTCTGGACGGCGGTGAGGTCGCTGGCCGTGGTGTCGTCTTCGAGGAAGGAGACGACCGTGTTCTGGAACTGTTCGGCGGTCTTGCCCTCCTGCCCGCGGAGCAGGAGCACGTCGGGGTCGATTTCGAGCAGCGTCTCGAAGTCGACCTCCGCGCGGGAGGCGTGGAAGTCCCGGACGTCGGTGTTCGCCAGCGCGTCGTTGACTTGGAGGTCGCGCCACTGCTTGAAGCTCGTCCCCTCGCTGATGAGGTACGGGGAGAACGAGGTGGGTTCGTCGCCGGCCGCCCACATGATGGCGACGCTGGGGCGCTCGCCCTCCGCCGGGACGGCGTCGCTGACGCGGGACTGGAACTCCTCGTGGAGGCGCTCGAAGGCCTCGTAGCGCTCGGTGCGCTGGAACACCTGCGCGAGCTTCTCGAAGGCCTCGTACAGCGTGTAATACTGGTAGTCGGCGTGCCAGTCGTAGCCCCCCGAGAAGATGCTGTTGCCGAAGAACGGCGCGACGCTCTCGCTGATTTCGTCGACGTCGCCCTGCGTCCAGCCGCTGAAGCGGTTCATCAGGAAGTTCGGGTCGATGACGTGGACGTCGGCGTCCAGCGAGTAGAACAGCTCCTTGTCGACGCCGCCCTGATAGAGGGAGGTCATGCCGCTGGCGTCGACCTCGACGCCGTCGATTTCGTCGTAATACTTGGTGTGGTAGCGGTTCGCCAGCCAGACGGCTTCCGGGGGTTCGCGGCCGAGCGCGACGCCCATGTCCGCCCAGCTGCCGTTGTTGGCGACCCACGTCTCCGGCACCGAGTCGAACGAGACGTCGCCCATCGGGGCGATGGAGACGCTGTAGGAGCCGTCCCCGGCGGTCGTCGACTCCGCGGTGGTCGACGCTGTGGTCGTACTGGACTCGGTGGTGGCGTCGTCGGTCCCGGAGCCGCCCGTGCAGCCCGCGAGCAGGCCGGCGACGGTGGCCGCGCCGCCCGACTTGATGAACGTGCGTCGTCGCATAGTCGTTTAGGCTCGCCTAAAGAATAAAAGTGCGTCGATTTTTCGGCCGCCCTAAATCGGACGGGCGGCGCGGCGAGGCAGCGGCCCAAACCGGGACGGGAACCTTTATGCCCGCGCCACCGCTCCGCTGACGTATGCGCGTCGAGCCCGCGGTAGTACGTGTGTAGAACCTGTTCTCGCGCCCAGCGACGCGACCCGCACACACAGACGCCCGACCGCGGCCGACGACCCACCCAGCTATGACGAACATCCCGGACAGCTACGACCCCGACCGAATCGAATCCGAGTGGCAAAACGAGTGGCAGGACTCCGACGTCTACGAGTTCGACCCCAGCGACTCGGACACCCAGTACGTCATCGACACGCCGCCGCCGTACCCCTCCGGCAACCTCCACCTCGGCCACGCCCTCGGCTGGTCGTACATCGACTTCACCGCGCGGTTCCACCGCCTGCAGGGCGACGCCGTCCTCTTCCCGCAGGGCTGGGACTGCCACGGCCTCCCCACCGAGGTCAAAGTCGAGGAGGTCAACGACATCCACCGCACGGACGTCTCCAACGAGGCGTTCCGCGACCTCTGCATCGAGTGGACCGAGGCCCGCATCGACGAGATGAAACAGACGATGCGCGAGCTCGGCTACTCGCAGGACTGGTCGGCGGAGTACCAGACGATGGACCCCGAATACTGGGGGGAGACGCAGTCGTCGTTCGTCGAGATGGCCGACGACGACATGGTCTACCGCGACGAGCACCCCGTCAACTGGTGTCCGCGCTGCGAGACCGCCATCGCGGACGCCGAGGTCGAGAACGTCGACCGCGAGGGCACGCTGTACTACGTCACCTTCGAGGGCGTCGGCAACGACGACATCGAAATCGCGACCACGCGCCCCGAACTGCTGGCGGCCTGCGTCGGGATGGCCGTCGACCCCGACGACGAGCGCTTCGAGGGCCGCGTCGGGGACACGTTCGAGGTGCCGCTGTTCGGCCAAGAGGTCGAACTGCTCGCCGACGACGACGTCGACCCCGAGTTCGGGTCCGGCGCCGTCATGATCTGTACGTTCGGGGACAAGCAGGACGTCGACTGGTGGGCCGAGTACGACCTCGACCTCCGGTCGGTGTTCACCGAGGACGGCCACCTCACCGAGGAGGCCGGCGAGTTCGCGGGGCTGTCCATCGACGAGGCCAAGACCGAAATCGCTGAGGCTCTCGACGACGAGGGCTACCTCAACGACAGCGAGCCCACCGAGCAGAGCGTCGGCGCGTGCTGGCGCTGCGACACCCCCATCGAGATTCTCTCGAAGGAGCAGTGGTTCGTGGAGGTCGACCAAGACCTGATTCTGGAGAAAGCCGAGGAGGTCGAGTGGATTCCCGAGCACATGCACGACCGCCTCGTCGACTGGGCGGAGGGCATGGAGTGGGACTGGGTGATTTCCCGGCAGCGCGTGTTCGCCACGCCCATCCCCGCGTGGGAGTGTCTCGACTGCGGCCACTGGCACATCGCCGAGCGCGCCGAGACGCCCGTCGACCCCAACGAGGAGGAGCCCGCGGTCGGCGCCTGCCCCGAGTGCGGGAGCGAGGACTGGCGCGGCGAGACCGACGTGATGGACACGTGGATGGACTCCTCGATTACGCCGCTGCACATCTCCGGGTGGCCCGGCGACATCGACCTCGACGAGTTCGAGCCGGTCGCGCTGCGGCCGCAGGGCCACGACATCATCCGCACGTGGGCGTTCTACACGCTGCTGCGGACGGGCGCGCTCACCGACGAGTCGCCGTGGGAGGACATCCTCGTCAACGGCATGGTGTTCGGCCCGGACGGCAACAAGATGTCCAAGTCCCGCGGCAACGTCGTCCAGCCCGACGAGGCCATCGAGGAATACTCCGCGGACGCCGTCCGGCAGGCGCTCGCGCTCGGCGGCCAGCCCGGCAGCGACGTCCAGTTCCAGTGGAAGGAGGTCAAGTCCGCCTCCCGCTTCTTGACGAAGCTCTGGAACATCGTGAAGTTCTCGGGCGGGCACTTCGACGAGGACACGCCCGACATCGCCGACCCCGCGTACCGCGACGCCGACCGCTGGATTCTCTCCGAGCTGACGCGGGTCGCCGACGAAGTCGAAGCCGAGATGGAGAACTACCGCTTCGACGCGGCGCTGCGCCGCCTCCGCGAGTTCGCGTGGGAGGACCTCGCCGACGACTACGTCGAACTCGTGAAGGGGCGGCTGTACAACGGCCGGCCCGGCGAGCGCGCCGCCGCGGAGAAGACCCTCTACACCGCGGTCACCGCGGTCGTGCGGATGCTGTCGCCGTTCAGCCCGCACGTCACCGAGGAGATTTGGAGCCACCTCCCCGGCACCGAGGGCAGCGTCCACAACGCGACGTGGCCCGACGTCGACATGCTCGACGAGGACGCCGAGGCGGCCGGCGAGTACATCGCCGAGACCGCCAGCGAGGTCCGCCGCTGGAAGTCCGAGAACCACATCCCGCTGAACGAGTCCCTCGACCGCGTCGAACTCTACTTCGACGCCGGCGCGGAGGCGAGCCTCGACACGTACGACCTCAGCGAGACCGTCAACGCGCCCATCAAGCTCGTGGAGGGCCGCCCGGACATCGAACTCGTGCCCGTCGAGGCCGACGCCGACGACTCGAAGGTCGGCCCCGAGTTCCGCAGCGACGCGGGCGCCGTCATGCAGGCGGTCGCGGACGCCGACCCCGCCGAGATTCAGGCACAGATTCACTCCGGGGACACCGTCACCGTCGAGGCCGACGGCGAGTCCTACGACCTTGACGCCGACTGGCTGACCGTCGAAGAGGAGTACCGCGCCGAATCCGGCGAGGAGGTCGCGGTCGTCGAGACCTCCTTCGGCACCGTGCTCGTCTACGAGTAACCCCCGGCACCGACCGGAACCCGACCGCTTTTTCGCTCGCGGGCCGCCACACGACGTATGGACCCCCGTATCGAGGACCACGCCGAAGTGCTGGTGGACTGGAGCGCGCGCGTCGAGGAGGGCGACGACGTGGTGTTGAGCGTCGGCCCGGACGCCCACGAACTCGCCGTCGCCGTCGCCGAGAAGGTCGGCGAGCGCGGCGCGAACCTCGTGACGACGTACGCCTCCTCGGAGGTCGGGCGCGCGTACGCGCTCGCCCACGGCGACGGCTTCGACGAGGACCCCGAGTACGAGCTCGCGCTCTACGAGAACGCCGACGTGGTGCTCTCGGTCGGCGGCGGACGCAACACCAGCGAGGGCTCGGACATCCCGGCGGAGACGCGGCGCGCGCAGTCGAAAGCCCGGAACGGCATCCGAGAAGCCCGACTGGACGCCGATTGGGTGAGCACGGTCCACCCGACGCGCTCGCTCGCCCAGCAGGCGAACATGTCCTTCGAGGAGTACCGCGAGTTCGCGTACGACGCCATCCTCCGCGACTGGGAGAGTCTCGCCGACCAGATGGCGAACATGAAAGAGATTCTCGACGACGGCAGCGAAGTACGGCTCGTCAAGGAGGACACGGACCTCACGATGAGCATCGAGCACCGGACCGCGGTGAACTCCGCGGCATCGGTCGCCTACGACTCCCACAACCTCCCCTCCGGCGAGGTGTTCACCGCGCCCCACGCCACCGAGGGCGAGGTGTTCTTCGACGTGCCGATGACGATTCGCGGCGAGCGCGTCCAAGACGTCCACCTCACGTTCGAGAACGGCGAGGTCGTCGACTACAGCGCCGCCCAGAACGAGAGCGTCGTCGGCGAGATTCTGGACACCGACGAGGGCGCGCGCCGCCTCGGCGAACTCGGCATCGGGATGAACCGCGGCATCGACCAGTTCACCGACTCCATCCTCTTCGACGAGAAGATGGGCGACACCGTCCACCTCGCGCTCGGCCGCGCCTACGACTCCAACTACCCCGAGGGCCACGAGGACGAGGCCAACGAGTCCGCCGTCCACGTCGACATGATTACGGACGTGAGCGAGGACTCCTTCATGGAAGTCGACGGCGAGGTCGTCCAGCGAAACGGCACGTTCCGCTGGGAGGACGGCTTCGAGGCGTAGGGCGGGCCGCGCTCGCTTTCGGTGTTTTTAGCGTAGATTTTTGCGGCGCGAACGGAGTGAGCGCCGGAAAAAGGTACGTGAAGGTCGTCCAGCGCAACGGCACGTTCCGCTGGGAAGACGGCTTCGAGGCGTAGCGTAGTTTACCGCGGTGAGAAACGTAGCTGGACGCACTTACACACACAGTAGCGTTCGGCCGCGAGCTTTCACAGCCGGTAGCTGTGGCTGTTTTTTAGCGTGGATTTTTGCGGGGCGAGCGTCGCTCGCCCCGCAAAAAGGTACGAGCTGGAGGGGAGTAAGCCCCCTTCTGTTCGGCCTGACATTCGGCTGAGCGTCCGCGCGGCCCCTCTCGGGCGTGCCGGGCTACCTTGCTCGCGCGGACTTGCACCGGCGGGGATTAGCCGTTCCATCGGTCCCCTCCCATGGGAGACGCCGCGCGAAGCGCGGGGTCTCCGAACGAGCGAGCGGCGTCAGCCGCGAGCCCGTAACGTGGCCTCCCGTTGG
>JGI12451J12833_1000617_pt1 | contig 11260 bp, 10 predicted proteins | sample A23E3SouthBayCA_2_FD_12833 | JGI IMG/M metagenome (IMG submission 12833) | reverse complement strand
AGGACAGATAATATACATTTCGGCTGTCGTCGCGTCGCCAGTACCCAGCGCGAGACACTCCCGACCCGATCACCACCCTGTGAATAAACCGCGGACAACGGGCGACACTCCCCCACTCACGTGGCTTTATCTCCCGTGCGGCCGCACTGCGAGCCATGTCTCAGGTACATACATTCCAGTCGCTAACAGGAGTCCGCCCGACTACCGCTCGACGCATGGAGGCCGACAGATGACAGCGCGAGACGTGTATCTCCCGGTCGCGGCACAGCCGTCGGTCGACACGCTCGTCGGCATGAGCCAGTTGGCCGAGGACCGCGGCTACGACCGGGTCTGGCTCCCGGAGACGTGGGGGCGGGACGCGGTGACGACGCTGACCAGCATCGCCGAACACACGTCGACAGTCGGCCTCGGCTCCTCGATTCTGAATGTGTATTCGCGGTCACCGGCGCTGCTCGGCCAGACCGCAGCGACACTGCAGGATGTCTCGGATGGTCGTTTCCGCGCCGGCGTCGGACCGTCCGGGCCTATCGTCATCGAGGGCTGGCACGGCCGTGAGTTCGAGAGCCCGCTCAAGTACACGCGGGAGACCGTCGACATCATGAAACTGGTGCTCTCCGGGGAAACGGTCGACTACGACGGGGACATCTTTTCGCTGTCTGGATTCCGACTGCGCTGTGAACCGCCCGAACCCACGCCGCCCGTAGACGCCGGCGGTCTCGGGCCGAAATCAGTCGAACTCGCCGGTCGCTTCGCCGACGGCTGGCACGCACTCATGCTGACCGCGGACGGCTTGCGGGACCGGCTGGAAGACTTCGAGCACGGCGCGGACCTCGGCGACCGCGACCGCGCCGACCAGCGGGTGACGCTGTCGCTGACCTGCTGTGCGATGGACGACCGGGAGCAGGCCCGGGAACTGGCCCGTCAGCACGTGGCCTTCTACATCGGCGGGATGGGGACCTTCTACCGCGACGCGCTGGCCCGGCAGGGATACGAGGACACCGCCTACGAAATCGCTGAGCAGTGGGGGTCGGGCAACAAGGGGGCCGCCGTCGATGCCATCAGCGACGAGCTACTGGACAGCATTGCCGTTGCCGGCACGCCCGAGGACTGTCGCGACCGCATCGCACAGTTCGAGGACATCGATGGCGTGGACGCAATCAACATCTCGTTCCCCCGCGCTGCAGAACGAGACACTATCGACACGACCATCGACGTGTTAGCGCCCTGAGTCTGCGAGTCGGTTTCAGTCGGTAGCGACCGGCTCAATATCGTCGCGTCGGCCGTCAAGCACGTCGAATCGCTCGCCGCGGCGCTGTTCCAGCCAGCGCAGCAGGCGCTCGGCCCAGCGGAGTTTCTGGCGCTTTTCGGCCGTCACAGACGGGTCCTCGAAGTCCCAGCCGGGGAACACCAGCGAGGCAGCACCGAAGTGGTCCGCGAAGAACGCAGCACGGTCGCCATCAGTGAAGCCGCCGTAGTTGCGGACCGGCGAGGCAGGGGCCGCCTGTGTCGTCGGCACAACGAACTCGCTGTCGTAGGCCGGAATGTGTGTTTCCAGTGCGGGGATGTTGTCACCGTGAGCGTGGGCGACGACTGGTGTCCCGGCAGCTGTCAGTTCCCGCCCGGTGTCGGCGTTCTTGTCCAGATCCGTGACCATGCAGTCAATGGCGACGCCTTCCGCCCGGAGGCGGTCGGCGGCCGTGGAGGCCGCGAGGACCACATCGGCGTCGGCTGCCCGGTCGGCCTCGGCTTCCAGCGACGGGCCGGCCCCGGCGACGGCGACCGTTGCACCGTCGAGTCCAAGACTCGCCGGGTCGTACGTCCTGTCGTCACCGAGCAGTTCGACGAAGCGGTCACAGGCGCGCTCGTCGCCGTCACGAGGGTAGCCGAAGTCGTCGAGGATAGCCTCGTACACTGGTTCCCAGGTGCGAAATTCCATTTCTCGTCACGCACTACGCGGGGGACGTGTTTCTGTCTTGTTCACCGAGCCAGTCACATCACACCCACACACAAATGCCCCACAGCGTAGCTGTCACTGCCGAATTCGTGTCCAGATAAACCGAGTTGAGCCGAAATGGCACGTCCGTGTACCCCTACCCGGGTGCCCTTTCGGCTTTCACCCTTTTCTTTCGAGGCCTCCGGTATAAGTTTTCTCTTACCGTCAGACACAGATGGCGGGCTTCACAGGCAGCGATGACTTGTTACGCTATGTCGCTACGCCAGCGCTCCACGACAGCCTCAAGACGGGGCAGTCCTTACCAGCGGCAAATGGGCCCGGGAGTGTCAGGAAACGCGCAGAACGATGCAGTTCCGGACTCGCTCGTGGTCGTCTCGAACCGCGAACCGTATAGCCACGAGCAGGACGACGACGGCGAGATACAGGTCCAGTCCGCAGCCGGTGGCCTGACAAGCGCACTCGACCCGGTGATGCAGTCACGGGGCGGTACCTGGGTCGCCTGGGGTAGCGGCGACGCCGACATGGCCGTCGCCGACGAAGGCATCGTGGAAGTACCGCCATCGGACCCCGCGTACGACCTGAAACGCGTCCCGCTCTCCGACGCGGCGGTGCAGGGCTATTACTACGGCTACGCCAACCAGGTGCTCTGGCCGCTCTGCCACGAGGATACGGGTCGGATATGGGCGGAGCCGGCCTACTGGGAGCAGTACCGCGCCGTCAACGAGCAGTTTGCTGAGGCCGTCGATACGGTCGCCGATGCGGGCCAGCCGGTCTGGTTCCAAGACTACCACCTAACGCTCGCGCCCAGACTGGTCCGGGAGCGACGGCCAGATGCGACGTTGTTGCAGTTCTGGCATATCCCCTGGCCCGCGCCGTCGGTGTTCCGGCACTGCCCCCACAGCGACGCGCTGCTTGACGGATTGCTGGCCTGCGACATCATCGGTTTTCACACGGCAGGGTACGCCGAGCAGTTCCTGCACTGCGTCGACAGCGCGTTCCCTGCGGCGACCGTCGACACGGACAGCGGGACAGTTACTCGCGCCGGCGACACGACACGAGTCATTGCGAATCCACTGGGTATCGATGTCGAGGGAGTTCGGGACCGGGCACGGACTGCCGACGTGGGCAGTGTCCGAGATACCGTGCTGGGCGGCAGCCGCTCGGACACGTCAATCCGTCTCGCGCTCGGCGTCGAACGGCTTGACTACTCGAAGGGCATCCCCGAGCGGATTGAGGCGTTGGCACACCTCTGGGACCGGCGGCCGGACCTGCGAGGCGACTTCACGTACGTGCAGAAGGCGAGCCGAACACGGGAGGGAATCGCCGCCTACCGACGGTACCGAGCGGACGTCGTCGACGCCATCGAACGCGTCAACGACCGGTTCGGAACCGACGACTGGCAACCCATCGTCTACACCGAGGCCAACCTCGACAACGAGACGCTCGCCGGGCTGTACCGGGCCGCAGAGGTCGCGGTCGTGACGCCCCACCGCGACGGGATGAACCTCGTCGCCCACGAGTACCCGGTCGCCTGTACCGATGGCGATGGGGCGCTCGTGTTGAGCGAACTAGCTGGCGCGGCGACCCATCTCGACGGCGCGCTGACGGTCAATCCACACGACATCGAGGCGATTGCGGACGCCATCGAGCGGGCGTTGGAACTGGACGAAGCTGAAACCAGTGACCGGCTTTCGCGCCTGCAACACAGCGTCGAGACGCTCGACAGTGCAGAGTGGGTCGCCAGACAGTTCAGCGCCGGGCAGTCGCTGTAGTCTTTGCCGTCGGTTACCGGCGCTACGCGTTCGCCAGCCAGTCCGGTTCCGCAACGGTGGTGTCGTCGACCTGCGAGACAGAGAGCGACAGCGTCACCGTCACCGGCTGGCCGTCCCGCTCGGTGGTCACCCGGTACTGGAACGACCGGACGACGCCGTCCCCATCAACGAGAACCGTTGCACTGGCCGTGTCCGTCGTCCCGTTGGCCGAGACGTTCGTCGAGACAGCGTTGTCGGCCGCGAAGCCAGTGACGTTGCTCCCGGTCGCTTCGAACCGCGAGACGCTGTCACCGTCAACCGTCTCGGTTCCGGCGTAGGTCCAGTTGATGTCCGACCCGAGCGACTGGAGCAGTGAGCGGTCGATGACGCTGCTTTCGTTGACCGGCTGGACCGGCCCGTCGTACGGCGGTGATGCGGAGCGGTAGTCCGTCATCTCCTCCTCACCGCGGGCGAGGACTCGCCGCTCAGCGGTAGTTCCGTCGGCGGTGTAGGTCGTCGTTGCCAGCGTGTCACCGCTGGCCTGCACCAGTTCACCGCTGGCCAGCGACCGGTCGCTCTCACGGTCGATAGCGACGGTTCGGTTGATGAACACCGACCGGTTCTTCCCGTCCCGGACTGTCGAAAGCTGGAACGACAGCGAGGTGGTAAACGACGAGTTCGACAGCGTCTCAAAGTGTCCACGTTCGATGGCCCCCGCGTCGAAGCCGGACGAACCGGGTGCGGGGCCGTTGGCATCAGCCGAGGTCGGTGTCTCAGATGTGCCCGTGCCCGTTTCAGAGCCGAACAGCCCGCTACAGCCAGCGGATGCTATCAATAGCACCACAAGTGCAAGCGAGAGGTGGCGGCGTTCGAGTAACATACTGGAGTCACTGTAGCAGCGAATTAGTTCGTTATGGCCGCTCAGCTGTCACGTTCCCCTATCGTCGAGATTCGATACCCCGCCACTGACTGTGCCGCCAGCGCGAAACCGCGGCGATGCCGTTCCCGTCTGACCCGCGTCAGACGCCCGTCATGCACGTCATGAGGGTTTAATATGAACGAAACCGCTATAGAAACCGTGCCTCTCGGCTCCGACCCGCTGTCCGAACTCGACATTCCTGACGGGACGACTGTCGAGGAACACGACCTGGTGACTGACGGTGACGTCATCGTCGGCGGCCAGTCGACCGTGGAGTTCGGCGTGCGCGGGCGGACAGTCATCGCCGACGAGCGAGTCCGCTTTGGCGGCCACATTGAAGCCGAAGGTGACTGTCGGCTCGATATGTGGTGCGACGTGGCGGACAACGTGCTCGTCGGCGAGGACGCCTACATCGGCGAACGGGTACATATCGGCGGCGAACTCCGTGTCGCTGGCGACCTGGATATCGGCGACGACGTGGACATCGAGAACGGGTTCGAGGCGAACGGCTGGATCGTCATCCGCAACCCGATGCCGACCATCGTCTTCCTGTTCGTCTACCTCTCACAGCTCCTCCGCATCGGCGAGGAAGACGCGGCCGAAGAGGTAATCGACGAGATGTTAGACGACGGGAGTGACGAGCACGACCCGGTTCTGATTCCACGCGGTGCGAGCGTCTCGGACGACGCCTGGCGCGTCTCGACGCCGGCGACGGTCGGCGACGACTGCCGACTCCACGGCAACATCCGCGCGAAGTCCCTCGAAGTCGGCCGTGATACGGTCGTCTTCGGGAGCCTGCGCGCGAAAGACGATATCGTGGTCGGCCGGGGCACGGAGATCAAAGGGGATGTAACGACCCGCAGCGGCACCGTCCGCGTCGGCCCGGGCGCGAAGGTCTGGGGCGACATCTCCGGGACGACCGTCGAACTCCACGAGAACGCGACGGTGGACGGAACAATCCGGGCCAGCGAGGAGATGCGGATGCACACTGAGACAGTGCTAGACCGGCCGGACGAGTCCGCTGCAGCGATGGCGGAGATGGCCGAATCGCTCGAAGCTGACACTGACACTACGGAGCCAGCCATCGAACGGAGCGATTCTGACGATACCGAGCCGGCGGCCGATACAGCCGACGACAACCCTGCCACTGTGGACAGTGCGACAACCGACGACGGAGATACAGACGGAGCGACTAGCAACGATACGTCCGAGGACAGTCCCGACGTCGAAGAGGCAGCAGAGTCCGCAGAGTAAGCGCTCGGACGCTATTTTGCGTGTGAAATCGAGCCATGCAGCTTCAGTTCTCAGTCGCCTCTGACACAGCCGCCGGCGGTGAAACGCCGTGTCCCGGCCCGTCGATATCGATACGCGGGCCGGACGACATCGATGGCGGGCACTCCTCAAACAACAGGTGGCCGTCGAGGTCGACGTAGTCGAAGGCACTGAGCCCAGCGGCAAGGTGGGCACTCGTCGCAATCCCGGTTGCGCCTTCGAGCATACAGCCGAGCATACAATCGAGGGAAGCGGCCTCAGCGATGGCCGCAATCGCAGCTGCCCCGAGGAGCCCTGATTTTCCGAGTTTGACGTTGATCACGTCGGCGGCCCCATCACGAACCACAGCGGTCGCATCCGCCGGCGTGAATACGGCCTCGTCCGCGGCGACGGGGACCGAGAGTCTGTCGCGGGTCCTCGCGAGACCGCGGATATCGTCCTTCGGCGTCGGCTGTTCGACTAGGGCGAGGTCAACCCCGGCCGCCGTCACCTCGTCGACAAACTGCTCTGTGGCCTTCGGCGTCCAGCCCTGATTCGCGTCCACCGTAATCGTCGCGTCGGGTGCAGCGTCCGCGACCGCAACCGTTCGGGCAACGTCGTCGTCGATGGCCCCGCCGGTCTTGACCTTGATGTGGTCGAAGCCCGCAGTTGCGACGCGCGTGGCTCGCTCGGCTGCCGCGTCGGGCGTGACTATCGGAACGGTGATATCCGTCGTAACTGTGGTCGGTGCTCCGCCGAACAGCTCCGAGAGCGGGATGCCCCGGTCGCGACAGTAGGCGTCGAGCAGTGCCGTCTCGACAGCAAACAGCGCCGAAACCGCTCCGGGCACTGCGGCCCGCACCTCGCCGACAAGTTCGCGGTAGTCAGCGAGTGGAGCCCCCTCAAGCATCGACGTTACCGACCGAGCAGTCGCCACGGCAGCTGCCTGCGTCTCGCCAGTCACTGGCGGTAACGGGGACCCTTCCCCGTGGCCGACAATACCTGAGTCAGTCTCCACTGCGACGACCCCCCCCCCCCCCCCAGTTCGTGCTCAAGCGGTTCGGCGGAGACGCGCTCGATACGAGTCATAGCGCCCCCAGAACGGCCGCAAGGAGTGTCTCCGGGCCGTCATCGTCGTAGATGTTCGCCGCCGGAAGCCCTGTTCTGGCGGTTTCCGCCTCCGGGTCGCCCCACGTGGAGAGGGCGGCGACTGTCGTTTCTGTGAGGTCGGTAATTGCGCGGCGTTCGGCCTCGACGCCGGCCACGGTGAGGTCGTCGAAGTGGGACCGGGCCTTCCGCGAGGGGTCGTCGGCTAGCACGACTGCATCGGGGGCCGCTCCGTGGAGCAACCCAAGCGTCACGCCACCGTATGCGGTGTGCGTGAGGGCGGCCTGTCCTTCGACGAACACGATATCGTGGTCCCTTGCGACATCGAGCACCATGTCCTCGACGACGCCCGAGACGAAGTCAGCCGGAACCCGGTCGATGACGACACCGCGGTCCGCGCCGACGAGGATGCCGGTCTGACCCGTTGCGACCCAGCCGGCGTCAAGTCCGGCCTCGGTCGCCGCACGGTACAGTTCGAAGGTGGTCGTTCGCTTCCCGACCGCACAGTCGGTCCCCATCGTCAGGACGACATCTGCGTCGGCCTCGTCCCCGCGACCATCACCAAGGGTCAGGTCAGATACGGACGGTGGTTTCCGGACATCAACGAGGTCGACACCGTGTTGCTGGGCGCGCTCGGTCCAGACTGGGCGCTCACTCAGGAAGACATGCAGGCCAGAGACAACATCACAGCCGCGCTCCATCGCGCGCTGGATGGCCTCAACCCACGCTTCTGGAAGGTCACCGCCAGCGGGCGCGACACCGATGACAAGGACGGCCGCGTCCGGAGCCTGATTCAGCGCTTCGGTGACGGTTTCGACGACCGGCACGTCGTCAGCAGCCGACCAATCGAGAGCCGCGCCGGCGTAGGAGCTTGGACACGTCGAGTCCACGACGGCTTGCACGTCGAACAGCTCTCCGTGCATAACGATACCGTTGGCCGTCTTCCCTTCCGGGTGTCCGAACTCCCCCTCTGCGAGTACAATGGCGGGCGTGTCTTCGTCGTATTTTCGCCGCAAGTCCATACTGATGCACACCGCGGGCGTGACTGACAAACCAGAGCCTTACATGTGTGGCATCGTTACCGTCGGTGGAGGACGACAACCCGTAATGAGAGCGAGAACAGGCGAGCGAGACCACGTCCCAGAACCCAGAAAGAATGGACACTGACAGCTCCGATATGACCGCTGCTCCGTCCAGCGGCGGCCTCCAGTTGACGCTCGAACTGGAGCATCCTGACTGCTGGATGCGGGAAGTGACGGCGGCCACTGCGGCCAGACTGCTGGTCAACGCTGCGTACTTAGTCGACGGGAAGGTCAAGGCCCACGTCGTCGCATACGCTGAGTCGGCAGCCGCGGTCGAGGCGCTCGTTGCGGCGACCCGAGCGTCGGACCACACTCATGCAGTCACGGAAATGGATACCCGCCGTAGTTTCGGCGGGATATCAGCACCGGTAAACAAAGCGACGCGGACGCTCCTCGTCGAATACGGCCCCGAAGAGAGCATCCACGACGCGCTGGTCTCACACGGGTTCATGAATCAAGAGCCGATCCGAATCCGCGACGGAACCGAGTACTGGACAGTCGCTATCGACGAATCGCGAGCGACGATACAGGAGAAACTCGACGCCGTGTGCGCACAGAAGGACGCGACGATAACCGTCACACAGATCACGTCGGCGACCACCGGTAGCAGGGAGCGGGACGGACTGGCTGTCCGGCAACTTTCCGACAGGCAGCGCGAAGTGTTCGAACTAGCCCGCAAACGCGGCTATTACGACTACCCGAGAGCGGTAAGCGGAAGTGAGCTAGCCGACGAACTCGGTATCGCGAAGACGACGTTTCACGAACATCTCCGGAAAGTCGAGGCCACGCTTCTCGGTCCCAGCGGCACTGACCGAGACTGATGGCAGTAGAGCCGCGCAGGCCGTACGTTGATTTGGCACGTCTGTGGTCACAGAATCGGCGTCACACAGCTGCTCCTCGCTTGTGACGACAGGCGCGACTGAGCGCTACTGTACCCCGAGTTCCGACTCCAGTTCATCGACAACGTCCTGCAGCATCGATGCGAGTTCATCGTTCGGCGGCAGCCGATACAGCGGGCCGGAGATGTCGAGTGCGCCGAGAACGCCGCCGTGTGGGGCGGTGACCGGCACGCCGACCGACCGAAGCCCCTCGACTGCCTCCTGGTCGTTCACCGAGTACCCGCGCTCTTCCGTGCGGGCGATGTCTTCCAGAAGCGTTTCTCGGTCGGTGACCGTGTACTCGGTCTCAGCGGGCAGTCCCCACCGGTCGAGAATCTCGTTGACTCGGGTCTCCGGCAACGCGGCGAGGATCGCCTTCCCGACTGCCGAGTTGTGCAGGTAGTAGTACCGGCCCACCTGGAACCCTTTCGACGGGACGTTAGCGACGACGTTGAACAGCGTTATCGCACGCCCGTACTCTTCGATGGCAAACGTGACCTCCTCACCACAGCTATCGGCGAGTTCGTGTGTTTTGCGACGGGCGACCTCGTACCACTCGTTCCGGGTTCGAGCGCCTTCCCCGAGGTGGAACAGCTTCATGCCGAGTCGGTACTGCTCGCCTCGTTTGACCAGATACTCCTGGTCTAGAAGTGTCTTGAGGTGGACGTGAATGGTGCTCGTCGAGAGGTCCAGCCGGTCCGCAAGCTCACTCATTCGAGCCTCCCCCAGCTCGTTTACCGCATCGATGATTGCGAGGGAGGTTTCGGTCGTCTGGAGACGACGACCGCTAGAGCTATCCATACTACTGTGAACTTGATACCGGTATAAAAAAGTCCGGTCATAGTGGAACAGATTCGGTGAATATTATTCCAGAATATGATGTCTATTGGGTGCTTGATTACTGTAGGTTATATTTTGCAGAAATGTGCATGAAATTAGTATCCGTCCCTTCAATTTGGGCTATATACAGGGTCGATACGTCTCCCAAAATCCAGTAGAAGTGGACTTTTATATATTTACAGCGCTCGTGACGAGATGAGACTTTACCAGAGGCGGCTCCGATGATTTGTTACCGGTGAGTTAGCTATTATCATGAACTTTTGCGTGTGTATCTAACGAGGCACAGAATGTATGTCAGACACGGATAGTGGCGATGGGACAGAGATCGAAGAGATCTCCGGCCCGGATGTCGAAGCAATCGAGTTCTACGGCGGACGGTGGATGAGTGTTATTCCCATAGGGTTGTTTATCCTGTGGGCGATTGTCCAGAGTGGCCTGTTCGGTATCGGGGATACGACTGGACTCGTCGCGGGAATGCTCGTGGCGCTCATCGTCGGGATGTTCTTCGCCAAAGGGGACTGGAAGAACTACGCGAACACCATCTTCGATGGGATGACGAAGCGAGTCGCCGCGACGGCGGTCGTCGCGTGGCTCTGGGCAGGGATGTTCTCGAACACGCTCCAGGCAGGCGGCTTCGTCGGCGGGCTCGTCTGGGCAGCGAACGCGGCCGACGTCGGGGGCGCGCTGTTCCCGGCCGCCACGTTCATCCTCGCAGCGTTGTTCACGACCGGTATCGGAACCGGCTACGGCGCAGCAGTCGCCTTCTCGGCGCTGTTCTTCCCGGCTGGTATCCTGCTCGGTGCGAACCCGGTGTTGCTGTTCGGGGCAATTCTCTCCGGGGCCGTCTTCGGGGACAACCTCGCGCCAGTCAGCGATACGACGATCGTGAGCGCGGTGACCCAAGACGCTGATATTGGCGGCGTCGTCGCTTCGCGGTTCAAATACGCCGTTGTTGCGGCGGTACTGGCGCTTGCGGCGTACGTCTTCGCCGGAAACGCGATGAGCGGGCTGAACATCTCCCAGCAAGCACAGGACCTGTTCGTTCAGAATAGCGAACCAGCAGGATTGCTGCATCTCATTTCCATGCTCGTCGTCATCGTGACGGCAGTCATGGGCCGACACATTGTCGAAGCGATCTCGTGGGGACTCATCGTTGCGGTTGTCTTCAACGTCGTCTTCGGTCTCGCACCGCTGAGTGACGTGTTGCTGTTCAAGGTTCCCGAAACGTCAGCAGCCGCGAGCTGGGCCGGCGGACTACCAATCGCGGAAGTCGTTGCGGCAGAGAACGCCGGCGTCACCGGCTCTATCTACAACGGTGCAGCCGGCTTCTTCCCGCTAATCGTGCTCGTGTTGCTCATCGTCGCCGGGTCAGAGATTATGATCCGTGGCGGTGGCTTCGAAGCGATACAGGAATGGCTGCTTGAAAACGTCGCAACGGGCGTCCGAAAGGCCGAGACGACGATGGTGGTCGGCACCGC
>JGI12451J12833_1000616_pt1 | contig 11261 bp, 15 predicted proteins | sample A23E3SouthBayCA_2_FD_12833 | JGI IMG/M metagenome (IMG submission 12833) | reverse complement strand
TCAGAGAGGTCCATATCGAGTTCACCCATCGCTTCGACGACCTCCGGGTGCACTTCGTCCGCGGGGTCTGTGCCTCCGGTCAGGATTTCGACCGCATTTTCGAGTCCGCGACGGGTGCGCTCCCGCTCGGCAAACGCTGCGGACATCTGGCTTCGGCCCGCGTTCTGGATGCAGACGAATCCGAACTTCAGTGGCGTATCAGTCATCGTGTAACCGTACCGAGCGAGTGGAATAATCCTTCCTAAGACCACTATTGTGGGCTATATATCTGAGACCGTCTACCGTACGGCAGTCGCGGTTGGCAAGCTGATCCGCGAGCGGGACGCTCTCACGTGCGTATAGACCCTTCACATTGAGGAGACAGTTCCTTCGGCTATCCAAGTCCGTGCCTGAGTATATGCCGGAGTACCGCTTCACGTGCCCGAACTGTGATGCGTGTGCAACGGTCGACGGTGGCGTCCGCGAGCGCCTGTTGGTTGTTGGATGCCCAGTTTGCGCTGGAGGTGTCGATACCCCGGCGTTTGTTGAGGTCTCGCCACACGGGACTGACCGACCCTGAGCCACGCCGTTGCCCGTGCTGAATTGGTCCAAGAGCTGCGATGTCTGGGTCGCAGCTTTCAATCATTACACAACTTATTTGAACCTATCTCAAGACTGACTGAACATGATAGAGGACGCACTTCGCTACCAGACACAGGGCGACGACTGGGTCAAACGCGTTGCCCTCGGTGGGGTTGTACTGTTTTTCGGCTTTTTGATCGTTCCGCTGTTCACGTTTCAGGGGTACATGCTCGAAGTGATGCGCCGGGTCCTCAGGGGCGAGACTGACACGCCGCCGGCCTGGGACGAACTGGATCTGACCGACATAACCGTTGACGGAATTCGACATACCGTTGTCGTTATGGGGTACGGTTTGTTGCTCACGCTCGCGCTTGCTGTCCCGGGCCTGCTGGTAATCGGCGGTGGACTCGGCGGCTCTGAAGGATTGCTGCCCGTGGGCTTTCTCGTCGCCGCCTTGCTCTACCTTATCGGCGTTCTCGCAATGGCAGTGATACTGCCCGTTGCGACGGGGAACTTCGTCCGGGCGGACAGTATCGCTGCGGGCTTTGACCGTGATGTTCTCTGGCCTGTCGGCACGAGCCGAACGATGCTGATGGCTGTGGTGATGGCGTTTGGGGTCAACATCCTCATCTCCGTTGGAGCGACCGTTCTGGGATTCACCATCATTGGCTACCTTGCAGTTCCGTTCCTCGCGTTCGTCGGCCAGTCCGCGATCATGTACGTCTGGGGGCGTGGCTTCGCGGACGCATACGAGGAGGAGTACGGTGAACCGCCGCTTGCACCCACGACTGGGACTGGCGGGACACACAGGTCCGGACCAGCCACGACAGGCGTGGATGAGCCGACGGGAGACAGCTACGCCGATGACTCGAGCTGGAGTAACGATACCGACGATGACGGATTCGGCACCTCGGCCTGGGACGATGTCGGTGACAGTGACAGCGGGCAACGCTGATAGCAGTCACTCGACACGGCTGGTCACCTGTAACGCAAAATATCGTCAGAAGTCGCTCAACTGCGACTGCAACCCGGCGACGAGTTCGGACTTGCGCCGTAACTGTCCGAGACTGACGGGGAGTTGGTCGGCAATAGCTGTCAGTGTCTCCCGGAAGGACTGTGCGGTCCCGGGTTCGCCGTCAAACGCATTCCGGACGCCCTCACGCACCTGCCAGACGCCGACTGGTGCCCAGTAGTCGTCGGTGATTTCCCGCAGTACCAGACACTTCGCCTGTTTGTCGCGCTCCTGCAGGTGTTCGAGGACACCGAGGCGTGCCGCGTAGTACGCTCCCGCAGTCTCCTCGACATAGGCGGTCCGTCCCTCGTAGCCCTCGTGAGCGCTAGACATGTAGTAGCCCGTCTCGGGACGGGGGTTCCAGACGCTCTGGGGGGCTTTCATCTCGACGAGTTCGAACTCCCAGCGGCCGGGCGCAAGCACCACCCAGTAGCGGTTTCCCATGTACTCGTTGTACCACAACTCCGGCTTATCGATGGTGTCGGCGTTGCGTAGCGTGCCGCGGACGTACTGCCCGACCGTGTCGTCGACGGCGGTAATCGACCACCGTGTCGGCACCAGCGACCGCTCGCTGGCCTGCCCGAGCGCGCCTGCCGAGAGGATGGTGTTGATATCGTACACGTCGAACCCGCGGCGGTACAGGTACGCCATTGCACCCTCCGCGCGCCAGTCGTCGTCCGACAGCGTCTTTTCGACGGGCCGGGGGACGTGGGGGTTCTCCGCCAGGTCCGCACCCGTCGCGTGTGCCCGTGGCCCCGTTGGCGTCCCAACATCGTCGAAGTTCACATCCATCTCGGGAGTGCCGTCGAGACCAACTTCCACGTCGACGGGATGATCCGCGATGGCGACTTCCCGCTGGACGCCGACGAAACCGTTCCAGACGTCGTGGACCCCGCTGGTACCGCGCCCACCACCGGCGCTGACCGAATCGACTAACGTGGTCTGGGTGGAGTTCACCATGCCGGTCCGGCGCTGGAGTACGTCCTCGATGCCAAGCCCCTCCTGATACCAGTCGCCGCTGGTTGCGAACCCGGCAGCGGCGGCGTCGGTATCGACTGGAGAGAGCAGGCCCGTTGAGACGTTGGGGTACCCCGACCGACCGACGAATATCTCGGGGGCCGTCGATCCGAACAGGGAATCGCCCTGCACTGCTGCCTCGAACTGCTGCTCGACGTCTTCGAGGTGGTCCGTGATGGCGTAGGATTTCTCCGCCGCAAGGCGGCGCCGCTGTGCGGCTTCGTCCTCCTCGAACCCCTCGATGAACTCGTCGAGTTGCATCTGTCACGCCTTCGGCCCTCCCCGATAAGAACCTTTCCGGCGGTCCGTGAGAGAGCAACTCTTACAGGGTCGGATTGAGTAACAACAGGTGATATAAATCATGGCAAATACAACGAAGTGGTTCCTGCTCGGCGCGACGCTGGTCAGCATGGCTGTCGTATTCGTCTCGGCGGTCATTCCAGTCGCGTATGAGCAGGCGCTGGTCAACCTTCTCGTCGGAGAACTCGCGGCCCTCACGCTCGCACATTCCACCTATCGGGTCTCATCGGGGAAACAGGCAAGCCCTCTCGCAGCGGCGATAGCTGTCCTGTCCGGTATTGTCCTGTTTCTCTCACCCGTCCTCATTGAGCCTGTCGACCCCATTCTGTCAGTAATGTTCGCCGCTGGTGCCGTCGTCACTGTCGGCGGGCTGGTTGGTGTTCTGGGTCGGGTACTCGGCAGTGAGGAGAGTCGACAGACTGGTGCTGAGCGAATCAGCAGAAACGCCGGGAACTGACGGGCCGACCACAACGTCTATACCGACGGGTCAGCCACCCTCGGACGATGCCGGTTATCGAATGCGACGAGACGACGGCCCGCGAGCGACTGGCGGACGCGGGACTCGACATCCAACAGGGGAACACTGACCACGAGCGCTGGCGCGTCGAATACGGCGGCGCGACAGCGGTCGCCTACGACGGGAAAGTCGTCGTGCAGGGTGAGGGGACCGCACGACTTGAGGCCCTGCTGCGCGGCACTGACGGCGGGCGCGTCCATGCATATTTTGATGGCGCATCGCGGGGTAACCCGGGACCAGCCTCGGTCGGCTACGTGCTGGTCAACGACAGCGGGATTGTCACGGAGGGTGGAGAAACGATAGGAACGGCGACAAACAACCAGGCGGAGTACAAGGCGCTTATCCGCGCGGTTGAAGTCGCACGCGATTACGGATTCGACGATGTCCATATCCGGGGTGACTCAGAGCTTATCGTCAAACAGGTCCGTGGCGAGTGGGATACGAACGACCCCGAACTGCGCGAGCACCGTGTCCGTGTCCGCGAGCTACTGACAGACTTTGACGACTGGCAGATCGAGCACGTTCCGCGGGAAATAAACGACCGTGCAGACGAACTAGCTAACGACGCACTCGACGATGACTGACCTGCCGACAGATGTGACCGAACAGGCCGAACGGCTGACCAGGCTCGCTCGCGAAGTAGTTGATGATGCCGAGGCCGACGCCTACAGGACTGAACGCGACGAAATCCTCGCGGAGTACGACTACACTGCCCGTATCAGAAACGACGAGACGGGTGACGTACTCGTCTGCCATCCCGTCGAATGGGTCGATGATGGCGTCATCCGTCCGGAGCGGGTCGACGACATCGACCGAGGCGTCGAGATACGGCTTTCAGGCCCCGGCGACCCGGACGAGTGGGCAGAGATCGACGCTGCAAACCGCGCTGTCGTTGAAGCCGTTACCGAAGCACACGGTGAGACACACGGCGCCAACGCGGAGTTGCTCGCTGATTTCATGGGTAATCACTACGCGAAACCGATCTCGGAGGCGACGCCGGACGAAATTCAGGAGTTTCGAGACGACTATGTCCGACGAAATGCGTGGCCAACTGCGGAACAGCGGTCGGTTCTCGACCAGTCGATCCGTCTCACTGTCGAAGAAGCCGGTGGTCGCGCTCCTGACGCATAATCGTCTGGTACACCTGTCGGTGAGCAGTATTTGTCTGCTGTTAAGAAGTGGTTAACAGTAGTTCGCAGGTGCCCAGGTGCGAATCTACTGCTGCGCCGCGATCAGATCACGGAGTTCGTCGGCTCGGCCGTCATCGGAGATGAACTTTCCGAACACCCATCCGAGCTGGTCAAGGACTGCATCCTTGCCCGACTCTGTCAGGGAGTACTGGTTCGTTCGCTTGTCGAGTTCGCTCTTCTCGACGAGACCCATCTCGACGAGGTCGTCGAGGTTCGGGTACAGGCGACCGTGGTTGACTTCGTCGTTGTAGTATTCTTCTAGTTCGCGCTTGATAGCGAGACCATACCGCGGCTCTTCAGCGAGTATTACTAGGATATTCTGCTGAAAAGCGGTAAGCTCTTTTGCGATGCCCGGACTGTCAGTAACTGTTTGTGCCTCTGACATAGTTGAGTAAATGTCAGCAAGCTATTTAACACTTGTTAACTCTGGCGCACAACGCCTGCTGTGGGGCATTAACCACCATACAACTAGCAGCTACAGTATTATGTAGAAAAATTATATTATGCGCCCTCAGTTGAATTGAGTTTCCGATTAATTTGCTTTCAGATTGTCGTTTACAGGTGGTAAGTGTAATCTAAGAATATATCTATAGTTAGATATTATTGGGTTATATAGGGCATAATACCGAATAGCTGCGGCTATTACGAAAGGACTTTTTGACGGCGTCGCGCAGTCGCCGGTGATGACGAACCTCTGGGAAGACCTCGAAACCGGACCGAACCCCCCCGAAGAAATCTACGCCGTTGTTGAGTGCCTGAAAGGCGAGCGTAACAAGTACGAGTACGAGAAGGACATTCCCGGTGTCGTCCTTGACCGTGTCCTTCACTCGAACGTTCACTACCCGTCCGACTATGGTTTCATCCCGCAGTCGTACTACGACGACGAGGACCCGTTCGACGTGCTCGTCCTCGTCGAAGACCAGACGTTCCCCGGCTGTGTCATTGAGGCCCGCCCCGTCGCCCTGATGAAGATGGACGACGATGGCGAGCAGGACGACAAGGTCATCGCAGTCCCGACTGAGGACCCGCGCTATGACCACATCGAGGACCTCGACGACATCACAGCAGACCCTCGACGAGATTGATGAGTTCTTCTCCACGTACAAGAACCTCGAAGAGGGCAAAGAAGTCGAGACGCTAGGCTGGGAAGACAAAGAAGCCGCAAAGGACGCTATCGTCCACGCGCAGGAACTCTACGACGAAGAGTTCAACTGACGCGTCCGGGACCACCTTTTGCGGTTTTTGTTCCGTTGGCGGTGTATTTCCAGAAGTAATACCGGCAGGTACCTCCGATTATGTATGAGCATGGGTAATTTTTTGTCCGTGTAACCGCTATCGGTACGTGTATGGCTACTGATGACACCGACGCAGCGCTGGACCACACGACTGTTGTTCCGCGAGTCGAGCGACGGTCGACACCCGGAATCGCACATCTGACGGTGGTTCCGGAGAACGCGGACCAGTCGTCCTGACCGTTGGGCTGTGTCGATTATTTTGCCGCTTTCGGTGACGCGGCGCCGAAAAGAAGTTTCTTGTTCCTGACCTGACTAACAGACCGTATGGGATTATTCGACCGATTGAAGGGCGACGACGCACCGCGTGTTGCCTTCTTCGGCATTGACGGCGTACCGTTCAGTCTTATCGACGAACACCCCGACGTGTTCCCGAACCTCACCGAGATGGCGTCGGACGGAAGCGCCGGCCCCATTGACAGCATCGTCCCTCCCGAGTCTAGCGCCTGCTGGCCAGCGCTGACGACCGGTGTTAACCCCGGCCAAACGGGTGTCTACGGGTTCCAGGACCGCGAAGTCGGTTCGTACGACACCTACGTCCCAATGGGACGCGACGTGCAGGCGACGCGTCTCTGGGACCGCGTCACCGATGATGGCCGCAACGCGACGGTTCTGAACGTCCCGGTCACGTTCCCACCCCAGCGGAACGTCCAGCGGATGGTATCGGGCTTTCTCTCGCCGGGCGTGGACAAGGCCGCTTACCCGGACGAACTCCGCGACAACCTTCAGGACAGCAACTACCGTATCGATGTCAACGCCAAACTCGGCCACGACGACGACAAAAGCGACTTCGTCGAAGACGCTCACAAGACGCTCGAAAAGCGCTACGAGACGTTCAAACACTACGTCGAACAGGATGACTGGGACCTGTTTTTCGGCGTGTTCATGACCACGGACCGGGTCAACCACTTCCTCTTCAAGGACTATGAGCGCGACGGCGAGAACCAGGACGCCTTCTTTGAGTTCTACAAGCAAGTCGACGCGTATCTCGGCGACCTGCGCGACCGGCTCCCCGACGACGTGACGATGGTTGTCGCCTCGGACCACGGCTTCACCTCGCTCGACTACGAGGTCCACTTCAACGAGTGGCTTCAGGAGGAAGGGTGGCTCGACTACGCGACTGATGACCACTCCGAACTCGGCGATATCAGCGAGGACACCAAGGCCTACTCGCTCATCCCCGGCCGCTTCTACATCAATCTTGAGGGCCGCGAACCGAACGGCGGCGTCCCCGAAGACGAGTACGAGTCTGTCCGCGCGGACCTCAAAGAAAAACTCGAAGCGCTCGAGGGCCCGGACGGCAAGCCCGTCGCAGACCGTGTCGTCACCAAAGAAGACGCCTACCGCGGCGACCACGACGACATCGCACCGGACCTCACTGTCGTCCCGAACCACGGCTTCGACCTGAAGGCCGGATTCAAGGGCTCCGAGGACGTGTTCGGCGTCGGGCCGCGAAACGGTATGCACAGCTTCGACAACGCGACGCTCATGGTCGACGACCCGGATGTTCGCATCGACGACGCCGACCTCTACGACATCGCGCCGACCATTCTCGACCTGCTCGACCACGACTTCGACCGCGCAAAGTTCGACGGCAGTAGCCTCGCCTGAGGCTCCTGTTGCGACCGAGAAATTCTGCTATCTAAACCGTTAGAACAGTCCGTCCAGCTGGTCGTTCGTGAACTCGTCCGGGTCGGTCGTTCCACCCTGTGAGTTCGCCGCTTCTGTGGCGCGCTCCATGAACTCGTTGACCCGCTCGGACCGTTCGACGCCCGAAAGGACGATGAGCGACGCGATTTTATCGGAGCCGAGCGGGAAGTCCCCGCCCCGGACCTCCATACTCCCGGTCTGGTCTTCCACCCAGCGGCGCGCTCGCTCGACGCCTTTCCGCGAGAGGCGTTCGGGGTCACCCGCGACGACGAGGAGGGCCGAGTCAGCCTTGACCGCGTTGGGTAGACTCATGCTCGTAAGGAGGGCTTTCCGGGTAACGCTGGTGATAGTGTTGACGTTCTCGCCGGCATCCTCGCTGGCCTCGGCGCTGGCGTAGCCGATAGAGGCGATGCCGCCGCCCCTGAGTGTGTTGATGATCTCCGAGGAGTCGACGACGCTCTCGCCGACCCCCTCAACTGCCTCGCCGGAGGCGAACAGTAGGCCGACGCGCTGTGAGATGGCGTCATTGACGCGTTCAAAGCCGGCGGCGACGCTGTCGCCGCTGCCCCGCCAGGCGTCATTGTCGACGAGGAGGAGGGAGTCTGCCTCGCGGGCAGCGGTCTTGAGCGAGCGACCGGCGTTGGCCTGGTAGAGGCCGCCCTCGTCCCGGCCGGGAAGAATGCCGAGGACGTACACCGGCTTCTCGTAGATGCGCTTGAGTTCGCGGGCGAGCATCGGTGCGCCACCGGAGCCGGTGCCACCGCCGAGTCCAGCAACGACGACGATGGCCTCGGCTTCGGTCGTAATTCGACCGTCGAGTTCGTCGAGCACTTCGGTGGCGTTCTCCTGCATAACCTGCGCCCCGAGCTCGTTGTCACCGCCAACGCCGTGACCTTTCACGCGGTCCTGTCCGATGAGGGCCGTGTCGATATCGAGATTCTGGAGGTCGGCTCGCGCCGTATTAACGGCGAGGGCCCCCCGGACAGCGTCGAACCCCATGTCGTAATCGAACTGGGCAAGCGACTGGGTTACTTTCCCGCCAGCCTGCCCGACACCAATCAGGACGACTTTCATATCAAATGTCTCGTGAGGGTGACTAATCAACGTTGTCCTCACACTGTGAACGGGCGACAAAGAAGGTGAAGCGGCCCTTGGCGTGGAATGGCGGACGAACCTGAAGCGCGTCGGGTGGTTACTCGACCCGGAGCGTGTAGATCCGCTTACGCGCGTCGGAAAACGAAAACCGGGAGTCGATGACGCCGACATCTTCGAGGCGAGAAAGGGCGTACCGGACTGTCCGCGGCGGCAACAGGGTCTCCTCGGCGAGCTGGCTCTGGGTCAGGGTCTCGTTGTACTCCAAGACTTTCGCGACGAGTTTTGCGCTCGGCGGGAGATCGCGGACGGCGTCCCATCCACTGTCCTCGTCCTCGCTGTCAGCATCAGCGGATTGGATATCGGATGCGCTCATGGTACTTCCATTGTATCCAATACAGAGTGATAATATTTTCTGTTCGCTATTATGCTCTGTGGAAATGTTTCGGCAAAAAACGCGGCCGCGGACGGAGTCTATGCCCGAAAGTTTACCTTCGGTACATCCGGTGTCACAGACGTGGACGAAGTCGAGGTCAGCACAGTCGTGTATGCCCCACCCGAAGAGGTGTACGAGTTTCTGCTGGATTTTCCGGGCTACGCACGATATTCCGAATATCTCGACCGCGTGGTACAGGACGGCGACGGCTCACCGGGGACGAACTACGACCTCGTATTCTCGTGGTGGAAGCTCTCCTACACCGCTCGGTCGGAGGTGACTGACGTTTCGCCGCCGACGCGTATCGACTGGCGGATCGTCAAAGACATCGACGCCGAAGGGTACTGGGCGGTCGAGCCTGATCCGGACGACGTTCTGGCGGACGAGCAGACGGCCTCACGGGTGCGATTTCACGTTGCGTTCGACCCGGGGTCGGCCTCAGACAGCGCTATCGACCTTCCCCGACTCGTTTCGATGGACTGGGTAATCGAGAAAGTCAAGCCACTCATCCGCAAGGAGGCGACCAAAATCGTCGAACGTGTCGTCGAGGACCTTGAAGGGCAGGAACGGGATGTCGATCTGGAGATTCATGCCGGGCCGGATTCGGTATAACGCAGCGAGGGACCGCTACTCGGGCGTCTCGTAGTCGCCACCGTACCGGATGAAAAAGTACGCGAGTCCGAGCGTCGCGACCATCACGAACGAGGTTGCAACCCCGAGCGTCTTCGCGCTGTTTGGCACTTCGGGCGGGCCGGAACTCCCACTACCACCGCCGCCGCCGCCGGAAGACTTCGTCGGGTAGTCCGTCCCGACGACGATGGCTCCCTTCATGCCGAGCCCTTCGTGTGGCACGCAGACGTAGGGGTAGATGCCGTCCTCCTCGAAGGTGTGCTCGTAGTTGACGCCGGCGCTAGAGACGGCGCTCCCGGAGTCAAGCGGACCCTCACCGTCCGAGACGACGTTGTGGCCGCCGCCGTTGCCCGTCCACTCGAACTGGACCGTTGCACCGTTGTCAACGTGGATCGCGGGTGGGCCGAAGCCGAACGCCCCGCCGTTTGCCTGCACGCCGACTTCTACCGTCGCCGTGTCCTGTCCGGTCGCATCGGCGACTGAGCCATCGTAGTTGCCAACCTGGTCGAGGAACCCACCAAAATCCGGCGGCCCGCTGCCGCCACCTTCGGTGCCTTCCTGTGCGGTCGCGGTGCCTGCTGCGGCCGACGCAGCCGTGGCCCCTGCCGCTGTCCGCAGGAAGCCGCGACGGGACACGTCCGCTCTACCGTCTGTCATACCTGACCGTTTGGGACTCCCCGTCCTGAATATGTCGGTTTCGAATCGGGGCCGTACTTTTCACAGTGGCATCACAACAGCCGCGGGTGCCGTGAAACATTTAACGCCGGTAGACCGAAACCACCGGTATGTCTACCGGAAGCCAGGGGGTCGTTGGCGGGATCCGTATCGACCTCAATCGGTTACACGAAACGTGGATGGAGCTCGTGTATCCACGCCAGCGAAACGCTAACGACACCGTTCTCGGGACGTGGACACCGGACTCCGCGGTCGGGATGGCCCTCTACCGTCTCTGGTCTGCGCTCGGTGTCCCAGTCATTGCGCTGGTGTATCCGCTGGTACTGTGTGGCGTCGTCCTGCGCTACCAGACCCGCCGCATTGACGGCACGGCGACCCGCCTGGGCGTTGTCGGTGTCGTTCTACTCTCTGTCCTCGCCTGGGGTGGCTTAGCGGCCCTTGCCCGGTTCGAGCCGGGGAGTATCGACCTCGTGTCGGGCGGGTTCACCGCTGTCGCTGTCGCCGGCGGGGTTGCGACGCTGTCGGCCGCGCTCGCTGTTACGTTCCGGCGGGTCGGCGGTCGCGGGACGACGGTCGCGCTGGCATACCCGTTTGCTATGACGGCCATCTTCCTCCCGCCGGTCGTCGCAGCGCTGTACTCAACGACTGTCGCCTCGGTCGTCATCCCCGCGAGCGACTCGCTGTCCCGGTGGTTCCTCTACGAAGTGCTGGCCACTGTCGGTGTCGCGGAGTTCTTCATCGAGAACTTCGATCGGGAAGGCATCGCTTACGTCATCATCTGGCTCGGGATCTCCATCCCGCTGGGGTGGGTGCTCGGCCTGCTGGTGACGCTTGCGGACTTCGTCCGCCCAACCGAGTGACCGCAAAGCCACCGTGTAGACGACCCTGG
>JGI12451J12833_1000614_pt1 | contig 11299 bp, 14 predicted proteins | sample A23E3SouthBayCA_2_FD_12833 | JGI IMG/M metagenome (IMG submission 12833) | reverse complement strand
CCCGCCGACGAACGGCGGGTGCTCGAGCCGGTGATCGAGTCCCCGGGCATCACCCAGCTGGCGCTGCGGGATCGTGCGGACTTCTCGAAGGCGAAGATCAGCCAGACCGTCGCCAGCTTAGAGGAGCGGGCCTGCTCTACCGGGAGCGCCAGGGCCGCACCTACCGGGTCTACCCAAGCGAGGACCTCACCGCGGAGTGAGGCGGTCAGTCCGCGGGGTGGCCTTGGTCGAGGGCGGCGGGGTTGGCCATCCCCTCTTTGACGCCGCCCCACACCAACGCGACGTTGATGGGGTAGGCCGCCAGGAACCCCAGCGAGAGGCTGACCGCGAGTGCCATCCAGAACAGGGGGTGGCCCATGTGGGTGTCCTTGGCCAGGAGGAGGTCGGCGCCGATGGCGGTGACCTCCATGACGGTGATCGAGGGGGTCTCGCTGTAGACGGCGTCCCGCATCGCCGTCCAGAGGGTTTCGCCGTCCTGGAGGAGGGGGCCGACGGTCAACGCGTACCCGAACAGGTAGGCGAACCCGAAGGTGATGGCGGCGACCCAGCCCACGGCCAGGGCGAGGATGCCCTGGGCGAGGGTGATGCCGACGACCTCGCCGGCGCCACACCCCGAGTAGCAGTGCGCGGTCGAGCGCACGCCGCGTCGCCACAGCGAGTCGGCCGGGATCTGGGTGCGGCCGGCATACCAGTACAACGCCAGGCCGAACGGTCCGGAGTACAGGACCACCAATGTCCAGACGACCTGCATCAGCGAGGACAGGGCCGCGTTGTGTCGGCGGAGGTCCCAGACGAGGACGGTGACGGCGACCGCGACGAGGGCCACCCACGCGGCGATGACGGTGGGCGCCGAGAGGAACGGGACCAGGAGTTCACGCACCGGTTCGAGGGCCGTCTCCAGGTCGGCGATGAGTGCATCCAGAACCATCGAACACCACCGCGGGCCGGGTCGTGGGGTCGCGGGCCGTAACTGCGTTGTGGTCCCGCCCGAGCCCGCCGTCCCCGGCGGGCATGAACGGTCTCGGCACAGCGACGCCCCCAGATCAGGGGAGGAACGCTCTCGAACGAGCTTGGCGCCGGGTTCACACCCACGTGGGTAACCACAGAGCGGGCGTAGGAGTGGGTGAGGCAACAACTCATGACACACACCACATTACGCGGATTGGTCGTCATCGGTGCCCTGCTCGTCGGCCTCGTCGTGACCACGGCGGTCATCGCGGGCCACGGCGATGCCGGTCCAGCCCCGGTCGATGGCACGGCCAGTGACTGGGCGGGGTGGATGGAATCGCACATGACCACCCACATGGGGGCTGACGCCGTCGACTGGATGGACTCCCACATGGGCACCGCCATCGAGGCGATGGCCGAGGACATGGCCGAGGACGGGACGATGACCCGCACCGGTCACTGTTAGGCGACCCGGTCGGGGTGACCCAACAGATGTTGGGTCCTACCCCACTTTTGTTCGGTCGCGCCGAAGTTTCCTTCTCGAATGGGGCATCCTTAAGGAGCGACCGCCCGCATTAGCGGGTGATGACCTGGTCCAATCAGGAGTGGTGGCCCAACCTGTTGCGCGTCGACATCCTCGATGACAACGCCGCGGCCCTCGACCCGTACGGCGAGGACTTCGACTACGCCGACGAGTTCGAAAGCCTCGACCTCGCGGCGGTGAAATCAGACCTGGAATCGTTGATGAACGACTCCCAGGACTGGTGGCCCGCCGACTACGGCCACTACGGCCCCCTGTTCATCCGGATGGCCTGGCACAGCGCCGGCACCTACCGCACCAGCGACGGCCGCGCCGGCGCCTCCGGCGGCTTACAGCGGCTGCCCCCCGAGAGCAGCTGGCCGGACAACGTCAACCTCGACAAGGCGCGACGCCTCCTCCAACCGATCAAGCACAAGTACGGTCGCAAACTCTCCTGGGCCGACCTCATCGTGCTGGCGGGCAACGTCGCCCTCGAGTCGATGGGCTTCGAGACCATGGGGTTTGCCGGCGGCCGCACGGACGCCTACAAGTCCAACGAAGCCACGGAGTGGGGCCCCGAGACCGAGTGGGAGAGTACCTCTCCCGACCGGTACGAGGACGGCGAGGTCGGCCACCTCAAAGACCCCCTCGCCAACACCGTGATGGGGTTGATCTACGTCAACCCCGAGGGCCCCTACGGCGAGCCCGACGTCGAGGGGTCCGCCGCGAACATCCGCGAGGAGTTCGACCGCATGGCCATGGACGACGAGGAGACGGTGGCACTCATCGCCGGCGGCCACACCTTCGGGAAGGTGCATGGCGCCGACGACGAGACCGAGGTCGGCCCCGAACCCGAGGCCGCCCCACTCGACCAACAGGGGTTGGGGTGGCAGCATGACTTCCAGCGTGCGGGCATGATCACCAGCGGCATCGAGGGCCCCTGGACCGACGCCCCCACGCAATGGGACATGGGCTACCTCGACAACCTCCTCACCTACGAGTGGGAACCCCACAAGGGCCCTGGCGGTGCGTGGCAGTGGCGCCCCGCCACCGAAGCCGAGCGGGAGTCGATCGCGAAGGCGCCACCCGCCCAGGCCTTCGACGAGTCCGAGGCCCCCATGATGCTGACCACCGACGTCGCCCTCAAACGCGACGACGACTACCGCGCGATCTTAGAACGGTTCCACGAGGACCCCCAGGCCTTCCAGGACGCCTTCGCCCGGGCGTGGTACAAGCTCATCCACCGCGACATGGGGCCCCCGGAACGGTACCTGGGCCCCGACGTCCCAGCGGAGGAGTTCGTCTGGCAGGACCCCATCCCCGACGCCGACTACGAGATCATCGGCGACGCCGAGATCGCCGACCTCGAATCACGGATTCGGGAGTCAGCCCTCTCGCGGGCCCAACTCGTCAAGACCGCGTGGGCGTCGGCCTCCACGTATCGGGACAGCGACAAGCGCGGCGGCGCCAACGGCGCCCGCCTCCGCCTCGAACCCCAGCGCAGCTGGGCCGTCAACGAACCAGCCGAACTCGACTCGATCCTCGACACCTACGAATCGATTCAGTCGGCATTCAACGACGGGCGGGCCGACGACATCCGCGTCTCCATTGCTGACCTCATCGTCCTCGGCGGCAAGGTCGGCGTCGAGGCCGCGGCGGCCGACGCCGGGTACGACGTCACCGTCCCCTTCGACCCGGGGCGGACCGACGCCACCCAGGCCCAGACCGACGTCGACTCCGTCGACGTCCTCGAACCCAAGGCCGACGGGTTCCGCAACTACCTCGGCGGCCAGACGAACGACCTCTACGACACCCTCGAGGAGCGATTGATCGACAAGGCCCACCTCCTCAACCTGACCGTGCCCGAACTCACCGCCCTCGTCGGTGGGTTCCGGGCGATCGGCGCCACCTACGGCGACACCGATCGCGGCGTCCTCACCGACTCACCGGGATCGTTGACCAACGACTTCTTCGAGAACCTCCTGGACATGAGCTACGAGTGGGAACCAGTCGACGAGGCCGAGGAGGTCTTCGAGATCCGGGACCGGGACACCGGCACCGCCGCGTGGGAGGCCACCCGCTTCGACCTGATCTTCGGCGCCCACGCCCGGTTGCGGTCGCACGCCGACGTGTACGCCGCGGCTGATGGGGAACAGAAGTTGGTCGAGGACTTCGTGGCGGCGTGGGCGAAGGTCATGCGGTTAGACCGCTTCGACCTCGAATAACGCCCAGCAGGGCCTCGGCGGTTCGTGAGCGGTCTACCGCCCCAATTGGGCAGGGTAACTCGCTGTCGAACCCTCGCACCTGGTGGCGGTTACTGGTGGTCGTTGTACCAGGCCATCGTCTCTCCGATCTGCAGGCCCTCCGTCGGTATCTCGGTCGTGACCGCGGCGTCGGCTTCCTGGAGTAACGGGATGAGTTCCTCGTAGTAATCACGACCCGCGTGGAACACCAGTCGGATCCCGTCTTCCAAGAGGCCTTGGTCGCGGAGTTGTGTGACGACGGTTTGGGCCCAGTCGCGTTTCCGCGCGACCGACGCCCCGGTCAGTGTGTCGTCGTATGGCTCGATGGGTGGTCCATCGGGGTCGAGGAGCCCGTGTTTGGCCGAGAGGATGTACCAAGCATCGTGGTTCGCCCTGGCGAAGCGGCGAGCCTTTCGGAACAGTGCCGATTCGTCGTAGAGATTTGCCGGTGAGGCGGCGTGGTCGCGTTTGGTCTTCGTACAGCTCACGAGGCCGATTTCCATGGTCTTGCGGTGTACCTGGAGGACTAAAGTCCCCGGGTCGGTTCGGAGCTGGCCAATCGAATAGGGTGGACGGGTGTCCTACTGAATCGGGTGTTCTAACGCCCACTCGTCGGTCAGAACCTCGTCTTTGTCGTCAGTCCCGCCATGGGTGAGGAGGCCGACGTGTCGGAGATGGTATTTGTACTGGAAGTGCATCCCTGTCTTGTACACGGTCGGATCGCTGAGTGCGGCCTCGTCGATGTCGCCATCGGCGGTGAGGACGTCCTCGCGCCGCGTTCGAGTGAAGAAGACCTCGACGGCGAGTGGCTGGTTGATCGAGCAGGCTTCCCGGACGACATCGTCGATGGCCGCGGTTTCGACACCACGGTCATGGAGCCGTTCGAGGGCCTCGACGATGAGTTGGGTTGGCTCGTACTGGATGGCGACCGAGCGGGCGAGTTGTGCCCACCGCGGTGCGAGGTCGGTAAACGGAGTGGACCGGCCTTTCCAGGCAGCGAATTCGTCGAGTGCAGCCTCGACGGTCCCGTGGTGGGCACGGGCGAAACGGACAACTTCGGCACCCAGATGCGTGAGTGACTCTCCGGCAGGCCGATCGTCGACGAGACCGAGGAGGATGGCCCCGCGGCGACCGGCAGAGACACTGTTGATAACATGTTCGGCGTAGACGGCAGCCGTGTCGCCAGCTGCTGCGAGGGCAAGGGCATAGCCGAGGTAGTTCTTGGGATGGTTGACCGGGAAGCTGCCCTCGGTGAGTCGATGGGTCGTGGCCTGGAATCGGATGGCATCGATGGTGGTGGAGAAATCGCCGACGCCGGTGACGCGAGCGGGCTCGATGAGCGTCGCGTCGGAGGGGGTTTCGACGCCGATGACGCCGATGTTGAGATCCCGGGCCAACGCCCGGGCCTGGTCGGTGATGCTCTGGATCGGGGCCGCGACATACCCGATGTTGACTTCGGAGAGATGCGCGTGGGCCTGGTCGATACCGGTTCGGACGTCGGCCGCGCTGGGGTCGGCATTGTGGCCTTTGGCCTCGATCACCGTGACCGGCGTCGTGGCGGCGTCGGCGTTCAAAACCTCGAGGGCGGGCATCCCCACGCCGAGCAAGTCGGGTTCACCGTCAGCGAGCCGGATCGTGTTGTAGGGCGCGAGGCGGTGGCGGACCTCCTCGGGGATCTCCCACCCACCCCACGTCGGTGTGGTGAACTGGGTTTCCGTGACCGCGTAGTGGTCTGGCCTAGTCTCTAGAGACGGATAGAGCGTGTCTTTCGCGGCCGCCAACACCGCTGGTTCGGTGAGAGGACTTCCCATTGGTGGACTTGTTGGTGAGCTGTTGTCAGCAATCTGGGTTTAAGAGTGTATTGGGCCACCCGATCGGGAACTACGGTTACGCAGTGAATCGCGGTCCCAGACGAGTCCATGGCAAGTCCGCCGGTTCGGCCTCGAGACGACTGCGAATATCTGCCCGACAACGGTGAAACCGATCGCTGATTGACCGTGATGCCCCCGTCAATGGGTTGTCCCGAGGACAAGACACTTCGACCGCAAGCTCCTCAATCGCCACACTTGGCTGCAGTGTATTGGCAGCAGGCGACCGGTTATTGGGTGGCGTTCGTCACCGTCTGTAAGCCGTCGTCGAGATACTCGAAGTAGGAGTCTCTCAGGAGGCTGTGATAGATCCGACCGCTGAAGTGGACGAGCGGGACGACGACGGTCTCGACCGGTGAGGTCACCCGGAACGGGTGCCCGTGAGCGTCGGTGACCTTACTCGCGTCCACGTCCACGTCAACCACTGGCGAGGGATCCATCGCGGAGCGAACGACCTCCCAAGCATCGCCACCGAACACGAACAACAGTTCCGGGTCGACGTACCGGAGTTCCTCCTCGACGTACCCACGATAGGCGGGTCGGTGGTGGCGGGCGGCGTGGGCGTCGGTTCGGTACTTGATCACGTCAGTCAGGTACACGTCATCGAAGAATCCACCACCCGTCACATAGCCCTCCCAGTCGCTTCCCGGACTGACGTACCCGTACTCCGCACAGGTGTCCAGGAACTTCCTCGCGAAGTCACTGTTCCGCTGGACGAGCCAGGACGCGGCAAACCGACGATGCAGGGAAACCAGGTCGAGCGGATCGGGGTCGCCCCCGATATCGCGGATTGTTCCGAACTCCTGGCGATGACGATCGTACACGGGACCAGGATCCTGGACGAGAAACACACAATCAGGGTCATCACGCTCCCAATCGTGGTAGTAGGTAAACGACAAGTTCCGGACCGTCTCGGGATCGGGGTCGGTCCACCCCCACTCGGTGAGTGCCTCATAGACTCCGCTCCGAGCTTGTTCGGCGAGGCGCTGGAGTTCCGGATGCTCCGGGTTGGCGATGCGGTCCATGAAGTCGTTGTTCATCGCCGGGATGTCATTCGCATAGAAGAAATAATTCGGGGGAGTCACCCAACAATCTGGTCGATGGGTCGGGCGTTTGGACATCGGTCGGTCAAAATGGTATTCCTCTCTGAACCACCCTGACCTGCTGTCTTGTGTATCCCGACCCTCCCGAAAACGAAAGGGCGCTGCAGGCCCTCGCCGAAGTGTCAGAAACGAAGGTAATACACAGTATTCAGGTCCCTCGGGCCCTAATACGGCGGTTTAGCGGTTGGGTTTCGCAGTCCGGTGGTTCGAAACAAACCCAACCATGCCTCTCGAACCACTCGATCCGGAAACGGCGCTGGAACTGTATCTCACACAGAAAGAAACCGATTTCGCGGTCGCGACACTCCGCTCGCACCGGTCGCGACTGGGCCACTTCATCCGCTGGTGCGAGGAGGAGGGTATCGACAATCTGAACGACCTCACCGGTCGGCGGCTCCAGGAGTTCCGCCTGTGGCGGAAGGAGGACGGCGACCTGAACAAGGTCAGCATGAAGTCCAACATGGACACGGTGCGCGTGTTCGTCCGGTGGCTCGGCACCGTGGACGCCGTCGACCCGGAGCTGTACGTGAAGGTGCTCTCGCCCGATCCGACGCCGAAGGAGAACAGCCGCGACGTCAAGCACGAGTCCGAGGAAGCCGAGGCGGCCCTGAAGTACCTCGCGCGCTACGAGTACGCGACCAGGGAGCACGTCACGCTCTCGTTGCTCTGGCACACGATGCTGCGGCTCGGTGCGGCCCACGCGCTGGACGTTGACGACTATCACCCGGAGGACCAGGCCCTGGAGGTGATCCATCGGCCCGAGACCGGGACGCCAATCAAGAACGGCCTGGACGGCGAGCGCTTCATCGGGCTGGCCGACTGGATCTGTACATTGCTGGACGACTGGATCGCCGAGCAGCGACCGAACGTTACGGATGAGTACGGCCGTGAGCCGCTGCTGGCGACGGTGCAGGGGCGGGTGAGCAAGACGACCATCCCGAAGGACATCTACACGTTCACACGGCCCTGTGCGTACGGAGAGGGGTTTCCACACGGCCGGGAGCCCGAGGACTGCGAGGCGTCGGAGACTGGGGCGGAGTCGAAATGTCCGTCATCGGTTAGTCCGCACGCGATTCGTAGAGGGAGTATCACCCATCACCTGAAGGAGGATATTCCCGAGACGGCGGTTAGGGGCGGGCGAACGTGAGTCAGCGGGTGATCGAGCAGCACAACGATCGGCGGACGAAGCGGGAGAAAATGGAGCAACGGAGGCAGTATCTGGATAAGCTGTAGCGTCAGTTATCAAAAAATTGGAATGCTCGATCGGTTTGCCAATTTTTCCTTAAACAAGGTAATGATTCGACTTTTAACCATATGGCCCTAATAGAAACCAATAATCAATGAAACGTCCCTGAGTTCTCAATTGCTCTCGGTGTTAATTTTCGCAGGAACAGTTCAACTGGGATTATAGGACAAGATACGCGAGAAGATTAGTGCCCACTATTGCATAAAGCATGACGAGATATTCGGCCGCAAAGGAAGTTCCCCAGAAGTAGTATACCACTGGGCCGGAGAATGCCAGAAGGATCGCAATTACGAAAATAAGGACGAAGACAATGAGCGAAATCGGTCGTCCGACATCTGCATCCAATTCGGATATATACACGTTCCGGGGGTAGTCGTTCCTGCTGGTATACGCATCAATGGCGCCCCCACCGACCGGGAGTAGGTAATCCCGAGCAATATCAGCCGCATCAACACTTCTGTCAAGCCCTAGCTTGCCGTTCATCTTGTCGACACTACCAATATAATCACTGTAGAGGGCCGCCATTTTCTCTCTCAGCCACTTCGCCATCAGAATGAATGTCCCAGTTATTGCGATCCAGGCCGAGGCATAGATTCCGAGATCTAGTTCATAGGTCATCGACATAGTCCTCGACGTGCTCCTCGAGGCCGATTCCTTCTGTTATTTCGCGTCGATAGTACACCTTTCTCCGGCCGTCCTCCGCCTTTGAGATAAGCGCGATATCTATCATTTCCGAGGTGAGGTTGTGTATCTGGCTCCTGTCGATCCCCGTGAGTTCGACCAACTCGTCAACGGTCCGCTTCTCGTCAGCATAATACCACACCTTCCTCCGATTGGTGGACTTCCCGAATTTCCTCATGAACATATCAAGGAGAGCTTGTTTGCTCTGCTGCTTGAGGATCTGTGACTGGACGTTGGTGTCCCCCTGGATGTTGTCGAGCTTGTCGTCCATCTCCTGCAATTTACGCCAGATGTCCTCGTCGTCCACCATGGTCATAATTGATGGGCCCTCTCAGCAGCCAACCCCAACCCTGTCTTCCTATACTCGGTTCCGCTAGCATTGCCGCGTTGCTCGATGAAGTTACGATCGAGCAGACGGTCCTTCTTTTGTCGCACTGCCTCCGTTGATACTCCGGCATCATCGGCTACCAAGGGAAGGACCTCGCTCGAACGGGTCCACTCGCCCGTCTCAAGCTCGCCGAGAAGCCCGATGTGCTGCTCCCCAAGTCCGTCTGCCAGTGCTCCAACCTCCTCTCCACCGTTCAAGATAAGCAAGTCGCGGATGGCGCGGAGCTCGGCCAGAACTTTCTCGTCACTCATCGATCTCGCCCTCCTCCTTGAGGGATGATCTAGCGCTCCTCACGCTTGCGGGCGTGGTGTCGATCAGCTCCGCCATCTCCTTAGTGCTGAAACCTAGCCCGTGGAGTGCCAGCACTTTCTCCTTGTTCGTATCGAGTTCCTGTATCTTTTTCTCGACCTCGAGTTTCACCAGCATCTTCAGCCGGTGGTCGATGCTTTCCAGCAGTTCCGATTGGTCAGTCATGGTTTAAGTTGTGACGGAAGGGTTCACGGGTTCGCATTATTCGTGATCTGGTTCGGGAATCTCGGGGTAGTCGATGCCGAGCTCGTCAAGAGTCAGGATGTGTTCGTACGGATCCTGAGGCCCGTCCTTCTCGACGATCCCCATTGACGCCCACTCCTGGTGCAGGTTCGATACCCAGCGATAGCTAAATGCAATGTATCGCTCGATGTCCTTCGTCGAGTTCTCGCCGTTCGTAAGCTGGTATGTGATCTTTGCGGCTCTCTCCTTTTCCTGGTCATCAAAGCTGAGCGCGTCGAAAACAACGTCTCGGGCCTCCTGCCTGCCCAGGAACTTAAGCCACTTCAGCATCTCCTCCAGCAGTTCGGCCTCGGATTTGGACATCTTACGCGTGGCTAGTTTTGCATGAACTGCCTTAATATTTTTGTTCATGGTCCGTCTAGAACCCTCGAAACCTATTTCTGGAAGGGCTTCGAATAGGTGGCCATGAATGACGAAGATGTAAGTGCGAAACTCGACACGCTAATCGAGCTCAATCAAGACATCAGGCAGTGGTTGAAGATCATGGCATGGGACAGTGCAAGCGAAGCAGCACGAGGAGCCCTAGGAGAGAGAGCCGCAGAGTATGATTTGTACGAATCACTCGATGGGGAGACACCCATCAGCGAAGTCATCGAGAACAGTTCGATCCCCAGACGGACTGTTTATCAGCGATTAAATGATTGGCAACGGGTCGGCATTGTCTCGAAAGTGGGGCGCGGCAAGTACCGGAAGATTGCATCTCTTGATTCCTTAGGCGTCACTCCCCCGGATGAGGACTGAACTACACGGCCAACGCGCCAGTGGCTGAGAAAGATTCTCTATTTTTTCTGGGATCAATTACTGTCAATTCCCTCCGTCGTTCAATGCCGTTTGAAGCACTTCTTCCCGCTGCCGCATCTTCTCACCCTCCGACCTCACGTCGTAGTGTTCGTCGATAACGGCCGGCGAAACATTACACCGCTCACCCACCACATCAACCGGCACTCCCTGCTTCAACAGCTCCGTGATGTACCCCCGCCGAATCGGATGCGGCGTTCGACTCGATGGACACCTCGACGCACTCTCCACCTCCACCGCAGCGTAACACTCCTCGACGGCCCGGTCGTGGGGACACTCGGCCCCGACCTTACACGGCCGGGACCACTTGTACACGTACGACCGAATCGTCGACTTCGACAACCGCCCCTGACTCGTCACTAACAACGGCTCGCGACCAAACCCGTCAGTCACGTCGTGCCGCCGATTCTCCAGGTAATCGTCGATAACCGCCCCGACCTCCTCCGTAATACTAACCGGTCGCTCCCCATTGTGCCCATTCTTCAACGGCGTGTCCTCCCCCGGCCGATGCCGCAACTCCAGATACCGCGTCTCACCCTCTACCTTGTAGTCCCGGACGTCGAGCCCGTGCGCCGTACCCATGCGAACCCCCGTCTCGACGAGCACCAGCCAGGTCACGTGCTCGACGGAGGCGTACTCGTACGTCTCGAGGTAGTCCAGGATCCGGTCCGCCGCTACATCCAGCAGTTGCTAGAGGAGCAACCCGACGAGAAACTCCTACTGTTCACCGAGTATCGCGACACGCTGGACTATCTGCTCGACCTCGTGAAGGACGAACCCTGGGCCGACGAGATTCTCGTCATCCACGGGGACGTCGACAAGGAGGAACGCGCCCGCATCGAGGGGGAGTTCAAACACGGCCAGTCCCGGCTGCTGTTTGCGACCGACGCAGCGAGCGAGGGGATTGACCTCCAGCACAGCTGCCACATCATGGTGAACTACGAGCTGNCGT
>JGI12451J12833_1000606_pt1 | contig 11424 bp, 10 predicted proteins | sample A23E3SouthBayCA_2_FD_12833 | JGI IMG/M metagenome (IMG submission 12833) | reverse complement strand
GACCCCGTTCGGGCCGGCTCGCCGGGGTTTACTGCGATTAAATTCGGATTAATTGGGATTGAGACGCGCTTGCGGTCCGGAAATCCGGCTTCACGGCGTCACCCGTTCAAGTGGGCGGAGGGCCGAGCGTGGGTTGCGATGAACGCATCAAAGCTGCTCACGCTGGTCGTCGCGGCGACCGTCCTCGTCGGCGGCGCCGCGGCGGCCGGCGCCGCGGCCCCCGGCAACGCACCGACAGACGCACCCGGCGCGGACAACGGGAACGCCCCCGACCACGCCGGCGACGACTCGAACGCCGACTCGGACGCTGACGACGGCCACGGCAGCGAGGCCGCCGACAGTGCCGACGACGGAGGCGCGAACGCGGCCGACGCAAATGAGTCGGACGCGGAGTCCGACGACGAGGATAACGAGACCGACGCTGGCCCCTCGGCGAACGCGCCCGCCCACGCCGGTCCGAGCGCGTCGATGAACGCTTCGAACGACACCTCGAACGCGTCGGCGAACGCATCTGACGCCGCCGCGAACGCGTCCGGCCCGGCGGCCAGCGCCGGCGAGCGCGGCCCGCCGACGGAGATGCCGGACCCGGTTCCGGAGCACGTCACGGCCGTCCACGAGCAGATTCAGTCGTTCCTCGGCGGTGAAATCGGCGACCTCGGGAGCGCGCTGAGCGGCCTGCTGGCCGACGACGCCTCCGACGAGTCCGACGACGAGGAAGTCGATGGCAACGAAACCGTGACCAACGAGACGGTCACGAACGAGACTATCGACAACGGAACCATTGACGACGAGACCGTCGACGTCGAGACGACCGACAACGAGACGGTCACCGACGACACGACCGACAACGAGACGGTCACCGACAACACGACCGACAACGAGACCGTGACCAACGAGACGACGACCACGGCCGCGAGCGTCGCGACGCTCGCGTAACGACGCCCGGACGCGCCGACCGACTGCCGTTCTTTTCCGTGCGTAACTGACGCCGAGTAGCTACGCGTCCTCGCGGCTCGCCAGCCCGACGAGGTGACTGATTTCGGGGACGACGACCTCCGCGGTGCCGAGTTCGGCGGCGTGCTCGCTGCCCGGCAGGCAGAACACGGGGACGCCGTCGGTGACGCCCGCGGTGGCGCGCGTGGCGACGACCTTCTCGCCGATTTCCTCGTAGGACTGCCGCCGGAACAGCTCGCCGAACCCCGGTAGCTCCTTGTCGAACAGCGGCTCCGCGGCCTCGACGGTCACGTCGTCGGGGGTGACGCCCGTCCCGCCGGTGGTGACGACGACATCGACGTCCTTGCGGCCGGTGAGGTTGTCGATGCCGCCCTGCACGCGGTCGTAGCTGTCGCGGACGAGTTCGCGCGTGACGACCTCGTGGCCGTCGGCCTCGAACGCCGCGGCGACGGCGTCGCCCGCGGGGTCGTCGTCTAGTGAGCGCGACGACGACACGGTCAGGACGGCGACACCGACGCGCTCGACGTCGTGGTGGTGGTGGTCGTGGCTCTCGTCGTCGTGCTCGGCGGGCTCGCTCTCCTCCGTCAGGGGGTCGTCGGCGGACTCGTCGGGGTCGTCCGCCGGCGGTTCCTCGTCGTCGTCCCGTCGCGTCTCGCGGGATTGGAAGTCGACCATGGCCGTGCGTTCGCCCTCCGGCGGGAAAAGGGTGGACCCCACAGTTTTGGTCGGGGGCCGCGACGCCACGCGCATGCAGGCAGTCCAGTTCGCGGGCCACGGCGGAACCGAGGTCGTCGAGTACGGCGAAGTCCCCGACCCGGAGGTCGGCCGCGGGGACGTGCTCGTGGACGTGAAGGCGGGCGCGCTCAACCACCTCGACGTGTGGACGCGCCGCGGGATGCCACAACTCGACTTGGCGACGCCCCACGTGCCGGGCAGCGACGCCGCTGGCGTCGTCGTCGAGACCGGCGCGGACGTGACGCGGTTCGACGAGGGGGACCGCGTGGCGGTGTCGGCGGGCGTCTTCTGCGGGGACTGCGAGTTCTGCCGGGACGGCGACTACCCACTCTGCACGTCGTTCCACGTGCTCGGCGAGCACGTTCCGGGCGTCCACAGCGAGTACGCCGCGGTGCCCGAGGACAACCTCGTCCCGGTACCTGAAAACGTCGACTGGGAGACGGCGGCGGCCGCGCCGCTGGTCTTCCAGACGGCGTGGCGGATGCTGCACACGCGCGCCGACATCGAGGCCGGCGAGAAAGTGCTGGTGCTGGGCGCGAGCGGCGGCGTCGGCCACGCCGCGGTCCAGATTGCCGCCCACGCGGGCGCGGAGGTGTACGCGACAGCGAGCAGTCCCGAGAAGCTCCGGTACGCCGAGGAAATCGGTGCCGAGCACGCCATCGACTACACGGAGACCGACTTCGCCGACGAGGTTCGCGCGCACACCGGGAAGCGCGGCGTGGACGTGGTCGTCGACCACGTCGGGGAGGCGACGTGGAGCGACTCGCTGCGCTCGCTGGCGAAAGGCGGGCGGCTGGTGACCTGCGGCGCGACCTCCGGCGGCCGGCCGGAGACGCACGTCCAGCGGCTGTTCTGGAACCAGCTGTCGGTGCTGGGCTCCACGATGGCGACGCCCGGAGGCCGACGACGCGCTCTCGCTGGTGTGGGACGGCACCTTCGACGTGCGGGTTCGGGACGTGCTCCCGATGAGCGAGACCGCGCGGGCCCACGAGCGACTGGAGAACCGGGAGGGCTTTGGGAAGGTAGTCGTAATCCCCGACAGCGAACGCTAATGGTGACCCACGACCCCCGCGAGGACCACGACGACGCCGGCGGCATGAGCGAGCGAGCGCAGTGGTTCGTCGTCGCCGCGCTCGTCGTCTCCGGCGTGCTCGCGCCGCTGTACCTCTACGTCGTCGGCCCGGGGAGCTTCGGGCTCGGCTACCGGGACACGTACCTCGCGGTGCCGATGATTCCCGCGGTCCTGCTGGGCGCAATCGGCGTCTGGACGGCGGTGCGCGGCCAGTAGCGGTTCAGTCCTCGCGCAGCGCGACGGTCTCGGGCTCGAAGCGCTCGCCGGTCCACGTCCACGCGTCCAACAGCGGGGGGCGCGCGGCCAGCGACGCGAGCACGTAGACGTACCCCGGCCACGACGCCTCCGCGCGGTCGGTGTCGCTCATTCTGGCCGGCCCGGCGGGATGGGAGTGGTAGAAGCCGACGACCTCCCGGCCGGTCGCGGCGGCCTCGTCGAAGACAGCGAGCGTCGCCTCCGAGTCGAGTTCGTACGCGACGCGGGGCGCGTCCGCGACGTTCGGGACACGGCGGACGGCCTCCGCGAGCACGCGGTCGCCGTCGCGGCGGCCCAGCAGCGCGCCGCAGGCCTCCCGCGGTTCGTCCGCTCGCGCGTGGTCGAGCACCGCGTCGTAGGCCGCGCGTCGGAGTTCGAGCACATCACACCCGTGCTTCGTAGTGGAGGCGGAAAAATCCGCCCGACGGCTCGCGTTACTCGCGGGTGCCGTCCGGCACGGGGTCGGCGTCGCCCTCGAAGTCCCGGCGCATCGCAATCTCGAACCACGGGCAGAGCCGGAGCTGGCGGTAGTACCGGGGGTTCTCGTAGAGGTCCTCGTAGTCGGCCCAGAGGACGCCGCCGACCTCCTCGGGGTCGGGGTCGAGGCTCGTGTCCGAGAGCGTCGCCACGAGCACCGCGCAGACCTCCCATTCGAGGCCCTCGTCGAGGTAGTGGCGCTTGTACTCGAAGCGGTCGGTGACTTCGAGGTCGTCGTACTGGTCGGGCGTGATGCCCAGCTCCTCTTCGAGGCGCTCCCGTGTGGCCTCCTTCTGGGACTGGCCCTCGACGGGGTGGCTGGCGACGGTGCCGTCCCAGTGGGTGTCCCAGAGGCGCTTGCGGGCGGCGCGCTGGGCGAGCAGCACGCGGCCGTCCTCGTCGAACAGCAGGCACGTGAACGCGCGGTGGCGGACGCCGTCGCCCGTGTGGGCGTCGAGGCGGTTCACGAGCCCCTCCTTCTCGTCGTAGGCGTCGACGGCCACGACGTCCTGTTCGGCGTTCTCCGCGGTCTCGTCGGTGCGCGCGGACTGGACGGGCGCGTCGGGCCCTGAGTCGCTCATGGCGTCACCGACGGGCACGTGCGTAAATAGCGCTTCGACTCGGGGCGGTCACCCCATCTTCTCGTCGAGGATGAGGCGGGTCTTCGTGGAGACGACTTCCTCCTGCTCGCGGGCCTTCGAGACGAGTTCGTTGACGCCGCCGGTGTCGGTGGCGTCGACGACGAGCACGATGTCGTCCTCGCCGGAGACCTGCCAGACGAAATCCACGGGGTCCCACTCGACCATGCGGTCGCCGACCTCGTGGGTGTCGACGTCCATCGCCACGCCGATCTCTATCATCGCCTTCACGTTGCCCGTGGAGGTGGCGACGGTGAACCGCTCGATGACGCCCGCTTCGAGGAGGCTGTCGACGCGGTTGCGGACGGTGCCCTCGCTGACGCCGATGTCGTCGGCGATCTCCGTGTAGGGGGTTCGGGCGTCCCGCCGGAGCGCGTCGAGGATGCGCCGGTCGATGTCGTCCATGCCCCAGTGTTGGGGCCCCGGACGAAAAGTATTGCGAAATTCGTAACTAAGCTACGAAAGCAAGATTTATACTCCGGCCACGCGTTTGAATCTCGTAATGTCGGACGCCTACCTCGCGTTAGAGACCGGCGACGTGGTCGAAGCCAACGCCCGCTCCCCCGGGCAGGCGCGAGGCGAACTCGTGTTCACCACCGCGTACACCGGATACGAGGAGAGCCTCACAGACCCGTCCTACGAGGCGCAAGTGCTCACGTTCGCGTACCCGCTCATCGGAAACTACGGCGTCCGCGAGGAACGCTTCGAATCCGACCGCGTCCACCCCAGCGCCGTCGTCGCCCGCGAGCTCACCGACGACGTCGCCGACTGGCTCACGGAGGAGGGCGTCCCCGCCGTCGACGGCCTCGACACCCGCGACCTCGTCCTCGACATCCGCGAGGGTGGCGCGATGAAGGTCGGCATCGCCGCCGGCCCCGACGCCACCCCCGAGGACGCCCGCGCGCAACTTGACGACTGCCCACACATGAGCGAGGTCACGGACATCGGGAGCTACGTCAGCGTCGACGAGCCCGAGGTCCACGGCGACGGCGACACCGACGTCGCGCTCGTCGACTGCGGCGCGAAGGGCTCCATCGTCTCCTCGCTGGTCGAGCGCGGCGCCACTGTCCACGTCCTCCCCTACGACACCACGCCCGCCGAACTCGCGGCCGTCGACCCGGACGTGCTGTTCATCTCGAACGGCCCCGGCGACCCCGCGAACTTCGAGGCCGCCGAGGCGCTCGTCTCCGAGTTCGTCGGCGAGCTCCCGGTCGCGGGCATCTGTCTCGGCCAGCAGGTCGTCGCCCGCGCGCTCGGCGGCACCACCGAGAAGATGGACTTCGGCCACCGCGGCGTCAACCAGCCCGTCCTCGACTACGACTCCGGGCGCGTCGTGATGACCACGCAGAACCACGGCTACACGGTCGCCGAGCCCGGCGACCTCGAAGTCACGCAGATCAACGTCAACGACGACACCCCCGAAGGGTTGGACTCCGAGGAGCTAGACGTCATCACGCGCCAGTACCACCCCGAAGCCAACCCCGGCCCCCACGACAGCCTCGACTTCTTCGACGACGTGCTCGCGCTGGCCACGGACGCCACGACGGTCACCGCGGACTAATCCAACGGTAGTTTTTCTCCGGCCGCGAGCCCGCGGCGCTGTTTCGTCTCGCTCCCGAGTAGGCCCCACCGAAGATATACATTTCTCCCGGGAGAACGAGAAATTAATGTCGGAGTCCGTCTTCTCGGAGAACCAGTTCACGTTCCGCGAGTGGCACGCCGGCGTGCTCGGCGCCGCCGTCGGCGCGTTCGCCGGCTACCTCCACGCCATCGACTACACGAATCTCGGCGTCGGGCTCGCGGTCGTGTTCGTCGCGGCGGCGCTGGGCCTCCGGCGCTACGGCAGCGTCGCCGGCCGCACCGTCCGCCGCGAGCCGTGGTACGCGCTGGCCGCGTTCGTCGCCGTGGGCGGCGTCGTGCTCGCGGTCGCGTGAGTCAGCCCCACTGCTCGTCGCGAATCGGGCGGTCGCCGACCGGCAGCACGTCGAGGTCGTCGTCGTGGTGGGCGACGCCCTCGACCATCGCTTCGGCGCTCTCGACGGTGGAGAGGTAGGGTACTTCTTCCTCGACGGCGGTTTCGAGGGCGTCGCGGTCGTCGGAGACCACGAAGTCCACGTCGCCGCGGCGAATCGCCTCCGAGAGGTCGTCGAAGGTCTGCACGTCGAAGTGCTCCTCGAAGCCGCTGACCGGGAGGTCGACGACCGCGGTGCCACCGATTTCGGGGTCGTTGCCCGCGGCGCGCTGGGCCTTCCAGTACGCCAGCCCGGGGTCGCTGGCGGTCCCCATCACTTCGCCCGTGGACTTCATCTCCGGGCCGAGGCGGGGGTCCGAGCCCGGCAGGCGGTCGAACGGCAACACGACCTCCTTGACGCTGTACTGCTCGGGGACGCCCTCGCTGACATCGAGGTCGCCGAGCGAGTAGTCGGCCATTACTTTCGCCGCGAGCTTCGCAATCGGGACGCCGGTCGCCTTCGAGACGAACGGCACCGTCCGCGAGGAGCGCGGGTTCGCTTCGAGGACGTACACCTCGCCGTCCTGCACGGCGAGCTGGACGTTCAGCAGGCCGACGGTGTCCAGCGCGGTGGCGATGTCCTCGGTGACCTCGCGCACGCGGCCGAGCGTCTCCTCGTCCAGCGAGCGCGGCGGAATCGTGCAGGCGGAGTCGCCAGAGTGGACGCCTGCGGTCTCGACGTGCTCCATCACGCCGCCGATGAGCACGTCCTCACCGTCGGCGACGGCGTCCACGTCGAGTTCGACGGCGTCCGCGAGGAACTCGTCGACGAGGATGGGTTTGTCCGGGCTGACCCGGACGGCCTCCTCCATGTAGTGCTTGAGCTCCTCGTCGCTGTGAACCACGTCCATCGCGCGCCCGCCGAGCACGTAGCTCGGGCGCACGAGCACCGGGTAGCCGATGTCGTGGGCGAGGTCGAGGGCTTCGGCCTCGCTCGTCGCGGAGCCGCCCGCCGGCTGGCTGATGCCGAGTTCGTCCATCAGGACGTTGAAGCGGTCGCGGTCCTCCGCGAGGTCCATCGCCTCGACGCTCGTGCCGAGAATCTCGGCGCCGAGGCCGCGGCGCTCGATCTCGTCCTGCAGGGGCTCGGCGATGTTCACGGAGGTCTGCCCGCCGAACTGCACCATCACGCCGTCGGCGTCGGTGGCCTCNACCACGTCCGCGACCTCCTCGGCGGTGATNGGCTCGAAGAACAGGCCGTCGCTGGTGTCGTAGTCCGTCGAGACGGTCTCGGGGTTGTTGTTCACGACGTGGGCCTCGANGCCNGCCTCGCGGAGCGCGCGCACCGCGTGCACCGAGCAGTAGTCGAACTCCACGCCCTGCCCGATGCGGATGGGGCCGCCGCCGACGACGACCACGGAGTCCACGTCAGTGTCGACGCGCAGTTCGCCCGCCGCGGCGTCGCCCTTGAGCGGCCCGCTGAACCACTCGGGGCGGCGCGACGAGTAGTAGTACGGCGTCTGCGCCGCGAACTCGCCGGCGCACGTGTCCACCTGCTTGTACGAGCGGCCGGGGACGTTCTCCTCGACCTCGGTGACGCTCGCGCCGGCTCCGTCCGGGGTGAGTTCGTCCTCAGGCTCGTCGGCGGCCGCGGGCAGCCACGACGCGTTCGCGTCGTCGAAGTCCTCGCCCGCGATTGCCGAAATCTCGTGGTTCGTGAAGCCCGTCGCCGCGGCCTCCGTGAAGTCGCCCTCGCTGGCGGCGTCGGCGGCCTCGGCGACGTTCTGGAACCGCTCCAAGTACCACTCGCGGAAGTTCGTGAAGTCGTTGACCTCGGAGACGGTGTAGCCGCGGTCGAACGCCTCGAAGACCGCGTACGGGCGGTCAGGGGAGGGGGTCTCCAGATAGTCGGCTTCGAGCTCGTCGTCGCTGACGCTCGCCCAGTCCACGTCGGGGTCGTACTCGCTGGAGCGCAGCGCCTTCAGGAGGCTCTCCTCGAACGTGCGGCCGATGGCCATCGCCTCCCCCGTGGACTTCATCGCGGTGCCGAGCGTGAAGTCCACGTCCGGGAACTTGTCCTTGGGCCACCGCGGCACCTTCGTCACCACGTAGTCGATCGCGGGCTCGAAGGCGGCGGTGGTCTCGCCCGTGATTTCGTTGTCGATTTCGTGGAGGCGCTTGCCGAGCGCGACCTTCGCGGTGACGCGAGCGATTGGGTAGCCGGTCGCCTTCGACGCCAGCGCCGACGAGCGGGAGACGCGCGGGTTCACCTCGACGACGCGGTACTCGCCGCCGGGCGTGCCGTCGTCGCGCCACGCGAACTGGATGTTACAGCCGCCCTGAATCCCGAGGTCGCGGATGACTTCGAGCGCCACGTCGCGCATCTCTTGGTGGCCGTCGTCGGGGATGACTTGGCTGGGCGTGACGACCGTGGACTCCCCGGTGTGGATGCCCATCGGGTCGATGTTCTCCATGTTGCAGATGATGATGCAGGAGTCGTCGGCGTCCCGCATCACCTCGTACTCCAGTTCCACCCAGCCCTCGATGGACTCGGTGACCAGCACCTCGTCGTTCCGGGAGAGGCGCAGGCCCTTCCGCACGCGAGCGACGAGTTCGTCCATGTCGTCGACGACGCCGGAGCCGCTCCCGCCGAGCGTGTACGTCGTGCGTGCGATGACCGGGAGCCCGCCCACCTCGTCGGCGGCGGCCTCGACGCGCTCGCGGAGCGCGTCCTCGTCGAACGCCTCAACGGACTCGCCCTCGTCGAGCGTGATGGTCGTCGACGCCGGGACGGGCTCGCCGAGGTCCTCCATGCGCTGGCGGAACAGGTCGCGGTCCTCGGTCGCGTAGATGGTGTCCAGCGGTGTCCCCATGATGTCCACGTCGTACTCGTCGAGGACGCCCTCCTCGGCGAGCTCGGCGGTGACGTTCAGCCCCGTCTGCCCGCCCAGCCCGGCGATGACGCCGTCCGGGTTCTCTTGGGCGATGACCTCCGCGATGGCGTCGGTCGTGATGGGCTCGATGTACACCGCGTCGGCCATCTCGGGGTCGGTCATGATGGTCGCCGGGTTGGAGTTGACGAGCACGACTCGCACGCCCTCCTCCTGCAGCGCCCGGCACGCCTGCGCGCCGGAGTAGTCGAACTCAGCCGCTTGTCCGATCTGGATGGGGCCGCTCCCGATGAGCAGTACCGTGCGGTCGTCGTGCTCGCTCATTTCTACTCGTTCGGAGTTCGCCCATCGTAATAAGCTCCGCGGAATGGACAGAAGTTCGAAGTCGAGTTACGAAAATCGAAGTCACAGGGCACGGCGACGACACCACCGGCTGAACGGCGCTACGGGACACACGCGGCAGAAGAATCGAGACCAGACGCCGGACTGCTCGCCGACAGCCGCGTTACGCCGGCGTGTCGTACTCGTCTTCGAAGTTCCGGCGGACACGTCCGCCGGCGTCCCGTTCGCTGCGCTCCCGGGACTCCCGACGGGATTTCGAGGACGAAACTCACGCAGGGGTATCGTACTCGTCCTCGAAATCCCGCTGCGCGCGGTACGCCTCCACGAACTCGCTCACGTCGAACTCCTGCATCTGCTGTTCGAACTCGCTCTCGGTGCCGCTGTCGTCGGCGTGGCTCACGGCGTGGTCCATCAGTTCCACGACCAACTCCACGACGACCTCGTGGAGCTCTCGGGCTTCGAGGTCCGTCACCCACAGCAGCGCGTAGCCGACGCTCCCGTTCTCGCTCTCGTCGACGGCCACGATGTCCTCGGGGAGCTGCTCCATCACCGCGCCCATCAAGTGCGGCGTCCCGAACTCCTCGAACTCGTCGTCGGGCGCGGGCGTCACCGCCTCCTTCAGCACCGCGACAATGTCCTCGGGCACGAACCGCGACGGCGGATGCATGTCCATCACGACCGCGTGCGTCTCCCCGCAGGAGCACTCGTACTCCCGCATCCCCAAGTCGAAGTCCTTCACGTGAGCCTGCTCCCCGCACGGGAGGTCCACCCACGCGTCGTCGTCCTCGGCGCCCGGTACGCGCGGCTCGGTCATTGTCCCTCGGTTGGCTCGCCGTCCGGTTAAGCCCCGCGAACGCGACCGCCCGAATCTTCTTCCCGGCGGTCCGCGTCGGTCCGAGCATGGCCGCTATCGAACTCCGCGACCTCACCAAGCGCTACGGCGACCTCGTCGCCGTCGACGGCATCTCCTTCGAGGTCGAGGCCGGCGAAGTGTTCGGGTTCCTCGGGCCGAACGGCGCCGGCAAGACCACGACTCTGCGCACGCTGTTGGGGATGCAGGCCCCGACCTCCGGGGGCGTCTCCGTCCTCGGCTACGACACGACCGTCGAAGGCCAGCGCCTCGACGCGCTCGCCGACACCGGGTTCCTCCCGAGCAACCCCCAGTTCGACGAGCAGGCGACGGGCCGCGAGGTCTTGGACCTCCACGAGTCGCTGAAGGGCGGAAGCCGACGCGCCGACCTCGTCGACCGGTTCGAGCCGCCGCTGGACCGCCCGGTGCGCGAATACTCCACGGGGAACGTCCAGAAGCTCGGCGTCGTGCAGGCGTTTATGCACGACCCCGACGTGGTCATCCTCGACGAACCCACGTCGGGGCTGGACCCCCTGCTGCAGGACCGGTTCAACGAGTTCGTGCGCGAGGAGCGCGCCCGCGGCGTCACCGTCCTCTTCTCCAGCCACGTGCTCGGCGAAGTACGGCGCATCTGCGACCGCGTTGGCGTGCTCCGGGACGGCAAACTAGTCGCTGTCGAGGACGTCGAGACGCTGCTGGACCGCAGCGGGAAGCTCGTCCGCGCCCGCGTCGCCGGGGACCTGCCGCCGGACGCCTTCGACATCCCCGGCGTCTCGGAGGTCACGCGCCGCTCGACCGACGGCGCGACTCGGGTGTCGTTCACGTTCACTGGCGACGTGGACGCGCTCGTCGACGAACTCGACCGCTACCCACTAGAGGAGCTGGACGTGGAGGAAGCGCCCCTCGAAGAGGTCTTCCTCGACTTCTACGGGGGTGACGAGGATGCTTGAACTCGCGGCGTACGGCGCCCGGAAACGATTGAAGGGCGCGCTCGCGCTCGCGGTCGGCCTCTCGGCGTTCAGCGCGATGTACGCGGCGTTCTTTCCCTCGCTGACCGGTAACCTCGACCTCGGCTCGTACGTCGAGGCGCTCCCGCCCGCGTTCGTCGAGGCGTTCGGCCTGCGCGCGTTCAACACCATCGAGGGCTTCCTCGCCACGGAGCTCTACCAGTTCGCGTGGGTCATCCTCCTCGGGCTCTACCTCGCGTACAGCGCGGCGTCCCTGATTTCCGGCGACGTGGAGAGCGGCCGCATGGACGT
>JGI12451J12833_1000600_pt1 | contig 11475 bp, 10 predicted proteins | sample A23E3SouthBayCA_2_FD_12833 | JGI IMG/M metagenome (IMG submission 12833) | reverse complement strand
CGCTGCGATCGTCACCAGGGCACTCATCGCGAGCATAAACGCCGCGAGTTGATCGGCGACCAGCGTGATCCCGTACGGAGCCGTCCAGCCCGAGAGCTGATACGTCAGGATCGACTCCGAGAAGACCTGCCACACGAGCGCACCGACGGCGCCGACGTATCCGGCCCCGCCGAGCAGGCTGATCGCCCGCTGGACGCGCGGACGCGAGCGCGTGACGAGCGTTAAAACGGCCGTGACCAGTGCGACCAGAAGCGGCGCGACGACGACGTTACTCATGTGTATCACCCAGTTCAGTGAGATCGAGTGTTCCGTGTTCCTCGTACACCCGGTAGGTAAGCACCAGCGCGAACGCGGTCGTCCCGAACCCGATGACGATCGCCGTCAACACGAGCGCCTGGACGAGCGGATCGGTCGTCGCCGTCGCCCCGTGACTGCCGTGGCCGACGAACGGGACCGAGCCGGCGAGACCGCCCATCGTCACGAGATAGACGTTCGCAGCCTGGCTGAGAATCGAGATGCCCCAGACGACCTGTACGATGTCACGCCGGAGGACGAGGAACGTTCCCAGCGCGAACAGCAGGCCGAGGACGACCGCCAGCAGGAACTGTGGGTCCCGGGCCGGGACGTACGCTCCAGCACCGCCAGCGGCGAGAACGCGTGCGATCATTCGGCACCCACCACCGCGACGACCGTCAGCAGTCCACCGACGACGACAAAGTACACCCCGAGATCGAACGCCAGCGCCGACGCGACCTCGATCTCGTGGAACAGTGGAACGCCCTCCACGAAGACGACGGCCTGACTGAGGAACGGATAGCCGAGTGCGATCGCGACGATCCCGCTCCCGGCAGCGAGCGCCAGTCCGATCGCCAGCACTTCGCTGAACTCCTTCGTCACGCCGGGCCGTTGCTGCTTCCCGTCTTCGACGGGTTCACCGGGAATCGCACGGGGCAGGGCCGCCCGGTCGAGGATCTCCGTCTCGAAGTAATCCAGCCCGAAGATGATGTAGACGAGCACGAACGCGACGGCGGTCAGGACGCCGCCGATGAAACCACCTCCGGGGGCGTTGTGACCCTGCAGCAGCAGCGACACTGCCGTGATCAAGATGATCGGTACGACGACTCTGACGACTGTTCGAGCGATGACAGTCGGCTCGTTTTCTGTCACTGTGTCTCACCTCGTTCGCGCATCGCGACCAGCGTGATCACGGACAGCGCGGCCATCGCGATCACCGATATCTCGCCGAGTGTATCGAACGCACGGAAGTCGACGAGGATGACGTTCACGATGTTGGCACCCCCGCCGTGATCGAGAATCCACGTCCCGTGTTCGGCCGGCACGCCGCCGCGTTCGAGGAAGAAATTCGCGATCCGCTGATCGGGGTTTGCGCCCGTCGTCACCAGCACCGTCAGGAAGACCGTGATCCCGACGATACCCGACGCGATGGCGTCTCTCGCGATGACCGACCGACGCGCCTCCCCGTAGAACGGGGGTAGCTTGTCGAGCACCAGCAAAAAGAGCACGAGCACGAGCGTCTCGATGAGCAGTTGCGTCAGCGCCAGATCGGGGGCGTCTCCCAGGATGTAGAAGATCGCCACCATGAACCCCAGGATCGAGAGCGTCAGCACGCCCACAATGTGCGAGGGCGCGCGCGTCAGTGCCAGCGCAGCCACGACGGCGACGCCGAGGACGATTGCCATCGGGACGGGCGTGACGATCCCAGCGAACGACGGCAGCGCGACGGCCGTCACGGCGTAGGCCAGCAGTGTCATCACGCTTACCGCGAGCAACAGCATCATCGCGTACGTGCGAAGCAGCCCCGTCTGGATCGTCGACTCGACCACGCGAAGACGATCGAGGCCGTCGACGGCCGAGTCGTAATACCAGTTCGCGCTGAGCACCGGAACCGACCGCAATCGGACGATCGTCGTTCGTAGCTGGCTATAGAACGGATACGCGACGATGCCGAGTCCGACCGTCGTCGCGCTCATCGCCACCGGAACCGTGAGCTCAGTCGGCAGGTAATACGAGAAGTGTGCACCGTGCTCGCCACCCTGGTCGATCGCGGTCGCACCGACGACCTGGCTCACGAACTCCTCGAGCGGGTCGATGTGGACGCCGGCCGTCGCGGTGATCCCGCCGATCCCGATGATCCCGGCGACGACGGCCAGCACGACCGCCGGCAGTCGCATCGACCACGGCGGCGTGTGGACGTGGTCAAGCGCCTCGGGCTTCTCGCCGAAGAACAGCATCAAAAAGCGGATCGAATACAGGAACGTGAACACGCTCCCGAAGACGGCGACGACCGGCAGGATCCACCACAGCCCGCCCGAGGCGTGTGCGAGTTCGTAGGTCGCCTCGAAGAGGAACTCCTTGGAGTAGAAGCCGTTGAACGGTGGGACGCCGGCCATCCCGAGCGCGGCGACAACCGTAACGCCGGCGGCGACTGGCAGATCACGCCACAGCCCGCCGAGGTCGTCGATCATCCGTGTCCCGGCTTCGTGGGCGATGATCCCGGCCACGAGGAAGAGTGCGGCCTTGAACGCGGCGTGGTTGAGGATGTGAAACGCCCCGGTCTCGGCCCCGTACGCGCTCGCACCGCCTCCGACGACGCCGAACCCGGCGATAATCAGCCCCAGGTGCGAGGCCGTCGAATACGCGAGCAACTCCTTGATATCACTTGCCCCGACAGCCAGAATCGCAGCGACGGTCATCGTCACCAGTCCCATCGTGACGAACAGCAGTTGCCACTCCTCGGAGGCCAACAGCGGTCGGAAACGGCCGACGAGATAGACGCCCGCCTTGACCATCGTCGCCGAGTGCAGGAACGCCGAAACGGGCGTCGGTGCCTCCATCGCGTTGGGCAGCCAGATGTGCAGCGGGACCTGCGCGGACTTCGCGGCGGCGCCGATCCCGATCAATACGAGCGCGGGCACGAACAGCCCGTCTGCACGGAGCCCCTCACGGATCGAGTCGGCCTGTGCGAGCAGCGCCTGGTCGGTGCCGAGCAACTGGAGGGTCCCGCCCTCACCGGCCACGAGCAGAAATCCGAGTAGCATGAACAGCCCGCCGGCGACCGTGATGAGCATCGACTTGCGGGCGGCGTACTGCGAGGACGACTGGCCGGTGTAGTGGCCGATCAGAATAAACGACGAGATACTGGTCAACTCCCAGAAGACGAACAGGACGATGAGATCGGCAGCGAAGGCGACGCCGAGCATCGACCCCATGAACGCCAGCAGCGTGGCGTAGAACTTCATCTTCCCCGGCTCCTCGTGCATGTATCCGCCGGAGTAAGTGAGAATCAGGACGCCGATCCCGCTGGCCAGAAAGCCGATCAGAAGCGAGAGCCCGTCGACGTAAAACGACAGCGCGACCTCGAACCCGGGCGCGTCGATCCACGTCCAGGAGACGAGCCCGCGCGCGCCGGTCGTCGCAAACCAGCCGACGAGGCCGAACGTGACGGCCGCAACTGCCGCAGACGCGTAGGCAGTTCGCTCGCCGAGCAGCCGGTAGACGAGCGGCGTCAGGGCTGCAGCGAGGAACGGCAGTCCCACGATAACCGCCATGACCCACTGGTTCGGTTGCACGTCGGAGGTTTTGCCCCAGTCCGGATTTAACTCTTCTCAAATCCGAACACAGCCGGAGTATAACCGGTGATCTTCTGTTGAGAAATCCGGCTACCCGTGCGTGCTGCTCGGGTCACTCCCACTTCGCTGCCGGGTTCGTCACCGCACCGTTCGCCGCCGAGCCGAAGTCGCGGTGGTACTTCGCCAGGAACCCACCCTCGTAGTTCGGTTCGGGTTCGTCACGCGCTTCGAGTCGGCGTTCGATCTCCTCGTCGCTGAGGTCGATCGACAGCTCGAGATCGTCGATGTCGATCGTGATCTGATCGCCGTCCTCGAGTGCGGCGATGGGGCCGCCGACGTACGCCTCGGGCGCGACGTGCCCGATCGAGAATCCGCGGGTCGCGCCGGAGAACCGGCCGTCTGTCAAAAGCGCCACGTCCTCGGCGTGGCCCTGGCCGGCGACCGCCGACGTGACGCCGAGCATCTCGCGCATGCCGGGTCCGCCGCGTGGCCCCTCGTTGCGGATGACGATCGCGTCACCGGACTCGACGTGCCCTTCCTGGACGTATTCCATCGCCTCGGACTCCTCCTCGAAGACTCTGACCGGCCCCTCGTGGTGGAGGTGGTCCGACCCGGTGATCTTGATGACCGCACCGTCGGGCGCGAGGTTACCCGAGAGGATACGGATGGCACCCCGATCGTGGAACGGATCCTCGACCGGCCGGAGGTACTCGACGTCGAGTTCCTCGATCGTCGGCAGGTCCATCGTGGCCAGTTCCTCGCCGATCGTGTTGCCCGTGACCGTCCGGGCGTCGCCGTCGATCAGGTCGGCGTCACGCAGGGCCTGCAGCACGACCGGGACGCCGCCGACCTCGTAGAGGTCGTTCATAACCTTCTCGCCGCCAGGCTGGAAGTCCGCGATCTTGGGGGTGCGTGCGCTGATCCGGTTGAAGTCCTCGATGTCGAGGTCGACGTTCGCCTCGGCGGCCATCGCCAGCAGGTGCAAGACGGCGTTGGTCGAACCGCCCACGGCGACCTGTAGCGCGATCGCGTTCTCGAAGCTCGCTTTGCTGAGGAAATCCGACGGGCGGCGCTGCTCCTGGACGACCTCGACGGCGAGTTCGCCGCTCTCGCGAGCGACGGTGTAGCGCGACCACTCCTCGGCCGGCGGCGCGGCACTGCCCAGCGGCGCGAACCCGAGCGCCTCGGAGATCGAGGCCATCGTGTTGGCCGTGAACATCCCACCGCAGGAGCCGGCCCCGGGACAGGCGTGGCGCTCCATCTCGTCGAGTTCCGCCTCGGACATCTCGCCCTGTGCGACCGAGCCGACGCCTTCGAAGACGTTCTGGATCGTCACCTCGCGGCCGTCGTGCTCGCCGGGCATGATCGACCCGCCATAGAGGAACACCGAGGGGAGATCCGTCCGGATCGAGGCCATCATCATCCCCGGCATGTTCTTGTCACAGCCGCCGATCGTCACCAGCCCGTCCATCCGCTCGGCGAAGCTCACAAGTTCGACCGAGTCGGCGATCATCTCCCGGGAGATCAGCGACGCCTTCATCCCCTCGGTCCCCATCGATATCGCGTCGGAGACGGTGATCGTCCCGAACTCGATCGGCATGCCGCCGGACTCGTCGATGCCCTCGTAGGCCGACTCGGCGACCTCGTCCAGGTGGACGTTACACGGCGTGATGTCCGCCGCCGGGTTGGCGATCCCGACCATCGGCGAGGAGAGGTCCTGGTCGTCGTATCCCATCGCGCGGAACATCGCTCGATGGGGGGCGCGTTCTGTTCCTTCCGTGACCTCCGCGCTCCGGAGATCCGGATCTTTCGCGTTTTCGTCCTCCATGTACACTCCGTGCGCGTCCGCGGTCTTAAGCACGAGGTCCACGACAAGGCAGGGATCCACGACAAACGTCCTCCCGTGAAGTTTGTATGACTATCTCATCCCAGGTCGTCAAATTTAATAATGAAGATTCTGATATCGAGGTGCGTGCCACTAGGACACAATCGGTGTCACGTAGCGAGGTTGACTATCCATGCGCGAAACCCCTCGAACGAGCAGACGTAGCGTCCTGAAAGGCATCGGTACAGCAGCGCTCGGTGCGCTCGGTTTCGGATCGGCAGGAAGCTCGCCCGCCGAGGCGGCAGGCGAGCCCATCATGATGCAGTACTTTCACGAGCCGTGGAGTACTGTCGAGTCCGACATTCCGACTATTGCTGATATCGGTTACGACGCAATCTGGATCCAGCAACCGGCAGAGGCGATCCTCACGTGGGACGACCAGGATGGGCGAAACGACCCGCCGCTGGGGTATCAGCCGGTCGATCTTCGAAACTTCAACAGCGAGTTCGGCACCGAGTCGGAGTTGCAGTCACTGATCGATACTGCACACTCCCATGGAGTCGAGGTGTACCTCGACACGGTTCTCAACCACATGGCGGCGGCCAGTTACGACACGTTCCCGCAGTTCGAATACGAACACTTCCACCACGACGTCGGAGCGATCGACGACTGGAGCGACCCGCATCAGGTCAAACACGGCGAGTTCCTCGGGCTGAAGGACCTCGGCCAGCTCAGCCACATCGACGGCGATCCGGCCTACGTCCGCCAGCAACTCAAAAACTACATGGACAAGATGGCCGAGTTCGGTGCGGACGGCCACCGGTTCGACGCGGCAAAGCACATGTACACCGATTTCTTCTCGGACTACGCGAACCAGTGGGCCGACGACAACGGGATGTTCAAGGTCGGCGAAGTCTACGACGGGAGCGTCGACTACGTCCAGAACTACGCGGATACCGGGATGAACGTCTTTGACTACCCTCTCTTTTTCACGATGCACGATGCCTTCGAGTACGGCGATATGAGTGCGCTCGAAGGCGCTGGCATCACCGGACAGGACCCGTGGCACTCGGTGCCGTTCGCTGATAATCACGACGAGGACGGACCGAGCCAGTACGAACTGGCCTTCGCGTACGCCTCGACGATCGAGGGATACCCCGTACACTACAACCTCTATCCGAGCTGGCTGCTCGACAACGACAACATCAACAACATGGTCTGGGTCAAGAAGAACCTGGCCGGCGGGGAAACCTACTATCGCCACTCCGGCAACGACTTGCTGGTGTACGAACGGTACAACAACCTGCTAGTTGGACTGAACAACAACACCAGCAGCTGGCGTGACGAGTGGGTCTACACGTCCTGGCGTGACGAGACGCTCAACGACTACTCCGGGAACGCCAGCGACGTGACGGTCAACAACGACGGCTGGGTGAAGATCAGCGTCCCGCCGGAAGGGTGGGTCTTCTACGCACCGTACTAACCACACAGCTACGTTGGAGAAGGATTGGGCAACTAACCACCACACTGCACGACAGTCTCGTCACTCGTATATTTCGTTGCAGCGCTGAGCGAGTTCGATGTCCTGCCCGGTAATGCCGCCCGCGTCATGGGTCGTCAGCCGCACCTCGACTTCACCCCACGTGATCGTGATCTCTGGATGATGCCAGGCGTCCTCCGCGAGGCCCCCGACTCCGGACGCGAACCCCACGCCCGGGAGATACGAGTCGAACTCGAAGGTGCGAACGATCTCCTCGCCGTCGTGGCTCCATCCGCCGGGAAGTCGATCGTCGATCTCGTCGTCGGAAAGTACGTCGCCCATACCCACGTGAACGACTGCCAGTCGAAAATAGGTTCGGCTCCCGGCAGTGCAGGCGTCCGGTCGCTCCGTTGCGAGACGGCGGAATATATGGTGCTATCGCGCGCCTGAAGTGGCTGGGCCTCCTTGCTGAGAGCAATGAGCGATAGTGGAGGCCCGCTGTCACCGGATCGACCGGAGGCCGAGCGTCCGTTCGAGGTACAGGCGCCGTTCGATCCCGCAGGCGACCAGCCCGAGGCCATCGAACAGCTCGCCGACGGATTCCGGCAGGGGATGGACGAGCAGACGTTACTCGGTGTCACTGGGTCCGGCAAGACCAATACCGTCTCGTGGACCATCGAGGAGCTCCAGCAGCCGACGCTGGTGATCGCCCACAACAAGACGCTGGCCGCCCAGCTCTACGAGGAATTTCGCGAGCTGTTCCCGAACAACGCCGTCGAGTATTTTGTCTCCTACTACGACTACTACCAGCCCGAGGCCTACGTCGAGCAGACGGACAAATACATCGAGAAAGACGCCTCGATCAACGAGGAGATCGACCGGCTTCGCCACAGTGCGACCCGGTCGCTCCTGACCCGCGACGACGTCATCGTCGTCGCGTCGGTCTCGGCGATCTACGGGCTTGGCGACCCGCAGAACTACGTCGATATGTCGCTTCGGCTCGAACGCGGCCAGCGGATCGACCGGGACGAACTGCTCGGACGGCTGGTCGATCTGAACTACGAGCGCAACGACGTGGACTTCACACAGGGTACGTTCCGCGTGCGCGGGGATACCGTTGAAATCTACCCGATGTACGGGCGATATGCGGTCCGGGTCGAGATGTGGGGCGACGAGATCGACCGGCTCGTGAAGATCGACCCCCTGGAGGGAGAGATCAAAAGCGAGGAGCCGGCGGTCCTGTTACACCCGGCCGAACACTATTCGATTCCCGAACAGCGCCTCCAGCGGGCGATCGACGAGATCGAACGGCTGATGGACGAACGCGTCTCCTACTTCGAGCGCCAGGGTGATCTCGTGGCCGCCCAGCGGATCGAGGAGCGAACGACGTTCGATCTCGAGATGCTGAAGGAGACCGGCTACTGCTCGGGTATCGAGAACTACTCGGTCCACCTCTCGGATCGCGAGTCGGGCGAAGCACCGTATACGCTGCTCGACTATTTCCCCGATGACTTCCTGACGGTCATCGACGAGTCCCACCAGACGATCCCGCAGATACGCGGCCAGTACGAAGGTGACAAGTCGCGCAAGGACTCGCTGGTCGAGAACGGCTTCCGGCTGCCCACTGCCTACGACAACCGACCGTTGACATTTGAGGAATTCGAGAGGAAGACCGACCGGACGCTGTACGTTTCGGCGACGCCCGGCGACTACGAGCGCGACGTCAGCGACCGGATCGTCGAGCAGATCGTCCGTCCCACGCACCTGGTTGATCCCGAAATCGAGGTCAGTCCTGCTGACGGACAGGTCGAGGACCTGCTCGAACGGATCGGCGATCGGGTCGAACAAGACGAGCGCGTGCTCGTGACGACACTCACCAAGCGGATGGCTGAAGACCTGACCGAGTACCTCGAAGAGGCGGGCGTCGCCGTCGAATACATGCACGACGAGACCGACACGCTGGAGCGACACGAACTCGTTCGCGGGCTCCGCGCGGGTGAGTTCGACGTCCTCGTGGGAATCAACCTGCTACGGGAGGGACTGGACATCCCCGAGGTGTCGCTCGTCGCGATTCTGGACGCCGACCAGGAGGGCTTTCTCCGGAGTGAGACGACGCTGGTGCAGACGATGGGACGGGCCGCTCGCAACGTCAACGGGCAGGTGGTGCTCTACGCTGACGACTCGAGCGACGCGATGGAATCCGCAATCGAGGAGACCCGCCGCCGCCGTCGGATCCAGCGGGAATACAACGAGCAACACGGTTTCGAGCCGACGACCATCGAGAAGGAGATCGGCGAAACGAACCTGCCCGGCAGCAAGACCGAGACGCGCGACACCGCCGGAATGGAGCCCGAAGATGCCGACGCCGCAGCACATCTGATCGAGGAGCTACAGGAACGGATGGATGCCGCCGCCGACAATCTCGAATTCGAACTCGCAGCCGACATCCGTGATCGGATCCGGAAACTCCGGGAAGAATACGAACTGGACGGCGGCGAGGAAGACGGCGTCGTTCCGGAGCCAGGACTTGAAGAGCAGTAGCTACCGACGGAAGTGCGAGGAAGCGACTGTCGCGATCACAGATCGATGTACTGCTGTTCCCACTCGCGTCGCGCTTCGATTTCACGCCGGCCGCGCCGTGTCAGACTGTAGTAGTTCGTCCGTCGATCCCGCTGACCCTTCTCGACGAGGCCCTTATCGACGAGCGTGTCGAGGTTCGGATACAGTCGACCGTGGTGGATCTCTTTCTCGTAGTACTCTTCGAGTTCTTCTTTGATTGCGAGTCCGTGCGGCTCCTCTTTCCCAGCGATGACATATAGGAGGTCACGCTGAAATCCTGTCAAGTCGTACATCGGTAATGTCCACTTTTACATTACTATCGGAATAGCATAAATATATCGGAGCGAAAAAAGCGTCCAGTCGATAGACACGGCGTTCGTCCATGTCAACTCGATCCGTCACAGATAACGACGCTGATGGGAAACGGCACATCGTGTTGTCGATTACTGACGAGCCACCAGGTGTCAACGACTGGAATATATGTATGACCGCCGCTGTCGGGAACGAGACATACGATAGTGGGGCCGGTCAGTAGACACTATCCAACAGTTATAACGAGTGGAAAGCGAACCGACCGGGCAAAACATGCCCGGTCGGACGCTTGCCGCCCTGAATTGGTCCCCGCTGACGCTTCGGCCCTCCAAGCGAAGCGTCATCCCGATTTTGGGGTATAGATTGACTTAAAAGTACCGACCTCTGCCGGGAATACCACCAGCGAATACAGCAACTGCGGCTCGAATTGGGAGACAAGCGGCACAGATACGGGTGGCTGTACGTTCGGATAGATATTCAGCAGTCGTGGCGAATCATTTCGAGATGGGATAGCTGCAGGACGAGTCAGGCGTCGAGATTGCTGGCGTACTGATAATCTGCCTGTGCAGCGACCGGACGGGTGTCATCGAGCGGAATCTGCCATGCCTCGATCGTCGCCGGGTCAGCGAGTGCGTTCGTGAGTGTAGTGCGGACCTCAAGGACGTCGACGCCGTAGTAGTCTCTCGGGATGCCATGTAAATACTGCAGTGCCGTCTCGAAGAGACTCACCATTCCGGCGTCGTTCTCGAAGTCGAAGTGCTTGTACGCGCCTGCTGCAACCTGCACCATCCCGTGCGCGAACGCACTTTCGGTCGTTCCCCGGCCGTAGTTGAACCACTCCGCTTCGAAACAGTCGTGGCTCTCGTGGTATGCACCGCTGTTGAACAGTCGGACGCCGTGGACGACTGCTCGCCGAAGTGTTGCATGCTCCCAGGCAGATCCGGTCCAGCCGGTCGGTGACCCCGATGGTGGCGGAACGCTCTCGTCGCGCGTGTGTTCGTCCATAGTTCTGATTAGGGGAGACGACGGGAAATACCATCGCCTGGTCTACAGGCGGGGTAGGGCGAGTGCCTCGGGGTCATACGGAAATCGAAGATTTCCGTGATAGGCGTGGGGCGGAGGCCCACGAACCTGCGAACGGCGCAAGCGCCGTGAGCAGATGACGAGACGCAAGCGTCTCGAACCACTTGACCCCGAGGGTGAAGCCCGTCAGCCCGAACAGCAATCCAAACAGTTAATACAACAGAAATATTATCTGATTGTAACGGTCAGAAAACAACCCCTAAAGACGGAGTTGAAGACCTCAATTCCGCGCTGGCCGTGTCGAGGTTTGGAAATGCGACTCCTCTCAAAACCCTGCCGCTATGGTGGGTGAGACGGGAGTTGTCGGGTCGTAGTGGAGCGACCGACTCCCACGGACACACCTCGTGTGTGTTCGGGTGTTAATTCCAGCTAACCCATCTAGGGAAAGTCGGGAGGAATTAAATTCCCTTGCCGGGTGCGGTGCCGACCCGGAGATAGGGAAGCCTCGGGGCTTGCCCCCGAGGTACTTCACCAGTGTTGATCGCTTCCGTAGGAGGTTTAAACATCCTCGAATAACCACCAACCGCACAACACGGGTGCGAGGGTAGCCAAGCCTGGAAACGGCGGCGGACTCAAGATCCGCTCCTGTAGAGGTCCAAGGGTTCAAATCCCTTCCCTCGCATCGA
>JGI12451J12833_1000596_pt1 | contig 11505 bp, 9 predicted proteins | sample A23E3SouthBayCA_2_FD_12833 | JGI IMG/M metagenome (IMG submission 12833) | reverse complement strand
CGTCGGTGTGCTCGCGGAGCCACGACGCGACGGCGTCGCCGGCGGCGGTCTCGTCGTCGTGGCTCGGAATCGAGACGAGCCGTTCCGTGAGGTCGCGGAGTTCGGACACACCGGAGCGTCGGCCGCCAGTTCCTTAGTTGGTCGGCGCCGCGTCGCCGCGCCCCCGGTCACACGCCTTATCAACCCGGCGACGCGTATTCCGGACCAACATGAACATCGTGCCCGACACGAGCGTCGTCGTCGACGGCCGCATCTCGAAGCGGGTCGAGGACGGCGAGTACGACGGCGCCACCGTCTACATCGCGGAAGCGGTCGTCGGCGAGGTCGAAGCGCAGGCGAACAGCGGCAGACAGACCGGCTGGGACGCCCTCGAAGAGCTCCAGCGGCTCGTGGAGCTCGCGGACGACGGCGAGATCACCGTCAAGTACGTCGGCGAGCGCGCCGGCGAGGAGGACATCCAGCGCGCGGCGGCGGGCGCCATCGACGCCATCATCCGGGACGTGGCGATGGACCACGACGCGCGCCTGCTCACCAGCGACATCGTGCAGGCGGAGGTGGCGAAGGGGAAGGGCATCGACGTGGAGTACCTCGAACCGCTCGAACGCGAGCTCGGCGAGCTCGGCTTGGAGCGGTACTTCGACGACCTGACGATGAGCGTCCACCTCAAGGAGGGGATGGTGCCGATGGTCAAGCGCGGCGAGGTCGGCGAAATCGAGTACCAGCCCGCGGGCGACGAGGAACTCGACATCGAGACCGTCGAGGAGTACGCCAGCGAAGTGATTACGACCGCGAAGCGCGACGACGACGCGTTCGTGGAGCTCTCCGAGGAGGGGATGACTATCGCGCAGGTGCGGGACATGCGCATCGCGGTGTCGCGACCGCCGTTCTCGGAGGCCGTCGAAATCACGGCCGTGCGCCCCATCGTGAAGACGACGATGGACGACTACGAGCACGCCGACGAACTCCGCGAGCGCCTGCTGGAGCGGGACCGCGGCGTGCTCATCGCGGGCGCGCCGGGCGCCGGGAAGTCGACGTTCGCGCAGGCGGTCGCGGAGTTCCTCTCCGAGCACGACAACGTCGTGAAGACGATGGAGAAGCCCCGCGACCTGCAGGTCGGCGACGAGGTCACCCAGTACACGGAACTGGGCGGCGAGATGTCCAAGACCGCGGACTCGCTGCTGATGGTGCGCCCGGACTACACCATCTACGACGAGGTTCGGAAGACCGACGACTTCGAGGTGTTCTCGGACATGCGGCTGGCGGGCGTCGGGATGGTCGGCGTCGTCCACGCCACGCGGCCCATCGACGCGCTCCAGCGGCTCGTCGGGCGCGTCGAGTTGGGGATGATTCCGCAGATCGTGGACACGGTCGTCTACATCGAGGAGGGCGACGTGGAGACCGTCTACGACGTGACGACCGAGGTGAAGGTCCCGGAGGGCCTGATGGAGGAGGACCTCGCGCGGCCCGTGATTCAGGTGCGGGACTTCGCCACGGGGACGCCCGCCTACGAGATTTACACGTTCAACCGTCAGGTCGTCACGGTGCCCCTCGACGAGACCGACGAGGCCCCCGAGTCGGGCGTGGACAAGCTCGCAAAGCAGGAGGTCGAGCGGGAGATTCAGGCGGCGACCCGCGGCCCCGTCGAGGTGGACATCCGCGGCCCGAACGAGGCCGTGGTGTACGTCTCCGAGGACGAAATCAGCCACGTCATCGGGAAGGGCGGCGGCCGCATCTCTGACATCGAGGAGCGCCTCGGCATCAACATCGACGTGCGGACGCTCGACGAGCGCACCACCGAAACTGCGGGCGGCGGCGGGGGCGCGACGACCGCGGGGCAAGTCGTGACGCCGGAGGTCACGTCCCGGCACATCATCCTGCCGCTGTCGGGCGACCGAGCGGGCGAGACCGTGGAAGTGCAGGCGGACGGCGAGTACCTGTTCACGGCGACGGTCGGGCGCGGCGGCGACATCCAAGTCTCTCGGGGGTCGGCCATCGCCGAGGAACTGGAGCGCGCCATCGACCGCGAGCGCACGATTACGGTCGTGCCGAACGAGTAATCAGGCGGCTTCAGCGTCGCCGGCGGCGGACGCGTCCTCGTTTTCGGTTTCGCTGGTCAGCTTGTAGAGGCTCTGTCGGGCGTCGGCGAAGTAGATGTCCTCGTCGACGACCCCGCGGTCTTCGAGCCGTTCGAGCGCGTACCGGACGGTGCGCGCCGAGAGCATCGTTTCCTCCACGATTCGCTTCTGGGTGAGGGGGCCGTCGTACTCGAGCACCTTGTAGACGAGCTTGGCGCTCGGCGGGAGGTCCTCCAGCACACTGTCGTCTTCAGCCATCGTTACGTTTCGAAACACTCCACGCGCTTAAAAGTGCGGGAGCCTCCCACGGAGCGCGAGCGCGCACCCCCGACCGGCGGACCCGGGCGGGACGCGCGGAGCCGCCAAGCGAACACCTTTTGAGCGCGGCTCACGGAGGTGTAGGTATGACAGAAACAGTGGACCCGACGGCTGCCCACCGGCGCAGCCTGAAGGTGACCACAATCGCCACCCTCGGCGGCGTCGTCGCGGCGTTCGCCTCGGAGGTGGTCGTCACCGACCCGACCAGCCGCACGGGGCTGCTCGTGTTGCTCGCGGTGGTCGCCGTCGAGCTCGGGCTGATGCGCGGGACCGGCGTCGACGTCGCCGACTTCTCGCCGAAGGACTTCCTCTACGTCGGCTTCATGTCGTTCGCCCTCTGGTTCATCACGTGGGGCGTACTGCTCTCCGAAGGCATCACCTTCTAACGATGGCCGACGACAGCATCGCGGTCGTGGACCTCGACAGGTGCCAGCCCGACCGCTGTAACTACGAGTGCTCGAACTACTGCCCGCCGAACCGCACGGGCAAGGAGTGCATCACGCTACGGGGGGAGGACGCCGAGGACGGCGACCCCGACCAAGTGCGCATCTCCGAGGAGATCTGTCTCGGGGAGACCTGCGGCATCTGCGTCGAGAAATGCCCCTTCGACGCCATCGAAATCATCAACCTCCCGCAGGAGCTCGACGACGAGCCCACGCACCGCTACGGCGAGAACGCGTTCTCGCTGTACGGTCTCCCGGTCCCAGAGTCCGGGAAGGTGACGGGGCTGCTCGGCCCGAACGGCATCGGGAAGTCCACCGCGGTGAAGATTCTCGCCGGCGAAATCACGCCGAACCTCGGCCGCCACGACGACGCGCCGGGCTGGGACGAGGTCGTCGACGAGTACCGCGGCACCGAACTCCAAGACTACCTCGAAGCCGTGCGCGCCGGCGACGTGGAGGTCGCCCGGAAGCCCCAGTACGTCGACCAGATTCCCGAGCAGTTCGACGGCACCACGCGCGAACTGCTCGAACGCACCGACGAGCGCGGCGTCCTCGACGACCTCGTCGACCGGCTCTCGATTCGCCCGGTCATCGACCAGTCCATCGACTCGCTTTCGGGCGGCGAGCTCCAGCGCGTGGCGCTGGCGGCGACGCTCGCCCGCGACGCGGACTTCTACTTCGTGGACGAGCTCACCCCGTACCTGGACATCGGCCAGCGCGTCACCGCGGCGCGCATCGTCCGCGAACTCGCCGAGGAGGAGGACAAGGCCGTCCTCGTCGTCGAGCACGACCTCGCGGTGCTGGACCTGCTCGCGGACTCCATCCACGTCGCGTACGGTGAGCCGTCCGTCTACGGCGTGGTGACCCCGCCGAAGAGCGTTCGCAACGGCATCAACGAGTACCTGAAGGGGTACCTCGACAACGAGAACATGCGCATCCGCCCGGAGGCTATCACCTTCGAGGAGCACGCGCCCCGGGAGACCTCGACGGCGGACACGCTGGTCTCGTATCCGGAGATGACGAAGTCCTACGGCGACGACGAGTTCACGCTCACCGTCGACGGCGGCGACATCAACCGCAACGAGGTGCTGGGCGTGGTCGGCCCGAACGGCATCGGGAAGTCCACGTTCGCGCAGCTGCTGGCGGGCGACCTCGACCCCACGAGCGTCGCGGGCGAGGCGGGCGCCGAACTCGACGTGGGGCTGGACATCGCGTACAAGCCCCAGTACGTCGAGGCCGACCAGCGCATCCGCGTGGACGCGTTCCTCTCCTCGATTACGGACGACTTCGGGACGAGCTACTGGAACACCGAAATCGGTGACCCGCTCCAGCTCGACCCGATTCTCGAACAGAACCTCACGGACCTCTCCGGCGGGGAGCGCCAGCGCGTCGCCATCGCCGCGACGCTGTCGAAGGACGCCGACCTCTACCTGCTCGACGAGCCGAGCGCGCACCTCGACGTCGAGCAGCGCGTGCTCGCCACGCGCGCCATCCGGCGGTTCGCAGAGAACCGCGAGACCACCGTGATGGTCATCGACCACGACATCTACATGGTCGACCTCGTGAGCGACCGGCTGATGGTGTTCGACGGCGAGCCCGCCGAGCGCGGCCGCGCGTCGACCCCGCAACCGATGCGCTCGGGGATGAACGAGTTCCTCTCGAACCTCGACGTGACCTTCCGCCGCGACGAGAACCTCGGCCGCCCGCGCATCAACAAGCCCGGCAGCCAACTCGACAAACAGCAGAAGCGCGACGGCGAATACTACTACACTACCGAGTAGGCCGTCGATGCGCCGTTCGCGGTTTTTGGAGCAGGTTTTTGCGCGAGCAGTCGCGCAGCGACTGTGAGCCGAAAAAGGTGCGTGCACGAACAGCAGAAGCGCGACGGCGAATACTACTACACCACCGAGTAGCGCGCGCCCGAGCGCCCCCATCGTTCTCCCGCCGCGTGCGACCCGAATCACCCCGTCACGCCGCGGCGGCGGCGTTAACCCGGGTTAATCGGCGTTAACTGTACGGAAGTCGCGTGCACGGTCCCGCGGGTATAAGCGACGGGACCGCCAACGACCGGTCGAGATGAGAGCGACCGTACTGCTCGTGGCCGCAGTCCTCGTCGTCGGCGCCGCGGCGCCAGCGGTGGCCGGCGCGGCGACGAGCGACGGCGCGGCGTCCGCGCCGCTCGTGGCCCAAGAAGACGAGACGAACGCGACGACCAACGAGACGGACAACGGGACGGCGCCGGGCGCGATGCTCGCCGGCGTCGCGGAGGTGCAGGAGGCGGAAGTCGAGGGCGAGGTCGAGCGGCGGACGTTCGGCCTGCAGGTCGCGGCGGCGAACTCGAACGCCTCGAAGGCGTCGGTCGTCGCCAACCACACGCGGGCCCTCGACCAGCGCCTCGCGGACCTCCGCGAGCGCAAGCAGGAACTGACGGCGGCCCGGGAGAACGAGACCATCTCGGAGTCCCGGTACCGCGGCGAGATGGCGGGGCTGGCGGCTCGAATCTCGGCGCTGCAGTCGATGAGCAACGAGACCGCGACGGCGGCGCGCGGGCTGCCCGCGGCGGCGCTGGAAGCCCACGGCGTGAACGCCTCCGCCATCGACCGGCTGCGGACGGACGCGAGCAACCTCTCCGGCCCCGAGGTCGTGGCCATTGCCCGGAACATCGCCGGCCCGCCGGGGAACCGCAGCGCGGGCCCGCCGTTCGGGAACGGGATGGGTGGCCCGCCGACTGACGTGCCCGGCAGCGGCGACGCGAACGAGACCGACGACGGCGCGGGGAACGCGACCGCAGGCCCCGGGAACGCGCCGGACAACCCCGGTGCCGGTGACGCCGGCAACGAGACGAGCGACGGCCCGTCCTCGCCCGGTGCGGACGCCCCCGGGAACAGTGGTGCGGACGCGACCACCGACAGCGGAGCGAGCGGCGGGAACAGCGCTGGCGACGGCGAGCCCGGCCCGCCGGACGACGCCGGGAACGGCTCCCCCGGCCGCCCGCTGCTCGACTGGGGCGTGCTGACTTCGCTGCTCCCCTGAGGCGGGACGGTCGCTGCTTTTTCTCGCGCTAGCCGAACAGCCGACGACGAGCAAGCATTCGCGGCGCGAGCGGTCCGACGGACCCGAGCGCCGCGATTCACTGCGCGAACGAGCGTATCGAGGCGCGCAGCGCCTCGAAATGTGCGAACGGCGACTGGAAGGAGCCGTGAGCAGCGAGTGAGCGCAGGCCGACGACTGAGGGGAGCGAGCGAAGCGAGTGAACCGAAGGAGGAGTGTTTTTGGCCGAGCTTTTGCCGAGGGGCGCCGCAGGCGCCCCACGTGGTTCGAGAGACACCTTCGGCGTCTCTCGTCACTGAGCGAATCGAAGATTCGCGAAGGCTGCGAGCGCGAAGCGTTCGCCCGCTCTCGAAAGAGCGCTCCGCGCTCTTTCCGTGACAGCGCAAAAGGTCGTTCAGAAGACCGTCCGCTGGCAGCTCCCGCAGAGGTGCTGTTCCTTGCGGTCGACCTCGCGGACGGTCGGCGAGAAGTTCATCGCGCAGCGGTTGTTGTCGCAGTGTTCGAGGCCGAGCGTGTGCCCGAGTTCGTGGACGACCTCCTTGCGGACGCGGTCCGCGAACACGTCGCTGGCGGGGCGGTCGGAGAAGCCGCCGTCACTCGAAGTCTGGAGGCGGTACGTGGAGACGACACAGCCCCGGCCGTCCAGATACGCGAGCCCGAAGACGTAGTTCCGGCGGCGGTAGTAGAGGTCCTCGGGCGTGATGGCGATGGTCTTGTCGCCGCTGCCGGCGCGGGTGGCGACGTCGATGAACTCGGCGGCGCGGTACTGGCCGCGGGCGTCGTCGTACGCGCTCTCGGGGATGGGTTGCTCTGGCGCGACGACGACGTCGCAGTCGTAGATGCTCCGAAGGCTGGCGGAGGCCTCGCGTTTGACGTTCGCGGGAACGTCGCCGACGGGCACGATGTCGACCCGCATTGGGACGACGTTAAGCGCCGTGAGGCTTAAACATCCCGGCATGGGTAACCCACCCTCGGTCGTCGACGCCCTCGCCGACTACCGGCGGCTGGTCGAGGTCGGCGTGGGCCGGCGGACGGACGTGGCGGCGGAGCTGGCGGCGCGCGGCCGGGACGTGACGGCGACCGACGTTCGGGAGCGCGACGTGCCCGAGGGGGTCGCGTTCGTGCGCGACGACGTGACCGACCCCGATTCGTCGATATACGCCGACGCGGACGCCGTCTACGCGTTGAACTGTCCGCCGGAGCTCCACGGCGCGCTCGCGGCGGTCGCGGCCGACGCAGACGCGGCGTGCCTGTTCACGACGCTGGGCGGCGACCAGCCCGCGGTGCCCGTCGAGCGCCGCACCGTCGCCTCGGGGACGCTGTACGTCGCCCGGGAGCGCGGCCGGCCGGACGCGTAACTGTCTTTTCGGCGGACCGCGTCCGGGCTGGTATGGAAGTGGACGCGGTCGTGCTCGACGTCGACGGCGTGCTCGTGGACGTCGCGGACTCGTACCGGCGCGCCATCGTAGAGTCGGTCCAGCACGTCTACGGGGACACCATCGAGAAGGCCGCCGTCCAGCAGTTCAAGGACGCCGGCGGGTTCAACAACGACTGGACGCTGACCGACGCGGCGGCGCTGTTCGTGCTCGCGCGCCGCGAGGGCTACGCGGGCGACGTGGGCGCGTTCACCGACCGAATCGCCGCGCACGGCGGCGGGCTCGCGGGCGCGGAGGCGGTCGTGGAATCGAGCCTCGACCCGGAGGCCGTCGAGCGCGTCCGCGCGGAATGGGACCCCGACCGGCTCCGCGAGGTGTTCCAGCAGCTGTACCTCGGGAGCGACCGCTACGAGGAACTCGAAGGCGACGAGGCCGACCTCGGTGACGAGGGGGGGTACATCAACGACGAGCCGGTCATCGTGACGCCCGAGACAATCGACGCGCTGACGAGCGCGTTCCCGGTCGGCGTGCTGACGGGCCGACCGGAAGCGGAGGCCGAAATCGCCTTAGAGCGCGTGGGGCTGGACGTGCCCGCGGAGTACCGGTTCACGATGGACGACTGGGAGGAAGGCAAACCTCACCCGCGCGCACTGGTCGCGCTCGCTGAGCGCACGGGCGCGGAGTCGGTGGCGTTCGTCGGGGACACGCTCGACGACATCGAGACCGCGCTGAACGCCCGCGAGGCCGACCCCGAGCGGTCGTACTACGGGTTCGGCGTGCTCACGGGCGGGCTGACGGGGCCGGCGGGCCGGCGGAAGTACGAGGACGCGGGCGCGGACGGCGTGCTCGACTCCGTCAACGACCTGCCCGACGCCGTCGAGCCGCGCGCCGAGTAGCTCAGAGGTCGACGTACGGAATCGTCGCGGGCTCGGTGTCGGAGTACGCGAGCGCGTCGGCGTTCGTCACGCCCTCGGGCGTCACGAGGTCGAGGACGTTCGGCGCGTTGTCGTTGCGCGCGCCGCCGAACTGGTAGCCGGAGTTCGACGCTTGGACCTGCCGGACGCGGCCGGGACCGCTCCCCTCTTGGGAGAGCAGCAGGGGCGCGATTCGCTTGCCGGCGACCGACCCGCCGAACGCGCTTTTCGGCACCTCGACTTTTATCGCGTCCAGCGACTGGTACGCGGAGACGGACACGTCGTCGGTGAGCGTCGTGCCGTCGGGGGCTTCGACGCGCGGCGGACTCCACCCCTCGGCGAACACGCGCTGCTGGTAGGGCGCTTCGAAGGTGGCGTCGACGCCCTCGCGGGCCGCGTCGGTGCCGCCGTCCGCGTCGGGGTCGCTGACGTACACCTGCACGGACTGGAGGCTGAACCCGTTGCCGCCCCACGGGTTCGTGAGCGGACCCGCCAGCGAGACGAGGAACTGGACGGCGTCGTCGGTCTCGTAGACGCCGAACGTGTCGATGTCGAAGACCCCGTCTTGGAAGACGTCCGCGGTCGGGTGCGTGTAGTGGCCGGGCCCGTGGTCGTCGCCGGTCGCGTCGTCGAACTCCGCGATCGGGTCGCCGACGTCGGCGTACGCGACGGTCTTCCGGGCGACCGTCGTCCCCGCGTCCGCGACGTCGCCGCCGTCCGCGGCGACCACGGTGATGCGGGTCTCGCCGTCCGGCAGTTCGACCGTCGTCTCGAAGGCGCCGTCCTCGACGGCGACGCTGCGGGTGTCGCCGAGCGCGCTCACGACGACCTCCTCGGCGTCGGTGGTGCCGGAGACGGTAGCGGGCTGCTCGCCGACGACCCGCGGCGGGAACGACACGTCCAGCGACGGGCCGTCGGGCGCCGCGCCGTCGGCGTAGCGGTCGCGGACGGCCGCCGGCGTCTCGACGGGTTCGCCGGCGTCCAGCGAGTGCGCGAGCCGGACGAACTGCGCCATGCTCCACGACAGCGGCGTCGCCGAGCCCGTGCCCTCGCCGAACGCCCAGCCGAACGCGGTCGGCTCCTCGCGGTCCCACACCTGCTCGGGGAGCATCCGGCCGTCGTTGGCGAACCCGGCCATCGTGCGGAGCAGCGCCGCGGGGTCCTCGTCGCCCGCGAGCAGTTCGTACTCCGCGCGCTCCCCGGTGAAAATCGGCCACAGCCGTCCCTTCCCGGCGTTGTCGAGGCTCCACGGCGCGCCCGCGCGGAACTGCCCAGAGCCGTCCTGCTCGCCGTAGCCGTCGCCGTTGTACCGGTAGAACGCGGGGCCGTGAGGCGTCTCCACGCGGAGGGCGTCGTCCACGACGGAGACGGAGTTCTCGACCACCGGGTCGTCGGCGGGCTTCACGCCGAGGCGGACGAGTTCGAGGAAGCCGGCGTCGACGACCGCGCGCTCGTCGAGAGTCGGGCCGCCGTTGTTGAGGTTGCGGGGCGCGCCGTCGTCGGGGTCGCGGTCGTCGTTGACGCGGACGTAGTACGGCGTGGGGTCGGTGCCGTCGGCGCCGGTCTCGGTCGCCATCCACGCCTCGGTGTTGGCCTGCCAGTGGTCCGCGAGCGCGAGGTACAGCAGCGCGTCGGCGCGGGCGTCCGCGTCGGCCGCGAGGTGGGCGGCGCCGACCAGTCCCGCGATTTCCGCGGCGGTCGTCGACGGCGAGAGCCCGCTCTCCTCCTCCCAGCGCTCTTGGCCGGTCTCCGGGCCGTGCGCGGCGACGTAGTCGGCGGAGGCCTTCACGTCCGCGTAGTCGAACCCGAGGTCGGCGAGGTCGTGGTCGTGGCGCTCGACGAGCTGGTGGGCCAACAGGCTCGGGAACGCGATTTCGTCGAGCTGTTCGCCGCCCCAGCGCGTGCGGCCGTCGAGGTACGTGTTCTGCGGGAGGAAGCCGTCCTCGCGCTGCTGGACGCCGTAGAGGTACTCGACGGCGGCGCGCATCGATTCGGTGTCGCCCATCGCCTCGAAGGCGGTCGCGGACTGGTAGAGGTCCCGCCCCCAGACGTAGTTGTAGCCGTAGTCGCTGGGTTCGTTCGCCACCACTTCCGTCCCCCACGGCACGCACAGCGCCGCCAGCCCCGCGCCGGGGAACTGCTTTGACTCGGCGGCTTTCAGCGCCATCGCGGCGAAGTTGTACTGGGGTTCGAGGACGGCGTCGCCGGCGACCGACGCGGGCGTGTCGATACCGCGCAGCCACGACCGCCACGACTTCGCGTACTTTGCTCGCGTGGCGTCGAACGACGGCTTGAGACTCCCGGTGACCTCGTCGAGGGCGGCGGCCTCGTCGGCGTCCTCGGCGAAGCCGAGCGCGACCGTCTCGGAGACCGCGGCGCCGGAGCCGATGCGGGCCGTGAGCGCGACGTTGCCGGACGCGCGCTCGTAGCGCGTCGAGGCGTCGCCGACAGTGAGCAGCGGAGAGAGGCTGTCGCCGCCGACCACGTCGGCGCTCGCCCACTCGAAGCCGCTACGCGCGGCGAGCGCGACGGCGACGTTGTACGGGTCACCGTTCTCGTCGCGAATCACGGCCTGTTCGTCGTTCTCGCCGGTGTCGTGGGCGGTGAGCGCGTACGCGGGGCCGTGGCCCTTCGCCTTGCCGTTGCCCTTGTTCCCGCCCTTCGCCTTGCCGTTGCCCTTCGCTTCGCGGAGCTGGCGGACGGTGGCGTCGTCGCCGAACCCTGAGTTCGAGAGCGCGAGGTCGCAGACGACGTAGACATCGTACTCGCGGCCCGCGCCGTCGAAGTCGACGTCCGCGAGCACCGCGTCGCCGTCGGGGTCGGCCGCGTGTTCGACGGTCACCGTCCACCCGCGCTCGGGGTCGGTCACCGTCTGTCGGAACAGCAGCGCGTCGTCCGCGACGGGCTCGGTGGTTCGTTCGAGGCCGTCGCCCGTGCGGTCGACTTGGAAGGTGCGCGCGGCGTACTCGTCGTCGGGGTCGGCGACGAGGACGTCCAGCGTCCGCACGTTCGTCAGGTCCGCGCGCGGGAACCGGGCCTGCGCGAGCGCGCCGGCGGTGAGCGTGTACCAGACGCTGGAGGGGTCGTCTGCGGCGTGGTCGGCGACGGTGCCGACGCCGTACTGCTCGCCGGTCGTCCAGTGCGCGTCGTCGCCGCCGGACGGCGCGCCGGCCGCCGCGACGGTTCCGGAGCCGGCGACCGCCGCGGCCGCGCCGGTGCCGAGCGCCTTCAACAGCGTTCGCCTGTCGAGTGATGGCATGCACCCCCACCCACCGCGCTCCGAAACTTAATGGTTTATGTAGTAAATTATTTTTCAAAGCGAGGGGTG
>JGI12451J12833_1000584_pt1 | contig 11687 bp, 11 predicted proteins | sample A23E3SouthBayCA_2_FD_12833 | JGI IMG/M metagenome (IMG submission 12833) | reverse complement strand
CCGAGCAAGGCCCCCTACTACGAGATGGAGGACGTAACGCGGGACCTCAACTTCGCGCTGGAGGACCGCACCCGTCACGGGCAGAAGCTCCCGATGCTGCTGATGCTCGACAACGGCTCCACCGAAGAGGACACGCCGGCCTACCGAAACCTTCGACACTACGACATCCCGGTGGTCGTCGTCGACCACCACCACCCGGACCCCGAGGCCGTCGAGCCGCTCATCGAGCAGCACGTCAACCCCTACCTCCACGACGAGGACTACCGCATCACCACGGGGATGCTGTGTGTCGAGCTCGCCCGGATGATCGACCCCGACCTCACCGAGGACCTCCAGCACGTTCCCGCGGTCGCGGGCCTGTCTGACCGCTCCGAGGCTGAGGCGATGCGGGACTACATCGGCCTCGCAAGCGAGAAGGGCTACGACGAGAACGATCTGCGCGACATCGGCGAAGCCCTCGACTACGCGACCCACTGGCTGCGCTACAACTCCGGCGAAGAGCTGATCACTGACGTGCTGAACGTCGACTGTGACGACCGAGACCGCCACGGCGAAGTCGTCGAGTTCCTCTCCGAACGCGCCGAACGCGATGTTGAGGACCAGCTCGATGCCGCCATGAGTCACGTCGACCACGAACGGCTCGACAACGGCGCACACCTCTACACCATCGACGTGGAGAACCACGCCCATCGCTTTACTTACCCTGCGCCGGGCAAAACGACCGGCGAAATCCACGACCGGAAGGTCGCCGAGACCGGTGACCCCGTCATCACCATCGGCTACGGCCCGGACTTCGCCGTCCTGCGCTCGGACGGTGTCCGTCTGGACATCCCGCGGATGGTAACCGAGCTCAGCGAGGAGGTCGACGGTGGCGGCGTCTCCGGTGGCGGCCACCTCGTCGTCGGCTCCATCAAGTTCGTCAAGGGCCGGCGCGAGTCGGTCATCGACGCCCTCGTCGAGAAGATGGCCGAAGCCGAAATCGACGAGGAGCTCGGAAGCTCGACGGCGCTGCCGGAAGAAGTGTAGGCCGTCGCCCCCGTTGCGCAGGCTGACCGCGACACAGTTTTCTACGTTTCAAACGAGACCCGACGAGCGGCGAGCCCGGTGACCACGAGGAGTCCGAGCAGCGCCCCGATGACACCGACCGGCGTGTCGAACCCGCCGGCCCCCCAGTCAGCGTCAAAGACCGCGCCGAAATAGTCGGCCGCGTCGCTGCCGTGCAACACCAGTACGACCTCTCGGTTCGCAGTCGCCGCCTGTTCGTTCCAGTTGAGGCTGCCGACGACGGCCCGTTTGTCGTCGATAACTGCGCCCTTGGCGTGTATCTTTTCGTAGCGACCGTCGGGGGCCGCCACTTTCGCCGTCAGCGGCGCGTCGTTGCGGTCGGCCCACTCTCGAAAGCGCTGTGCTGTCTGCGTGTTCTCCTCGCGGACGTACCAGGCGTCACTCAACAGGAGACGGACCTCGACGCCGCGCGACGCAGCCCGGCGGAGCGCCCGCAAAAGCGGGCTGTTCCAGTCCCCGACCGTCGGCTGGATGACGTCAATGGAGTCGTCCGCGTCGTCTATCGTCGCGACAAGTTCACCCTGGGCGTTATCGGGGGTGACCAGGAGGTCTGTCCGCTGGACGACCACCGATTCAGCCTGGAATTCGGTCGGATACGTCCCGGTCGCTGGCTCAGCTCGCTCGAACTGTCGACCCTGACGGTACTCTCCCCACCGCTCGCTGTCTTGCCAGCCGGTATCGGACTGGAACGTCTGGTTCAGCCCATCGACGACCCGCGGCTGTGCCGTGACCACCCCCCCAGCCGCGGCTGCTGTTGCCGCCAGTGCCGGCGGGCTTCCAGTTCTCTGTCAGCACGACGGCCTGCCCGTCGGCGACAGCGTACTTCGCGTGGTGGTAGCGGTATCTGGCACGTGGGCCAGTCATCACTCGGACGGAGACACCTGCCTCGGCCAGTCGGTCAAGAGTGCTAGCCTCCGCGGCGGTACGGCTGCCGACCGGTTCGCCCTCGAGCAGGACGCGAACCGTCGCACCGCGGCGCTGGGCGGCGATAAGAGCGTCGGCGACCCTTGCCGAAGAGAGCGTGTACCCGGCCAAGAACACTCGCTTGTCCGCGTTCCGTATCGGTCGAATCGGTGCGGCGGAGGCATCCGGCAGCGCGAACGCGCGGACCTCGCCGCCGGCAGCCCTGATGACCGGGCGGTCTGTCGAACCCAGTGACCGCCAACGGACGACAGACCCGTTAATGACGCCGAGTTCACCCTCGACTGAATCCGTGTATCGGACAGCGTCAACAGTCCGGTTGCCTCGCTGCAGCTGGATTCGCTCGCCGCCGTTTGCCAGCGCAAGATGACCATCGAGGCCGACGACCGGCCAGTCGGTGAGTTCCCGTGTCCGGTTCGGTGCCATTGAGAGGACGACGCGCCCGCGAGCGGTAGTGTTCGGAACACCTGCAGTACCGTCACCGTCAGTGACGGCGTACTGCCCGATGTCTGTCCCAGCAGGGGCTGTGATGACGACGAATTCCCCCTCGTCACCGCCGGCGACGGGGTCCGGATACACTGCGTGAATCGACGGTTCTTCGGGACCGCTGGCTGCTGTTACAGTTGGAGTCGCCTGTCCAGTGGCGGTGTATGGACCTATCGCTGCGAGGACGAGCACGCAACAGACGAGTGGGGCGAACGACCGCATCGGGGCGTCTGGCCGCCCGCTCGTATAAAAAGGTATCCTCCTTCAGGCGCTAGCTGCCTTTTCGGCCTCGGCTTGGACGATATACGCGCGGTCGTCCGTGTAGCGGGCGGCTTCGTCGAGTGCCGTTTCGGTCCCGATCTGTCGGAGCGCCCACGCGGCGGAGGCACGCACGGAGTCGCTTTCGCCGGATTTGAGGACATCGCTCAGCGGCTCGATGGCGCGAGTGTCGCCGAGCAGCCCCAGTGCGCGCGCCGCGACTGAGCGGACTTCCTCGCTGTCGGCATCAAGTCGGTTGGCGACCGGCTGGACCGACTCGGCACTGCCGATAGCGCCCAGTGCGCGCAACGTGACTTTCTGGAGCGCAGGGTCGCCGTCGCCGTCGATGTAGTCGTGCAGCGTCTCAGTCGCACGCTCGTCGCCGATTTTCCCCAGTACCTCGATTGGCCCTTTCTCGCGTTTCTGTGCACGCTGGTGCATCGCGTCGAAGGCCGGTTCGGCGTCGCTCCCGAGGTTGTACAGTAAGTCGACGATGTACCCGTCGAAGAACTCCGACCCGAGTTTGTCGTAGGCGAACAGGACCTGATCGAAGTCCCCTTCCTCGGCGTGGAGCTTGGCGGCGTTCCACTCCGGCGGGAAGTCCTTCCGGTTCTCGTTGGTCAGGATATCATAGAAGCCGCGGGCGTCGAGTTGCTCCTGTACCGTGAGGTCGTCCCAGACTTCGGCTTCGTCCAGCCCTGTTTCCAACGTTTCCGCCGCTTCGAGGAGCCCTTCGATAGTTTCCGTGTCCTCGTCAGGGTCGAGGTTTGCCGCTTCGATAGCGTCGACGACTGTGGTCAGCGCATCCCCGGCAGCGACGAAATCGCCGCCCGTGTCAGCGTCGTGGTCGATGAACTCGGCGCTTTCGTCGAGGAACGTCTCGACGGCTTCCTGAGCCTCGCCCTCTCCGTCGTCGGTCCACTCGCTGTCAGTGACGGTGTCGGCGGCGTCGGAAACGATGGTGACGACGTCTTCGGCGTAGGGGCCGCGCTGTTCGTCAAGGTCGTCCCGGAGGTCCGAAAGCTGGGACTCCAGTTCCTCGCGGGGGTCCTCGGCGTCGTCATCGTCCTCGTCGGGTTCGGGCAGGTCGGCAGCCTCGAGGTCACTCTCGATGTCGTCGAGGGACGACTCGACGTCGTCGAGGTCGGCCTCCGTCTCTGCGGCCTCTAACGCGTCGCCGGCCTCTGTGAGACGCGATTCCAGTTCTTCGGCGGTCACGTCGATCTCATCTGTTGCCTCGGCGTCGTCCGACGCGTCGGCCTCGTCGTCCCCGTTGCTCATGTCCAAGACTGTGTCGGAGCGGGCCAAGAGCGTTTTCCTTTCGAGGCGGGCGGGTCCCGTCGCCGCCGGGCCAACGAGCAAAGAATATGTATCGGGAGTTGCAGTGCCATGGGTAGCGAGCATGACTGACGCGACACCGCCGGATGACAGACANAACCCGACCACACCGGAGGAACCGGAAACCGCCGGCTTCGTCGAGTATGGCATCGACGACAAACCACCACGAAAGCAAGCGATACTGCTCGGCGTCCAGCACTACCTGACGATGATCGGCGCATCCGTTGCGATTCCGCTCGGACTCGCGGGTGCGATGGGGATGTTCGAGGCTGCGCCGGATCAGGTCGGCCGTCTCATCGGGACGTTCTTCGTCGTCTCAGGTATCGCGACGCTCGCCCAGACAACGCTCGGAAACAGATATCCGATCGTTCAGGGCGGGACGTTCTCCATGCTCGCGCCCGGGCTGGCCATCATCGGCGTGCTGGCCCAGCAGGGCGCGGACTGGCAGACCATGCTCGTCGAACTACAGGGGGCTGTCATCGTCGCCGGCATCGTCGAAGTGGTGATCGGCTACAGCGGCCTCATGGGAAAGCTGAAGCGATATGTCGGCCCGATCGTCATCGCGCCGGTCATTGCGCTTATTGGACTAGCGCTGTTTAATGTTCCACAGATTGCGAACCCGAACTTCGGTAGCCCCGGGACCGGGCAGAACTGGTGGCTGCTCGGGCTGACGATGCTCTCGATTATCGCGTGTTCGCAGTACCTCGACCGACGCCACCGCGCGTTCAAGCTCTTTCCCGTACTCTTGGGTATTCTGTTTGCGTGGACCGTCGCGGCTCTCCTCTCAGTCACTGGCGTCTTCGCCGCGGGCTCGGTCAGCTACGTCTCGCTCGGTTCTGTCACGAGCGCCCCGCTGGTCCAGCCGATCTACCCGTTCCAGTGGGGGCTCCCACAGTTCACGCCGGGCTTCATCGTCGGGATGTTCGCCGGGATGCTCGCCTCTGTTGTCGAGAGTTTCGGCGACTACCACTCCGTTGCCCGCATTGCTGGCCGCGGCGCGCCGAACAGCAGCCGAATCAACGATGGTATCGGCATGGAGGGGGTCGGCAACGTGTTTGCCGGCATTATGGGCACCGGCAATGGCTGTACGTCGTACACTGAGAACGTTGGAGCAATCGCTATCACCGGCGTCGCGTCCCGCTACGTCGTGCAGATCGGCGCTGCGGTGATGATTCTGGTCGGATACTTCGGCCCAGCGGGCCAGTTGTTCGCGACCATCCCGTCGCCGATTATCGGTGGGCTCTACATCGTCATGTTCGGACAGATCGCCGCCGTCGGGCTCTCACAGCTGAAGTACGTCGACCTCGATGCCAACCGAAACGTCTTCATCGTCGGTTTCGCACTTTTTGCCGGCCTCGCGGTGCCCGAGTACATGAGCCAGGTCGGACAGGGAATGGATGTCGGCGGCGCGACAGCCCTCCAGCAGGGTCTAGCGGCTGTCCCGGTGCTGGGGAGCGTCCTCGGGACCGATGTGGTCGCGACCACGTTGTTCGTCATGGGCGGGACCGGGATGGTTGTCGGTGGCATCGTCGCATTTGTCCTCGACAACACCGTGCCGGGGACCCGCGAGGAGCGCGGGCTCGCGGCCTGGGCCGCGCTCACCGAAGACGACAGTGAATACGTCTCAGCGCTAGACCGGATTCGTGGCCGCGGCGGCGACCGCCCGTCTGCGGTGAGCGACGACTAACCGTGGGAGACGACAGCGACGGCACGGCCGCAGACACCGTACCGCCCATCGACACCGAACGGTACACCGGCACGCTCCGAACCGGCGGGACTGTGGTTCTCGGTGCTGACCGCCTCGTCGTCGACCGCGGTGACGAGCCGGTGGTCGTCGATCTCGACGACGTGGTCGAGGTGAGTCTGCAGGACATCGACTGGTTCCTCGCGGTGATGAGCGTCGCGCTGATCGGGTTCGGGTTACTGTCGCTCGACCGGTCCGTCCTCCTCGGCGGGGCCTTCGCTGTCGCTGGTGCTGTCAGTCTCGCGCTCACCTACCGCAAGCGGTACACACTCAGGGTACAGGTCACCGGGCGTACCGACCCGCTCAGGTGCTTCCCCGCGGACCCACAGGCGCTGCTTGCCGAACTGGAGCAGGCGCTAGCCGACTGACCGGAAATCGCCTACACTTACGCCCGTCCCCGTTCCAGTCGGTCGTATGCCCGCAGACAACGTGCAGTCGCTTATCGACCAGTTGCACGAAGAGGCCGAGATGGACCGACCGAACGACCTGACGCCCGATGTCGGCATCATCATGGGCTCCGACTCAGACCTGCCGACGATGGCCGGCGGACAGGGCAAGCGACCGGGAGCCTACGCGGCGCTCGCCGACGAACTCGGCTTCGAGGAACAGACGGACTACACTGACGCGCCTGAGAGCCGCTTCACCTTCGAAACGTTCGTTTGCTCGGCCCATCGGACGCCGGACCTGATGTACGCATACGCAGAGACGGCCGCCGACCGCGGTATCGACGTGATAATCGCTGGCGCTGGCGGTAAATCCGCTGACCTGCCGAACATGACCGCCAGCATCGCCTACCCGCTGCCAGTCATCGGTGTCCCAGTGCAGGAGAAATCCGTCGACTCGGTTATCGGGATGCCACAGGGCGCGCCGATGACGGCGGTCGACGCCGGCAAGTCGTTCAACGCCGCCCTCTCAGCGGCACAAATCCTTGCACGGCAGCACGACGAACTCCGTGACCGGCTCGTCTCGTACCACGAGGGGCTCCAGGCCGACGTTGGCGAGGCGTCGCGTGACCTCCACGAACTCGGGACGCCCGGATTCAAACGCGAGTATTGGGACGAGTGATACCCGAGGGGCGTCATACCCTAGGGGGTGTGGCCGATGCAGGTCACTTTCCATCCGAGAGCGTGTCGGTTCTTAAAGACCCGCAAGGCCGAAAAACCGAACAATGAACCCTTATATGCGAGTACTTCTAACCGAGAGACGATAGGAGATACCGGAATGAGTAATCCATGGATCGCCATCGGCGCGCTCGCGGTCGTGGCGCTAGCCATCCCACTGACGATGATGGCAGTTTCGAGCCTCTTGCGGCCCAGCGTGCCGGAACAAGGCAAACGCACCACCTACGAGTCCGGTGAAGTGCCGACTGGCAGCAGTCGACAGATCAAGTTTAATATCCAGTACTACATGGTCGCGCTGCTGTTCGTCGTCTTCGACATCGAGACCGTCTTCATCTTCCCGTGGACGGTCATCTACAGCGACGCCGCCGCTGAGCTCGGGATGACCACGGCACTGCTACCGATGGTCGTATTCATCACGATTCTCGCCATCGGACTCGGTTGGGCCTGGCGTAACGGCGCAGTTCAGTGGGTGCGCAGTCCGCGCGCCACGAAGGGGGCAGACACATATGAGTAGTGACCAAACACCACCGGCCGTCGAAGACGTATCGACACAGGAGGCCCGCATGGGTGACGGGGCTGACGACCGCTTTAACTCGACGCTACGCGAGGCGTTCGGGTCGACGCCGTTCATCCTGACCAAGTTCGACAAGTTCATGAACTGGGTCCGGGGCTCCTCAATGTTCATGCTGCAGTTCGGGATTGCCTGCTGTAGCATCGAGATGATCCACACCTACGCGATCAAACACGACCTCGACCGCTTCGGTTCAGGGGTGCCACGCGCATCCCCACGCCAGGCGGACGTTATCATCGTTCCGGGGACCATCGTCTCGAAGTTCGCGCCGCGGATGAAGCGCGTCTACGACCAGATGCCCGAGCCGAAGTTCGTCGTCTCGATGGGATCCTGTACCATTTCCGGCGGTCCGTTCCAGGAAGGGTACAACGTCATCAAGGGCGCTGAGGAGGTCATCCCGGTCGACATCCACGTCCCGGGCTGTCCGCCACGCCCCGAGGCACTCATCTACGGCGTTGCCAAGCTCCAAGAGCGCATCGCCGAGGGCGAGTCCTCGCCGGTGACGGTCAAACCCTACGAACTGGAGCAGTTCGGCGACCTCGAACAGGACGAGCTCGTGGACAAACTCGCCAGCGAAATCGACGAGGAAGACCTCGTTATGCGGTACAACTGGAACGACTCTCCCTAACTTGCCATGAGTTTAGAAAAACCATCACGCGATACGGCGCTCGATGTCGGCGTTACGGAGGACGGCCTTGATTACGACGCGCTCGCGGACCTGCTCGGTGGCCACGTCCTCGACCGTGAGGAACACGTCAACGCTGAAGGGTTCGTCATCCGTCCCGATGAGGTTCAGGAAGTCCTCTCGACGCTGAAAGAGGAAGCTGGGTTCGACCACTGCGCCTGTGTCACGGCACAGGAGTACGACGACCGGTACGAATCCATCTACCACCTGCGGAAGTACAACGACCCGACACAGGAGCTGTCGATTGTCGTCCCCTCGCCGAAAGACGACCCGCACAACGAGTCGGCCGCTCGCGTTTACGACACCGCAGACTGGCACGAGCGGGAGGCCTACGACTTGGTCGGTATCGACTACGACGACCACCCGGACCTCCGGCGCATCCTGCTGCCCGAGACCTGGCAGGGCCACCCCCTGAGCCAGGACTACAATCAGGACCAGCCACAGATCGTCTCACTGCGCGAGCACGCGAACCCACTGAAAGACGACAAACGCAGCGAGGACGACCCGGACACGATGTTCGTCAATATCGGTCCGCACCACCCGGCGACCCACGGCGTGCTCCACGTCGAGACGGTGCTTGACGGCGAGCAGATCGCCGACCTCGAACCCGATATCGGCTACCTGCACCGCTGTGAGGAGCAGATGTGCCAGCAGGGCACCTACCGCCACCAGATCATGCCGTACCCGGACCGGTGGGACTACATTTCTGCTGGAATCCTCAACGAATGGGCGTACGCGCGCGCAGCCGAGGACCTCGCGGACATCGACGTTCCCGAGTACGCGCAGGTCATCCGGACGATGTCGGCGGAGATGTGCCGGATCGCCTCGCACGAACTCGCGCTGGCGACGTTTGCGCTGGACGTGTTCGGCGACTTCACCGCTGTCTTCCAGTACGGCATCCGCGACCGCGAAATCGTCCAGAACCTGCTGGAAGACCTGACCGGCCAGCGGCTGATGTTCAATTACCTCCGGCTGGGTGGGGTTGCCTGGGACCTGCCCGAGCCCCGCGAGGAGTACTTCGAGAAAATCCGTGACTTCCTCGATGACCTCCCGCACAAGCTCGAAGAGATCCACGACCTCGTCACCGGTAACGAGATCTTCCAGATGCGGTGTGTCGACACCGGCGTCCTCTCCCCGGAGCAGGTCAAGCAGTACGGCGCGACCGGTCCCGTGGCACGCGGCTCGGGCGTCGACTACGATATCCGGCGGGACGACCCATACGGCTACTACGACGAACTCGACTGGAACGTCGTCACCGAGCAGGGCGGCGACAACTTCAGTCGCGTTCTCGTCCGCCTTCGTGAGGTCGAGGAGTCCGCCCGCATCATCGAGCAGTGTGTCGACCTGCTGGAGCAGTGGCCGGAAGACGACCGCGAGATTCAGGCCAACGTCCCGCGGACGCTCCGCCCGGACCCTGACAAGGAGATCTACCGCTCCGTCGAGGGCGCGAAGGGCGAACTCGGCATCTACATCCGCTCGGATGGGACGGACAAGCCGGCCCGGTTCAAGATCCGCAGCCCGTGCTTCTCGAACCTGCAGACGCTGCCGGAGATGTCCCAGGGTGAGTACATCCCTGACATGATCGCCTCGCTCGGGAGCCTCGACATTGTCCTCGGGGAGGTGGACCGGTAATGCAGTCGGCGCCGTTACCGGAAACGCTCGCGAACCTGCTTGGGCTTGATCCCAACAGCACGGCCGTGATGATCCTGTTGAGTCTCGTTGGGGCTGGTCTCATCGGGACGCTCATGATGACGAACACGGCGCTTGCCGGTCCGTGGGCAAAGCGAAAGATTACGGCCGCGTTCACCGACCGTATCGCCGTCGACCGTATCGGCCCGTACGGGCTGTTCATTATCGTGGCTGACGCCGTTCGCCTGCTGTCGAAGGAACTCATCGTTCCCGAAGGCGTCGACCGACCGGCGTGGGACCTCGCGCCGCTGATTATCGCCAGTACCGCGCTGCTTGGTTTTGCTGTGATTCCGATGGGGAACGGCATCCATCTCGCCGACCCCGAGGTCGGACTGGCGTACGTGTTCGCCGTGGCCTCGACCACGTCGATTGGCCTCGTGATGGCCGGCTATGCATCGAACAACAAGTACTCATTCCTTGGCGGGCTGCGCGCCGTCGCGCAGAACCTCGCCTACGAGATCCCGCTCATCCTGACCGGCGCGTCGGTGGTTATCTTCGCCGGCTCGCTCCAGATGAGCGAGATCGTCGCCGCACAGCAGCAGTCGCTGATCGGCCCGCTGCCGTCGTGGTATGCGTTCGTGAACCCCTTCGCGTTCGTGCTGTTCATGATCGCAAACCTCGCGGAGGTCGGCCGGAATCCGTTCGACATCCCGGAGGCACCGACCGAGATTGTCGCTGGCTACCAGACCGAGTACTCCTCGGTGTACTTCGTCCTGATTTACCTCGGGGAGTTCATCCACATCTTCCTCGGTGGGGCGATCATCGCCACGATTTTCCTCGGTGGACCGGCCGGTCCGGTCCTACCGGGCATCGTCTGGTTCCTCATCAAGATCTGGGGCGTCTTCCTGTTCACGCAGTGGGCCCGCTCGGCGGTCCCGCGTGTCCGGATCGACCAGCTCATCGAAATCGGCTGGAAGGGAATGCTGGTGCTCTCGCTGGCGAACCTGCTGCTGACCGCGGTTATCGTCGGGGTGACCGTCCAATGACGGCCACGCGAACCGACCCACGAGCGACCGGAGGAGACCTGTCATGATTGGAATCCTGAAATCAATGGCGACGACGATGAAACACGCCCTCGACGGGGAGACGTTCACGGTGGAATACCCGGACGTCGCCCCTGAGGTGAGTCCCCGCTTCCGCGGCGTCCACAAGTGGAGCCAGGAGCGGTGTATCTGGTGCCGGCAGTGTGAAAACGTTTGCCCGAACAACACCATCCAGATCGTGATGGACGAGCAGCGCAACGGCGAGCAGTACAACCTCCACATCGGCCAGTGTATCTACTGCCGACTGTGCGAGGAAGTCTGCCCAACCGACGCGATCCTGCTGACCCAGAACTTCGAGTTCACCGCGGACACGAAAGACGAGTTCGCCTACGACAAGGAACAGCTCAAGAACGTGCCGTGGTACAAGGATATCGACCCACTGGAGTCCCGCGAACCTGACCGGGGCGCGTGGATCGGCGAGGGCGACGGCGAAGTCGACTACCAGTAATTCTTCGACGGACTTTCAGCGGGTTTCTATCAATACACCCGAAGCGACTGCGCCATTCTGCCTAGCACCGGCCTCTTCGGAATGGCCACAGCCGTTGAGAGGCCAGATTTACAGTGTCGAGTCGGGATGGAGTAACGGTATGCGCCACCGTGAATGAAGATTGCTTAACACTTTTTCGCCAGCAAGACGGGAGTGCCCCGAAATCTGGGGGGTTATCCCGGCAAACAGTGGCTCTACTGGCGAGACGAAAGAGGAATCTTCAAAGGGACGCCGCAAAGAGTCTCCAAGTAAGATGGCACTGGCAGAGTCAATTGCGTT
>JGI12451J12833_1000583_pt1 | contig 11713 bp, 9 predicted proteins | sample A23E3SouthBayCA_2_FD_12833 | JGI IMG/M metagenome (IMG submission 12833) | reverse complement strand
AGTGAGCGGGAATAAAACTGAACAGAGTGGATGAATCAACACCTCCACGCCATGCATTCGCTCGGTTGCAGGGACGCATCAAGAATGAAGCCAGAGCCGCCGGTATCCCCGTCGCGTACGTCTACCCGGAGTACACAAGTCAGACCTGCCTAGACTGCTAACACGTCGGCTCCCGAAACGGCGACGAGTTCCGATGTACGAACGACGAGTGTTGGGTAACGGAGTACTACGCAGACATTACGCTGCGGTCAGCATCTCTGACCGTTTAGACCGGTGGGGTGAGAGCCTGCCGCTAAAATTGGTGGGCAATGATATTATACAGGATGAGGACGTCTGTGACAGCGCCACGACTCGCTCTGAGCAGAGCCTACCACAGCAAATGACGCTCGGCGAGTTCGAGTCAAAACCCACTCCAGTGATTAGCTGGTATCCCCACGCAGGAAACCACCCCGTTCCGTTGCAGAGGGTGTCACACTCATTCGCTCGTATCCGAATTGAGGACCACCCCGGGTGTCGAGTGTAAATGGACATTAAATCGCGTATCATACCATTCAGACCCATGTTTAGATATTCTTGGGAGATATCAGTCCGAAAGTTCGAGTGAGACACCCCGACTGTCGAGTGTAAAATCGTGAATTACTGATCGGGCGAAAATCGTTGATCAGATTCAATGGCACTTTGTACGACCTTAGGCTCCTCCAGTAGGTAGTAAAAATTAGTCATGCCTTTTCCACGGCCACGTCCAACCCGATCCGTGACGCCGAGGATATCTAGAAACGCCTGTTCATTCAGCCGATCAGACATCCGCCTTTGTGAGAGAGGGTTAATATCTAGTGATTCCGTGAGCTGCTCGTACCGTTCATAGATTTTACGAGTAGGGAACTCTTCCTGATTGCTCCCCTCCGCAATCAATGAAAGGGCGTACACTGCTGCTTTCGATTGTGTAGGCTGATCTTGGAGAAGCTTAGAGAATCGATCGATATCCGCTTTCTCGCGTGCATTTCGGACATGGTGTTCTTGCACAACATCACTGTTATCGTCTTTTGCAAGTTCGCCTGCATTTCGAAGAATATCCAGTGCTTTTCGAGCGTCACCGTGCTCTTGTGCAGCGAATGCAGACGCCAAAGGGATCACATCGTCGGTGAGGACACCTTCACGAAATGCATCTTGACGATGACGCATAATTTCGCGGAGCTGATTTGCGTCGTAGGGAGGGAAGATGAACTCACGCTCTTGCAAACTACTGAGGACTCGCTCATCGAGAGAATCTTTAAACGAGATTTTGTTGCTGATCGCGAGGATACCAACCTTACACGAGTTGATCTTCCCGGCTTCACCAGCTCGGGAGAGTTGCATTAGCACATTGTTTTCCTGGAGTTTGTCAACCTCATCGAGAATGATGATAACGACATCATGGAGAGTATCGAGTATCTCCCAAAGACGATCATAGTATGCATTCGTTGACAACCCCGAAGGTGGTACAGAGATATCTGTTTCATCTGGTCTGTTGAATGTCCGACCGAGTTTGATTACCACCTGTGTCTCTGTCGTTGCTTGGGTACAATCGATATATGCGCGATCAAGTCTCGTACCTTCATCGTGAGCGAAGTCTTCAGCACTTTGAGTAACGTGCTTGGCAACGAGACTCTTGCCAGTTCCCGTCTTTCCGTAAATTAACGTGTTTCTGGGCTTTCCACCCCGGATTGCAGGATGAATGCTATTGGCCAAGTTAGATATTTCATCTTCACGACCAATGATCCGCTCCTCGTCCGGGATGTGTTCGATATCGAGAAGCTCTTTATTCGCGAAAATTGGATCCTCACTTTCCCAAATTGAGTCGAGGGAACTCTGTTTCTCGTTACTCATATGGATATATGACCCCAGAGGAGCCACCTCATGTTACACACGACAGTCGGTGTAGTATATAAAACTATGCCTCCATTACACACCATCTGTCGAGTGTAAACGATTGATTCTACCGTTAGTAGAGCCTATACGGCATCAACAGTATAGTGTATTTCCAAGAAAAAGAAAATAGTACACCCCTCCGGGTGTCGAGTGTAACACTGGCAGTCGCTGTGTCTTTAGATGTTTAGTGAAATACGTTTTTGAAGACACACACCCCGGGTGTCGAGTGTAAACTGTCCATGCTGACTGTCTAAGACCTTCTTACCGTTAGACAGAGTAGGGAGAAATACGGTTAACACGAGTATACATACTGTCTGCGGACAGATCGATGACTCAGTAGGGATTGCTATGCAACTCATGTGTTGTCCAGAGATAGCTATGCATTGGAGTATTAGAGTTGCTTATAAGCGATATTGCTAGTGCTTCTATATCCGACTTAGAACCGGTTATACCACATTACATGATTTATTTATTGCTGATACAATAAAATATATAAACAGCATGTAGCTAGTAGTAGTAAGAAAAGCTGAAAAAAGATCTTAGGGCTCTCTACCACTCGAAAACAGCAGCTAACAATATTAGGTGTACTACAGTGTTCTGATCGGGTACCCACCATCCTGTTGATTTACACTCGACACCCGGGGTGTGTGTCCCCGTATGCTCTGAAGCTAGTACGGATTACAGGGATAATCACCACCAGAACGCGACTTACTCTGTTGTACCCGATTATAAAAAAGTGAATAGCCCCATGAGTGCCGAGGCCAGCTTTCTATCCATACATTTCGGGAAAGAAGTGAACCGACGTCAGAGAATCGCGTCTGCTGCCTTCTGTGATAGGACAGTTGAAAATTAGTAATTAAACAGAAGTCACTCCAGCGGGTCTAGCGGCCGAACGGAATCGTGCTGACCGTTGTACCTGTTTACGTGCTCCTGTACGTCTTTGTCCTCGAGGTCGTAGAGGTCAAACACCGCCTGACCGATTTTTTGCCCAAGTTCGTCAATATCACCCTCGTTCCGTGCCGAGATAGATTAATCGAGAGCTTTCCACGAGATAGCCTCGTCAGATTGGCTACTCGATGTAAACTCGATGGTCGACGACTCGTGTACGCGGAGGTAATCGTAGTTTTTGCCGCCGCTGGTTGCTGAATCGGTCCATTCGACCAACTGAATGTTGTCAAAGTTGGCGACACGTTTCTCTCCGTCGTCGGGAGGATAGAGCCGGAAATAAAGGCGGACATAGGTAGCTTCCTCAGGTGTCGACAGCGACCGTTCGAGACGTTCCCAGCCAGTCGTCCGGTCCAGGTCGATTGATACTGAATCGAGTGCCGAACCACTGGTCGACTCGTACCATCGCACGAGCAGTTCCAGTCGGGTGTCCGTCTCGTGGCGGTACTGGCCGAGAAGGGTCGTCGGCCCGGTTAGGGGAACACGCGCGGCCGTCGTCAGAATCGACCGCTGGGTGTTGTCTGCGGTTCGGGAAAGTTGAATCCCGCCACTCCCGTCGTATCCGAACTCCGGACCGTTGGAGTCCGATCCACGACTGAACCGCCATAACGGACCTTCGTGCCGTCCGTCGTCGATATCAGGGTCGTCGAACGTTCCAGTCGGAAGGAGGTCACGGCCCAGTTCGACAGATTCTGCCCCGTCTATGACTCGGTTGACCCATCCCGAGTTCCGCGTGTATATCGTCCCGTCTCCGTCCAGCGTTCGGGTTGCTGTCTGGGCCGGTGTCTCGTCTCTTGCGACGTACTCCAGCCTGTTGTGGTCAAGCGAGAACTCATCCGACGACAACGCGGCTGTTTCCCGGAGTTGCCACGTCCTCGGTTTGTCGACCACCCCTTTCGGAACGTAGCCTTCAATCAGGAGCGGGTCAACGTACGCTCTGGTGATATCATCGTCAGTGACGTGGACCGTCAAGATATACGATGGAAACGTCGACCAGAACTCCTGGTCGAACACGAGGTTTCCAAGCGTCCACGCGACCAGTGTCTCATCCTGCAGTTCCACTCCACCGGTTACATGTGGATGGTGATTGACGACAACGTCTGCACCGGCTGTCTTTGCCGTTTCGGTCAGGCGTCTGATTTTGTCGGTCGGTTCCTGTTGATACTCGGAGCCGCCGTGGATCTGGACGACGGTTACGTCCGCGTTCGCATCGACTTCTGATACCGTCCGAGATATTCGGTCGCGAGTCGCCGCTGCTACCCCGCCACTCCCGGAGACCGTCAGTTGCTCAGTGTCGGGTGTCCCGGCCACGTCGTCCCCCGACACTGCGTATGTCTCGGACTGGTTGTCGTCGGCTGACCAATCGATATCGTACTGGTCGCCCGTAACGGTAGTACAGGAGACCAACCCGATGGTAAGTCCCCGCCGTTCGAAGTACGTCGGTTCCCACGCTTCTGTGCTGGACCTGCCGGCACCAGACCGTTCGATCCCGGCAGCAGAGAGTGCCTGTAACGTCTCATCCAACCCCGGCGTCAACGCGTCGAGCGTGTGGTTGTTCCCCAGTGCGACGTAGTCGATCCCGGCATCGGCCATCGCGGGTGCGGCGTCCGGGTGCGATACGAAGTGGTACCGTTTGGAGGGGTGTCTCCATGCCGTCGTCGTCAGCGGTGTTTCGAGATTCACTGACGTGAGATCGGCGTCCTGTAACAGGGGGGAGATGTACTGTAGTATCGTCTGGTGTGATTCCATCCGGTCATCAGGTCGAATCTGGAAGTGCGGTTCGAGAGGGTGGTCGTCCTCGTAGAACCGACGGCCAAACATTACGTCGCCGCCGAAACTGAGCGCGACTGTTCCCTCACGAGGTGAGAGTCTGATACGAGGACTTGTTCCCGGAGCCACAGCGACAGTCCGTCCGATAAAATCCGTTTTCGTTGCGCGAAGCCAGATGGGTCCGTCGACCTCCACTACTTCAAATCGTCCTTGCTCATCAGTGGTTGTCTCGGCTACGGATCCTCTCCCTGGGACGATCGCTTTCAGCGTCGCACCGGTGATCCCCTCGCCCTCTATGTCGACAACTCGCCCCGATATGGGCTCGGAGCTACGTGCGGATTTTTGACCGGTCTGTTCTGTCTGGAAATCGTTTTCGGTCGACTCGGACGGCGAAAGAGCGTTACACCCGGCAATTCCCGTTCCCGCTCCGACCGTTGCAATCCGAACGAATTCACGACGGGACCACTGATCCATTGATCTGATAAAAGACTCCTTGATAAAAAAACGATGGACTGGCTCTGTTGAAACCCTACCCAGTCGATACAAACGGCCTGCGGCATACAGAGGGTAAGTTCAGCACACTATTGTGATCGGTACAACCCATTCTCAGTCCAGCGGTAATAGAGTTCTACTTCTGTTTGATTGGTTCGTTGGCTTCTTTTTCTTGAGTGCTTACTGCCTGCTCGAACTCACGCATGAACTCATCGACGGTGTTTCCCATGATGACGACAGGGTCTGTCCCTGCGAGAAGATTGGTCAGCACAGTGTCGGCGTCGGTGTCATCGTCGTGTTGGGTCACCGGAAGATCAGTGTTCTCGGCAAAGGCCCGCGTGTTGGCCCCACCAACGTGAACTTCATTGATGTGGCCTTGGTCGTAGAGAAGGTCAACGTACTCTGCGAAGGAGGCGGTTCGCCCCCGTCGATCTCGTCGGAGATAGACGAACGGGAGTATCTGTTCGTCTTCCGAAACGAGTGCCTGACGGACCATTTCCGTACTCTCGACGTCGTTCACCTGTGCTGCGTTGAACACACGACCGTCGGGAAGTCGGGTCCACTCCGGCTGGATCGCATCTAAAAACGCTTCGAGTTCACCGTCGGGCAGAGGCGATTCGCCGAGAAACGACAGAACCGCGTCAATCGCGTGCGCAGTCTCTGCCCCGATCATCCCCTCGTGTCGTTCTGGAATCTCGACCTGTTCGATGGTACCGCCCCGCCGTTCGATCTCCTCTCGCATATACTCGTGGAGAACAGGGTGTTGTTCCCCACTAATGACGTGTGTCCCGGCGGAGACCGACCGTGCGAATGATCGGGCAATTTTGGTTCGCGTTTTGCCGAGCGTGTCGTTGTGATCCTGGCGGACGTTGGTGAGAATGACGATGTCCGGATCGATGAGTTGTTGATTAATGAGCCGGGTGGTGTACTCGGTGATGCCCTGATTTTCGAAGATGCCGATATCCTCGGCGGCATAGGCATCGAGTTCCGGAGCGAACTCCCCGATAACGCTGATGTTCTCGTACAGCGTCGTCCGAGGGCCGCGGCGTTCGATGGGGTGAACCTCGCCGTTGTGGATGAGTGTCGGGTGGTTCCCGGTGATCTTCGTCAGCGTATCGTAACCGCGGCGATTGAACACGTCGTCGAGGCGGCGGGTGGTCGATGTCTTGCCACGGCTCCCCGCCACGGCGATGCGAGTGTCCAGGCGTTGGAGTGCCTTGCGGTGACGGAACCCTCGTGTTAACTCTTTAATGATACCGGTCAGGCTCGGCTTTCCGACCTCGATAGACCGCGGTTCGTTCCGCCACTCGTATTCGGCACCGATCATGAACATGGGGAGGGCACCCGCGGCCCGCTCTAGGAACCGCTCTAACGCATGCCTGGCATCGCTCTCCGTGGCAAACCGGTCTGCACTGTTGGCGAGTGTGCGCTCGGGTGTCTGTAATTGCCACACCCAATTGTTCCGATCCTGTGGAAGGTCGCCGGACGGCGTCGGGTCTTCTCTGACAATCGTTCGCGGATCGCTGATATCCTCGCTTTCGAACGCGTCCTCATCGCCGCTGAGCGAGGCAACTGCTCCTCGAACTCGGTCGACAGCCTGTCGGGCCTCCCGTGACGTATCGTAGTGATGGCCTCCGGTCGCAACCACGCGTTCCTGAATACGGAGTCGCCACGACCAACCGAACCCTCGCCCGTATATCTCGTATGCAGTCGTGCTCATGAGTCACCTCCCGACAGAACGGATGCCGACAGGACCTCGGACTCGTCAGGTTTGTCAACCGCATACCAGCGCCCGATCCCCAAGCCGACCAACACGACGAACACGCCTATCAGTATCACTGGAAGCGTGAGTTCTTGTGGGATGCCCTTCGGTTCCGGTGTGGCGAACAGCCGAGCCACGAGCACCGCTGGAACGAACACGACTGCTTGGAGAGGCAGTACCAGACGCCGCTCGAATGGCCCTGTCACGTGAGCGTTATATGCTGTGATGCCCGCGAGGAAGGCAATGAAAAACGCAGACAGCCCACGACTAATCGGGAGCGAGAGCGTGAGTGGCACTGCCACGAGAAGTGCAAACGCGGTGGTGGTTCCGAGCAGTACCCGGCCATACCGCAGTGTTGCGGAGTTCACCGCCTGAACGAAGCCGAATGCAAGAACCACTACCACGAGATACATGGCGATCAGCCAGGCGTTTGTGAGGGCGTAGACTGCCAGCAGGACAGCCGTAATGACCCCCACCCGGACGCCAAATCTCCCCCGGATACGCTCGGATAACAGAAGACCGAGAACGAAGAGGCCAGCCACGACTTCCCTCGAAATGACGACTGTTTCTGCTGAAATATCAACAACTGCATTTTTGTACACCGCAACGTCGGCGGTTTCTGCGAACAACACCGGTGGCGTTACCGTCCCGAATCGGGCAGCTACCCCCGGCGTGACCAGTGCCCAACCGATGACGACCAGTCCTGTAAACAGTCCTATCGTTGCGAGCAAATCGTTCCGGCGAAACTCCGGCTTGATGCTGTGGAAGTTGTAGGCCGCGAGACCGGGGAGAATACTGCCGATAAACACGATGAGATCTGCATCAAACCCGACCTGAATCAGCCCAAGAAGCGTCACCAACGGGACTGACGTTCCGATGACTAATGCGGCGACGAATTGGTCTCGACCGTAGATCAGGGTTCGCTGTCGAAAATACCAGAGACCGATGTACGCTGCGATAGTACTGAGGACGAACACCGGCACCATCAGGACGTTTTTGAGCGTGTACACTGCGAGGACCGGGACGGTGATCGTTCCACCGAGTCGGTAGCCAGTAAACTGTGTCGTCACTGCTACGCCAAGTAACCCTACGACCCCCAACAGCGTAGCAACCCACATTACAAAAAAGAAACGAGACTGATACCTAAAGGTCTACGCATATGAACGACTACTACTCGACACTCAGACTGCGTCGAGAACGACCTCAATTCGCCCCACAAGTTCGGCTTCCGAGAATGGCTTTGCCACAAAATCGTCAGCACCGGCGTCGAGTGCTTGCACGATATCTTCCTCCCGGTTGCGGGACGTCAACATGACGACTGGCAGGTCCACGAGTGCGTCGTGATCCCGGATACGTTCGAGGACGGAAATGCCATCGAGTTCGGGCATCATCACGTCTAAGACCACGAGATCTGGTGGATCGCTGGTCCGTGATCCGAGATGCTCCCAACACGCATCACCATCTGTGAACGCCACCACGTCCCATCCGTTGTCAGTCAGGTTGAATTCGACGACTTCCCGGGTCGTCTCATCGTCCTCAGCAATGACTATTTCGGCGGTCATGTGTGTCTCCTATCCACACTTTATTACGGCGACGCTTGGTTCCACGGGTCATTCGCTCCGTTCACCAGTTCGGATTTCGATGCGTGCTCCCTGGTCTGTGGCGGGTACTGAGAGGTCCCACCCGTGTGCTTCCACGACATCGACAACGCTCATGAGTCCGATTCCAATCCCCGACATCTCGTCCGTGTCTCCGAGTGCTTCGATCTCCGTCCGTTGCTTGTCGGAAAACCCTGGCCCGTCGTCGGCGACGTAGAACCCCTCCTCATCAGCGAGTGGGCCGACCTCCACGGTAACGTCGTCGCCGCCGTGTTCGACACTGTTGCGAAAGAGATTACCGAACAGTTGCAACAGTCGTGTGTCGTCGGCCTGTATCTCACCGAGCGGGTCGTCTGCGGACAAGGTCGCTTTCGGGGCGTCGGTATACGACCACGCTTCCTCGACGATTGGTTGCAACGAAAGTGTACGTATGTTGACTGCCTGGCGATCACCGCGTGCGATCATCAACAACTCGTCGATGAGTTCCTCCATCCGCTCTAAGGACTGTTCGACGCGTTCGAAATGCTGTGACTCGTTCGTTTTGCGGGCGATTTCGAGAAAGCCGACCGCTCCCGTCATTGGGTTTCGGAGTTCGTGTGCCACGACATCGGCAAACTCTTCGAGGCGGTCGTTCTGTCGCTGGAGTGCTTCACCACGCTCGGCCAGTTGTTCTTCGCGCTTGACTGCGGTGATGGCCTCCGTGACCAGTGCTTCAAGCAGTCGGAGGCTTTCGATGTCAATCTCGTCGAACGCACGTGGCTCGGTCGCAGAACTCGTGATGATTCCATGAGTCCCGCATGGAACGTGGACCTCTGACCGCAATGGTGTCTCCGGGTTGTTCGCTCCTGGTTGTTCGGCCAGGTCCTCGTAGTTCCGGATCTCACCACTGTCGAAACTCTTCCACAAGAGTGCGTCACCTCGCTCGAACGTCGGAGCCTCCCCGACGATCCGTATTGCTTCGTCGGTTTCAGTCACCGGGCGTAACACGTCCTGGTTGGCATCGTACTTCCAAAACGCACTCACCGGGAGATTGAACAACTCGACAATCATCTCGATAGTGATGTTTGCGACGTCCGTCGTCGTTTCAGCCGCCAGCAACTGCTGTGATATCTCGTGCAGACCTTCCAAACGTTCTTCGAATCGCTGCCGTTCGAGTTCGTACCCAGCCCACTGTCCGAGAAGCTTGATCACCTCCCGTTCGCCGGCGTTGAATTCCCGGTCACGGTCGTGTGGGGCCGCAAAGCAGAACGTCCCGTAGAGGGTCTCCCCGACCATGACCTTCGTTCCGATATAACAGCCTAAGTCGAACAGTTCGTACGCCGGGTCGTCGTCGCCCAACTCCGCTTGTGCGTCCTGCATACCGACCAAATCGTCGCTTTCGATGGTTTTCCGGCAGTACGACTGTTCCAGCGGTGCGGTTTCGTCTGGCTGGAGCAGTGTATGATCGCCAACAGCGTGTACAATCTCTTGTGTGTCTTCCTCTATTCTCGACAGGAACCCAAACGGCAGATCCAGGTACTCACACCCAATGGAGAGGATGCGCTCGGCTTTTTGTTCGAACGTGAGGGCGTCCTCTGCACCAACTTGATAGAGTTTGGCCAGCACCTCCTGTTTTTGTTCTGCCGCTCGGGCCCTCCGCTCGCGGTCTGTCACATCCCGGACCACGCCGACAATATCGTCAGTGCCGTCGTCTCGGATATGTTTCGAGACGCGAACGTCTACCATCTGTTCGGTTTCCTGATCAATTTCGAAGGTCAGAATTTCATCCTGGATTTCTCCGTCGGCAATGGAGTTGATGGTTGTAACGAATCGATCAAACTCGGCTGATTCAACCAGCGTGTCGAACGTGTTGCCAACCAGTTCGTTCCGCTCACGTCCAGTCAATGAGCAAAGCGAGTCGTTGACGTAGGTGATAGTCCCGTCCAGATCAACGATGAAAACGCCGTCTTGAATGGCTTCGATGATGGACCGATAGACACTGGTACTCTCTTCACGGTCCCCCCAAGCGTCGTTATGGGGATCTACGTCCATAATTTATAGTCATACTCATGAATAATGGTTATTTGGTTTCGCTGAATCAAAACGCTGTGAAGAGAGGATTGTCGACCAGTACAGAGCCCGATAGTGAATGGTTCAGAATCTCGTCTGCACTCCGGAGCTGGGCGAATCGTTGGATCCCAATGCGCTCGCAATCGTTCTTAGGCTTGAAAACACAGAGTACGAGCCTGAGCAGTTCCCGGCGCTGATTTGCCGACCATCTGGAGCCGATAGTGTTGTTCTACTCTTCGCGTCTGGTCGTATCGTGATTACGGGCAGCCCAGACCTCGATACAGCGGAAGAGACGTTTGCAGCGTTGCAGGACGAAGTGACGGACCTCCTCACCGTCGACTAACGGATAGACCGAGAGACTTCGACGAGACGCGGTTCCTTGACGACGGCCTGAGGGATACATCGGACTATTCCACGAACCGCAGAGCCCCCACGTCTCTTGACGAGACAACGAACTAGTCAAAAATCAGGTGTCGCTCTGAAAACGGGAGATTCTGATATTCACAAGTCTCGCTCTTCGGAATACCCCAATCCAGCAAGCTGCTGCTTCGTTACTCTTCGTCGTGAGCAGGCAGTTCAGCAAGCGCCTCAGATTCGCAGTCGAACGGGCTCGGGAGTTCGTCAACGAAGGCCCGCACGAATCCTCTCGTCCCCGGTTCGACCATCACCTCGGCGTCGGCTTGAACCGTCTCGCCCTCTTCGTTCTCGTAGGTCGTAGGGACGAGTACGGGAACGCCCTCTTTGAGATACTCCCGCGAGACGTTTCTGAGCGCCTCCTTCTCCGTATCGAGGTTCCCGTCCGTGTCTATCGTCCCGACAACTTCGCCCTGCTTGTGATTGAGTATCTCGACCTCTACGACCTCGTGCTCATCGTCGGGTTCGTCGTCAGCAGCGTTCTCAATCCCCTCAGCTACGGCCCGCCCGAAGTCTTCCTCCATCCACCGAGCTATCTCGGCGGCATCAGCGTCGGGGCCGGGGCGTTCGGGTCGGTCGGGGTCGTCCATACGTTGTAGTATTTCTCCTGACAGTATTTAATCGCTGGCGGTGCTTTACTCGCCGCCTCCGAGCGCCCACAGCGTCATGACTCGAAACGGCTGTGGTGAATCGCCAGACGTAGCTTGATTTCACTGTTTCAGAGACTGCTTGATGTTGTGAACCGTACACATCAGGACGAGTTCACGAAATTCAC
>JGI12451J12833_1000577_pt1 | contig 11757 bp, 8 predicted proteins | sample A23E3SouthBayCA_2_FD_12833 | JGI IMG/M metagenome (IMG submission 12833) | reverse complement strand
AGCGGGACGACGATGAGCGTGCCGCTGACAAAGGCGATGCCCGTCGTCACAGCCGCTGACAGTCGCTTGTTGAGCCCGTGGCGTCCGAGCCACTCCGAAACGGGGAAGAGCACGTATGCGACCGTGATTGCGAAGAATATTGTCGAGAGCACTCGCGCGAGCAGGACCATCGTCAGGCAGCCGGTAAGAACGAGCAGGCCCGCGAGGACGTAGGTTCGTCGGCGTGTTACCACGCCCGCCCTTTTCCAGCGGTCGGTAAAAACGTTACCTGCACACGATAGTTCGGTAACACGTCCGTCAGGACCGGGAGAACAGCGCTGCTAACTGCTCCCGGGAGAACAGCGTCGTCGGCCGGTCCATGTGGACGCCGATCTCGCCTTCGAAGGCTTTCATCCCGGCTTTCTGTATCGGCTCCGGCGCAGAGTAGCCGGCCCGAACCGCGTGGCCGAGGCGGATTTCCTGCCGGAGGTCGTCGCGCCACGCCCGCTCGTACTCGCCCAGTGTCGCCGGGTCCTCAGGGTCTATCTCTCGGGCTGCGTGGTCGGCGGCGGTCATGCCGTAGCGGATGCCGCCGCCGGTGAAGGGCTTGGTCTGGGCCGCGGCGTCACCGATGAGGAACGACCGTCGGCCGGTGACTCGCTTCGGCGGGCCAATCGGGATGAGTCCCGAACAGCGGTGGTCAGTTTCGACGCCGTAGCCGTCGACGAATTCCTCGAAACGGCCGCGGGCGTCATCGCCCGGCGGCACCGCCAGTCCGTACTCAACACCGGCCTCGCCCCGCGGGATGCGCCAGGCGAAAAACCGCGGGACGGTGAGGTGTACGTCGACGAAGTCGGTGTGGTCCACCTCGTCGCTGAACCCGAGCACGCCGTGCAGCAGTTCGTCGGGCTCCGGCAGGTCCAGTTCCCGCCGGACGCGGCTCTTCGGGCCGTCACAGCCCGCGACCATCTTCGCCCGGTGTGTCTCGACGCCGTCGTCGCCGCGGACCTCCACGGTGACGCCGTCCCTGTCCTCGGTGACCCCGACGACGGAGTGTGCTTCTCGAACGTCCGCACCGGCGTCGCGGGCCAGCCCCGCGAGGTGCTCGTCCAGGCCGACGCGGTCGATGACGTTCGAGATGACTTCGTCCTTGTAGAATGGGTGGTCTTGGCTCCCGGGACCGCCCGTGTGAAAGCGTGCGCCCGAAATCTCGTTCTGGAACAGTTCGTCGCGGGCGTCCTCGGTGAATTCCCAGATATCCGTGCTCACGTGGCCCGAGCAGGCCAGTGGTTTGCCGATCTCTCCCTGTTCGAACACCACCACGTCGAGCCCCCGACTCGCCGCCTGACGCGCGTACCGGGACCCAGCCGGACCCGCGCCGACCACCACAACATCGTACATACACGTTCTCTCGGTGTCACGAATCAAATAGCTTCTTGATTCATACAGACTGCTGTCCCTGTTTCCGGGACGACCGCCGGGTCAACTCCCCGCCGTGGGGACCCGCGGATGGCCCTGTTGCTCAGCCAGCCAGCCGCCGAAACGGCCGGCCAGGCCGCCGACTGCCATCGGGAGGCCCAGCAGTAGCACACCAACAACGAGGGCGAGTCCGACGCCGACGACCCGGAACCAAAGCGGATTCGGAATCGTTGGGATAGCCACTAACAGCTCTTTCAGCGACCAGAGCGCTGGAACGCCGCCAATGAGTCCGGCTCTAATTCCGGCGGCAGTCCCGACCCCACCGTGACGTTTGACCAGATAGCCTGCGACGACGCCGCCGAGGAAAAGCCCCTGAAAGGTGATATTCGATGCTGACCGCAACACGTCCACGACCGTGAACGCTGCGGGGATGACGCCGCCAATAAGGGCGCATTTCCACGTTTTCGATAGCTNGAACTGGAGGGACATAGCTGGATGGTTGACCGCCGAAATGAAAAACCACACCCCTGACGACACAACCATTTGAAACCGACCGTCGCGTCACTACCCGAATCAGGGCGTATTTGTCGGTGTAGCCCCTGTCATGACCTATGGCAGAGTATCAGCCCGGGGTGTGTAACATCGGAGCGAACCAGCGCCGCGCCCGCCGACTGTCGGCCATTGCTTCGTTTGCGGTCGCTGTCGGTCTCGCGCTCGCCGTCGCAGTGGGCGCGGTCCCCAACCTGTCGCTGTGGGCGACTATCCCCTTCATTTTCGGCGGGTACGTTGGCGCGTTTCAGGACTACTTCCGGTTCTGTGTCGCCTTCGGTGCGCTGGCCCGCTACGACCTCTCGGGGTCGGGCGGGGAACGCGGCAGTGTCGATACAAGTGAGGCCGTTCGCGCTGACCGGCGAAAAGCGGCGAAGATTCTCCTGTTTGCGGCCGCCGGGACGGTCGTGACGAGCGGCATCGGATACGTGGCCGTCACCGCCCTGTAAGGACTGCTGTCTGCTGTGTGTTCCGCGCGTCTTCCGACCGAATCACGAGGTGGCGGTATTAGACGATGGCCAGTCCGCTCGGGACCTGGTCGTACTCGGCTGTCCAGTCCCCGCCGACGAGGTTCTGCTTGACCCACGTCTCCCCGTGTTTCGACTGGAACAGGCCGTGGTTCGTCAACGCGAGAAAGCCATCAGTCGGGGCAGCGCTGAGAATCGGCCGGGCCAGACCTTCCGGTCCCGGCAGGCCGTCCATCGATTGCGTCCACCGGTCACCGTTCCATCGATACACGTAGCTCTCGCCGTGTGTACTGTGAGCCGAACGGGGTCCGCTGGCCGCCGAAACGATGGCACAGTCCGGGTCGCCGGGATGGACGGCCAGCCCCCACACGTACCGATGGGCCAGCCCCTCCTGCGGGTGGGTCCACGCCGCTCCACGGTCGGTCGACAGCGCGAAACCGTCGCCGGCGGCGGTGTACACCCGGTCTGGGGCGTCAGGATGGGTCGCCAGCGTGTGGTTGTCTCGCCGAGCGCCGTCGGGGTGGTCGACCCACGTCTCGCCGCCGTCGGGACTGCGGACGAACGCGCCGGCCTCGATGGCGGCGTACACCTGCTCCGGGTCGTCTGGCGCGAGGGCGAGCCAGCGCACGTGGTGGGTGTCGGGCCGCGGCGGGAACGACCACCGTGCTGCCGAGTCCAGTTCCGTCAGTCCGGGCTTCTCGGTCCACGTCTCACCGCCGTCAGCCGAACGGTAGACCGCGCTCGGCTCCGTCCCGGCCCACACCACGTCAGCGTCGCGCGGGCTGACCGTGACGCTCGTCACGCGGTCGCCGGCATCGAGGACTGTTTCCCACGTCGCGCCGCCGTCGGTGGTCCGCTGGAGGCCAGCATCCGAGGGACCCACGAAGGCTCGCTCCGGCTCGGCAGCCTCTGCGGCGACACACTCGATATCGTGGCCACGGAGGCAATCGTCCCAGCCGCTGTTACCGTCCCCAACAAGGACGCGGTCACCAAGTGCGGCGTAGACGGTGTCCATGGCCGACCTACGTTGCCCGAGCGAAGAAAGCTGGCGGTGGTCAGCGACTGACCGACCGCGTCAGGGCGAAAACATACAGCGCGACGAAGAAGCCGCCGAGGAACGCCTCGGACTGGGCGAGGAGACTCACAGTCGGATTACTGACCTCGCCAACGCCGCCGAGGAAGAAGGCAATAAACGACCCGAGGCTGAGCTGGGCGTACTGGCCGACACTGTCGAACAGGTCCGGCGCGATAGCGAGGTACAGCCCCGCGTATGTGACGATGAGTACCGCCGAGGCCGCGAGCGTGTACGATGCCCGCTCACCGTAGCCGGTCGTCACGAACAGGAAGGCGTTCATCCCCCAGCGGGCGAGCGCCCGCCCCCGCTCCCGCAGCGACGCCGCACTGTCCCGGACGCGCCGGGACTGACAGCGCCGCCGGTATCCCATCTGCGACATGAAGAACTCGGAGGCCGCGGTGTTGTCGGCGATGTCGTTTGCGCCGTTTTTGGCCCGGAGATATGTCACCTCGCCGGCGGCAGCCGCGATTCGCCCCTCTGTCGCCGTCCCGAGTCGCTCGGCAGTGGCGCGAGCGGCTGTCGGGACCGCATGGTCCTGGGCCTGCTTGGCCGCCAGGTTGGTGAGAGTCGGCGGTTCATCGCCCGCCGCGGCCGTGTTACCGTCGCCGGCGGGCGAGCCCGCCCTGTCCTCGCCGGCCGACGCGACTCTCGGGACAGTGCCTGGCTCGGCGGTCTTTGCGTTTTCGTTGCCGTCCGCCAGGGCTTCGACGGCCTCGTCGAGGGCTGCCGGGTACGACAGCGCGGTCCGCAGGCCGTCCCACAGCCTGCTGTCGAGTTCGTGAAGCCGGTAGTTTGCAGCCTCCAAGTCGAGGGCATCGTCGTCGCGGAAATCGAAGCCCGCGAACCGCGTCCGGTAGAACGCGACACGGCTGAGGACGCTCTCCGTCCCGTCGCCCTCAAATCGGACAGTGCCAAGCGTCGCTCGCTCGGGGTCGTAAACCGCTGCGCCTGCAGCCGGCTGGCCGAACGTGCCGTCTTCGACTGTGGTCTCGGAGAGCGAGACGAGTCCGACGCCGTCCGGTCCGACGGCCGCTGGCCGGAGGTCGACCGATCCGATGGTGCAGCCGTGGAGTCGGACGGTGCCTATGCAGGTCACCTCCGCAGCACGGAACTGGTCGATGTCGCTGTCAGCGAATTGTGGGCTCGCCAGCGTTGCCCCGCTCAGGTCGAGGTCGGTGACAGCGGCGTCGACGAATCTCGCGGCGACCAGCGTCGTGTCCGTGGCGTCGAGCCGCTCGATGTTTGCGCCCTCGAAGTCGGTGCCCACGAACACCGAGTCGTGGACGACTAGTTTCATCGAGACGGCCGCGTCGGCGAACGTCGCGTTGGTGAGCGTCACGTCAGGGAGATAGAGTCGCTCGGCCTCCACCCGCTCGAAAACGGCCTCGTCATAACTGGTCTCGTTGAAGTAGCCGCCGCTGAACGTCGCGCCGTAGAACCGCGCCGTGCCGAACTCCGCCCATCGGAAGTCCGCCTCGTCGAAGGTCGCGTGGTAGAAGTCGCCCGTCCCGAACGTCGCCTCGTCGAAGTCGGCCATCTCCAGTGTGGCGTGCTGGAACGACCCCTCCTCGATAGTCACCCGGTCGAAGGCGGCGTCAATCACCGAGGCCCGGTCGAAGGTCGCGCTTTCAATTGTTGCGTCGCGGGCATCAACTTCGGACAGTTCCGCGCTCTCGAACGCAGCGGTGTCCAGTTGCGCGCCCCTGAGGTCGACCCGGTCCGCTGTCACCCCGTTGAATACTGCCTCGGAAATCGTCGCGTCTTTCGCATCGATTTCGTGGTACGTCCCGTCGAACGTGGCCGTTTCCGTGACCGTCGCTCCCCGGAAGTCGAGTCGCTGGCCGAACTCGCTGTCAGTGCAGTCCAGCCGACCGATTGTCGCCCCGCGGAGGTCGACCGGATGGTTGTCGGCGGCGTCGACGACCGCGTTCGACACGTCGAGAACATCGAACGTAGCTCCGATGAACTGCTTCGCTCGCTTGTGGTCCTGTCGACTCTCGCCGGCATCCCCGGTTATCGCGTCGAGAAATGCCTCGGACACGTCCATGCCATCGGGGACGTCTTCAGGCTGGCAATGGAACGGACACCGTTCTTTGCCGTCGAGTGCGCCGTGTGGACATTCCCACGCCGCTTCGGCCTCGCCGTGTACGTCCACGATGTTATCTGTGAAGCCACACCGGCTCTCGGCGCGTCCCGACCAAGCCATCGTTGGCCGAAACGGTCGGGAGGCAGGGGCATAAGCGCTTCTACACCGAGGACTCATACGGATTGTTAGAGCGCCTTACCGGTATGTGTCGACTCTATGGGTCGGCACTAGTTGGAAATACTCAACAACAATCCGTCTCAGTCGTCGGCAGCGACCGCCTCGGTTCCGATTCGACGGGCGAGGAAGTCATCGAGCAGGCGGAACAGCCGTTTCTTCTGCTCGATGTCCGAGGATGCGTGGCCCTCCTCACCGAGCTCCCGGTACTCGAACGCGCCGTCCGGTCCTTCGGTGTAGCCCGCGTCTTCGAGGGCATCGCGGAACAGCCGGGCCTGCGAGACGGGGACCCGGCGGTCGTTGACGCCGTGGACGATGAACAGCGGGGCGTCGAGGTTGCCGACGTGGGTGATGGGCGACCGTTCCTCGTACAGGTCCGGGTTCTTCTCCGGAGTACCCATGTTCTTCTCCATCAACTCTGTTCGGTAGTGCGCCATCGTGTTCTCGTACTGGTCTTCGAGGTCTGTGAGACCGATCCAGGCGACGCCGGCGTCGTACAGGTCCGGGTACTGGACCAGTTGCCAGTACGCCGAGTAGCCCCCGTAGGAGCCGCCGAAGACGACAACCCGATCTTCGTCAAGCCACTCGCGGGTCGAGAGAACGTGTTCAGCGGCCGAGGCCACGTCGCCCTGTTCGGCCCCGCCCCAGTCGTCGTACAGTTCGCGGATGAACTCGCGGCCGTGGCCAGTCGAACCCCGGTAGTTCACCTGCAGGACGGAGAAGCCCCGCTGAACGAGGAACTGTGTGTAGAGGTCGAATGATTTGCTGTCCATTCGCGCGCGGGCCGCCGTGGGGGTTCACGATGAGCGGGGACGGTCGCTCGCCTGAATCATAGAGGAGACAGCCGATATCCAGCGTGTCGTACGGGTCGTGCTCGACGGCCGCCTGCCGCGTTTCGGGCACGCCGTCGGACTCGATGGTGAAGTACTCGGCGTCGGCGAAGGCGTCGGGAGAGAACGGCCCGTACTCGGCCTCAACCAGCGGCTCCGTTTCGTCNGTCGNGAGGTCGTATGTGAGCAGTTCGGGGCGNCGNGTGGGCGTCGTATGCAGCGCCAGGAGGCGGTCNNCANCCAGTATCGGGTCACCGCCCATCCGGCCGAACGACGCGACGCCCTCGGGAAGGTCGAGTTCGCGTGCGTCGCCGGTCTCGATGTCGTACACGACCGGGAGCTTCGTCGCCTCACGCGTCCGGACCGCGAGGAACCGCTTGCCGTCGGGCAGGAACGCCTGTGGTTCCTCCTCGTACTCGCCGCCGAACCACGTTACTGCGTCCGTGCGTAGGTCGTAGACGCCGCATCGGGACAGGTCACCGCTGTTGTCCATCACGAGTAAACGGTCACCGTTGGGTCCCCAGTCGGCCGGGGCGGCCTCCGCGCCGGTGACACCGATTTCGAGTGTCTCTGGGTCCGACCCGTCGGCGTCACTGACGTACACGTCCATGTTGTCGAAGTCGTCAGTCTCGTTGGTCGCGTACGCTAACTGCGACCCGTCGGGCGAGAGCAGTCCCGTGTGAACCGCTCGATCGTAGTCAGTAATCTTGGACGTCTCGGCGCTCGCGAGGTTGTGACTGTAGAGGTTCATTTGCCCGTCCCGGGTCGACCCGACCAGTAGCGTCTCGCCGTCCTCGCCAACGTCCTGCAGCACTACCTGCCCGTCCATCTCGACGACCGCCTCAACCGACCCGTCGCGGTCGATGGCGTACACGTCGTTTTGTTCGTTGCCGTCGTCGTCGAGGTGGAAGAACACGCGCTCGCCGTCGGCGTCCCACTCCACGTGCCAGCGGGCATTCCTGGGGACATCGCCGTCGCTCCACTGCTCGTGCGTGCCGGCCTCGACGTTGAGGACGTGGAGTTCGTTGCGCCCGCTCACGTCGTAGTAGCAGGCCACTTCGCTGCCGTCAGGGGACGCCGTCGGATGCGCCAGCGTCGGCAGCCCAGCGAGTTCCTCTAGCACCGCCTCGGGGTCCGTCGGACCGCTGTCAGGGTCGGACATACGAACCGACGTATCGGACGGCTAACTTGTAGGTGTTCTGCCGACATCAGAGAACGCCGTGAGTGCACACACTCGAACAGCAGACAACCCCGCCCGAAGCCAGCCGAGAAACCCGAGCCGGGTTGGACTGTCCGGCTCTATCTCGTTTGTACCACGGGATACTCCCACCCCGCTATGGTGTCCACCAGCGCAGGCCGACCATCACGAACACGATAGCCAACTGCATCAGCCCCTGCAAGCCCCCCAGTCTGGCGTTTCGCATCCCGATTTCGGAGACGAGGTCGACGTCCGGGTTCTCGGAGACGACCTGCCGGTAGATGCGGACCTCGCCGGGCAGGATGACGCCAAAGCCCTGCACGGACAGCAGCGTCACGATACCGAGCGTGGCGACCATCCACCACGAGGTCATTGCGAAGGCCGGCAGCGTCGTGACGAGATACGCGCCCGAACCCACGACGGCGACGCCGAGGATGCCCAGCGTCTTCGGGTCGGTCAGCGCGTCGAACTGATAGCCGATGAGGAGAATGACCGGAATCAGCGTCGCAGCGGTCAGGATTGCCAGCCACGGGTCGGCGTTGGGGAACTTCCCGAGGCGAAGTGCCAGCAGGATGCCGCCCGAAATAGTCACCGTCGCCAGCGTTGGCATCAGGAACGTCATCTTGGGCGTGAACGATGCGAAGAAGTCTGCCCGTGCCTCTGGTTCTTGACCGCCGAGCACTGGCCCCAGCACGAGGCCCATGAACAGGTCGATACCGGTCCACAGCACCCCGGCCATCACATGGACGTAGGTCAGCGCCCGGATGTTTCCGCTGGCGAGTGCCCCCGCAAACGCGATGAGCGGGACGGCGACTGCCCCCACAGCAAACGCCGGGTTCGCCTGCTTCGCCAGCCCACCGATACCCCGTTTCCGCTCGACGCGGTCTGCTGTCGACTGCGCCATAACTGGCTATATCAGGTTTCCCTACTGTCAAAAACGTTGGTGGCCGTTTCAGCTATTGCCTGCTTTCAGCATACCGACTTCCTCAGTCGTCGTCCGCGGCCGGCTGTTCGGCCGCTGTGTCGCGGTCCGCTCGCGGCCCCTCTAGGTCGACGTTCGGCAGCAGGTCGCGGAGGTACTGCCCAGTGTAGGATGCCTCGGTCCGGGCCACGTCCTCCGGAGTGCCCTGTGCGACGAGTTCGCCCCCGTTCTCGCCGCCCTCGGGACCGAGGTCGATGATCTGGTCGGCGTTCTTTATCAGGTCGAGTTCGTGCTCGATAACGACGACTGTGTTGCCGTCGTCGGTGAGCCGGTGGAGCACGTCGATGAGTTTGCGTTCGTCCTCCGGGTGGAGCCCGGTGGTCGGCTCGTCGAGCAGGTACAGCGTCTCGCCCGAATCCTTCTTGCCGAGTTCCTCGGCGAGTTTGACGCGCTGGGCCTCACCGCCGGAGAGCGTCGTCGAAGGCTGGCCCAGCCGCATATAACCCAGCCCCACGTCCTTCAGGAGTTCTAGCCGGCGACGGATGCCGCTGTGGCTCTCGAAGAAGTCATAGGCCTCCTCGACAGTCATATCGAGCACGTCGGCGATGGTTGCGTCCTTGTAGGTCACGTCCAGCGTCTCGTCGTTGTAGCGCGCACCGCCACACTCCTCGCAGGGGACCGTCACGTCCGAGAGGAAGTTCATGTCGATGGTGACCGTCCCCTGGCCGCCACAGCCCTCACAGCGGCCGCCCTTGACGTTGAACGAGAACCGGCCGACTTCGTAGCCGCGCTGTTTCGAGAGGCTCGTCTCGGCAAACAGCTCGCGGATGTGGTCGAAGACGTTGGTGTACGTCGCCGGGTTCGAGCGGGGCGTTCGGCCGATAGGCGACTGGTCGATGAGCCGAACCGTTTCGATGTCGTCGAGGCCGTCGATAGCGTCATGTTCGCCGGGGTTCACGTCGGTGTCGTTCATCCGACGCACCAGCCCCTTGTACAGCACGTCGTGCATCAGCGTGGATTTCCCGGAGCCCGAGACGCCTGTGATGGCAGTGAACGTCCCCAGCGGGATGGATACGTCGAGGTCAGCGAGGTTGTGCTGGCGAGCACCCCGAACGGTGAGTTCGCCGTCGGCCTCGCGGCGGCTGTCGGGGACCGGAATCGTCCGCTCGCCCGAGAGGTACTCCCCAGTCACCGATTCCTCGGTGTCGATGACCTCGTCCATCGGGGCGTTGACGACGACCTCGCCGCCGCGCTTGCCCGGTCCGGGTCCCATGTCGATTATCTGGTCGGCCCGGCGCATCGTCTCGGTGTCGTGTTCGACCACGAGCAGCGTGTTCCCGAGGTCTCGAAGCTCTTCGAGGGTGTTCAGCAGGCGGTCGTTGTCCCGCTGGTGGAGGCCGATAGAGGGCTCGTCGAGGACGTAGAGAACACCGACGAGGCCGCTCCCGATCTGGGTCGCCAACCGAATTCGCTGGCTCTCGCCGCCTGATAGCGTCGACGCCTCGCGGTCCAGCGTCAGGTAGTCCAGTCCGACCTCGGTCATGAAGCCCAGACGGGCGCGGATCTCCTTGAGAATCTCCTCAGCGATCTTCCGGTCCCGGGCCGAGAGGTTCTCCTCCATCCCCTCGAAGTGGGCCAGCGCGTCGCTGATGGACATCTCGTTGACTTCCGTTATCGAGGTGCCGTCAACGAGCACTGCCCGCGACTCCGCTTTGAGTCGCGTCCCTTCACAGGCCGGGCACGTCGTCGTCGCCATGAACTCCTCGATATGCTCGCGGGCGCGGTCTGAATCCGTCTCGACGTGTCGCCGCTCCAGATTCGGGATGACGCCCTCGAAGCGCTCAGTCTTCTCACGGGTGCCGTTCTTGGTCCGCCACTCGAAGTGGACCCTGCTGTCGGTCCCGTAGAGGAACTGCCGCTGGACGGACTCGTCTAGCTCCTCGAACGGCGTCGTGAGGTCCACGCCGAAGTGCTCGGCGACGTTGTCCAGTTGCCGCGAGTAGTATGTCCGGTCGTAACTCCAGGGCTCGAAGACGTGTTTAAGCGGCTTCGTCGGGTCGGTGACGACGAGGTCCTCGCTGACCTCCTTGGTCTCGCCAAGCCCTTCACACTCCGGACAGGCCCCGTGCGGTGAGTTGAACGAGAACGACCGCGTCTCGATTTCGGAGATGTCGATACCGCAGTGGGTGCAGGCAAGGTCCTCGGAGAGTTCGACGACGATTCGGTCCGAAGTAGCTCCGTCGTCCTCCTCACCGTCGGCGAGGTCGCCGGTTGCCCGGGCGTCTGACCCGCCGAGCGTCTCTGCCGCGCCTTCTGCCGGGTCCGGTAGAATGACCTTCAGCGTCCCGTCGGCCTCTTCGAGCGCGGTTTCGACGGAGTCCGTGATGCGCGAGCGGGCGTCCGGCGAAATCTTCACGCGGTCCACGACCACGTCGATGGTGTGGTCGTAGTTTTCGTCCAGTTCGGGTCGGTCCAGCGTGAGGTCGAACTCCTCGCCGTCGACCTCGACGCGACTGTACCCCTCGCCGACGAGGTCGTCGAAGAGGTCCTCGAAGGCCCCTTTCTGGTCGCGGACGACCGGCGCACACAGTTTGGCGCGGGTTCCCTCGGGGAGTTCCAGCAGCCGCGAGACCATGTTCTGGGCGGACTGCTCGCCGACCTCGCGGCCACACTCCGGGCAGTGTGGCGTGCCGACGCGGGCGTACAACAGGCGAAGGTAGTCGTGGAGTTCGGTGACAGTGCCGACCGTCGAGCGGGGGTTGTTGGCGGCGTTTTTCTGGTCGATAGAGATCGCCGGGGAGAGCCCCTCGACGTTCTCGACCTGTGGCTTGTCCATCTGCCCCAGAAAGTTCCGGGCGTAGGCGGAGAGTGATTCGATGTAGCGCCGCTGGCCCTCGGCGTACACCGTCTCGAATGCGAGCGAGGATTTGCCCGACCCCGACAGCCCGGTGACGACTGTCAGTTCCTCGCGGGGAATCTCCACGTCGACGTCCTTGAGGTTGTGTTCCTCGGCCCCTCGGACCTCGATTATATCCTTGCTCATCTTTGCATCTTCGTT
>JGI12451J12833_1000572_pt1 | contig 11845 bp, 10 predicted proteins | sample A23E3SouthBayCA_2_FD_12833 | JGI IMG/M metagenome (IMG submission 12833) | reverse complement strand
CCATCGCGATGAACACGATGAGTGTGCCGATCCCGACCTGCCCGCGGTCTCGATCTCGTCTGTCGTCAGTTCGGTCAAACATTGTGGTTCACGCCTGAGTCGTCAGGCTCTACCTCCAACTGGTGTGCTTTCCAACTTAACCCTAATCCCCCGATTATCACGTCTGAAATGGGGATTTCGTGTCTAAACAGATGTTGTCACTAGTGAGAACGACAGGAAGAGTGCTCTTGGCGGACGGTTTCGAACCAATCCCGAATGAACCCGATCACGCCTCGTAACTCACGAGGCTGTAGATGACAAACAGGTATCCGAACGTGGTCAACGCGCTGTTGACCAACAACAACGATTCGGGGTTGGTTGTCGACGACGCACCGAAGTCGGTCATGAACGCACTGATCATCGTCGCAGCTGCGCCGGCGACCGCGAGCGCGAATCCCAGCGAGAGGTGCAACATCGCCCGCCGTGACGTCTGCACGTACGCGCGCATCGCCATACCAACCATGGTCAGGCCCGCTACGACGAAGACGAGCGTCAGGACGGCATAGAGGAACTCGATCATCCTAGACGTGTCTCTCTCACATCTACTATTAAATCCATGCTCGAAAATATCGCCGGTGATAACTGTACTCGCGAGTGCGCGGCTACCCCTCGGAGAGCGTGCGCCAGGCCTCGTCGAGCTTGTTCGTCACTTCCGACCGCTCTTCGACGGAGATGGCCATCGACTGATCGAAGTCGACAGTGACTGATTCGACGTTTCGACGGTAAACCTTGATCCGTCGTCGATCGTCGGAAAGCACACTATCGTGTAATTCGAGCAAGCCGTGCTCAGTCAGTTCGTCGATACGTCGATAACAGGTCGCGATCGGAATGTCGAGTTCGTCGCTGAGGTCCTGAGCAGATTGTGGCTCGTCCGCCGCGTCGAGGATCTCCGCACTGTATTTGTTCCCCAGTGTCCGAAGAAGATCCACCGAAGCCATCGTTATCAGCACTTGAATTCATCCACCAATAAATGTACCGTCTTCCACAGCTCTCGATTAGAATGGAACCGTAGCTTTCAGCTGTGATATTTTCGTCGTAGCGACGCTAAAAGCGGACGCAAGGACGTCGGTTACTGGATGGGTGAGTCACCGTGATTCATCATCGAGAACTCGCTAGCGTTGTCGTGCACGGTGATGCCGCTGTCGGTAATCTCCATCGGGAAGATGTCGGTCTCGATATTCTGTTTTCGCATCTTCGAAACCCAGACGTAGCGTTTGACGCCCGAATCGGTCGGCGTCTGCAACAGGTAGATGTTTCCGTCAGTGAGGTAGTTCTCCAGTCCGATGTCGGACTGCGGGATGGCGGCACCCTGTTCGTTGGTCATCAGCGTCGTCAATCCGTTCTCCTTGAGGATGTCCGAGAACTTCAGCAGATACGTACGCCGTTCGCGCTCGTCGTCGAAGAAGAGGTTGAACATCGCGAGCGAATCCAACACGAGTCGCTCGTAGTCGCTGTCCGTGAAGTCCTCGAGCAACATGTCGAGCGACGACGAGAAGTCGTTCTTGCTCAGGAGTTCCTTCTTATCGTAGACGAGGATGTCGCCCCGTTCGACGTACTCCGACCACTGCTCGAGCCCGATCGCCTCGGCGGCTTCCCGAAGGTCCTGCTGGTTCTCCTCGAAAGAGAGATAGATCCCTTTCTCGTCGAACATATCGACGCCGTTGTAGATGTACTGTAGTCCCAGAATGCTCTTTCCAGCACCGGGATTTCCGCTGACGAGCGTCGTCGAGTCTTTCACGATGCCTCCGTTGAGAATCGCGTCCAGGCCGTCGATGCCAGTTTCAGTGAGTTCGATCATTGCTCTCCCTGCGTCACGCGACGCTCGGTTGGATGTGATTCCGATGGCAAAGCAAAAAAGTCTTGTTCATGTCGAGTTACACCCTGACCCGGCAACTGAGATTCCCAGGACAAGTGAGATACTCAGGACATCTGTATCGCGTCCGGGTTGACCCAGATGACGAATCCGTCGTCGCGTTTGACGACCCCGCGGACGGAGTTGGCGCCTTCGGTCGTCGGCGACTGGTCGACGTTTGCAGGGTCGACCTGACTCACCTGGTCGACTTCGTCGACCAGCCAGCCGACGGCGCCCTGTTCGTCGTCGGCGACCTCCGGATCGAAGACGATGATCCGGGACGGTGCACCGCCGTCGATATCGAAGACGACTTTCGGGTTGACGATCGACGTCGTTCGACCCCGTAGATCCATGACTCCCTCGACGTGGGGCGGCGCGTTCGGAACTGTAGTCAACTCACCGACGTCGACGATTTCCGTCACGTAATCGATACTCACACAGTATGTCTCGTCCCCGAGCTGGAATTCGAGGACTTGATTCGTTGCGTCTGACATGGTCTTGTTAGGTACGAACGGCTCGGTTCCGGCAGTCGGTACCTGAATCTCCCGGCAGAATCCCTTAAACGTGTCTCCTGTGCTATCAAGATTGATTACCAGGGCGGTGTCTTTATTTTGGCGCTCCGGATAGACGAGGGCAACGTGGACGGACGACCGGGTGAGATTTACGTCGTGTCCACATACCTCACAGGTAACTGACCTATGCCACGATCATCGACGCGGGCTGTCGTCGCCGACGACTCGCACTTCATGCGGAGTGTCATCTCCGACATCCTCTCGGAGGGCGGGATCGACGTCGTCGCACAGGCGAAAAACGGCCGCGAGGCCGTCAAAGCCGTACGTGAACACGAGCCCGACGTGGTCACGATGGACGTCGAGATGCCGGAGATGGACGGGATCGAGGCCGTCGAGCGGATCATGGCTCAGCATCCGACGCCGATCCTCATGCTGAGCGCACACACCGACGAGGACGCAGACGTCACGTTCGAGGCACTCCAGAAGGGCGCGGTGGATTTCTTCACCAAGCCCGGCGGCGAGGTCTCGATGGAGATGTCCCGGCTGAAAGACCAGCTGGTCGATATCGTGCTAACCGTTGCGGAGGCCGAGCCGAGGACGGAAGCCGATGCCACGAACACGAACGCCGCGGCTGACGTCGCTACCGAGAGTTACGGCGGTCAGCCGACGCTCGTGATCGGCTCTTCGACTGGCGGCCCGACCGTCGTCGAGGAGGTCATGTCGTCGCTGCCGCTTTCGGCCTCGCTTCGGATATTGGTCGTCCAGCACATGCCCGGCGGTTTCACCGGCCGGTTCGCCGAGCGGCTGGACGCCCGAAGCGAATACGACGTTTCGGAGGCACGTGACGGTGCCCGCATCGGGGGCGGCGAGGCGCTCGTGGCCGCCGGTGACCGGCACATGGAGGTCGCCAACTACAGCCACGGACGGCTCCGCGTGTCGCTGACCGACGATCCGCCAGTCAACAGCGTCCGCCCGTCCGTCGACGTGACGATGCGGACGGCCGCGGAAGCGATCGACGACGCGCTCATCGGCGTCATCCTCACCGGCATGGGCGAGGACGGCGCCGACGGAATCCGGGCCCTCAAAGAGCGAGGGGGTCGGACAATCGCCCAGGACGAGGCCAGTTCGGCGGTGTTTGGCATGCCAAAGCGGGCGATCGAAACCGGCTGTGTCGACACGGTCACGTCGGTCGAGTCGATCCCGGCTGCGATTCTCGATGCGGTACCACAGGAGGCCTACTAACATGGACGATCAGTATCTCGACGCGTTCATCCGCGAAAGCGAGGAAGCGATCACGGAACTGAACAACTCGCTGCTCGAACTCGAATCGGACCCGGAGAACACCGAGGCGATGGATTCGATCTTTCGGACGGCCCACACCCTGAAGGGTAATTTCGGCGCGATGGGCTTCGACGACGCATCCGATCTCGCTCACGCCATCGAGGACCTCCTCGATGAGATGCGGGACGATCACCTGGAAGTGACTCCGGAGATCATGGATCTGATCTTCGCCGGCGTCGATCGGATCGAAACGATCGTCCACGAAATCGACGAGACCGGCGGATCGACGGCCGACACCGACGCCATCGTCGCCGACATCCGCGGGATCATGGACGGGGAGGGTGGTAGAGCCACAACGAGGGAGGAGACAGCGGACGAGCAGGGCACCGATCCAGCCGAGCTCGTCGACGGCGTCGCGGTTTCGGCCGTCGACGGACCGGTCTATCACGCGTCCGTATCGGTCGGCGATTCGCAGATGCTCGGCGTCGACGCGATGCTGGCACTGGAGTCAATCGAAGCGGAGCTGGACATCGTCGCGACCGATCCGGATCGCGATGCGATCGAAAGCGGTGACTTCGAGGACGCGTTCGGCGTCTTCCTCACTGGAGCCCAACAGTCCGCGGTCGAAGCGGCGCTCTCCGCGACGGGGAAAATCGACGACGCGACAGTGACCGACGTGACCGACGCCATCGAGGCGAGTTCAGTCCCGGTGGGCGACGGAACGGACGATAACGTAGCGGGTGACGACGCTGGCTCTAATACTGCTGGGGAGTCAGCTCCGGCCGCCGCGTCCACAGGGACGACGGAAAGCGTCGACGACGGCGACGGCGCCGGTTCGGTCGAGGAGATCAAGTCGGTGCGGGTCGACGTCGATCAGCTCGACGAACTGCACGGACTGGTCGAACAGCTGGTGACGAGCCGGATCAAGCTCCGGCGGGCCGTCGAGCAGGAACAGCTCGACTCGGCCTCGGAGAATCTCAACGAACTCGACAAGATCACCGCGAACCTCCAGAACACGGTCATGGACATGCGGTTGATCCCGCTGAAGAAGGTCGTCGGGAAGTTCCCGCGACTGGTCAGAGACCTCTCTCGGGACCTGGGAAAGGAGATCGATTTCACCATCGAGGGCGAGGAGATCGAACTCGACCGAACGATCCTCACAGAGATCTCCGACCCGCTGATGCACATCCTGCGCAACGCCGTCGATCACGGGATCGAGCCGCCGGAAGAGCGCGAACAGGTCGGCAAGCCTCGGACGGGCGAGGTCACGCTGTCGGCCTCGCGCGAGCGCGATCACGTAATCATCGAGGTCGCCGACGACGGGGCCGGACTCGACGTCGAGGCGATCAAGCAGCAGGCGCTCGATCAGGGGGTTCGCTCCCCGGAAGAGATCGAGGCGATGACCGATTCGGACCTCTATGATCTGGTCTTCCATCCCGGCTTTTCGACCGCCGACGAAGTCACTGACACAAGCGGTCGTGGCGTCGGGATGGACGTCGTCCACGACACGGTCACGAAACTCGACGGGAGCGTCAACGTCGAGTCCACGCCTGGTGAGGGGACGACCGTCTCGTTGCGTCTGCCGGTGACGATGGCGATCGTGAAGGTCCTGTTCGTCCAGGTCGGCGACGAACAGTACGGCATCCCGATCAAGAACGTCGACGAGATCACCCGGGCGACCGAGGCCAAAACGATCAACGGCACCGAGGTCATCAAGCACAACGACGACATCTATCCGGTCGTCAATCTCGCGGAGACATTCGACGTACCCGGAGAGACGAAAAACGGCGACGGGATGCTCGTCCGGATCCGCGAGTCCGAGCGCCGGGTCGCCCTGCACTGTGATTCCGTCGAAAGTCAGGAGGAGGTCGTCGTCAAGCCCCTGGAGGGGATCCTGTCGGGGACGCCCGGTCTCTCCGGGACAGCAGTCCTGGGCGACGGGAACATCGTCCACATCCTCGACGTGGTGACGCTGTAAGATGGTCCGAATCCTGTCGAGGTGGCGACGATGACGCGCCGATCCGGATCACAACAGGGGTTCGAGCAGTTACTCGAATACATCGGCGAGCACCTGGACTTCGAGTCCGGCTTCTACAACGACGCCTACATGGACCGGCGGATCACCGCGCGGATGCGCCGGACTGACACGGACAGCTACCGGGCCTACCGGCGGTTGCTCGAACGCGACGACGGCGAACGCGAGGAACTGCTCGATTCGCTGTCGATCAACGTCACCGGCTTCTTCCGCAATCCCGATGCCTGGGACGGGCTACGGTCGGTATTGCGGGATCTGACGGGACAGAACCGTCAGGTGGACGTCTGGAGCGCACCGAGTGCCGACGGACGCGAACCGTACTCGGTCGCGATGCTCGCACTCGATGACCCCGAGATCGACGCGGACCGGATCGACATTCTCGGGACCGACATCAACCACGAGATTCTCCGGACGGCCCGGGCAGGTGTCTACGAGACCTCGAAGACGACCGATATCGCCGACGAACTCGAGCCGCTCTCGGAGATCGAACCGTACGTCGACCGGGACGGCAACGCCTTCGCGGTGCGCGACGGCGTCAAGGACATGGTTAGCTTCGAGCAACACGATCTCATCCGCGGCGACCCGAAGGGGACTTTCGATCTGATCCTGTGTCGGAACCTGCTGATCTACATCGATTCCGCCTACAAGGTACCGATATTCGAGACGATCGAAGGATCACTGCGCGATGGCGGCCACCTGATGATCGGTATGACCGAAACGATCCCCACGGAGATGCGCGACACCTTCGAGGCGGCGGACAAACAACACCGCATCTACCGGAAGCGCTGAAATGTCCCTCTACCAGCTCGAACGCGACGGCGACGCACAGGAACTCATTCGCCTGCTCCGGGAGAGCGACAACCCCGAGATCCGGAAGCGTGCGGCCGACATGCTCGGCGGGTTCGACGATCACGACGACCGTCGCGACGTCGTGAACGCGCTGGTCGAGGCCGCCGAGACCGACGACGCCGACGGCGTGACGGCGGCCGCCGTCGACTCCCTGGAAGAGCTGGGCGGCGACGCCATCGAGCAGTTGATCGCCAGCATGGCCGGGGTCGACTTCGACGAGGGGGCCGACTGGGTGAAGGCGAAGGCCTTTACCCGGGCGCTGGACAGCAACATTCCCGAACTGCGTATGGCCGCCGCCAACGGTCTCGGGCAGTTCGGCGAGAGCGACACGCTCGGGCAACTGATCGAGGCGTTCGATGACGAGGACTACCGGGTTCGCGCACGGGCCGCCCGGGCGACGGGTACGATCGGCGACCCGCGTGCGACCGACGCACTCGAAGCGCTCCTCGACGATCGGAGTCCGGCGGTCCGGCGGGAGGCGGCCGACGCGCTGGGACAGATCGCCAACCGGCAGGCGCTGCAGGCGCTGCTGGAGCTGTACGACGACCCGGACGAGCGCGTCCGGCGGGTCGCGATCGGCGCGTTCGGCAACTTCGACAACGGCCGCCCGGTCGAACACCTGGTCGAAGCACTCGACGACGGGTCGGCGGTCGTGCGGCGGACGGCGGTCTACTCGCTGATCGAGTTGCTCTCGAACGTCCCCCGCCAGCGCAGCCACGAGATCAGGGAATCGATCGTCGACGAACTCAGCGCCACCGAGGACGCGACGGTCGTCGTCCCGCTGGTCGAGATACTCGAGGAGAGTACCCAGACCGCACAGCGGCGCAACACGGCCTGGCTGCTCGGCCGAGTCACCGACGGCGACCACGAGCGCGTCATCGAGGCGCTGATCGACTGTCTCGACGACGACGATCAGATGACCGGCCAGTTCGCGGCGACGAGTCTGGCTGAGTTCGACGGCGAGACCGTCGAAGACGAACTTCTCGATGTCGTCGAAGACGACGACCGCAGCAGCGACGTGCGTGCACAGGCGATTTTCACGCTGGGCAAAGTCGGCGGACAGCGCTCGCGGGACGCCCTGGAGTCGATCGTCGACGACACCGAGGACGAGCAGATCCGCAAGCGGGCGTTTTCGGCGCTGTCGAAACTCGGCGGACAGGCCGGGGACGTGCTGTGACCGCACCGAGCGCCACTCCCCGGTGTCGACCGGCACCGTGAGACCAACCGTTATTAGCGCGGCCGGCCAACGTAGCGGTACCGAGAGACGATGGCCGAGGGCGAACAGAAACTCGCGGACGTGCAGGGCAGGTTCATGCAGGTCGTCTCGGACGGCCGCAAGGCCAGCGACGTCGAGTGGCAGTCGTGTCGCCTGCTGTTGTCGAACAAACGCCTGCTCATTCTGACTAACGAGGACAAACAGACGATCCCCCTCGGGAAGGTGTCCAGCATCAAGAGCCGCGGAGACGTCAACGAGGCGATCGCGCAGGTGTCGAGTTACCTCTCGATACAGATCGCCTCGGACGTCTACCTGATCGCTCCACAGGACCAGGAGTCCTTCGAGGAGAAACTGTACGGCGCCGTACTCGACCAGCAGGTCGTCTACGTCAAGCATCCGGCGGTCAAGGGCGGCGTCGTCCAGGACGCCGGCTGGCAGAAGTCCCGGCTCAAGATCGGCGATGGAACGGTCGACCTGGCGATCGCCTCGGGCCAGTTCGTCGAGATTTATCGCAGCGATGTCGGGACGGTCGAGATAACCGAACAGACCGTCAACGACGCCCAGCGCCGCGTCGCGGAGATCGAACATCTCGTCGACGATACCGTCGTCCAGACGCACGTCACCGGGCCCGGCCGGATCGTGACGATTCTCGCCGGATTAGTCGGTCAGGAACACGAACCCGAAGCGGACATCAGCCAGGCCGAACACGAGGTGCTGATGGCACTGTATTCTGGCGTCTCGCCGTTCAAGATCCCCGATTTCGTCGGGATGGAGGTCGAGAAGGTCGAGGAGATCTACGACGTGCTCGTCGAGAAGGGGCTGCTACAGGAAGTGCGAGCGCGGCGGGAGGTTTCGCTGCAACCGCGCGGGCGCAACATCGCCAGCGAAGTCATCGAAAACCAGTGACGGCAACGCGGCCACCAGATGCCAACGACCTCAACCGAAGTGAGGTGATCGCTCCGGTCGGTTTCGAGAAGCCTATGGGCCGCGAGCGCCTGCGCTTTCGGCATGGACGGGGCACTCGGGGCACCCGAGAAGATGACCGAACGGGCCGACGAGCTGACGCCGATGATGGCCCAGTACTTCGAGTTGACCCGCCAGTACGACGATGCACTCGTGCTCTTTCAGGTCGGTGACTTCTATGAGGCCTTCTGCGAGGCGGCCGAGCGCGTCGCCCGCCTCTGTGAGATCACGCTCACGAAGCGTGAGGACTCCACCGGCGAGTACGCGATGGCCGGCATCCCCATCGACAACGCCGAGAGTTACATCGAAACGCTGCTCGATGCCGGCTATCGGGTCGCCATCGCCGATCAGGTCGAGGATCCCGAGGAAGTGAGCGGGGTCGTCGACCGGGCAGTCACCCGCATCATCACGCCGGGCACGCTCACCGAGGACGAACTGCTGGGCGGGGCCGCGAACAACTACGTCGCCGCGCTGGCCCGCGAGGACGACCGCTACGGGCTGGCAGTCCTGGACGTCTCGACCGGCGACGCCTACGCGACCGGCAGCGATTCGCTCGCGACGATCGAGGACGAACTCGGTCGCTTCGCACCCTCGGAGGCGATCGTCGGCCCCGACGCACCGGCCGACCCCTTCGAGTGTATGGTCACACCCTACGACGAACGCGCATTCAGTGCTGAGCGCGCACGCGAGCGGGTCGGGAAGTATTTCGGCCCGCCGGAGCGGTTGCTCGCAAGCGACGCGGAGGTCCGCGCCTGTGGAGCATTGCTCGCCTACGCCGAGTACACCCGCGGGGGGACTGGCGTCGGCGAGGACGGTCGACTGGAGTACCTCAACCACCTCACGCGATACGATCCTCGCGAGTACATGGTGCTCGACGCCGTCGCGCTGGAGAGTCTCGAAGTGTTCGACCGCCGTTCGATCCGGAGTTCGGAGGGACTGACGCTGATCGACGCGGTCGACGAGACCGCCTGCGCGATGGGGCGCCGGAAGTTGACTGACTGGCTGCGCCGGCCGTTGATCGATCGGGACCGGATCGAGGCGCGCCACGAGACAGTCGACGAACTCGTCGGCTCGGTCCGGACCCGGGAACGGCTCCACAGGCGTCTGCGTGAAGTCTACGATCTCGAACGGCTGATCTCACGCGTCTCGCGCGGGCGGGCGAACGCTCGCGATCTCAACTCGCTGGGCTCGACGCTGGACGTCGTCCCCGAGATACGGGAGACGATCGCCGATAGCGACAGCACGAAACTCCAGTCGGTCCGCGACCGCCTGGACGACCTGCCCGAGATTCGGTCACTCATCGCGGAGGCGATCGCCGACGATCCGCCGCCGGAGCTCACCGAGGGCGGCGTCATCGCGCCGGGACACGACGAGACGCTCGACGAGTTGCGCGAGACCGAGCAGTCGGGGAAAGCCTGGGTCGAGGAGTTGGAACAACAGGAGCGCGAACGGACCGGTATCGATTCGCTGAAGGTCGGTCACAACGCCGTCCACGGCTACTACATCGAAGTCACCGACGCCAATCTCGATCGGGTACCCGAGGACTACCAGCGCCGCCAGACGCTGAAAAACAGCGAGCGCTACTACACGCCCGAACTCAAGGAGCGCGAGGACGAGATAATCAGCGCCGAGCAGCGAGCCGACGACCGCGAGTACGAGCTGTTCGTCGAGGTGCGCGAGACCGTCGCCGCCGAGTCCGAACGCGTTCAGGATCTGGCGGACGCGCTGGCACAGCTCGACGTCCTCGTATCTTTCGCGACTGTCGCCGCGGAGTTCGACTACACCCGCCCGGAGGTCGCCGCCGAAGGCGTCGAGATCGAAGCCGGCCGCCATCCGGTCGTCGAGCGGACCGAAGACGCGTTCGTCCCGAACGGAGCCAGCCTCGATCGGGAGCACCGCGTGATGATCGTCACCGGGCCAAATATGAGCGGCAAGTCCACCTACATGCGCCAGATCGCGCTCACGTCGCTGCTCGCCCAGGCCGGGAGCTTCGTGCCCGCCGAGCGTGCGCAATTGAGCATCATCGATCGGATCTTCACGCGCGTCGGGGCCAGCGACGACATCGCCGGCGGGCGATCGACGTTTATGATCGAGATGACCGAACTCGCTGAGATTCTCGAACACGCGACCGAGGATTCGCTGGTCTTGCTCGACGAGGTCGGCCGCGGCACCGCAACGACCGACGGGCTGGCGATCGCTCGCGCGGCGACTGAGTTTCTCCACGACGAACTCGGCACGACGACGCTCTTTGCGACTCACCACCACGAACTCACAGCCGTCGCCGCGGAACTACCCGGCGTGTTTAATCGGCACTTCAAGACCAGCCGCGAGGACAGGGTCGTCTTCGAACACGAAATTGCCCCCGGTCCGGCAGAAGCGTCCTATGGCGTCGAAGTCGCCGGCGTCGCTGGCGTGCCCGAAACGGTCGTCCAGCGAGCCGCCGACTTGCTCGAAGGCAACCAGACGACCGCCTCAGCAAACGACGACCGCACACCGGCACGGGCCAACGGCCACGGACCGACTGCGTCAGGCCACGATGGCGAACCAACGGGCACGGACGATGTGACAGCGGTCGAGTCCGGCGCGATCCGCGACCGCCTGCGCGAGGTGTCGATCGCCGAGACGACACCACTGGAGGCGTTGCAGTTGCTCTCGGAGTTGCAATCCGAGATCGAAGAGTGACCGGTCGCGGCGTTTCGGGGCTGACACTTTTGGTGACACGCGTCAAACTAGCCGGGAATGACCCGTTTGCGGCGGTACTTCGGCGAGCGCCACCGCCTGCTCGTGTGGACGCTGCTGCTCGCCGGCGGGGGCTGGGTGACGCTGACGGAATTCGAGAGTGCACTCGCTACATACGCGGATCGACCGACCGCAATCACCGTGCTTGCGGGCGTGTGGCTGGCGGGTGTGTTGGTCGTTCGGCGACGCGAGCGACGCGCTTGGTGGCGGTTGATCGAGGAGACACCGTTCGAACCACAGCACGAGGACGATCGGCGACCGCCCCTCCAGCGGTCGCTGAAGGGCAACGTGATCACCGCCGAGCCGGTGAGTCGCGGCCTCGTCCGCCAGCAGGGCATCCGCGTCGAAGCGACGGCCGG
>JGI12451J12833_1000570_pt1 | contig 11895 bp, 6 predicted proteins | sample A23E3SouthBayCA_2_FD_12833 | JGI IMG/M metagenome (IMG submission 12833) | reverse complement strand
GCGACGGGCTCCCGGACGGTATAGCACCCCTCTATGACTACCTCGACGGTGAGCCCACGATCGGCGAGCACTTCGTCGTCAGTTTCCCGGACGCTCGCGTGCGGGGCGGCGGTCCGGCGCTTGTGGACGAACTCACACCCAGGCGGGTGCTCGAGTACTTCACCGGCGAACGGAACGCTGCACGCTGTACCGAGAGCGACAGCGACGTCTCGATCCATCGGGACCTTGCCTGCCGGGATCTCCTCACGTCGATGATCGAGCTCGGTGACAACTTCGACCTCAGCCAGGCTCGCGGTATCGACAAGAAGGACATTCGCCGCGGCGTCGCCGCCTTCGGGACCTCGGGCGGCGTCGTCGTCACCGGCGCTTCGCCAGCGGCCGAGGTTGCGGGGCCGATGGCACGAGTCTCGGGCGAATGCTGCGGGGCCGAAAGCTGCTGTTTCGACTACGATACCTGGGGCGAGGAAATCACCGCCGTGGAGGCCGCTGTGACCCCGACCGTCGTCGTCCCCGTAGTGGCGACGCCGCCTGACTGCCCGTCTCCGATGCCCGCATTGTTCCACGTGCGACGGATCCGCCACGAGGGTCAGTTGCTTTTCGTCGGCGGCTGGCACATCGACGACGGCGCACTCTACGAGAACGCTGCGACGCTTCTGGTCGCAGACGGCCCGAACGTCGTCGCCGGCGTCACGCGATCGGACATCGAAGACGGCGGTGTTGACCTCGAGAAGATGGTGAACGGCGACAGAGTCGTTCGAAAGAAGCCCGGGCGGACAAAATACTCGAACAGCACCCTCCAGAGCCAGTACGATCCGAACGCCGAGTACTTGCCCGCGGGTGCCCACCCGGTGTGCAGGGACGACGGCGACCTGTACTGCTGGGGAGTCCAGTCTCGCGAATCACTTGCACGGCACGACACTCGCGACTGTGACGATGCCGACTCCGATGTCCGCCCATCGGCCGTCACAACCGCGCTCGATGCACCGGTACTACACCTCGTTGAGGCTACCGAGGCATCGAACGAGGTGAAGTTCAAAGCGGGGGCGGAGCTGTCGAAATCAGTCAACTGACAGCGTTGACGGCCACGCGGGTGAATTTTTGACGGATGTTTCCCCGTGACTGGTCCGATTGACAATAGAATAGAGGTCGCGCCCGCTCAGGTCAACTCGACGTCGTCGATGTCGAAGTGTCGTTTCGCCAGCGTTCGCGCGGCGTCGATGTTGCGACCGTCCTTACCGATCGCAACGCCGGTGTCCTCCTGATCGACTTCGACGTAGGCGACGGTGTCGTCGTTCTCGCTGATCGTGACGTTGTACACCGCCGCGGGCGCGAGTGCGCTGGCGATGACGTCCTCGGCGGTGGGACCGTCCTCGACGAACTTGATCGAGCGGTCGAGTTGCGATTCGAGTTCGCGGACAGTTTCGCCGCCAGGACCGATCGCTTGAGCCATCTCGCCGGCTTTCACCAGCACGAGCAGGCGATCGAACTCCTCGTCGATCACGCAATCGCGGACGGTCGCACCAGTCGCGTCCTCGATGATCGGGATGAGCTGGCGCGCTTCGTCGCTGAGCGTGATCGTCATATCAGTCCGCGGAGCCGCCTTTGCCGGGGTTCATCCGCAGGTCCACGTCGCCAGTCCCGAGTTTGATCGGCTTGCCGACGATGACGTTCTCGGTGACGCCGTCGAGTCCGTCGACCTCGCCGTGGATCGCGGCGTCGAGCAGGTGCGAGACGGTGACTTCGAAGGCCGCCCGCGCTAGGACGCTGTCCTTGTTGCCGGAGATACCGTGGCGACCGATCGACTCGATCTCGCCGTCGTTGGTCATAATGTCGGCGACCAACATCAGGTGACGGACGTTGACGTCGTCAAGCCCCTGTTCGGCGAGGGTGTCCATCGTCTCGTTGATGATCGCTTCGCGGGCGGCTTCGACGCCCAGTTGGCGATAGATCTCGTGGATGTTGTTACACGTCGTCCGGGAAGCGTCGACGCCCTCGATGTCAAGGACGTCACCGAGGGCCGATCCCTCAGTGTACAGGACGAACTCCTCGCCCTGCTCGGTCTCCTCTTTGCGGATGACGACGCGGGAGACGTCCTCGATCCCCTTGAAGACGATCTCACGCAGGTCCTCGACCAACTGCAGCAGGTCTCGGTAGGACGGCTCCTCGGGACCGAACTCGATGGTTGTGCCAGCCTGGCGAGTCTGGACGCCCAGCGCGCCCTCAATGGTCGAGGCGATCTCCTCGGCGACGACCTCGATGTCGTCGACCGTGGGCCACCGCTCGGCCAGCGTGTCGGGATTGAGGTCGATCTGGACGAGCATATCCGCGACGTTAGTCGAGATGTCCCCCAGTGCGAGGATTTTCGTCGCCTCGATCTTCCAGACGACCTCGTGGGCACGTTCGCGCTCGGTCGCGTACTCGTCTTCGAGGTGGACTGTCATCATCGGCGTGTCCGGGGTCTTCCGGGCGTCCACCAGTTCGATGAGCCGCGGCAGCCCCTGGGTCACGTCGATCTCGGCGACCCCAGCGTAGTGGAACGTGTTCATCGTGTTGTGGGTCACGACACCCTGCGCGGTGGTAAACGTCTCCAGGCCGGACACCGAGAAGTCGTAGACGTACTCGTGATCCGGCTCGACGGTCTCGATGGTCTCGATGCGGTCCCACGAGGCTGTCCCGACGATACTCGATTGTTGTGATGCTTTCGAAGCGACAACGCCCCCATCGGTGAGCGCCGTCTCAGTCTCCAGCGTCGAAACGTCTGCTTCACCGGCCCGCGCGTCGTATTCGCCGACGACTGGTAGTTCGTCACCGACAGCGAGTTCGTCACCGGCGATCGGGACGATTTCACCGCTGTCGTCTTGCACGACGAACGAGTGAGCTTTGGTCGCTCGAATCGACCGCCCCGTTTCGAGCTCGAACCGGAGCAGTTCGTCCGGCGCTTCGTGGCGACTCACCTGTTCGAGTGGTTTCCACTCGACTCGTTCGTCGGCCCGAAGAGAGAGCACTTCCATACCCTCGGGACCGGACGTGACTTCGTGCCCGTCTACGTCAGCGGACTCTCGCACAGCCATCAGCCCGTCGATCAGCGACCCGATCTCGGTGACATCTGTCTCGCCGTCGCGCCGGACGAGAACCTTCTCGTCGTAGGGGACGCTCATCTGGGTGCCGGGTTCCCCGATCGACTGGGCGGAGACGGTCCCGACTGGATCCAGTGGATCGACACGCGTGTCGACATACTTGGATTCGACCGCGGAAGCGATTTCCTCGACGGCGTCGAGATTCATCCCACCGCGGTCGTCGATCGTCTCGTACAGTTCATTTTTCAGGCGGCGCGGTAGATCCGTGTCCTCGACGAGAACCTCGGTGTCCTCGTCGATATACTCGAACCGGTCCGTGGCGTGGTATTGTGTTTCGCTCATCAGTCATCACCCTCCGCGAGCCACCAGTCGTCGGCGTGCTCCGAGAGGTTGGTCGGTCGCTTCTCGGTGCCGAGGAACTGCTGTTTTTCCGTCTCGTTTTCGAACTCCTCGTCGAGGACTCGGTTTGTGATGTCCTCGACGTCGACGGCAGCCTCGTCCTGCGCAGAGGAGACGTCAACAGGAGAGGTGCCGTCCTCGCCGAACTCGAACTGGACGATCGTGTCCGAGGTGTCCCGGACAGTGCCGTCGTACTGCGTCTCGAGTTCTGAAAGGGCGTTGATCAGGCGTCGCTGAAGGTACCCGGACTTGGAGGTCCGGACTGCCGTATCGACCAGCCCCTCGCGGCCACCCATCGCGTGGAAGAAGAACTCCTTGGGTTCCAGCCCCTCGCGATAGGAGTGTTCGACGAACCCGTGGGCGTCCGCGCTGAGGTCGTTCGGCCGGTAATGAGAGAGTGTCCGGTCCTCGTACCCGCGGTTGATCCGCTCGCCTCGAACCGCCTGCTGGCCGACCGCGCCGGCCATCTGGGTGAGGTTCAGCATCGACCCACGGGCTCCTGAGTCGGCCATAATGACCGCGGGGTTGTCGTCGTCGAAGTGGTCCTCGGCGATGTCACCCGCAGAGTCACGAGCCTTGCCCAGCGTCTGCATAATCTTCATCTCCAGGGTCTCATCGACCGTGCGGCCGGGCAGACTCTCAAGGTCGCCCCGCTCGTAGGTCTCGATGAGTTCCTGGACGCGGTCGTAGGCGTTCTCGATCGCCTCGTCGACCTGCTCTTGGGCCTCCGGCGGGATGGACTCGTCGTCGATCCCGATCGAGAACCCGAAGTGCATAATCGTCCGGATCGCGAGCGTTCCGATCTCGTTGATGAAGATCCGGGCACGGGTCTTGTCGTACTGTTTTGCGATCGTATCGACGATCTCCCCGCCGAAGGCGCCGACCGCGTCCTCGTCGATCGTGCCTTCGAGGTGCTGGCCGTCCTCGATGACGACTGTATCACCCGCACTGGAGGTGAACTCAAGATCGAGCCCGTCCGGCAGCAACTCCGAGAAGATGCTCCGGCCGGTCCAGTAGGGCGTGCCGTCGTCCTCACCGTCGGGTTCGGGCAGCGTGTCGACGCTGGTCGCCCGCAGCAGGTCCAGCGCCTGCGTCTCGTTGAAGTGGGGGTTCTCGTGTGTCAGCAGGTACGTCGCGGAGATGTGGTCCTGGATGGCTCCGAGGATGTTCTCCCCGAAGCGCGGACTGAGCATCTGTTCCTGGACCCGCATCAGCACGCGGGCCTCCGCACGCGCCTCCTCGTTCTGGAGGGCGTGCATGTTCATCTCGTCGCCGTCGAAGTCGGCGTTGTACGGCGGACAGACGACGGTGTTCAGCCGGAAGGTCTTGTACGGCATCACGACCACTTCGTGGGCCATGATGGACATCCGGTGCAGCGACGGCTGGCGGTTGAAGATCACGATGTCGCCGTCGACGAGGTGTCGGGAGACCTCCCAGCCGGCCTCGACCTTCTCGGCGAGTTCCTCGCAGTTTTTCTCGGTCACTTTCAGCCGCCGGTCGTCCGGCCGGCGGACGTAGTTCGCCCCGGGGTGGCTCTCCGGGCCGTTTCGGACGTACCGTCGGGCCTCTTCGAGATTGCGCTCGGTGACGTTCATCGTCTGGGTCATCTCCGTGGCGACCCGGTCCGGGACGCCGACCTCGTTCAGACTGAGGGTCGGGTCCGGCGAGATGACCGTCCGCGCGGAGAAGTTGACACGCTTGCCGGACAGCGAACCACGGAAGCGCCCTTCCTTGCCCTTCAGACGCTGAGAGAGGGTCTTGAGCGGCCGACCCGAGCGGTGTCGGGCCGGTGGCGTCCCGCTGATCTCGTTGTCCATGAAGGTGGTGACGTGGTACTGCAGCAGTTCCCAGAGGTCCTCGATGATCAGTTGGGGCGCGCCGGCCTCGCGGTTCTCCATGAACCGCTGGTTGATCCGGATGATGTCCACCAGCTTGTGGGTGAGGTCGTCTTCGCTGCGCTGGCCGTTGTCCAGCGTGATCGACGGCCGCGCCGTGACCGGCGGCACGGGCAGGACGGTCAGGATCATCCACTCCGGTCGGGACTTCTCGGCGTCGATCCCGAGTACTTTCAGGTCCTCGTCCGGGATGTCCTCGAACCAGTCCCGGACGTCGCTGGGCATCAGCTTGTCCATGTCCTCCTCAGTCAGATCGACGTCCAGGGCCTTCTCGATGGCCTTGCGGTCGTCCTCTCGGGGACGGAACTCCCCGGAGAGGATGTCCTGAATTCGGCTGTCGTCGATCCCAGTCTCATCGGCGAGTTCGTGCGGTGCGATCGGCTCCTCGTCTGCCTCCTCGTCGGGCTCCATCGCGGCGGCGATCCGCTGCGGGTACTCCGAGGTGAGCACCTGCTTGACCTCGTAGTAGGTCGTCGGCTTCTCGTGGTTGATATCGTACTGCACCGCGCCACAGTGGGGACAGTAGTCCTTCTTGCGAGCCTGGCGGATCGCGGCCTTGGTGACGTCGTTGAGGTCGTCACCGAGCTCGCGCGTCCGATCGAGGCGGTCGCGAAACTCCTGGCGCTCGTTCTCGTCTAGCGTGAGCCGGGAGCATTCCCGACAGGTTCCGCGCAGCAGTCGGCGAATGAGCTTCGAGAAACCGACGTGGATCACGGGAGCAGCCAGCTCGATGTGGCCGAAGTGGCCGTTACACGAGCCGCTGTGCTTTCCGCAGGTCTTGCATTCCAGTCCGGGGTCGATCACGCCCAGACGCGGGTCCATCAGTCCCATGTCGATGGGGAACCCGTCGTCGTCGTAGGTGTCGGCCGTGATGACCTTCGTGGCGCTCATGTCGCGATACTCCTCGGGATCCATCAGCCCGAAGCTGAGACTCCCGATCGATTTCGGTGCGTGGCCTGACATTGTTAGACTGCGTCCTCCAGTTCGATCCGCGGTGCGATGCCCAGTGCCTTCATCTCGTCCAGCAGCAACTTGAACGCGTAGCTCATCTCGATTTCGTGGACGTCGGTCTCCTCACCACAGTTCGGACAGTAGACCCGGCGCTGGTCGACGTTCTCGACAGCGGCCATCCCGCATTCGGCACAGACGGGGATGAACTCGCGGTCAGACTCATCGAGCAGTCGCTCCTTGAGGGTCATCGCCGCGCCGTGACCGATGAAGACGTCCCGTTCCATCTCCCCGATCCGGAGCCCGCCCTCCCGGGCGCGACCCTCAGTGGGCTGGCGTGTCAGCACCTGTACCGGGCCGCGCGAGCGGGCGTGAATCTTGTTCGAGACCATGTGGTAGAGCTTCTGGTAGAAGATGTCCCCGACGAAGATGTCGGCCTCGATCTTCTCACCGGTGACGCCGGAGTACATGGTCTCCTTGCCGCTGGAGTCGAACCCGTGTTCCTCCAGCGAGTCGCGGAGTTCCTCCTCGTCTTCGCCGGTGAAGGCGGTGCCGTCGACGCGGCGACCTTCCAGTGCACCGACCTTCCCGCCGATCATCTCGAGGATGTGCCCGACGGTCATCCGGGACGGCAGCGCGTGTGGGTTGATGATGAGGTCCGGCACGACGCCTTCCTCAGTGAAGGGCATGTCCTCTTGGGGTGCGATGTGACCGACGACCCCCTTCTGTCCGTGTCGGGAGGCGAACTTGTCCCCGAGCTCGGGGATCCGTTCGTCTCGAACTTTGACTTTCGAGAGCTTCGAGCCGTCCTCGCCTTCCATCAGCGTGACGGTGTCGACGATTCCGGACTCGCCCGAGCGCATCGTCACCGACGTTTCGCGGCGCTTCTGCGGGGAGAGCCCGCCCATGTCGTCCGGTTCTTCGAGGAACCGCGGCGGTGAGGTCTTCCCGAGCAGGACCGCGTTCTCGTCGACGCGGGTCTCGGGGTTGACGAGTCCGTCGTCGTCCAGATGCGTGTAGGCGTCCTCGCCGCGAGCGCCACGGACCTCGTCGTCCGGGATCTCGAAGCGATCCTCCTGGCCGCCGGGGTACCGTCGTTCCTCACCCTCGTAGGTCCGGAAGAAGTGCGAGCGGGCGAGCGCACGCTCGACCGACCCCTTGTTCATGACCAGCGCGTCTTCGATGTTGAACCCCTCGTAGGACATGACGGCGACAACGAAGTTCTGGGCGGCTGGACGGTCGTCGTAGCCGATCTGCTCGGTCGTCTGGGTCTTGACCATCGACAGCTGCGGGTAGTGCAGCAGGTGCTGGCGGGTGTCGGGGCGGACCCGGTAGTTCGCGCTGGGCAGCCCGAGCGACTGCTTGATCATCCCCGACCCCATCGTAATCCGGGGGCTGGCGTTGTGCTCGGGGTAGGGGATCATCCCCGCGCCGATCCCGAAGATGAGCTGGGGATCGACTTCGAGGTGCGTGTGGTCCTCGGTGAGTTCCTCGCGTTCGACGGCGACGAGGATGTCCTCCTCTTCCTCGGCGTCGATGAACTCGATATAGCCGCGATCGACCAGATCCTGGAAGTCGATCTCGTCCTCTTCGAGGAGTTCGACTTCCCGCTCGGTCAACAGCGGTTCGCCGTCCTCGACGACGATCAGCGGTCGTCGTGCACGGCCGGCGTCGGCGTTGATGATGACCTCGTCGGTGCGGTCTTTGACCGAGACGTTGACCATCTCGCTGACCTCGCCGCGGCGGCGGGCCTGGCGGATCTGTTCGGCGAGCTGTTCGGGGTCGGGGTGGGTGCCGACCAGACTTCCGTTGACGTAGACTTTCGCGTCGCGTCCCTGACTCATATTAATCGTCTGCGGGCTGTGTTTCGATGCTCTCGATGCCGGGGATGCCCTGAACTCCCATGTCGGCGAGCGACTGTTTCAGATTCTGTTCGTTTTCGACGTTCTGGCTCAGCTCCATCGCTTGCGCGAAGTTCTTCACGAGCCCACAGTTCGGCCCTTCCGGCGTCTCGGAGGGACAGATACGACCCCACTGGGTGGCGTGCAGGTCCCGCGCTTCGAAGTGTGGCTGGCTGCGGCTGAGTGGCGAGCGAAGTCGCCGGAGGTGCGAGAGAACGCCCATGAAGTCCGTCCGGTCGACGAGTTGGCTCACACCGGAGCGGCCACCGACCCAGTTGCCGGTCGCGAGCGGGTGCTCCAGTCGCTCCGTGAGCACGTCCGAGCGAACGACCGTCGAGACCGAAAGCTGACGGTTCCGCATATTCGCGCGTTCGAGCTGGTATTTGACGTCCCGTGCCAGCTTGTTCAGCGCCGTCCGGAAGAGGTCCCGCATGAGGTCGCCGGAGACCTTCAGGCGCTTGTTTGCGTAGTGGTCCTTGTCGTCGGCCTCCCGCCGATCAAGCGCTAGTTCGAAGCAGGCCTCGGCCATCCGACAGAGGTAGTAGGCCTTGTTGATCCGGACCTCCTCCTCGTCGACGCCGTCCTCGTGGAGATGCGGCAGAAGATAGCGATCGATGACGTAGTTGGCACGCTTGAGCTGGTAGTTCTTACCCTGGCCCGAGGCGACGCGCTTCCCGAGCTTCTCGATGGCTTCTTCGGTCGTCTGGACGTCGGCGGCCTCCAGGTTCTCGAGCATGAACTTCACGATCTCGGGATCGTCGCTGACGCGGTGGACGATCTCCTCGTCTGATTCCAGCCCGAGCGCACGCACGAGCGTGACGAAGTCGACCGAACCCGAAACCGAGGGGAACGACACTTCCAGCAATCCGTCGCGGGTACGTTCGGTCAACACCAGCGCACGGTAGCCACGGCGCTGAGAGAAGGTCTTGGCGACCTGGACCTCGTCGCCGTACTTGCTGTCATATTCGGCGAGAATCTTGTTCGGGGCGAGGTCCTCGCTGGTCATCAGCACTCGCTCGGAACCGTTGACGATGAAGTAGCCACCGGGGTCGGCGGGGTCCTCGCCGATGTCGATCAGCTCTTCGTCGGAGAACCCGGCGATGTTACACTTCTCGGATCCGACCATGATCGGCATCCGACCGATCTTGGTCTCGGTCTGGTCGACGACCCGCTCTTCTTCCTCCTCGCCGCCCTTGACGATGGCCATCTCCATGAAGACCGGCGCGGAGTAGGTGATGTTTCGCAACCTGGCTTCCTGGGGGTACAGCAGTTCCTCGCTACCGTCGGCCTCACGAACCCGGGGCGTGACGACGCGGACGTCGCCCAACTCGACCCAGACGGGTTCCTGGCCTTCCTTGTCTCCGATATCGGTTTCGATGGTCGCCTTCTCGTCGACGACCTCCTGCATCCCCCGTTCGAGGAAGGCGTTGAACGAGCGGAAGTGGTGTTCGGCGAGTCGATCCTTCGAGAAGTATTCCCGTGAAATGGTTCGGCGTTGTTCTGTATCCATGCTTACTCGATTACCAGTCGATAGACGACCGCTCGGTCTGTGGTTCGCGAGTCGCGCTCGACCTTGATCACGTCGCCAACCCCGGCGTCGTCCGGCAGCCCGGGATCGGTTCGTTTGATCTTCGGCAGATCAGTCTTTTTGATGTCGTACTCTGCGAGCACGTCCTCGAGTTCGTCGCTGTCGAGGACGGTGTGGTCCGGGACGAGTTCGTGTTGGCTTACATCTACCATGTGTGGTGTGGGTTGACCGACTAGAGAAGGCTGTTCGAGATACTACAGCTACCTATTGGCGGCATCCATTTAACCCTTGCCAAAACCGCCTGCAACAGCTATCGACGACCCCGCGAACGGTACCCGTGTGTACGAGGACCACTATCAAAGGTGTTGGGGTCCGAGCCGCCGTGGCCGCGCCACGTCCGCCCCGGGCCGATCGCATCGCCCCGATTGCCTCTTCCACGATGATTATTCATAAGGGATTCGAACAGCCGGGTATGGACACGCGGAGCTGGCGTGACGCGGAACGGGAGCACACAGACGCGGTGGTCGGGCGGGACACGCTCGCGGAGATGTTCGAAGGGGCGGCCGATCGCAACGCGGCGCAGGACGCGCAGCTGTACAAGACGGGCTGTTACGAGCGGACGCTGCCGGCGACCGAGACGCCGGGTTCGGAGTCCGGTCGCTACCGGGCGCTGACGTACGCGGAGATGCGCGAGAGCGTCCGCCATCTGGCGGCGGGGTTTCGCGAACTCGGGGTAGGCAGCGACGATCGGGTCGGCATCTTCGCGAACACGCGCATGGAGTGGGCCCAGACCGATTTCGCGCTGCTCGCGGCTGGCGGTGTCGTCACGACCGTCTATACCGAGTCCTCGCCACAGCAGGTCGGGTTCCTGCTGGGCGATCCCGATGCGATCGGGGTCGTCGTCGAAAACGGCGACCTGCTCGATCGCGTGCTGGAGGTCGAAGACGACCTCGACTTGGAGTTCATCGTCGCTATGGACGAGATCTACGGTCACGGCGACCGCGAGGACATCTACACGCTGGGCGAGGTCGCACGCCTCGGCGCGGACGCGTTCGAGGAGTCCGCCTATCGGGGCTGGCTGGGAGAGCGCGACCCCGGGGACCTGGCGACGCTGATCTACACCTCGGGAACGACGGGCACGCCCAAAGGCGTGAAACTCACCCACTGGAACCTCCGGTCGAACGTCAACCAGACCCGCAAGCGGATCGGGCCACGCCCCGACAAGCCCGAGGATGTCCCCACTCTGGATAGCGGTACGCGGACGATCTCGTTTCTCCCGCTGGCGCACGTCTTCGAGCGGACCGCGGGCCACTTCCTCATGTTCGCCACTGGCGCGACTGTCGGGTACGCCGAGAGCCCGGACACCATTCCGGAGGACATCAACAAGATCCGGCCACAGACCGGGACGAGCGTCCCGCGGATCTACGAACGGATCTTCGGCCGGATGCGGGACACGGCCGGCGAGACGGCGACCAAGCAGCGGATCTTCGAGTGGGCAGTCGACGTGGCCCGAGCCTATGCCCGGGCGGATCCGCCGGGACCGTTGCTTCGGGCCAAACATCGGCTGGCGGACTATCTGGTCTACGAGAGCGTCCGGAGCCGGCTCGGTGGCAACGTCGAGTTCATGGTCAGCGGCGGTGGGAGCCTCGGTACCGAACTGGCCGAGCTGTTCCTCGGGATGGGACTTCCGATCCTGGAGGGGTACGGTCTGACTGAAACGTCGCCGGTCGTGTCCGTCAACCCACCTGAGGACGTCCGACCCGGGACGCTCGGACCGCCGGTCGTCGACGTGGAGACGCGTCTCGACACGGAACTGGTCACCGACGAGGAGTTTCCGGACGCCGAGGGCGAAGTCGGAGAGCTACAGGTCAAGGGCCCGAACGTCTATCCCGGGTACTGGGAGCTTCCCGAGGACACAGAGCGCGTGTTCACCGACGACGGCTGGTTCCGGACTGGCGACATCATCGAGCAGACCGCTGATGGGTATCTGATCTATCGCGACCGGATGAAACAGATCCTCGTGCTCGATACGGGCAAGAACGTCGCCCCGGGCCGGATCGAAAACGAGTTCGCCACCAGCGAACGGGTCGAACAGATCATGGCCGTCGGCGACGGCCAGAAGTTCGTCAGTGCGCTCATCGCGCCGA
>JGI12451J12833_1000563_pt1 | contig 11997 bp, 13 predicted proteins | sample A23E3SouthBayCA_2_FD_12833 | JGI IMG/M metagenome (IMG submission 12833) | reverse complement strand
GCCGGCGATGCGGACGCCCTCCTCGATGGCCTGCATGTACGCCGACGCGCCGGGGAAGGCGGGCAGCAGACTCGGGTGGACGTTGATGATCCGGCTCTCGTAGCGGAACACGACATCCGGCGAGAGGATGCGCATGTAGCGGGCCAGCGCGATGAGGTCGGCGTCGTACTGTGCGAGCAGGTCGAGCAGTTGTTGCTCGTCCGGCGTGCCCTTCTCGTCGCCGATGTCGTGGAACGGAACGTCGTATTTGGCCGCCAGCGGTTCGAGGTCGTCGTGGTTCCCGATGACCACCTCGATGTCGGCCCCGAGGTCGCCGTTGGCCCACGCCTCGAACAGCGCCTCCAGACAGTGAGACTCCTTCGTGACGAGGACGGCGATAGTCTGGGTCTCGCGGTCGGCGGGGAACCGGACCTGCACGTCGACGCCGAGTGCGTCGCCCAGTTCGGTGAGGTCTTCGCGGAGTTTCTCCTCCGTCGTCACCATCCCGGACGTGTCGACGCGCATGGTCATCCGGAAGACCCCTTCTCGGACAGCCTGATCGAGGTCTTCGATGTTGATGCTGCGCTCGAACAGGAGCGAGGTCACTTCGGCGATGAGGCCCGTGTCGTCCTCGCCGACGACCGTAATCTCAGTCAAATCGCGAGTCACGATACCCACCTCCGGACAGCGTCGTCATTCATTTGACGCAGAGTCGGCAGTCCCACGTCAAAAGCCTTCGTTTTCCACCGAGCGTGGCCGCCAACCATTTGTGTGTTAGTCCGTGAACGTCTGGTCGTGATGAGTGATTCGCCGACCGTTCTCTGTGTCCAGCCGGACGCCGACGAGCGCGCCGAGATGGCCGACGCGCTTGCCGACGCCGGACTCGCTGTCGAGGGAGTTGGGTCCCTCGATACGTTGACCGCAGCACTTGATCGGTCGGTCGACTGCGTTGTGACGGCCTTCGACCTTCCAGACGGGGACGGGTTCGACGTGGTAGACGCGGTCCGTGCAGTGAATCCGGCCTGTGTTGTGACTCTCTATACGGAACACGCGCCGTCGGACCTCCCTCGCGGCGGGCCCGAGCAGGTCGTCGAATACGTGCCGCGGACGGTTCCGGAGTCCCGGGAGCGGCTTGCAGATGTGGCTGCCATGGCTGCCGCCGAGGTAACGCAGGCGGCCTACCCGGTTCCGGAGACCGAGACGGAGCGGCTGGCCGCCGTCCAGCAGTACGATGTCGACCAGTTGGCGGCAATCGACGCGTTCGACCGGCTGACGGCGCTTATCGCCAGTCACTTCGACATCGACGTGGCCTTTGTCGGCCTCATGGACGAACACGAGGAGCGGTTCGTGGCGTGTGAAGGGAGCCAACTGGCGGACCCTCGCCCGCGAGGACACCATCTGCACCCATACGATTCTCTCGGACGAGACGATGGTCGTCGAAGACACCCACGAAGACCCACGCTTTGCCGAGGTCGACGCGCTGAAACAGCTCAATATCAGGTCCTACGCCGGCGTCCGAATTACAGACAGGGAGGGGAACGCAATTGGTGCCGTCTGTTGCACCGACGGCGAACCGCGGCGTTACACGCAGACCGAACGAGACGACCTCCAGCGGTTCGCTGACGAGGTTGAGGACCAACTGCTGCTGCGACGCCGGCTACAGGGGGACCGCTAATGGCACAGCAACAGGACGACCGATACACGTTCGACGACCTACCGCTGAATCCGGTCGAGTCAGGAACGAGCCTGCTCGTGACCGGGCCCGGTCTGAGCGGCGCGCGGGAGATGGGACTGCGACTGCTCTGTAGTCCCGATACCAACGGCGGGACCGTCCTCGTCGCGACAGACAGCGACGCCACAACGATGCTCAAGGACTTCGAGCGCCACGGCGGCGTGCTCGACCGCGAGCGGGTCCGTGTTATCGATTGCGCACAGGAAAGCGGCGACCTGTCGGAGGACAACGTGTCCACGGTCAACACGCCGGCGGACCTGACTGGTATCGGTATCGAGTACTCCGGTCAGTACGAGTCGACGTACGCCAGCGGCTACACGCGAGTCCGCACCGGCATCATCACGCTGACGCCGTTGCTCGTCTACAGCGACGACGTGCGGGCGGTGTACCGGTTCCTCAACACCATCACCGGCCGGATCGGAACTGCGGATGGGCTGGGTATCTGTGTGCTCGACCCGAACGCCCACGAGGAGCAGGTCGTCGAAAGCGTGGCACGGTTTTTCGACGGGCGGGTCGATATTCGTGCTGATCAAGGCGACCTTGATCTCCGAGTGGCCGGCCTGCAAAACCAGCCAACCAACTGGACGCCGGTCGGAACGTGACCTGCCGGGAGAACACAAGCGTTTTCTCCGCTGCCCGCTCGCTTGCCAGTAATGACTGCCTTTACCGCGACCGTCACCGTCCGCCTCAAACGGGGCGTCCTCGACCCCGAGGCAGAGACGACACAGCGCTCGCTGGAACGCCTCGGCTTCGACCTGAACGACCTCCGCTCGGCGGATGTGTTCGAGCTAGATCTCGACGCCGACAGCGCCGACGACGCGGCCGAGCGCGCCGAGGAGATGGCCGAGCGGCTCCTGGCGAACCCCACGATCCACGACTACGACATCGAGGTGACCGAGACAGAATGACCAGCACCTCGAAACTGACGGCAAAGGTCTGTTCCCACACGTCGAGGTGACCGAGACAGAATGACCAGCACCTCGAAACTGACGGCAAGGGTCTGTTTCCACACGGGGGGGCTCGCGTGACCATTGCCGTCATCCAGTTCGGCGGCTCGAACTGCGACCGCGACGCCGTCCAGGCTCTGGAATCGCTGGGCTTCGACGCCGAACTCGTCTGGCACGAGGACGGGCTTCCCGAGGATGTCGAGGGCGTCGTCCTCCCCGGCGGCTTCTCCTACGGCGATTACCTCCGTGCCGGCGCGATGGCCGCCCGCTCGCCAATCATGGCCGACGTCCGCGAAGTCGCAAGCGAGGGAACGCCGGTGCTTGGCATCTGCAACGGCGCGCAGATCGGCTGCGAGTCGTCGCTGACCCCCGGCGCGTTCACGACCAACGAGAGCGCCCGCTTCCAGTGTGAGCACGTTGCGAGTCATCGCTGACCCCCGGCGCGTTCACGACCAACGAGAGCGCCCGCTTCCAGTGTGAGCACGTCCACTTGCGCGTCGAGAACGCCGACACGCCATGGACCAGCCAGTACGAGGACGGCGAGGTCGTCGAACTCCCGATCGCTCACGGTGAGGGCCGCTATGAGATCACCGACGAGCGTCTGGATGAACTCGAAGCCGAGGACCGGATTCTGTTCAAATACTGTGACGAGGACGGGACTGTCACACCCGAAGCGAACCCGAACGGCTCGAAGCACAGCGTGGCCGGCGTCACCGGCGAAGCCGAACACGTCGCCGTCATGATGCCCCACCCGGAGCGGGCGACACTGTCGGACCTCGGTCGGACTGACGGCCGCGGCGTTCTCACGGGCTTCGCTGAGTAACGGTCACAGACGAAACTGTCACTGCGGCGGTTTCATACGCGACTGGGGCATATCCGAACAGCCGCGCCGCTATCTGGTTGTGTCTCAAAGGGGAAGGGACCAGCGGAGCGTGTGACATAGTCCGGCGGCCCCTATATTGCCTTGGCGGTCAAGCCGTATAAATACATGCGTACCGGAGTGGAAGTGAAATCGAGGAGGAAAAAGCGTTTGGCTGCGGCTGATGGCGATAGAGTACATCAGCCACTCGCATGTGCTCTCGGCAACGAATCATCGCTAACAGGGCAGCCTTCCCCCGCTCGCGTTGTGTCGAGCGCTAGTGCCTCTCAGGACAACGAGCCGCGAGGGTGTCCGCTACCGCTGTCGCCCGTACAGACCTAACAGAATAGATACGTCGGTTTATCCATCATAAATTATATTTGCTGTTGGGTCAACGCTGTATCTATGCCGATACAACGACGAGAGTTCATTGCAGCAATAGGGACAGGCGCGTTAGCAACTACCGCCGGGTGTGCGCAGTCCGGGGAAGGCAGCGGCCAGACCGAAGCGGAAACGGAAGCGGAATCCGGGGGCGGCGGTCAGCCAGGGGTGGCCGGCGAAACCCTGACGCTTACGACAACAACGAGTACGTACGACACGGGCCTGCTCAATGAGATCCACCCCGACTTCGAGGATATGTACGGCGTGTCGGTCGATGCAGTCGCACAGGGGACCGGTGCGGCTCTCGAATCGGCCCGCAACGGTGACTCGGACATCGTGATGGTCCACGCCCGCGGCCTCGAAGACGATTTCATGCGCAACGGATACGGGATCAACCGCCGGGACCTGATGTTCAACGACTTCGTCATCGTCGGCCCCGAAGACGACCCGGCAGGGATTCAGGGCATGGGTTCGGCCACGGAGGCACTGACAACTATCGCCGAGTCGGAGTCCCAGTTCGTCTCACGCGGGGACAACTCCGGTACCCACACCAAGGAACTCAACCTCTGGGAAGCGGCGGGAACTGAACCGGGCGGAAACTGGTATCAGGAGACTGGGACCGGCATGGGTGAGGCGCTGAACATCGCCAACCAGCAGGGCGCGTACACGCTCTCGGATCGCGGGACGTACATCTCCCAGCGCTCAGAGATCGACCTCGTCATTCTGGTGCAGGGGCCGATCGAGGACGGACCAGAGATCCTCGCGAACCCGTACGGGATTATGGCGGTCAATCCCGGCGTCCACGACAACGCGAACTACGATCTGGCAATGGCATACATCGGCTGGATCACCAGCCCCGGAACCCAGGACGCAATTTCGAACTATCAGGTCAACGGCGAACAGTTGTTCTTCCCGGAAGCCGTGTCCGAGGACCCCAACTTCCAGCAGTACGTGCCAGAAGGATGGAGTAGCGACGCAGGCGAGTAAGCGTGTTCCTCGATTCAGTCGGATACCTACCGATGACCGTCGTCGCCCTTCCGTTCCGGGAAGGGTACGTGTCCCCCCCCGTGAGTGTCATAGCCGTGACACTGAGCACGCTGTTCAGCCTCCCGATCGCCGTGGTGATGGGGTTTTCTGACTTTCCCGGCAAGCAGTTCGTGAAGTCAGTCATCAACACTGGGATGGGGTTTCCAAGCGTGGTCGTCGGTCTTCTCGTCCTGTTTACCGTCTCGAACCAGGGACCGCTGGGGGATCTAGAGCTGATATTCACCAAGGAGGCGATGATCATGTCTCAGTTCGTCCTGGCAACGCCGCCGATTACGGCGATCAGCCTCGCGGCTATCAGTGGCGTCGACGACAAGGTCCGCGACGCCGCACACGTTCTCGGCGGAACACGCCTCGACGTGGCGCTAGTCGTACTCAAGGAGGCCAGATACGGTATCGCAACGGCAGTGCTTGCGGGCTTTGGCCGTGCCATCAGCGAAGTCGGGTCCGTGCTCATCGTCGGCGGGAATATCACGAGCGCACGGGGCATCTCGAAAACGCGGACGCTGACAACCGCGATTCAACTCGAAGCCCGACAGGGACAGTACGAGACGGCGATGATTCTCGGGGCCGTGCTGGTCACGCTTGTGTTGACGGTCAACGCTATCGTCATCCGACTGGGGGACCAGGGGGTGCAGCGATAATGCTCGATGTCACGGCGGTATCACACGCCTACGGAGACGACTACGTGTTCCGGGACCTCTCGATCGGGATCGAACCCGGCGAGGTCGTTGCCGTCATCGGTCCATCGGGCGTCGGGAAGACGACGCTGCTCCGACTGCTCGCGTTCTCACTGGAACCGGACGAGGGAACCATCGGCTTCGACGACACGGACGTGTGGGCCGTCGACGAAGCGACACGGCTCTCGCTGCGTCGGCGGATCGGCATGGTGTTTCAGGAAGCGAGTCTGTTCGACGCGCCGGTCGCTCGCAACGTCGAATACGGGCTTCGAATCCGCAGGTCGTGGACAGCCAGACTGCAGCGCGAACTACAGTCCATAGTTCGCTCGAACGGCACCGCGGCGGCCGTTCACGAGGCCCTCGGCGTTGTCGGGCTGACCGAGAAAATGGACCAGCACGCGGATTCGCTCTCGGGCGGCGAGGCCCAGCGGGTGTCGTTCGCCCGCGCGCTGGCCTACGACCCGGACCTGCTGTTACTCGACGAACCGACATCGGATCTGGACCCACGGAACACCGCCGTTATCGAGGATGCGATAGCCGAGGCCCGGAACCGGGGTATCGGTGTCGTGGTGGCGACACACGACATGCATCAGGCGGAGCGGGTGGCAGACCGGGTCGCAGTGCTACTCGACGAGCAAATAACTGAAATAGCCCCGACAGAAGTGATTTTCCAGAACCCATCGGACCACCGCACCCAGAAGTTCATCTCCGGAGAACTGGTCTACTGACCGCTTCATACCCCACTCCGATCACCGGTGGAAGATAGGGCTGGTCGGCGGCAATACCTTTATCGGGGAACGACATTGTCGAGATATGGATGCGACTGCGGACGTCGAAGTGCAACTGGAGCAGGGCGACGTGGCGCTGACCGCCCGCGACCGGACGCTCCTGCAGGCGGTCGCGGCCCACGGGTCGCTGAACGCCGCCGCCGACGCGCTGGGTCGGTCGTACGCCCACGCCCAGCGCCGCATCGTGGAACTCGAAGATGCTTTCGGCCCGCTGGTCGACCGCAGTCGAGGTGGCAGTGGTGGCGGCGGCAGTGAACTCACGGACGCTGCTGAGCAACTACTGGCCCGGTTTCAGCGGCTACAGGCCGATTTCGACGGGGTAGCGACGGCGGAAGAGACAGTCCTGCGAGGGACTGTCGTGGACCGTGACGGGGAACTTGCGACCGTCGAAACCCCGCCGGGGACGGTCCGGGCCATCGTCGACACTGAAGCGTGTCCCGGTGACGCGGTGGAGGTCGGCATCCGCGCCGACACGGTGACGCTGAACGCACCGTCCGAGGCCCCAGAGTCGACGGGGACAAGCGCACGCAACCAGTTCGCGGGCACCGTCGAGCGTATCGACGAGGGAACCTCTATCGCGCTTGTTGCGCTGGCTGTCGACCCGACGACGACGCTGTCAGCGCTCGTGACCGACACAAGCCTCGACAAACTTGATATCACTACGGGCGCGGAACTCGTCGCCTCGTTCAAAGCGACCGCGACCGCCGGCGTCATTCCCGCTCTCGACCGGTCGCTGTCGGATGAGTCATCGTAAGCAAGTGAACGGCGGCGTAAGAGGAGCCTTAGAGACCCCAGCCGGACGGCAGCAGGTCGGACTGGCAGGCACTGCAGGCGACCATTCCGTCGCCGTCGATGCACTGTCGCCGTTCACCGCACAGGTCACACTCCGTGACCGTCCCGCGTTTATTGAAATTTCGGCTGTTCTGGTCACCGTTCGGGGTCATATCGAACAGTATTATGCGCGAAAGACGGATAAGCGTTGGTCGACAGGCCATCACACGGTTTCTGTCGGCTCGAAGGCCTATCGAGCGAGCGGGAGCGAGTAGCTGCGCTCGCGTTCGATGACAGCGTCCCACGTCGCCTCGCACTCGCAGCTCACCTGCTCGAACACCGACGGGTCCTGCCGGAGGTCGAAGTCCTTGATAGCGCGCTGGACCTTGTCGTCACACTCGCCGCAGTTGTGCGGGCCGCGGTCGCTGCCGTGGCCGACCGGGTCCGAGACGACGATGACGTCCTCATCGGCGGTCGACTCCAGCACGTCGGCAACCGACCAGAGCCACGGCGGTCGGTAGCCGCCGTCGTGGTACAGCTCCTCGACCATCGTGTATCGCTGGACGTTACAGGGGTTCATCGAGACGGTGTGACAGCCGTCGACGGCCGCACAGCGTCGCACCGACCGCTTCATATCCTTGACGGCCTCGGCTTCGGAGAGGAACGGCGGCTTCATCAGGAGGTACGCCTTGACGCCGGCACCGGCGGCCTGCGCCGCCTCGGAGGCCGCCTCGAAGTCGGCAAAGTCGAAGTACTTGTTCACGCAATCGTGGCGGACGCGGTCGGTCGCCGTCTCCAGACCCACCGCCACGTCCGTCTCCAGACCTACGTCGACGAAGTCGCCGACGGTCTCCTCGTCGATGAAGTCCGGCAGTGACTCGACGACGATGCGCTCACGGTCGGCGAAGGTTTCGGCGATAGCCTGACGCGTTTCCGCCGGGACTTCGCGCTCGTCGAGGAAGCTCCCGGAGGTGTAAATCTTGATGAGGCCGCTCTGCTCGTCGCTGTTCTCGCTTTCGTGGTCCAGACAGTGTTGAATCTGTGCCATGAGGTCTTCATGGGCGACACTCCCTCCTTCAACGCTCTCGGCGACGTAGCCACACATCGTACAGCCGCCGGCACGTGCCCACCGACAGCCGCCGGTGTTCAGGATGATAGTCAGGCTCTGGTAGACGCCGTCCGGGGTGTTGTCCTCGTCGAGCCACACGCGGGTCGGCTCGCGAGGGTCATAGGTCGAGTCGTTGCGCGACCGGATGTCACGCATCACGGAGTTGTGGGCGTCCATGCCCTTGCCCTCCTCGTAGACTTCAGGACTGGGCTTGCTCATTGNGGCGAGGTAGCCGATGAGCGCGTAAAGCNGCTTCGTTACTGCCGGGATTGTGGGNCGGTTNGGTCNGNAAGNGCGNCNGANCGGTNGGCCNCGAGCCACGCCAGTCCGGCCAGAACAGCCCCAACAGCGTTGGCCACGAAGTCAGCGCCACTTACACCGCGTGACGGGACGAGCGCCTGCAGGAGTTCGACCCCGGCCCCGTAGCAAAGGGAGACAATCACGAGTGCTGCAACCGTCGTCACATCGCGGGCCTGCCGGCCCCACGCGAGCAGCACCGCCAACGTGCCGTAACTCGCCGCGTGCACCCACTTATCCAGCGCGAAACCGAGAAGTGCGGGGACCTGCTCGCCCGCCCCTTCTGGAACCGGAAGCAGTGATGTGACCAGTACCAACAGGGAAAACCCGATTGCAGGGAGGTAGCGGCGGAACCCCGACACGTCCATACTGGCGGTTTTCCCGGTGCGCAAATAAGTCGGACGGTCAGGGAAGCCGGTAGCCGATTCGGAACGAATCCCAGCGGATCTTGTTACCGCTCGTCGACGTGTCGCATCTGGACGGCAATACCGCGCGTCGAGGACCGCATCTCCGGGCCGCTCATCTGGGCGCGACCGACGCCAAAGGCCGCATCACCCTGAATCACCACGTCATCGCCGACGCGGATGTCGTCGCTGGCGTCCGTGATCCCCGGCGCAAGCACAGAGCCGTGAGGGACGAACGGCTCGATTTCGACGGTTTTCGTCGGTACGTCGCTCTCGACCCAGCGGCGCGCGCCGGCGGTGGTCAGCGAGAGCACGCCGTACTGCTGGGCGAGCGCCGCCAGTTGCTCCCCGTCAGCGTCGTCGGCGCGCAGTTGCGGATACCGCCCCTGCGTCGACAGGTCGTCGAACAGTTCGTCGCCCGCGCCTTCGCCGAACTGGTAGTCAGCAACGGCGCGGATAGTGTTGTGTTCGCGCTCGCGTTTCGGATAGCGGTCCCAGCCCTCCAGTTCGGCGGCGAGGTTCCCCAGCGAATCCGCCGTCGTTGGGTGGTCGGTGACCGTGTAGGTGAACTCCCGGTCCAGCGAATCGGCCACGCGCTCGCAGATGTCGCGGTAGCCTTCGCCGGGAACGTGGGCAATAATCTCAGGGTAGTCGGTGCCTTCTAAATAGCGTTCGAGCACGCGGCTGACGAACTCGATTTCAGTGGCGGTCCAGTCGCCCGTGACCACGGAGTCGTAGTGCTGTGCGGGGTAAGTGAGTTCGAGTTCTTGCGGAACAACACCGATGGGCGAGGTCATCGAGACGACGTGGGCGCGCCACTTGATAGCGTCGTGGTACTGTTTGTGGCTCTGTGAGTCGCTGTAGGGCTTCCGTGCCGAGCACGGGACCAGCACGAGCGGTCGGTCGTCAAAGCGGGGGACGTAGCGGTCGGTGACGCGCTCGGCGAAGCGCTGGATTTCGACCCGCCGGAGCGAGTCGTCACTGGCCGCCGAGAGGTCGGCCCGCCGGATGAGCGGCGTTCGCTCCTCCAGATAGCCGTACCCCTGGTCCAGCCGTCGGAACGTCGCGGTGAGCCAGTTGTCCTGTCTGGCCTGACCCTCGACGTAGTCACGGAGGCGACCGTCACGAATCCGGCGGCGGACGCGTCGGAGTTCCGCGGCGAGCGCGTTGACGTTGTGTTCAGCGCAGTCCTCGCGGTCGAACTCCGCGCGTGGCTGCTGGCAGGCCGGACACGCACACGGGAGTTCGTCGAGGTCTTCGAGGAAGTACGCCTCGTCGGTCGTGAGATACCGCCCCTCAGTCCCACGGATGACGGCGCGGTCGGGGTCCACGAGGTCGACACCGGCATAGACGAGCGTTGCGACGTTTCGCGGCGTTGCAACGCCGGGCAGATAGAGCGCGGTGTCCGCGGGAATTGCCTCACGGACGGTCGTAACGGCATCGACGAACGCCGACGCGTGCCCGACATAGCCGGGCGCACCAGCGAGAACGTAGGCGTCGCTGCCGTGGTTGGTCGCGGTATCAGGGGAAACAACGGCCGCACTTGGGAACTCGACATCCGGATAGTCGACGGCGAAAGCCTCGGCGACTTCGTCCGGCGTGCCGGCGGGGAGTCCGCGGTGGGGCAAGACAGTGAGCAACGAGTCGTCGCCGTCGGGAGCGTCTCGCTCGGTAGACCAGCGGCTTCCGGCGTCAGCAAGGACGTGTCGGCAGTCGCCCGGCGTCTCAGTGTCCACGTCGTCGACCAGCGCTGGCGTCGTCACGGAGTCGGCGAGGCGCAACTCACCCACTCGCGCGGCGCTGTCGCGCTCGTGGACCTCGAAGTAGTCGGTCATGCAATGGCGTCAGCCACGCGCGACCAACTATCTTGCCTTTGGGCCAGCACGACCCCGCGACGAAAAAGCCGATCAAATCCAGCAAACGGCATCCTGATCGGGAGTTATGTGACCATGATTATCGCAAACAGGCCGCTATCCGCTGATTAGCTAGGTCCTAACTAAATCCATCGGGGATGACAGACGACTCGTGCAGCGACAGACACGACGAGACGTGTTGCTCGCTCTCTCGGGGACAGCCGTAGCGCTGGGGGGCTGTTCGACCGGCCTCTCCTCGGGGGACTCGGGTGCGAGGGCCGTGTCAGATGAGACGGAGCCGACACCAACGGAACAGGTATCGGGGTCACCAACAGAACAGGTATCGGAGCCACCAGGTAAAAACAGGGCCGCAATGTTCGTCCATCTCGATACGCTGGCCGCGATACAGTCTCGTGTTGAGAACGGCGACAGCCCGTGGACGGGGGCCCACGAGGCCTTCATGAGTGATGTCCGCGACGCGATGGCAGCGGACCCCGAGAGTGTCACGGACAACGGCGACGGCCACGAGTTCAAAACGAAAGGACCTGAAGACCCCGCGGAACGCAAGGACTACGTTGCCGCGATCAGGACGGGGGACCGGCTCCGGGACCTCGGCCTCGCCTACCAGTACACCGGCGCGGACCAGTACGCCGAGAAAGCCGTTGAGCTGTTGGACCACTGGTTCCTGCGTTCCGAGACCTACATGGCTCCGGTGAAAACGAACAGCATCGAACAGTTCATCACGCTCCCGAAAATGTGGTGGGGCGCGGAACTCGTTCGGGGCCACGAGGCGTGGAGCGACGACAGTGTCGGCGCGGAGGCCGACCTGCAGGAGTGGGTCCGGACGTTCCTCGACGACGTGGGCCACAACATTCCGACCGCGATGGGGCAACAGAACATCTTCAACTGGCAGGAGATGACCCACGCCGCCGGTTCGGTGTACCTCCGGGACTGGGACCGGTTCCAGAAGGCCATGCGACGGAACCGCGAGACGGGCTTCACCCAACTCCGCGAGGACGGACTGCTAGAAAACGAGATTGGTCGCGCGTCGAGTTTAGCGTACTCGCTGTATGCGGCGAAGGCACTGATCACCGCCGCGGAACTCAGCCGACTCTACGCCGACAAACTCGACGGCCCCACACTGTACGAGTACA
>JGI12451J12833_1000558_pt1 | contig 12072 bp, 9 predicted proteins | sample A23E3SouthBayCA_2_FD_12833 | JGI IMG/M metagenome (IMG submission 12833) | reverse complement strand
ACCGGGCAGACGGTCGAGGACGGTCAGGGGCGACTCACCGTCGAGTTCCCACAGCGGACCGACGTCCGCTCGCTCGTCGAGTCCGTGACGGCCGATCACGAGGGGATCGATCTGCTGGCACGCCGCGAACACGAGCGCCCGGCCAGGACCGAACAGGAGGTCCGCTCGCAACTACAAGCGGAGTTGACCGACCGCCAGCTCGAAGCGCTCAGGACGGCCTACGTCGGCGGCTTTTTCGAGTGGCCACGGGAGAACACCGGCGAGGAGATCGCGGAGCTGATGGGCGTCTCACAGACGACGTTCCTCCAGCACCTCCGGACCGCACAGCGCAAGACGCTGTCGCTGTTGCTTGATGACGAACAGGCGAGACGGGCGGCAGACCCGATCTAGCTGATAAATTCGTTGTTGCGCCAGTCGACGCCGCTACCGTCCTGATCCTCCGCGGGGTCTTCGGTGACCGTGATCGTCGCGGGTCGCTGCTCGCCATCGACGATCCGGACGGCTTCCAGCTCGTCGTCTTCGTTGACGACGATGGCTGTCAGCGTCCCCTTTTCGGCGATCTTCGCGACGTCCCGAAGCACGGTGAACATCGGGTACTGGACGGCCGTGTTCTGTAGGACGGTCTCGCGGTCACCCTTGAAACAGGCGTACTCGACCAGTTCGGATTCGATCTCCTCCTCTTCCTCTTCGAACGTGCCCCACTGTGGGCCGCCCCCGCTTCGGGAGGGGCCTGGGCCGTCCATCTCCTCCGGATCCTCCTCGTAGACCCGGTTTTCGGTGACACTCGCCTTCAGCTGGGCTGTCGGCGTGTACTTGCTCATGCTGCTGTCGGTGGCAACAGCACTCAGGATGAGCGTGTTGTTCCGTCTGGTGATCTCTACGTCCTCGATCTCCTCGGGGAGATCCGGATCCTCGAAGAACGAGTAGACGTCTTCGAGCGGCAGTTCGAGCGTCGAGTGGAGTCGGTATACGCGACTGGTCATAGTTATTGGGGGGAGTGGCGGGTACGATCGGCCGCCTACGCTGGTTGTCACCTGCACATACGGTACCGTCGCATATATGGCCTACCCTTCTGGACAGAATATGCTGGCATACCACACACCGGGCTGCTCCCCCACGCACCGGGTCCGGAGTGAGGCCGTCACGGCCACTGTCGATCGACCACGAAAAATCGAGTGAGGATATACACCGACGTGGATACAACCGACCGTATCAGTCGTCTGCCGGCGCGTTGCCTTCCTGCTCGTACTGCTTTTTCGTGTGCGAGAGCTTTCCACCGTCGGCGAGGATCTCACGCTCGCGCTCGGAGGCGTCGAGATAGCCGGTCGCCTCCCAGTCGTCGTTGACGCGGATGGTGAACTCCTCCTGGCCCGAGCGGACTGCCTCGGCCACGTCGTCGACGATCTCGATGTCGTCGCCCTGGTCGATCTTCTCGTAGGTGTCCTCGTCGATCTCCAGGGGCAGCAGGCCGAAGTTGAACAGGTTCGCCTTGTGAATGCGGGCAAAGCTCTGTGCGAGTACGCCCTCGACACCGAGGTACATCGGGCACAGCGCCGCGTGTTCGCGCGAGGAGCCCTGGCCGTAATTCTCGCCGGCGACGAGGAAGCCGCCGTCGCTCTCCAGGGCGCGGTCGGCGAAGGTCTCGTCGACCCGCGAGAGAGTGAACTCCGAGAGCTTGGGGATGTTCGACCGGTACATCAGGATGTCCTGGGTGGCCGGGATGATGTGGTCGGTCGTGATGTTGTCGTCCATCTTCAGCAGTGCCGGCCCTTCGAGGTGGGCGTCGAGTTCGTCCTTCAGCGGCACGTCGCCGATGTTCGGCCCCTTCACGAGTTCGTCGTCGACGGCCTCCTCCGGCGGGATGAGGTCGGCTTTCGAGCCGTCGTAGACGTCCGGCAACTCGAATCCCGGCGCTTCCATATCGCCGAGCTCCTCGGCCAGATCGCGCGGATCGACGATCTCGCCTTTGATCGCTGCGGCGGCGGCGACTTCCGGCGAGCAGAGGTAGACGTTGTCGTCTTCCAGCCCGGAACGGCCCTCGAAGTTACGGTTGAACGTCCGCAGGCTCACCGAATCGGAGGCCGGCACGTGACCGATCCCGATGCAGGCACCGCAGGTCGACTCCGAGAAGTTCACGCCGGCGGCCATCAGCTCGGAAGCCCAGCCGTCGCGGGCGAGCATCTCGCTGGCCTGTTTCGAGCCGGGCGCGACGATCATCTCGGTCGTCTTGTTGACCTCGCGGCCCTCGAGCATCTTCGCGGCCGGGAGGATGTCCTCGTAGCCGCCGTTGGTACAAGAGCCGATCATGACCTGCTCGACGTCCTGGCCGGCGGCCTCGCGCACCGGCACAATGTTGTCCGGCATCGAGGGTTCGGCGATGAGCGGTTCGAGTTCCGAGAGATCGACGACGATCTCGTCGTGGTATTCGGCGTCTGTATCGGGGCCGATCTCCTCGTAGTCCTCGCCGCGGCCCAGCCGTTCGAGGTAATCCTCGGTCTTCTCGTCGGTCGGGAAGATCGAGGTCGTCGCACCCAGTTCCGTCCCCATGTTGGTGATCGTCGTCCGTTCGGGGACGCTCAGCGTCTCGACGCCCGGACCGGTGTACTCTAGCACCTTGCCGACGCCGCCCTTGACCGAGAGCCGGCGCAGCAACTCGAGGATGACGTCCTTGGCGGTCGCCCACTCGGGCAACTCGCCCTCCAGGCGGACGTTGACGATTTCGGGCATGTCGATGTAGTAGGCCCCGCCGCCCATCGCGACCGAGACGTCCAGCCCGCCGGCCCCGATGGCCAACTCGCCGAGCCCGCCCGGCGTCGGCGTGTGGGAGTCGCTGCCCAGCATCGTCTTGCCCGGCGCCGCGAAGTTCTCCTTGTGGACGTTGTGGCAGATGCCGTTGCCCGGCCGCGAGAAGTGCGCGCCGAACTTGCCCGCCGCCGATCGCAGGAAGCGGTGGTCGTCCGTGTTCTTGAAGTCGAATTGATAAGTCTGGTGGTCACAGTACTGTGCCGCCAGCTCCGTCTGGACCTCGTCCAGATCCAGCGCCTCGAACTGCAGCCACACCAGCGTCCCTGTCGTGTCCTGTGTGAGGACCTGATCGATCTCGATGCCGATCTCCTCGCCGGGCTCGAGTTCGCCCTCGACGAGGTGATCGGAGAGGATTTTCTCCGTGAGCGTCTGTCCCATAACGTCTACGAGTCCGCCGCGGATCGACATAAATCCCGCGTGTTGCCGCGAAAACTGCCTCGATGCCGTCTTGCGGTTTCGATAGTTGATATGAATAGACGATGAACGTCTAATGCGGGATCGACCGCAACGACACGGCTACCAATCTCGATCGGACCGACGGCGACGTGGGAACCGGAGTCGTTTAGTCGGCGGTGGTCGCCTGTGTGGGTATGTTCAGAAGTGGCGGCTTCGTGGCCGACCATCTGGGGAGCGTCGCGTCCGAGCAGGTCCAGCCCAACGGGGTCGATCTCACGCTCGATACCGTCTTCAAGCAGGTCTCGCCCGGCCGGATCGGGACTGACGGCAAGGAGATCGGCGAGCGCGAGGAAGTTGCGGCTGACGACGGTGTCTACCGACTCCCGCCCGGCGGATACGTCGTGCGATACGCCGACCGTATCCGGATACCTGAGGGCCACATCGGCTTTCTGTATCCGCGATCGTCGCTGCTTCGCAACTCCTGTATGCTGGATACGGCGGTCTGGGACGCCGGCTACGAGGGCCGCGGTGAAGGGCTACTGGAGGTGTATCACGACATCGAACTCGAGACGGGCGCACGAATAGCCCAGCTCGTCCTTGCCGAGGCCGACCACGAAGGCACCTACGACGGGTCCTATCACGGCGAGAATATCGAGTAGCGCATCTGTTTTCCGATAATTCGCCGCAGGAACGCGGGGAAAGAACTAACCTTGCACCGAACCCCGTCCGTCGGTCACGGGATGTCAGCGAAGTAGTTGTTCACTGTTCCGTCGGTGAATAGCACGGACAGCCCGACGAAATCGCCTTTCACTGCTGTCTTGTCCGCCTCGAAGGAGACGGTGAGTTCCTCGCCGTCCAGGATCGTAAAGTCGGGAACGTCCGTGTAATCGGCATACGCTTTAATCTCATCAGAGATGACCGGCGACGTGACATTGAGTGTCGTCCCGACGTTGTTGTCGTCCGTCCGGAAGAACAGGAGACGGATCTTGTCGAACGTCATCGCTTCGTTGCCCTCGTTTTGGAACGTCAGATTGAGGAGGGAACTGCTCGGGCTAGGGGCGGCGATATCCGTCAGTCGGACGGCGTCGTCACCCGGATTGATCCTCGACACGCCGTCGTCAGTCGTGTTCGATGGACTGCCGGAGCGATCCGAATCGACGACGATCAGTCGGAACGTAGCCTGCTCCAGGACATCGATCGAATTGCCCGGGTCGGTGCCATCGCCCATCGATGTCCTGATCCGGACGTCCTCGTTGCCATCGACGTCCGCCGGGGCAGTGTAGCGGAACGTCGTCCGGCCGTCGCTACCAGTAAGAGAGGTGCCCACGGGTTCGACCGTGCCCAACAGGTCCGCGTTGGTCGGCGTGGTCGTCACCGGCACGCCGCTCACCGGGTTGTTGTACTCGTCGCGGACGACGACGGTGAACCGCTGGGTCGTGTTCTCCGGGATGCTCGTCTCGTTGCCGGCGGCGTCGGTGATGTATCTCGGGCCCGGCTCCTGAGTGGCCGTCGGGCCGACGCGGACCTTCGCGATGCTCAACTCGTACTCGCCGTCTTCGAGGTACAGCGCGAGCCCGTCGGCACGCTCCTCGATCCGATCGATGCGATCGGCGTCGACTGCGCCCGCGAACTCTTCGGCCGTAAGGCCGGTCGCGATGTCGATACTGAGGTCTTCGCCCGGCGTATTACGGATCGTCACCGTCTCGGTGCGCGTGCTGACGGGGGCAATCTGGACTGACGTCGAGAGGCCACCGTAGGAGAGCGACCCGTCGAGTAGCGTCAGCTGAATCTGTCGCCCGTCGAGGAAACCCGTCCCGTCGTAGAAGTACAGCTGCCCGCCGTCGTACCTGGAGTGTAACATCGAGTGCTCCCAGGTGAGTGTTCCCGGGTTACCGAGTTCGTTATAGCCCGGCTGGTAGGTGATCCCCTTCGTCGTGAACGTCCGTTTCGAGCCGTTCCAGTAGTCGCCGACGTTACCGACCGCGGTAGCGTTGTGGATAGTCAGCGGTTGTGCGTCTGTCGTGTACAGCGCTCCGGTGGCTGGACCGGGGTTCAACAGGAAGAACCGTTCCGGATAGACGACGCCGGTCTCGATCGAAACGGTCGCACCGCTTCCGGTCGTACCGACCTGATAGATCCCGTCCTGCAGTGCCTGGATGTCCTGGGTGACGCGCTGGTCGTGTTCGAACTCGACCTGCTTGTTTGCGGCCGGGACGGCGTTGAGCTGGATCAGCGCCAGGACGAGAAACAGCAGTGCGAACACGAGGATCGCGCCGATCACTTCGGAGACGGCGCGGTTGTCGATTCGGAGTGGGCGATCGGACTGAGTGGTGTGGTTCGGAATCATGATCAGATGAGCGCGAACGCCGCGATAGCGACGACGAGCAGGAGGATGCTGTATTTCAGGCCGCTAAAGGCGTCGTCGTCGGCGAGCTTGCCAGCGAGGACGCCGCTTCCGAGGGCCTGGACGACCGCGGCGTGCAGGAACAGCGCCTTGTACGCCTCGACGGGGACACTTGTCATCGACATGGGCAGCGCCGACTCCCCCGTCGTCGGCGTGGCCGGCTCGGCCTGTGCCTCGGCGATCGGCGCCAGGTAGGCGCTGTCGAGCAACACCACGACGAGCAGGAACACGAGGAACCCGATCACGACGACGGCGATGTAGGGGCTCAACTCCTGGCGGCGCTCGCGATCGAGTTTGAACCGCTCTTTGGTATCCCTGGCGGCGATACTCAGGACGGTCGCGACGTCGGTGCTCGACCGGATCCCCTCGGCGATCAGGGTCATCGTCCGGGACAGCTGTGGGACGCCGACCCGATCGGCGAACGCGCGCAGTCCGCCACGCGTATCGTAGTTCCAGCGCAGGTCGTTGCGGAGCTTGACCATCTCTTCGGACAGCGGGCCGCTGGACCAGCGTGAGGCCAGGTCGAGGGCGTCGTCGATGGGGACGCCCATCTTGTTGGCACTGGCCAGTATCGAGAGCGTGTCGGGAAACCGGGTGGCGAAGTACTGCTCGCGGCGGCGCTTGCGCTCGTGGAAGGCCGACAGCGGCACGAGCACGACCAGAAGCGGCACGACGAACAGCCACGTCGTCGTCGGGACCGGTCGTTCGAGCATCGCGTCCCACGTGGGCGTCGCGATGCCGGCTGCGACAAACGCTGCACCCACCAGCACGGCCAGCGGGAGCGTGACGAGCACGGTCCAGACCGGTTTCGAGCGGAACGCGGAGAGCGGATCTGCGAGCCTCGCCCGCAGCACTTGGCGTCGGCGGTGGGCGAGATAGCTCCCCTGGCGGGACTGCAGTTCTGCGGGCATCGCCGTCGTGGCGGACGGTCTAGGAGCCACGCCGGGGAGGGTGTCGCGGACGACCGCCCACAGCAGCGCGAAGCCGGACTCGACCTCGTCGTCTTTCTCGTCGAAGTGGACGTCCGGCTGGACGTACGGCTCCGAAAGGGTATCCAGCAGGACCAGAAAGCCGACCATCGCAAGCGGGAGCATCACGTAGACCAGCAGCGTCAACTCCGTGAGGGTCTGGGCGCCGAGCAGACTCATCACGACAAGGATGACGATGACGAAAAGCGGCGCGGCGACGAACAGGACGACGAAGAACTCGCTCAACAGCGCCAGCACTTCCAGGAACGACTGCTGTTCGTCACGGGCCTCTTCGAGGTACGATTCGGACTCGTCCTCGAAGAAGACCGTGACGTCGCCCCCGGAATCGAGCACGCCCAGGAGGTCGTCGAGGAACCGCTCGAAGTTCTCACTCGGGGTGAGGTTGCGGACGTTCCGCAGTGCGGTATACATGTCGTTGCCGAAGAACTCCACCTCGCGGACGATCATCTCGGCCTCGTTCGCGATCTCGCCATAGGTCTCCTCGGAGTCAGCGAGCACGCTGAAGGTCTCGAGCAGGTCCATCCCGCCACGCGAGAGCGCGTACATGAAGACGATCGCGTGCGGCAGAGTGACGTCGATGTTTCGTCGGCGACTCGAAACAACCAGTCGCGGGTAGTGATATCGGACATACCAGGCCCCGAGTCCGAATGTCGCGGCGAAGACGATCGCGAGCGTCGAACCGGCGAACAGCGACTTGTGGTCGGCGATGTAGTAGACGACGGCTCCGTCGTAGGCGAGGGGGTTCGTGAGCCCCTCGACGGCGCCGCTCGCGGCGAGCAGCCAGGCGACCACGAGACCGAGCACGATACCGGTCGCCGTGCCCGCCACCGCATACCAGGCGCTCCGGGCGAGATAGACGTCGAAGCTCTGGCCGTACCGGGCCTGATTGAGCCGCTGCTGGAGGTCGAAATGTCGTTGCGGACGGGCCTTGTAGTAGCCCCGGAACCAGCCGTAGGTCTCACGGAGCTCCCCCTCGTCCAGTCCGGGTGCGTCCTGGACGTACGGGAACTGCTGGAAGCCGAACTCGCTCTGCTCGGTATCTCCGCTGGTCTCCTGGCTCATAGTCGCTCCACCAGGTTCTCGACACCCAGATCGCTCGGGTCGATCGTCGAGGGGCCCGGCGCTCCGTTGGCGAGGGCGGCGCGATCGAGCGTACCGGCCTCGATCGCTTCGAGCAGTGCGTCGGGGTCGCGCGAGTATCGACGGATCGTACTCGAAACGGGACGGTAACCGGTAATCTCGTTGTCGAGCAGGTATTCGAGGACGCGCTGGCGGCGGTCGAACTCGCGAGTGAGATCGCGATCGCTCCAGCCACGGTGGACGGCGATGTCCTGCAGGAGCTGCGAGTCGGCGGCCATCTCGTGGGTGTCACTGGTCGGGTCCCGGCGGAACACTTCGTGTGTCCGGATAGTGCTCGGATCGTCAGGATCGGACTGGATTTCGGTCACCGAGTTCGTCCGGCGGACGCGCTTGCCGTCGATGAACGTTTGCTCCTGGACGGAGACGACGTCTAGTTCCTGGACCATCTGGGCCGGGACGTTCAGCGGCGGATTTTGCAGCCGTGAGAGGACGGTCTCGATCGAATCGGCGTGCAGCGTCGTATACGAGGTGTGGCCGGTCGACATCGCCTGGAAGAAGGTTAGCGCTACCCGCTCCTCGGTGCGGATCTCGCCGACGAGCAGATACTCGGGGCGCTGGCGGAGCGCGGCCTGCAGGAGCTGATACATCGTGACCTCGCCCTGCCCCTCGGCGGTGACGGCACCGCGCGTGATGCTCTGGATCCAGTTCTCGTGTGGGAGGTCGATCTCGCGGGTGTCCTCGATCGTGACGACCTTGCTGGAGGGTGGGACGAAAAACGACACCGCGTTGAGACTGGAGGTCTTGCCCGAGCCGGTCCCGCCGGCGAAGATCAGCGACTTGTTGTTCTCGATGGCCAGCCAGAAGTAGGCCATCTGCTGTATCGAGAACGTCCCCCAGTCGACGAGCTCGATCGGTGTGAACGGAATGTCAGAGAACTTCCGGATCGTGAAGTTCGAGCCGCGAGTGCTGACGTCCCCGCCCAGCGTGAGCTGTACGCGCGAGCCGTTGGGCAGCGTCGCATCGACCAGGGGATTCGAGATCGTCAGCTGCTTGCCGGCCCGCTGGGCCAGCCGGAAGGTGAACGCGTCGAGTCGGTCGGCGTCGAAGCGCACGTTCGTCCGGAGGTCGCGGTATCGGCGGTGGTAGACGAACACCGGAACGTCGTGGCCGTCACAGGAGATGTCCTCGATGTCGCCGTCGCGCATGATCGAGTCGATCGGGCCGAAGTCGACGAAGTCCCGGATCAGGTAATACAGGAGCTTGTGGATCGTCCCCGGCTTGATCGTCGCGGCCTGTTCGTCGATGAGCGTTCGCACCTCACGACGAAACGCCGCCTCGCGGTCGTTCTCCTCGAAGTCGCGATACATCAGGTTGTTCCGGAGCAACTCGATGAGATCGCGTCGAACGTATCGCTCGAAGTCGTCGAGCACGGGTTCGACCACGTGATAGCGCTGTTCGTTTTCCTCGTCGTCGTGCAGAATCGCGACGTAGGCGAACGGCTTGTGCACCCACTCCCACTCGAGTTCCTGATAGCGATCGAGATAGCTGAAATCAAAGAACTGCGAGGCGACAAACTCCTCCGTGGGTGACTCGACGCCCTGCTCGGAGTGAGCCGAGAAGTATGCTCTTACTTCGTACAGGACTTCGGCGACTGTCGGGTGCTCGTAGGGTACGATATCGTGTTCGAGGTCCTCCGGCACTGCGAGTTCGTTGTGCGTGGTGTCCACGACGGAACGGTCTGACCCGGTTGTCGAGTCACTACCCGTTTCTGTGAGTGATTCTCTCTCATCCATGCCTAGTAAGAGAAGTGACAAGAATATAAATAAATCTGCTTATACTTCTTCATTTAAATAATCAGATAAAAATCATATGGACGGATAGCATCAGGGTTTCACGGTGTACCGAGAGATATTCATCGCCCGAAACGGACTGATTCGGCGGCTCTGTCGCCGCTTCGACCGTCTCGTTGGGCCGCTTGCGGGGTTTCGGAGTAACGGTCGAAGAATGTGCGAGCGACATGCTCGCCAAGTACGTCGTCCCGGGAATCTATCACGCCTCGCGCACGACGCAGGCTCTTTCTGAGCCTGAAACCGTTCGCGAATATTTTATATCCGGCACAGTTACCAACGAGTATGAGCGCTGATGAGCCGTACATCGTTCGCGACGAGGGCGGCGACACCGACGATGCGGACGCCTGGATCGCCCCGGAACCGGCCTCGGACGTAATCGCCGACGCGATCGTCGCCAAGAGCGATCTGACGCGCGATGCGGTCGAACCCCTCGAAGAACACGTCGATTTCGAGATATTGCGGGCCGTGCTAACCGGCGAAACGGAACCGCCGGTGACCTTCGACGTGGAAGGAGTGGCCGTGACTGTCGACCGGGACGGCGCGGTCGGGATCTCCGAGTCCTGATCGGGGCGGAGCGAGTGGACGTGTCGCTGGTCGTCTGAGATAGTCCTACAGCTATGTCCGCGAAACTTGTTTCACGGTGCGCCGAGACGGTGAACTATGACGCGCATCGCACTGATCGCACACGACGACGAGAAGCCGGAGATGATCGACTTCGCCGAGAGTTACCAGTCGTACCTCTCGACCGTGGACATTGTCTGCACAGGGACGACGGGTCAGCGGATCGCCGAGGCGACGGGTCTGGAGGTCGAACGCAAGCAGTCGGGGCCGCTCGGCGGCGACATGGAGATCGGCGCTGAAGCCGCGAACGACCGGATCGACGGGATCGTCTTCCTGCGCGACCCGCTGACTGCACAGCCCCACGAGCCGGACATCTCGGCGCTGTTGCGGATCTGTGACGTCCACGATACGCCGCTGGCGACGACCCGAACGTCCGCGGAGTACGTCCTCGAAGGGCTGGCCCGCGAGGACGGCCACGAACTCGACTAGTCGTCGTCTCGGCGGTCACCAGAAGGTTCTTGCCGGCCGTAACCGATAGGAACTACCAATGAACCGTGCGGTCGAGGTGAGTGTCGTCCTGCCCGCGTACAACGAGGCGGACACGATCGAGCAGACCGTCGAGGTCACGCTCACGACGCTGGAAGCGTTTCTACCTGCAGGCGTTTTCGAGGTGATCGTCGCGGAAGACGGCTGTGCGGACCGCACGCCCGAGATTGCGTCCCGGCTGGCCGACGAAGACGAGCGCGTGCGCCACGTCCACAGCGACCGGCGTCTCGGCCGGGGCGGCGCGCTGGAGTACGCTTTCCGGCAGGCCCACGGCGAGACGCTGGCGTATTTCGACACCGATCTGGCGACCGATATGTCTCATCTGGAGGAGCTGATCGAGAGCGTCCGCAGCGGCGACTACGAGTTCGCGACTGGTTCGCGATGGGTTCCCGGCAACACTGCGGACCGGCCCGCCAAACGCGGCATCCCGAGCAAGGGGTTCAACACGCTCGTGCGATTGCTGTTGCGTTCGGAGCTACGGGATCATCAGTGTGGGTTCAAGGCTTTCGATCGGGCAGCCCTGTTAGACGTGCTGGAAGACGTCGAAGACGACCACTGGTTCTGGGACACTGAAGTACTCGTTCGGGCCCAGCGATCGGGCTACAATGTCAGGGAGTTCCCCGTCGAATGGACGCCGAAAGGCGACTCGAAGGTCGATCTCGTCCGGGATGTCCTTGGGATGGGAAGCCAGATCGTCCGCACCTTCTGGCAGGTCTCGGTCAGTCCGCGGATCGACCGACGGGTGAGCGCCGTCGCCGGAACGGTACTGGTCGCCCTCGCGCTGATGTTGATGACGACGTATCTCGATCCCGGCGAGGTGTGGGCGAACATGCGAAGTGCCGACGTAGCTCTCGTCGGGATCGCAGCCGTGGTGTACGTGTTCTCCTGGCCCCTGCGGGGACTGCGCTATCGGGACATCCTCGATCGCCTCGGCTATCGCTCCGATCCGGGATTCCTGACGGGCGCGATCTTCATCAGCCAGACCGGTAACCTGGTATTTCCCGCGCGGCTGGGCGACGCCGTCCGCGCATACGTGATGAAGGCTCGCCGGTCGGTCCCGTACCCCTCGGGGTTCGCCTCGTTGGCGATCGAGCGGGTGTTCGACCTGCTGACGATCGCGCTGCTGGCCGGCGCCGTCGTCCTGGGTATGGTCGCGACGATGTCGCCGGCGGAACTGCAATCGGCGATCGTCGGTGCGGAGTTGGCCGGTGGGCAGGAACAGGCGGGCCGCACGGCGATGGTCGTCGCCGCCGGCGTCGGCGTGGCCGCGATCGCCGCGACGGCCGTGATCGTTCTCAGCGCACGCAGCGACCGCAACCACGTCAGGTCGGTCGTCACAAGGCTCAGCAGTGACAGCTACGCCGATTACGTCGCCGGTGTGATCGAACGGTTCGTGGGCGACGTCCAGACGGTCGCCAGCGACCGGCGGGCGTTCGCCCTG
>JGI12451J12833_1000549_pt1 | contig 12151 bp, 8 predicted proteins | sample A23E3SouthBayCA_2_FD_12833 | JGI IMG/M metagenome (IMG submission 12833) | reverse complement strand
CTGCTGGAGACTGATGCGCCTCAACGCGCGCTTTCAGATATGCAGGATGGTTGCGTGTGTACGTGCCAAAGCCGAGGCTGTCTGGCCCGTTCTGAGTCATGACGACGTAGCTCTTCAACTTGGTCTGGATCGCGTGTTTCTCTGACATAGCTGGTGGTCAAGACGCTCTCTCTGGAACGCCTCTCGCCCGGTGGAGGCTCACAAAAGACATATCTCGGCTTTGCATCTAGCGGCAACATATACTGATATGGGGACTACACTGGTTCAGATACCCCTCTCTTGATTAAGAAAATCAGCGGTAGAAGCACTGTACTCGTATACCACTCGGTTTTGAATTCGGTATGTCCCGCTCACTTGAGCAAGCATAGTTGTCATCTCGAGATAGTTCATTTCTAATGGACAGCTGTTGTGGCGATCGTCGCTGACTGGAAACCAGGTAGGGTGGAATCCATGTGGTGATTGCAACCGGATAACCAAAACCGAGCGTATTGATATCGCTCAGGATTAAGCAGCGAAGAGTTGCTCCACGCGATCCGTGAAGTCGACCCGGAGAAAGTATCCAACTGGGGCGGTGTATACGACCCCGAAGAAGACGCAGGGTGGACCAATATCAGGGAGCCTGAACCCGTCATTTATTCAGCCGTTGTACTTCCTCCACAGCGCCGTCTAAGTTAACCAGTGTTCAAAAGCAACTACTATTGAGCTCTATGAGTACCGTACCATACTCTGGACACTCTCAGTAGTGAAAACACAATATCGGTTCAAAGACATTCATGCCTCGTTTTTATCGCCAATTTCAAATATCAAAAACAGGGTAATTATTGACGTAAACCTTCCAGATGGTGTTCATTTATGACTGAAAGAACACGTCGTCAACTCTTGGCTGGTATTGGTACGTCGCTAACTCTTGCCACTGCTGGATGCAGCGGGAATTCTGACAGTGGGGGTGACAATAATTCTACTGACAGCAGTGGGGACGGGCTTTCCGGTCGCGGATCAGACGTATTTGATGAATTCTCGTTTGAACAGTACACGCTCAACATTTCGCTTGCTACGACCGATGGCTACGACGAGATCGTTGCCTTCGACAGCGACGGCAAGCAGTTCGCCAGTACCAGTGTAACGCCATCGGCTGGACAAGTTTCGCTTGACTTTTCTGGCTACTCGCCCGGTGAGTATCGCTTCGCTGCGGTCAATTCAGACGATGACAGCGTTGTGTCCGAAGTCACAGAGGTACTTGAGCCGAACATTGAACTCGTTGACTGGCAAACGGCGAGTGAAGCTGGTATGTACTCACCAGAGGACCGTAGTGCGGTGACAGATATTGTGCTCACAATAGAGAACACTGGTAACGCACCTGAAAAGCTCATATGGATCGGATATGAATCTGAACAATTCACACCCAAGTGGTCTGAAGGTGGAGACCCCGAGCCGGTAGGATATAGTGGAGATGCAACACCAGACTCACAAGTGCAGAGTCTCTCGAACAATGACATTCTTGCATACCATCCAGATTTCAAGAGCGACCGACACCTCCCGGTGCAGATTTATGCGGGGGAACGAGTGCAACTCATAGATGGAAATAATAGAGATCTACTCACAGCTGGGATGGATCAAGACGAGTCAATCATAAAACATGAAGACACAGCGGGGTGGTCAGTTCAAGAAGGCGTAAAGTATGATTTTACAGTCACAGTCGGAGCCAAATACAGTGAGCGGAAGTCACTGACGAAAACCGTAACGTGGGAACGTATGGGTAGGTCAGAAGTTATGACTAACCAGCCTGCAGATTCTCTGATTACTACTAACAGAACCGAGGATACATCCTAATATCCGCGCTGCTGGTGCTTACCGGCCTCGGACAGCCCCCATTCAGCCGGGGGTACTGGCCATGGGCGGGTGGGACACCCGGGCGCTCACCGACGGCGTGCGGGCAAGTGCTCGTCAAGCACGGCTACGCGGTCGTGGTTCGGGATGGGCAGCTGGCAGCACCGGTCACAGCGACCGAACGGGTTCTAAAGTGGCTTGGTTGGTCGACTTCCTCGAAGGGGGTGACGAGAGCGCGGAGGTGGTACATCTGGGTACGATACCGCCGGCATCTCACCACACAACGGACTACTTCTCTCAGTCACCGAAAGAGATACCAACATTTTGTACACAACGTATACACATGAGTACTATTCGAGTCACCGACGAAGTGAAAGAACGACTGCGTGACCTGAAGCGGGACGACGAAAGCTTCAACGACCTGTTGGACCGCCTTAGCCGAAGCGAGAAAGACGTAGAGGAGATGGCTGGGTTCCTCAGTGAGTTCGATGATGGAAGTCTTGCAGACGATCTGCGTGAGACCCGCGAGGAACTGAACGAATCGCTGGACCGTCGTAGTGACGAATGATCGTCTTGGACAACGACATATTGGTGAAAGTCGGCGGTGCGAACCCTGACCCCGAGGTTGTCAGCCACCTACAGCAGTATCGTAGTGAGGAGTGGACAATCCCGTCGCTTGTCGCCTTCGAGTTCTACCGCTCCTGTAGCAGTCGGTCGGAGATGGAACGCGCACGAACGCGCCTCACGTCGACGTTGGACCGCATCATCGACTTCACCGGGAACACTGCGCTTGAAGCCGCCTATCTCGAAGAACGCCTACAGTCGCAAGATGTCTCTCTTGACCCTGTCGACCTCTTGAACCTCGCAACTGCACACACCGAGGGTGGTACCTTCATCACCCACAACAAGAATGATTTCGACACGGAGCCTCTTCTGGAGCTTGCTGACGTAGATATTGTACATACCGCTTAATTTTGCCGGGCTAGATGTATTGGATTCACTGGACGGTATGATAGGCTGTGACTAGGGCGGCTGGGACGCCCTTGGAATGTTCCTCAACCACGATCAAGGGACTGCGACGCTTGAGGTACAGTTGCAGGAGTCGAAAAAGTGGGATAGTTATAATTTCATCTGATAGTGGGTTATTTCTTTATTGTATTAGTGTATATATTTCACTATAACTTAGAAATGGAAACGGCATACTGGCGTTCACTCTGACTCGAATGTACAGTGGTGTCTCAATGTTCGCGCCGCCGGTGCTTACCGGCCTCGGACAGCCTCTATTCAGGGAGGGGTACTGGGTATGGACGGGTTGGCCACCCGGGCGATCACTGATCAACGGACTGGCGAACACTATTTTACGCTGGGTTTGAAGCCAATCCCGAGGAGGACCGGAATGGAACCATTTCAGGGAGACGTAATACTCGACAATCATACAGCCTTACATCTTTTTACGGCGCTGACTGTCTGGCGTGGTCAATATGTAACAGAATGAGCTAAAACCGGAACAAGTGACAAAATGCATTGAGTTCCGGATTGACTAATCGAGCCAGCACAATAGCAAAGACTGGACTGGCAAGTGATCCATTCATTACAGCCCATTCTGTTCGATCCGGTGGAATAAGCCCTCGACCCGGTCGACGAACCACTGTTCACTCCGGTCCCGGGGGCGAGATTGCTCGACAACAGTTGTATCCCGAACACTGCCCGGTGTTCCAGAGAGGACAACGATGCGATCCGAGAGCGCAACGGCTTCCTCAATGTCATGAGTCACGAATAACACCGTCTTATTTGTGTCACGCCAGATGTCGAGTAGTTCGCGTTGCAACCGTCGGCGCGTCTGCATATCTACGCTTCCGAACGGTTCATCCAGCAAGAGAATATCCGGGTCCACGGCTAATGCGCGCGCAAGGCCAACCCGCTGTTTCATACCACCAGAGAGTTCCTTCGGATAGGCCGTGGCAAATTCAGATAACCCGACGAGATTAAGCATCTCTTGGACTCGGTCCCGCCGCTCAGCATCGGGCATTCCCAACTCTACCAGTCCAAAGCCGATGTTCTCCTGGACGCTCAGCCACGGAAACAGGTGGTATGCCTGGAAAACCGTCCCCCGGCTCGGGTCAGGGCCTTCCACTGGGTCCCCCGCAACTGTGATGTCACCGCTTGTCGGTGATTCCAGCCCACTCACGAGTCTGAGTAGCGTCGTCTTTCCGCAGCCAGAGGGGCCAAGCACGGTGACAAACTCGCCGGGCGAGATGGTCAGAGATACGTCACGGAGTGCTATGGTGGTCCCGCTCTCGCCGTCGTACCGCTTGGAAACCCCGGAAACAGAGATTTCGGCGCCTGTATCGTCCCTCATGGTTGCCAGTCAAGGAGGTGGACGCGGACTCGCCTTACGGCCCAGTCGCTGAGTAGAAACACTGCGCTAATCGTCAACATATACGCGATGCTTCGCGCCATCGCAAGGTTGTTTGCGCTTGTGATAATCTCGTAGCCGACACCAGGCGCGCCGAACAGTTCGGCCGCAATTACCATCATCCAGCATTGACCGATGCTTGTACGGACACCAGTCAGAATCGCCGGTAATGCATCTGGGATGACCACCCGCCGCAGTAGCCGCCGGTCGCTGTCGATACCGAGTGTCGCAGCGACTTCCATCAGATCACGAGAAGCGTTTTCAACACCCTCGTAGGCGTTGTAGAACGTGATCCAGAACGCACCAATAAACACGATAAACGCCGCACCAGTGTGACCGAGACCAAGCCAGATGATGGCGAACACAATCCACGCCAGTGGCGGAATCGGACGAAGCACCCGAACGACGGGAGTGAGGACGTCATCAATGAACTGACTCCAGCCCATACCGACGCCAAGCAGACCGCCAGCCACGACGCCGATAGTGACACCGGGAACGTAATGTAGCAGACTCTCGCCGAGGTGAATAAACAATTGACCACTCATCACTTCCGTCCACAGCGCCCCTATCACTTCGTCAGGTGTCGGCAACAGGTACGATGGTACTTCACGACCAACCAGCCACCAGACTCCAAGAAACCCGGCGGTTCCCGCAAAGCCACGCCATACCCGCGTGAGGTTCCACCGTCGGCCAAGTGCGCCCGTAGTTGTCGGCTCAGAATGGCTACGAGACGAACCCGTTACAGGGTCGAATTCAGTGGCCATCCTATTCGGCGATAGTGTCGTAGAGCGACTGTTCGAAGATTGTGTCGGTAGACACCCCACTATCTATCTGGCCAAGTTCTTCCATCTGCTTGACAAACAGCTGCGTACTCTCCGTGATCCCTGCAGGGTCACTAATATAGTTCGATGCCTTCGAGTTGAGGGCTTTTCGGGCAATCTCTGTCGGGAGCTTGTCGCCCTTTGCCTTACTCACGGCCTTCGCCGCGACCGCTGGTTGTTTCTGGATAGTCTCGGTAGCGCGTGTGTGCTGGGCGACGACGGACTCCGCGAGGTCCGGGTTCTCGTTCCAGAGGCGGTCGTGCATAAACATGATGCCGCCTGGCTGACCGGACATGAACGAACCCGCCCAGGTGATACGCTCAAAGGGCGCGCCCCTCGCCTCGAGAGCCGTTGGAATGGGCTCCATGATGACAGTGCCATCAACGTTGCCAGAGAGCAGCGATCGCTTGACGGGGCTGCCACCAGCCATTGGTTCGACATCGACAAGATCTGGGGAAACGCCGAGTTCCTCCCGAAGCCAGTACTGGAGGAGAATAAACGCGACACTACCCTTTGGGAAGGTGCTAAACTTGAATTTTCGTCCTTTCTCCTCACGGAATTTTTGGAAAGCGTCGGCACCGTGTTCATCCCAGAGCGCAGCAAAGTCTTTGTGAGCGAATACGACAAACCCATTTTTGTGGTTAGCGGCTGTGACTTTTCCCGGGACACCCTTACTCTTCATTTTGATCGCAGGGGTAATGCCCATGAAGGCCAAGTCGACATCGCCGTCAGAGTACGCTGAAACAATGGTGAGGCCTTCGTTGGCGAAGTTTGTCGCTTCGATAGTAGGGGCTAGCTCCTGAAAATACCCTTCTTGATTCATAACGTGGTACTGGAGGAACGGGAACGGCGGCTTGAACGCAACGTTGAGCGTATCCATGGAGTTCCCGCCGAGTACTGAGGTACAACCGGAGAGGCCGGTAAGTGCACTTGCACCAACCGCCGAACCCGTCTTAGCCAAGAACTGGCGACGGCTCTTGAGGACAGTCATATCGGAACAATCCGAGCTTTTAGGCTGGCCTAAGTTAGGCATACCTAAAACAACCAACGGGTAGTTAATATAATCTTTCGTTTCAACCGAACATAATTACCGAGACACAGGCGAACTACGTAGGACCTGAATGAACCGTCCCGGAATCAGATCAGCCGCTGTTCCGAGACAATAGCACAGCAAACCCCACAGCAATCACTGCCGCCACTAGCCCAAAGCCGGGGCCACTTCCGTCCGACGACTCAGGTACACTATCACCATCATCAGTCGATGCCGAAGTTGCCCCAGTTACCCGGTTGTTGTCGAATTGCCTCTTGCAGGTGCTGTGGGCGTAGCCGTGGTTGCTGTTGTATCGTCAATCGTAGTCGTCGGGGTGGCTGTCACTGTAGTTTCAGTCGTCACATTTCGGTTTCCAACCTCCTGATCACTGTCACCGCTTCCATCGTTGTCTTCACTCCTGTCAGTATCTCCATCCCTGCCGTCGTCAGTGGGTGCAATACCACCACCACCGTTGTCCCCATCTTCACCAGTATCTCCATCCCCACCGCCGTCAGTGGGCGGGCTGTCATTACCATCGCCGTCGTCATCCTCACCGGTATCTCCATTCCCGCCGTCATTAGTGGGAGGACTATCACTACCACCGCTGCCGTTATTTCCACTGTCTCCCTCATCAGGAGGGCCTGGGTCAGTTGTTCCATTGTCAGAGCCAGCGCGCGCCGGCGCATTGAGGTCTATATTGGTTACGTTCCCGCTGGACCACTCTACGGTTTGATTGAGCTTCACATCGTTCACGTAGAACGTGACGGTCGCACCAGCATCGTCACGAGTGCCATTAATTACGAGCTTCTCCGCAGCCACACTGCTGCCGCCGAATGTTCCTGTAGACTCCGTGGTGAGATTACCCCGAAGCTCGCCATTGATCTTTGCCGTGATTTCAGTGCCTGCGGGAGCTGGCTCATCATCGATCGTCACGTTGCCGTAGTACGCAGCAGGCGTCGGTGGGGGGCTTGCACCTGCGGCCAGCGTCACGAACGCGGTACCACCGCTGCACACGACTAGTCCTATCGTGAACAGGGCTGCAACAAATCGAGTGTGTCGTATCATAGTTGTAAATTTAAGATGGGTGCGTTAGGACGCTGGCACAGTTGTTACTGAGCGTGGAGTTGAAACTTGGTCAGTTTTGTTTGCCTCAGCAGTATGAGTGTTGACCCCATCCCTTCGTATGCGCTCAACTGCATCGTCAGCCGCACTCGAAGTCAGATTTCGGTGGGATGGCGCTGTGTCAGCAACGATATTAGCTGCCGCCGCTTGGATGTTTGCCATAGACGCGGTACCATTTTGCGCTACCACCGCTACTGTCAACTTTCGGTAGATAGCTTGCGATAGCGTTGTTTGTAGCGTCGCATTGTCCATGGAGTCAGCGTTCGCTAACACGTTCGAGACTGATGCAGAGCCATTTAGACGCAGCGCCTCCCTACTGGTGCTATTAGACGCAGTGTTGTTTACCGGGTACAGCCCAACACCTTCGTACAGTTCTGTCGTCGACGGATTTGGACTAACATATGATGGAAGTGTGCTCTCATTCTCCACGAACACGAAGTAACCCTGATATGGACTTGCATCGGGCACAGTCCCACTTGAGCTGCTTTGGAATCGGTACGTCCCCTCAAAGCTGGTTGCTTGCCCCGGCTGGCTGTTCGGAGCCGACATCGGTGCAGTTGCCAGGTCTGGTTTAATTGTACCGGCGTCAAAAGCCAAGTCAATCCGATTGTACATCGGTGAACCGACGAAGTTCCAGCCTTCAACAAGGGCAGCCTGAGCCGGTGCATTCGGCGAGTTCGTTCCAACGTGGTGAGTGATCGTCATCCGGCCGTCACTCTCTGCGACCACTGCAAGACCCTGCAGCGGAGCAACCCGGTCATCTCCAGATAACATTTTCCAAGTCTGTGAGTTCGCGTCGAAGCCGTAGACTGCACCCTCAAATCCATCACCAAAGAGATCAGAAACGGTTTGCTCAGTCGGCCCCGGCACACTCACGCTGTATACCTCGCCTCCCGCCAGCGTGAGATCAATCCCAAAGCGCCGCGTCTCTGTCGTATTAACCGCTTCCGGTGGAGCCGTGAGGAACGGCTCGTAGACCACATCCCCGGTGACGAAGGACTCGTTGCCCGCTCGTTCTCCGTGGTAGTTCATTGTTGCTCGGAGTGTCGTGTTAAGTCCGGTTCCGAGCGAAGTGTTGGACTCTGAGAGATCGTTGTGATGGATTTCAACCGCTGGAACGTCTGCACGGTCAACCCAGACACCGTATTCTGCATCGATATCGTTACCAGCAATCTCACCTCCAGTGTTCGTTCCCTCGATGTAAACACCTTCAGAGAGGTTCCAGATGTCGTTATTCACTACCGTTGCATTTGTTACGAACGCCTCCAACTGGATGCCAACAGTGTTTGATGCCGACTCATCCATGTCGTGAATCTCGTTGTTACGGAATTGGACGTTGTCTGTCTCAAATGTCGTGAGACCAGCCCCGCTATCGGTGATTTCGTTGTGTTTGATGACCGTATCGCTGGAAGTGTAAACATCCACCCCGGAATCTTGTCCCGAGATAGTTGCGTTAGATACGTGTGCATTGTCTGCCTCACCGACAGTGATACCGATAGCGAGCAGACTTGCCCCGTTTGTGATGTTCACGTCACGGACAATCGCGTTATGCGCGGTCGATCCGGCACCACCGATAAGCACACCGTGGGCAGCACCGTTAACCGAGACATTTTGAATTGTTGCATTCATTCGCTCAACAGCGATACCATCAGGAGCAAACCCTTTGGCATTGACATCGAGTTGTTCGACAGTGACATTCGGCGCGTCAACGTGGACAACTGGATCGTAGAACCCAGCGATGTTCGCCTCAATAGTCGGTCGGGCNGCCGAATCGTGAGCCGTTAAGGTCATGCCAGGTGTCGTAATCTCAACCGGCTTCGTATACGTCCCTGGTGCAATTTCGACGGTTGTCCCCGGTGGGGCCAAGTCAATTGCTGCTTGAATCGTGTCCACATCTTCAGGGACAACGAGTGGCTTCTCATATGCCGCAGTCTGTCCGCTGAGTAGTTCGACAGTCTCGCTATGACCGTCAGCGGTAATGGAAAGTCCGACGCTGCCGACGATGTTCTTCGATGTATTAACTCTGATAGCTACTGTTTCAGTCTCGTTTGGTACGTTATGCCATTCGCCAAACGAGCGCTCGGTTCCATTGACATATAGTGAGAGGTCTGATTTTTCCAGCGTCGTTGATTCCGTTAGTGTGACATTCAAGCGGTCAAGATCATCGGCGGCGACCTCAACGCTGAATGAGCTACCTGGTGAGACGTGTGTTGGCTGTGTAGAAGCAAACCAAGCTGGTGGCTTGCTGTTGGCATACACGACAGCATTCCCCAGAATTTCGTTCGCATCATTGGTCAGGTGTGTATTCCGAACCGTAGACGTACGGCCAAGCGACGAGAGCAACACAGACTGTGTCGACTCATCGATAGCGATACCGGTGCCAGATGTGTCGCTACCATCACCTACCGTTGCAAGTGTCGTCCCCTGATAGCGGTCGAACCACGCGATATCGCCTCGAGATTGGTTATGAATCTGAACGCGCTCACCAGCAGTAGCCACGCCATCAAATAGTGGGTGGCCTGTCACCACTTCAAATACTGGCCGGTCATTCTGTGTCGACTGTCCAGTAACAACCGGATTCTGTGTCGCGTCCGAGAGCGCTGTGATTCCATTGCTTGCGGCACCCCACTGGTCAAGGTACACAACGCCGGTGTCAGGAGGATCAGTTGCCGTGGCAAACGCTTCGACATCGGTACCAGATCCGATCTGATTGACAACAAGGACATCGTAATTGTCTGCCTCTGCCATCGCCTCCTCGGGTGTGATAACAGATACGAAGTACTCGTCGGGGACGTTTGTGTCAACCGCTGCTTGAACTTGGTTAGCGTACTCCGAGCCAGTGCTGTCTACAACACCAACGTACACCGGATCAGGTACAACATTCGTTGGGCCGGTGGTCAGTGTCGTTGTGTCTCCAAGGCCGGAAAGCGTGTGCGAGAGTACGATCTGTCCGTCTGCGTTTGCTGCCGTCTCAACGCGAACTTGAACGGCCGTAGCGTCGGAATCGTTCAGCGCGATATCCTCGCCAAACGCGCGCTGCTGACCGTCAACGTATAGCGTCGCATTCTCAGTCGCGGTTCCGGTTCGCGTGATAGTAAGCGTCTCTGCGTGAGCCGTCTCATAGGAGACCGTCGCAACGTTACCGGATTTAATTTGACCGGTCTGGTTCGTTGTAACGCGTGCGTCTAGAGACGGCGATAACTCTACATTATCGGTTGCCATCATCCCACTGTCGACAGTGACCTCACTTGTCGCTGGCTCGTAGCCAAACTCAGAGGAAGTGATGTTGAACGTACCCGGGAGGGTCCGGACAAGGTAGCTCCCGTTAGTATCTGTCCGTGTCTCGGCACCGTTATCCAAGGTGACTGTGGCATCAGCAATTGGGGCTCCACTCGTGTCTGTGACAGTACCTGTGATGCCTTGCTCGGCGGCGACAGCAGTTGTCGCATCTAAAACATCAACAATGCCGTGGCCATAGCGGATGTCCTTATCATCGGGCGCATTCGTTGGTTTTGTCGCGGATTTCCGTAGGGCTGTATCGATTTCCTCCGGTGAGAGATCGCCGCCAGAGGCGGACACCATGAGTGCAACGACGCCAGAGATGTGTGGCGTTGCCATTGAAGTTCCGGATTTCTCGCCGTACTCACCGCCAGGGAGCGTGCTATAGGTTCCGACACCTGGCGCCACGATGTCTGGCGTGACAAAGCTTGCGGGCCAAACACCAGGCGCAGCGTCACCCCAATCACGCTGGGTCCGGACCACGTCACCTCCGGAGAACGGTGCGATGTCTCGATCTGGGCCCGAGGCCCCAACGGTAGTTGCATCGTAAATGTTTCCAGGAGACGGTGCCGTTTCGGGGCCATGATTGCCAGCTGCTACGACAACGGTAGTGCCAGCATCCTCAGCGTTCCGAATTGGCGGAATGAGTGTGCTGTAGAAGCCGTCAGCACCAAGACTCATACTGATGACATCGGCATCTTCCTCAACAGCCCACTGCATTCCAGCAATGATTTGTGCGAACGACCCCGTGCCCTCAGGGAGGACGAGTCCATGCATCATGGCCGCATCGGGCGCGACGCCGACGGCAGTGCCACTAGCGTCACCACCGCCAACGGTACCAGTAACGTGAGTTCCGTGGTCGCTGGTTGCATGCGGGGTTGAGTTTATTACGCGGTCACCGTTTGTGTCGAATTCGGCCCAGCCACCGGGATACGTGGCGTCATTTTGGTTCTCAGTACGAAGACTCAGGTCAGGATGATCGATGTCGGCGCCGGTGTCAAGTACAGCGACCTTCGCCCCAGCACCTCTTGTTCCGTGCTGGGCCCAGACCTCGGGGACATTGAGCTGGTCCAGCCCGTATGTCACGTCACCCGACGCTGAGCCCGCAGCGGTTGGCTGTTGTGCGGTGCTATTTGACTGTGCGTTTGTTGTGGAGAGTGCACGGACTTCGTAATTCTTGTGAACATCAGTGACGCCAGGTTGCCTGACAAGCGCGCTAGCGTTAGCTTTCGAGGTGTTGACCCGCATGAGCACCGCATTAGTGATCCAAAATCTATTGACGACTGTGACGCCGTCCGTCGATGCAGCGTAGTCGAGAACTGGCTGCTGGGTCTTGTTAGCGTGGGTGCGAAGTTCGTCGACAACTGCCTCTTTTGAGAGCGTGCCAGCTTCGGGGATTTCGAACTCCTCAACCCGAACGATTACCTCAGCGGTCGATGAGTTGTTGCTGGAGTTGCGTTCCCTGTTACGCTCGGTAACTCGACTGACTGTTGTCTCGTTTTCCGGTGATTCTGTTGTATTGTCCGAGGGCGGTGTTGTCTCGTTTTCTGGTGATTCTGTTGTATTGTCCGAGGGCGGCGTTGTCTCGTTTTCTGGTGGTTCTGTTGTATTATTTGAAGGCGGTGTTGTCTCGTTTTCTGGTGGTTCTGTTGTATT
>JGI12451J12833_1000546_pt1 | contig 12169 bp, 14 predicted proteins | sample A23E3SouthBayCA_2_FD_12833 | JGI IMG/M metagenome (IMG submission 12833) | reverse complement strand
GTCATCAGTATCCGAAACTGGGCCGCCGTCGGCGGTGGCGACGCGTCTGAACCGGAAGGAATCGAGGTGACGGGGCGTCACCGATAGCGGGCGTGTGATCCGTTACCACCACGTTTTTACCGCCGATTCGCGTAGCGCGCGTCAATGGCAGACGCCCCACAGGCGACCGCGAACGTCCCTCGCGATCGGTTCGGGTTCGAGCACACGCCCGCGACCGACCAGTCCTTCGAGAACGCCCTCGCGAAGGCGCGGGACGGCGATCGCCTGACCGTCGCCGACGGCGTCGAACTACTGACGACGGGCACCGATCGGCGCGGCATCGACCGGCAGCGGAAAGAACTCGTCCTCGAAGCAGCCGACCGTCGGCGCGCCGAGGTGGTCGGCGACGAAGTCACGTTCGTCGCCAACCTCAACAACAACGTCACGACGGCCTGCAACACCGGCTGTCTATTCTGTAACTTCAAGGACCGCTCCGAGCAGTTCCGGAGCGAGTATCAGGAGGACCACGGCGGCTTCACGAAGACGCCGAGCGAATCCCGTCAAATCGTACAGGACGCTCTTGACCGGGGCATCTACGAGGTCTGCTCGGTGTCTGGACTCCACCCTGCGCTCGCGCTGGACGACGAACACCGGGAGATACTGGAGACGAGCGACCGCGGAGACCTGAACTACCGCTCGCCCGACGAGTACGAGACGGACCCGGCCACATACTGCGAACAGCTCGACGCGATGAACGTCGGCGACATCCATCTCCACTCGATGACGCCGGAGGAAGCCTATCACGCCCGCCGGGGCACTGACTGGTCCTACGAGGAGGTGTTCAGCCGACTGCAAGACGCCGGGCTCGACAGCGTCCCCGGCACGGCTGCCGAAATCCTCGTCGACGAGGTCCGTGACGTTATTTGCCCGGGAAAAATCCGCACTGACGAGTGGCTCGAAGCGATGGCGGCGGCTGCGTCGGTTGGCCTCGATATGACCTCGACGATGATGTACGGCCACGTCGAGAACGAGTACCACCGTGCGCTGCACCTGCAGCGCATCCGTGACCTGCAGGACCGAACCGGCGCAATCACAGAGTTCGTCCCGCTATCCTTTGTCCACGAGGAGACGCCGCTGTACGAACGTGGCATGGTCGACGGCGGCGCGACGGTCGACGAGGACGAACTGATGATCGCCGTCTCACGGCTCTTCCTCGACAACGTCGACCACATCCAAAAAAAAAAAAAGCGGACGACTTCATGGGGACGATTCTCTCAGAAGAGATCACCAAGCGCGCCGGCGGCGACTACGGCGAGTTCCGGTCGTTTCAGGAGTACGCCGACATGATCACTGCCATCGGCCGGACGCCCGTCGAGCGCTCGACGGACTACGAGCAGCGCCGCGTTATCGACCCCGACGCCGACGTGCTCGGCCCGCAACTCGGACCACGGGCTGACGGAACGCCATTACTCGACTGAATTAGTGGACCACGGCTGGGCACTGGCCGTGGCCGGTGTGGTAGAGTATTCCGCCTGGAACTGCTGTCAGAGGCACGCCCAGGCATGATATATATTGGTACGCCAGCGTATGTGTAGATACCGCCTAGACTGCTAGGTGATTGTTGTCCAGTGTCTGTTTGGCCGTGGCGACCGTTCACCTGCAGACTGGCCGCCGGAGTCACAGCGTCACTGGATTCACACCCCGGTCCAGTATCGACCGGAACCGGTCGCCGGCGTCATTATCGGCCTCGATAGCCGCCTCGATGGGGGTAGAGAGCCAGCCGTCGTCGACGAAGTGGTCGTAGACCGGCAACCGCTCGCTCAGTGGCACCTCGGCGGCCTCGGCGACGGCGGTCAGTTCCTGCAGCGCGGGCCACTCGTACTCGGGGTTGATGTGGTCGACTGTGACCGGAGAAACGCCGCCCAGGTCGTCGATACCACAGTCAGTCAGGTCCCGGGCGGGCGCGAGGTTCGGGGGGACCTGTACGGACACTTCTTCGGGAAGGGCCGCGCGGGCCATTGCTGTCACCCGGCGCATTGTCGCCAGGTCGGGGGAGCCGCCCTGCCAGCGCTCGTTCTCGACGACGGGCTGGATGATGACCTCCTGAATATGGCCGTAGCGTTCGTGCATCTCTCGGATAGCGAGCAAGCTCTCTGCGCGGTGGTGCCAGTCCTCGCCGATGCCGACGAGAATGCCCGTTGTGAACGGAACGCCGAGTTCGCCGGCCACCCGGAGGGTGTTGAGTCGCTGACCGGGGTTTTTCGCCCGCGGGCCACCGTGTGCCTGAACCTCTGTGGTCGTCTCAAGCATCACGCCCATCGAGGCGTTCAGGTCGGCGACGTGGGCCATCTGCTCGCGTGTCTGGTCGCCGGGGTTGGCGTGCGGGAGCAACCCCTCCTCCAGCGCGATTTCGCAGGCTTCCCGGAGGTACTCGTGGATGGAGTCGTGGCCCCACTCGGCGAGCTGGTCGTGGACCGCGGTGTAGCGGTCGTCCGGGTCGTCGCCGAAGGTAAACAGCGCCTCGGTACAGCCGGCGTCGGCCCCGCGGCGGCAGGTCTCCCGGATCTCTTCGCGGTCCATCAGCTCTGCCTGCCCCGGCGGGTCGTAGTACGTGCAATAGGTGCAGGTGTAGCGGCAGGCGGTCGTCAGGGGTAAGAACACGTTCCGGCAGTAGGACAGCGCCGACGCGGCCTCGACATCTTCGGGCATCACCGACAGCAGTCGCTCGATGTCGGCGTCCGAAATCTCGATAGCGATGTCATACGCGTCCGTGCCGGGTATCACGTCCCGGGGTGGGCACCCCACGGACAAAAACCTTCAGTCGTGTGTGATGGCCTGTGCCAGTAGTTGTGGACGGTCGAAACTGGCCACATGACAACAGAATCAGTGTGTCGCGACACGCCGGTTACTTGTGAACCGTTATCAGCTCCGAAGTGCCGCGTGATCGACGACACCTCGGTGACCGCTACTGCTTAGTCCGCCGGCGTCACTGTGGTGTCACCCGAATCCCGAAGCAGTTTCGTGGCGAACACCTGCCGTCGGGCGTAGAANAAGTACACGTAAGGGACCTTCGCCAGCAGGTCGAGAAACGCATAGGTGATGCTGACACCGACGTAGGTCGCGAATCCAAGTCCCTCGGGGCCAGCAAGCCAGACGAGCGGATACGCGATCCACAGCAGCCCGACGTGGTTCTTGAGGAGGCTAAACAGGCCGATACGCTGTGGGTCGTCCGGAACCGAGCGCGGGAAGATGAGGTACAGATAGGCAAACAGCGAGATGTGGAACACTGCCGAGACGCCGAACAGNGCCCATTTCAGTGTCCCGGCGGCGACGACCGCCCCGACGCCTGCAAGTATCATCAGGGCGTCTGCCGCCATGACCCCGAAAATCGCGCGTCGCGACGCGCCGGCAGTATACCCGATAAACCCGACCAGCAGCGGCGTCGTCACCACCCAGTCGAGATATCGGAACCCGACAAGCGTCGTCTCGCCGATGGTTACGGTACCAATACCGAACACCATCGCAACGTACGAGATACCTGCAACCCCGGGTATAAGCGCTAGTGCCGCCAGAATTGGCCGTTCGTCGGACCCCTCAAGCGACGCATAGAGGAACCCGACGATGGCGACACCGACCGCAAAGCCAGCGGCGGTTATCCCGTACACGACTGAAACGGCGTCCATCAGTCGTCACCTCCAAGTGACGGCGACCCTATGGCGCGCGTCTGGCTTGCCGCTGTGGTATCTGTGTTAATGGTAAACAGTCGAACTCGAGATTCGAGGTCGTCAACCGCGGTTTCACGGAAGGAATCGAGTGAGTCGGAAATCGACTTGACGACGTCCCGCTGCCGACGGATCTGTGTCGACATTTCTTCCGCAGTCGTCGCTGTCTCCGCGCTTGCTTCGGTGACATCCGCTATCGAGTCGGCCGTCGCTTGAACGGTGTCTGCCTGCTCCGAGGTAGTTTCTCGCATCTCTTCGATGGAGGCTGAGATGTCGTCGACGGCCTCCGCAATTGTCGCAATTTCCGACAGGGCCGACTCGACGGTCTCAGTACCAGTTTCGACTCGCGTCTCCGTCGCCTGTATCGAGTCAGTCACCTCCTCTGTCTGCTCAGATACCTCCGCGATGACCGTTGCTATCTCGTCAGCCCGCGACTGCGTCTCTTCAGCAAGTGACTTGACTTCGTCTGCAACGACGCTGAACCCGTTCCCGTCCGCACCGCTGCCCTGTCCACCAGCGCGAGCGGCCTCTATCGACGCGTTCAGTGCCAGCATATTTGTCTGCTCCGCGATCTCTGAGATGATATCCGCGATGTCCGTTATCTCGGCCATTCGCTGCTGGAGGGTTTCGACCTGTGTGACAGCGTCAGCTGCATCAGCCTGTATCTGGTCCATCTCCGTCAGGGCTGTTTCCGAGGCTGTCCGAGCGTCACTGCTGGCTTCCTCGACCTCACTGCTCCGGTCGGCAAGGTCGTCAATTGTTGCGGCAATTTCCTCTGCTGACGCGCTCACGTCCTGAATATCGACTGCAACTGATTCGAGTTTTGTCTGCTGGTCGGTTGCTTGCGTCTGGATATCGGCGACCGTTTCGACAGCCGCGTCGACCTCCTGCTGGACTCGCCGACTCGTTTCGGTTATCTCGTCAGTTTCAGTTGTGATACGCTTCGAAACGGCGGTGACCGTCTCGATCGTCTCCTGTAACTCATCCATCATCCTATTGAACGACTGGCCGACGGTCTCCATAGCGTCATACTCAGTGGCCACATCGACACGCTGTGTGAGATCGCCGTCTGCGGCGGCTGCCATGACTGTCCCGTACTCTGTTGCAATGTCCTGGTAGGCAGTGGCGAGTTCCTTGGCTTCCTCCTCAGCAGCCTCTGCCTCGGCCTGTGCCTCGTTTGCGTCAGTCTGTGCCTGTTCGAGGTCTGCCCTCGCGGCCTCCATCTCTGACAGTCGATCGCGCAACGAGACGCGCATCTGCTCGATAGAGTCAGCAAGGTCCCCGAACTCGTCGGTACGCGTCGAGTCGATTTCGATATCGAGGTCTCCGTCTGCCACCCGTTGTGTCTGTGCTGATAACTCGGTGATGCTGGCAACCGTTTCGGCTGCGTTGATCGAGCCAAGCGTCAGTAAACCGGCGATGCCGGCGACGACTGTCGATGCAACATCTTGTGTTACCACCCCGACAGTGATAAGCAGGGTAGCCGTTGCGATGTATCCGACACCGAGCTTGGCCCCATAGCTCTGCTTGACACTAGAAATAGTCACATATGGATAGTAGTCTGCAACTACCTAAATGTAAACTCGGAAGTATCAGTATTGATACTAGGACGGCTGAGACCTCGGTCAAACTACCGAAATCGCTCCACGTCGACCCGTCCACCGGTGGCTGTCAGCTCGAATCCTGACTGTTTGAGCCAGTCGGCGGCCGCGCCGTCGCTGTGTAGCAGCACCTCAGCGAGGTCGTCCGGTTCGTCGATGTCGGTCGCAAGCCGCCGTGAGTCAACTTCGGTAACGCTGGCTCCCACGTCTCGGGCGGTCTCCCGATGGTCGCGGATAGACGCGCCGTGGTAGTCGACCCTGAACTCCGGATGCCGACAGACGAAGGCGTTCGTCCCACCGCCTAGACCCGGAGCCAGCACCACATCGGCTTCGGGAGCAAGCAGTCGTTCGATGCTTTCCCGGGTCACAAGCGGGAGGTCGGCCATCACGACGGCAAGTGCCCCTTCGTCGTCAGTCACCGTCGACGCGAGCAGGTCGTTGACGAGCGGATCAAGCCCGCGGTCGTCGACGGTGACCGGAACGGCACAGTCGAGGGGCGCTGTCGAGATGACTTCGGGTTCGTGGCCCGCTGATGTCACTGCGTCGACGACGTCTGCAAGCATCGCTTCGGTAAAATCACGGCGCTCGNCNGGAGAAAGAACGGATGCGAGTCGCGTTTTAGGGGTAGACCCCGAGACGGGGACGGCGAGACGCATTACAGCTTAGAGTATTCGTCCTCACTCATCTGGGCGTACGCGTAGTAGCCGCCACCGACCAGCAACAGGAGGACGATGAGTCCGCCACCGACCAGCAGCAGCGTTTGCTGGGTCTGGGCGCTCTGCTGGGCCTGCTGTGCTTGGCTCTCGGCCTGCCCGGCGAGGTCCTGAGCGTTCTGGAAGTTCCCGTTCTCGTATGAGGAGATAGCGCTGCTGACCAGTTCCTCAGCGCCTTCGTTCCCACCGGCCGCGTCGATTGCAGCCTGTGCGTCGTCGATTGCCTGCCTGGCCGCCTGACTCTCTTCGGTGTAGTGGTGGGCGGTGTCGCTGCGGAACTCCTCTTCGTTGTTGCCGCTGACTCGACTGAGCGCGGCGACCTGATAGTTCTGCGCCGGCTCATACGTGTAGTTCGAGATGGCCGGCGTCGTGCCGACAAGTTCGACGCGAACTTGGTCACCGTTATTATCGATCTCCAGATCCTGTTCGAAGGACTGGTCGCCGTAGGTTTCTTGATTCACCTGATTCCCCGCACGCAACACAGTGACCGTCCAGCTAACGTTCTGAAGTTCGGTCGAACCGGCGAGCGTCCACTCGTTCGGTGCGTCGGTGAACGGGTCGTCTATCGTGTACGTCACCGACACCTCTTCGCCGACGGCACTCTCGGTTGGCACCCCGTCAGCAGAGACAGAGAATGCACTCGCTGTGCCGGCGGTCGCGAGCAGTGCGACGACACAGAGGAGTACGGCGGTCTTATTAGAATAGCGGATCAAGTTCATCTTCGTCGTCTTCGACCAAGTCCTCTAAGTTATCTTCGCTTTGGTTACGGATATCGTCGATGTTGTCCTGTGCCTCGATGGCGACCTGCTGGAGTTCCTTGATCCGTGGAACGTTGTGAACGCCAGCCAGCAGGATGGATGCGGCCACTTTCGGGGCGTTAGTCGGATAGTCGCCACCGCGGACCTCCATCGAACCGGTCTGCTCCTCGAGCCACTTCCGGCCGCGTTCTATCCCCTTCCGGTTCAGGTGCTCTGGCGGCCCTGCCATCACGAGCAGGGCACGCTCTGCACCTTCGATCTCACAGGGGAGTGTCAGCCGGCCGAGCGCGGCTTTCCGAACGAGCGACGTGATACGGTTCGTCGTGTTAGCCGTATCCATGCTATCGTCTGACGAGTCGTCGCCCTTGAACCGCGAGAGCAGGCCGCCGCCGCCAGAGGATACCTCGACGTCCTCGGAGGCGTAGCCGACGGTGGACACGCCGCCGCCGTCGAGCGTGTTGATGATCTCGGAGGAGTCGACGACGCTTTCGGCGACGTTATCGCCAGCCTCGATCTCACCAGCCCCGAACAGCACGCCGAAGCGCCGGACGATCTCCTCGTTGATGTGGTCGTAGCCGCCTTCGACGGACTCGCCAGTCTGTCGCCAGGCGTCGTTGTCGAACACCATCAGGTTGTCCACCTCGCGCACGAACGTCTGGAACGAGCGGGCGGCGTTGAGGGTATAGATGCCACCCTCGTCACTGCCCGGCAGGACGCCCAGGCCGTACACCGGTTCGGTGTAGATGCGCTTGAGGTGTTTTGCGACGACCGGCGACCCGCCCGATCCGGTCCCGCCGCCGAGACCGGCGACGATGAGGAAGGCGTCGACTTCGTGGACAGGGATGTTGTCAATCGCACCCTGCACCTCGTCGATATCCTCTTCGGCGATTTCCGCGCCGAGTTCGTTGTCCGCGCCCACGCCGTGGCCCTTGACGCGGGCCTGGCCAATGAGCACTCGATTCTCTTCCGGAATGTGTTCTAGCCCAAGCAGGTCTGCTTTTGCTGTATTAACCGCAACAGCCGAGCGGACGATTCCCGAGCCGGTTTCCTTGTCGTACTCGAGAAATTTGTCCACAATTTTGCCACCGGCCTGCCCGAAGCCGATCATCGCCAGTTTCATTATATGGTTCTCCGCTTAAAGGGTCAAAGAGCGATGGCGAGTATAAGTGTTTTGCCCGGCTCTCAGTCCTGAAAGCCACGCTTGAAAACAAATCTATTCTGACACAAACCCCTATAGGTGGAGGCTACTGCCAGTGATTATCCGCGGAGGTATCCGCTGAGTGTCGTTAAAGAGCCACTACTGACGCCGAACGCGTCGATATCGTTTGTTGCCGGACTGTTATCGAATTTGAGCGAACGGTACTGGTCAGCGCCCATCGGGAAGCCAACGCTTCCCAAGACAGAGAGGCCGACCTTCGCGAGCGGCATCGGAAGGGGAACGATGCTTACCGACGACCCCTCTGCATCGTACACCTGATTGGTCACGTCTCTGAGTGTCAGTACTTCCGGCCCACCGATCTCGTAGGTCTCGCCGACGTGTTCCTCGGATTCGATGCTGTCGACGAGCATCGGCACGAGGTCACCGACCCAGATGGGCTGGAACTTTGTCTGACTACCGCCGCCGGGAAGCGGATACAGCGGGACGCCCGGCGCGAACATCCCTTTGAGGCGCTTCGTGAAGGAGACGAACTCCCCGCCCTTGCCGAAGACGACTGATGGTCGGAAGATGGTCCAGTCCAGCGAGGACCCCGTAACGACTTGCTCGGCCTGTCCTTTCGACCGGATGTAATGCGTGTCGCCATTAGGGTCTGCACCCAGTGCGCTCAGCTGGACGAATCGGTTGACGCCGTGCTCTTCTGCGGCCTGTACGCTGTTTTCGGTCCCGCCGAGATGGATACGTTCGTGCATCTTATCGCCGCCATCCGGCTTGAACAGGGGCGACAGTGCGACCAGATAATACACCGCGTCCTGACCCTCGAACGCGCTCTCGATGCTACCGTAGTCTGTGACATCTCCGGCGACGGTTTCGACACCGTCTGGGAGTGTCGCGTCCTCCGGAGACCGGGACAGCGCAGTGACAGCGTGTCCCTGTTCGTCAAGCGCACGGCACAGGTGCTGTCCAATAAATCCGGTCCCGCCAACGACAAGTACATCCATGGATTCCGATACGGTCGGTAGAACCGTAAAGGTGGGCGTATTTCTTTGCCCGACCGGCCCGCAGTCCGGTCACTTGTGTCAGTCTACGGATGCACCGACCAGGTCGGGGCGCTTACGTCCCCCCACACAGATTGTGAGGTATGCTCGTCACGCTCGAAGGACTGGACGGGAGCGGCAAGACGACCGTGTGGGAACGGCTCCGGAGCGACGACGCTGTCCCCAGCGAAACTGTGTTCACGCGCGAACCGACGGATACCTGGTACGGAGACGCCGTCCAGCGCTCCATCGACAACGACGACGCGGACTCGCTGGCCGAACTGTTCCTCTATACGGCAGACCACGCCGCACACCTCTCGGAGACGGTCCGACCGGCACTCAACGAGGGTCGGCTCGTCGTCTCCGACCGCTACAGTGACTCGCGGTACGCCTATCAGGGTGCGACACTCGCAGGTAGTGGGACGTTCGACGACCCGCTATCGTACGTCCGAGAAGTCCATGCCCCCTGGACCCGCCCGCCGGACCGGACCGTGTATCTCGACCTCGATCCCGAAACCGCCGCACGGCGAAGCGGCGCGACGAACAAGTTTGAGACCGCCGAGTATCTCACAACGGTTCGTGACAACTACGAGCGACTCATCGAAGCCGACCCGGAGCGGTTCGTTCGCGTCGACGCAACCACCGACCCAGACACGGTGTACGAACGGGTCCGGGCAGCGATTCTCGATTAATCCATCGACGCCGGCAGTTCGACCTCGTCGGGGGCTGGCATCCAGAAGTAATCGAACGTAATCCCGGTAGCGAGTGGAATAACGACAGTCACGAGGAGGACAGCCGTCTGGCTCCCGAGATTTGCACCGAGTTTGAACACTCCGCTCAATACGATGAGAATGACGACCATGACTACCGGACAGAGGAGCAGCGAGTAAACGAGGCTCCCCCACCGCGTGTTCAAGCGGACGCGGAAAAAGCGCGTCATGAGCGCCGTCACAGCACTGTTGACCAGCACGATGACGAGCAGGCCGATAATACCGGCGACACTGACCATGTTCCCCGTAGGGTGGCAAGTCCCTTTGCCGTGTCGGAACAACGCGGGGCGCTCACTCCAAACAGATGTACGTGCGCGTGTCGGCGACGCCGTCGAGGTCTCGGACGTGACCCGAGACCGACTGCATGATATCATACACTTCTGTACCCGTCGCCTTCGCCGATGATATCGTACTGCCCGGCGACGATATGTGCCTCGGTGATGCCCTCGGCGTCACGAACTGCCGCAAGGAGTTCTTCGGATTTGCCAGCAGCGGTCTTGATCATAATAAACGCGCTAACCATATTGTGGTGTGTCGTGTCATAGCACGAAAAAGCTTCCGTCAGTCGACAACAATAGCCTTGTTGTTTGATATCGTGGTCAAGGCGTCCGGTGGTTCCACCGGGTGGGTACTTTTATTCACCCCCGCCCCATAGGAGGGTGTATGCGATTCGTTATCGTGGGTGCAGGTCGTGTCGGATTGCGGACGGCTCGCGTCCTGCAAGAGAGTGGCCACGAAGTTGTCCTCATCGAGCGCGATGAGAACGCCGTCGAACGTGCGCGAACGGCTGGTTTCGAGGTAATTGCGGGCGACGGCGCTATCGAGGAGACGCTCGGCAACGCCGACCTCGAAGCTGCCGACGCGCTCGGCGCGCTCACCGGCGACCTGAACGACAACTTCGTTGCCTGTATGATCGCCAAGGAACACGGCTGTCGAACCGTTATGCGTATCGACGAGGACTACCGCGAGGAGATCTACCGACGCTACGCCTCCGACGTTGACGAGGTCATCTACCCCGAACGGCTGGGTGCTATCGCCGCAAAGAACGCCCTGCTTGGCGGCAACATCCGCGCGGTCGCCGACATCGCACAGAACCTCCAGCTCGTGGAGTTTACCATTCAGAGACAATCGCCGATGGAAGGGTACTCGCTGTCGGAGCTGGAGCTGCCATCGGATTCCCGGCTAATGGCGCACGGGAAAGGCGAGGACCCGCTCGCCATTCCCGACCCGGACGAAACGCTGGAGGCCGGCGACCGGGTCGTGATACTGGCCGACTTCGGGACGCTCTCTGACGTTCGTAGTATCGTTGTCGGTAAATCAGAGCGCGCGACTGCGCTTGGAGGTGCCTGAACATGGTCATTGCCTACGTGATGGTCAAAGCCCACACTGGTGACGCGGACCGTCTGAAGGATGACATCGAAGCCGTCGACGGCGTTGTCGAGGCCCACATCGTCGCTGGTGACGTCGACTTTATCGCAAAAGTGAACGTGGAGACGCCCGCCGAAGTCAAGGATGTCGCAGCGACACACATCCAGGAAATCCAGGGTGTCGAAACGACACAGACCTATATCGCGATGGACTGAGGCTGGCTGTTACCCTGTTTCCGTGCTCGACATGTACAACTACAGTGGTGTCCCGCCGCGAGACCCCTCGCTCCCGCCGGTACTCGCCGAATTGAGCAGGTCAGCCACGACGCCGACATAGTCGTAGCCGGGAATGACGCCCTCGACGTACGTCCCCTCGACGTACTCGACGAAGGTTTTGGCGACGTCCGCGGCCTGCCGTTCGCCACCCATTGTGTACTCGAACGTGACCACGACCTGCTCGCCGGCCTCAACGACGCTGTAATCGTCCAGCTCGACAGCGGTTCGGGTCGCTTTCGGCGCGTCCTCAAGCCGTCGCTCCAGCGTCTCAAGCCAGCCATCGACGACGGCGTCACCAACCTCATCGCTTGTCGCGGCCTGTAGCGACGGCGCTCTGACCGTCACCTCGTAGTTTGTCCGCCACTCTTCGCCCTCAGACGCGGTCACGCGGCCGTCGAAGTTCGTCGTCTCGACCGCGTAGCTATCTCCAGCCGGGACAAGCGCATCGTGTCGGTCGAACGCTTCGGCAACGTCATCTGGCACATCAGTCATTACGCCGGTATAAGCCACAGACGTGCAAAAACGCGTCGTGTCCGGACACTCTCCGTTCGAATCGCCTGTCACTGCCGCACCCGAAGCCCTAACCCACACAGGCTGTGCCACATCTGGGCCAAGTCGGACTGTCGAGTGTGTCACAGACGAGCGGTCAGGGTTGTCTCTTGTGGACTACTGTGGCAAATATCGCTCCTCATGTCCACTCGTCGCAGAATGCGAGGGATGGGATTCGAACCCACGGACCCCTACGGGAGCGGGTCTTAAGCCCACCGCCTTTGGCCAAGCTCGGCTACCC